>Ga0073904_10002464_pt1 | contig 14003 bp, 10 predicted proteins | sample KloWWTrecipitate_FD_66668 | JGI IMG/M metagenome (GOLD analysis project Ga0073904, IMG submission 66668) | Active sludge microbial communities from Klosterneuburg, Austria, studying microevolution and ecology of nitrifiers - Klosterneuburg... | ecosystem: Engineered > WWTP > Aerobic digester >...
CCGGTGGTGGACACCTGGTGGCAGACCGAGACCGGCGGCATCCTGATCACGCCGCTGCCCGGCGCCTTCGACCTCAAGCCCGGTTCGGCCACGCTGCCGTTCTACGGCGTGCGGCCGGCGCTGGTCGACAACGAAGGCCAACTGCTGGAAGGCGCCACCGACGGCAACCTGGTCCTGCTCGATTCCTGGCCGGGCCAGATGCGCACGGTCTACGGCGACCACCAGCGCTTCATCGACACCTATTTCACGACCTTCAAGGGCAAGTACTTCACCGGCGACGGCGCGCGACGCGACGACGACGGCTACTACTGGATCACCGGTCGCGTCGACGACGTGATCAACGTGTCGGGGCATCGCCTGGGCACCGCCGAGGTCGAGAGCGCGCTGGTCGGCAGCCAGTGGGTCGCGGAGGCGGCAGTGGTGGGCGCGCCGCACGACATCAAGGGGCAGGGCATCTACGCCTACGTCACGCTCAAGTCCGGCATCGAGCCCAGCGAGGCGCTGCGCAAGGACCTGGTCGCGCACGTGCGCAAGGAGATCGGGGCCATCGCCACGCCGGACTGGATCCAGTGGGCGCCGGGCCTGCCGAAGACGCGCTCGGGCAAGATCATGCGCCGCATCCTGCGCAAGATCGCCGCCAACGAGCACGACCAGCTCGGCGACATCTCGACCCTGGCCGACCCGCTGGTGGTGCCGGTGCTGGTCAACGAGCGGCTCAACCGCTGAGCGCGGGCCGGCCCGGCGGACGCCATTCCGTGCGCGAGATCCTGATCGCCGACGACCACCCCCTGTTCCGCGAGGCCCTGCGCGGCGCGGTGCTGCGCGCGGTGCCCGAGGCGACGCCGCTGGAGGCGGCGAGCGTCGGCGCGCTGCTCGAGGCGCTGGACGCGCACCCGCAGTGCGAACTGCTGCTGCTCGACCTCAACATGCCGGGCGCGAACGGCTTCAGCGCCCTGGTCCACGTGCGCGCGAGCCATCCGGCGGTGCCGGTGGTGGTGGTGTCGGCGCGCGAGGACGCGGACACGATCCGGCGCGCGCTCGGCCACGGCGCCGCCGGCTTCATCCCCAAGTCGGCCGACCTCGCCACGATGTGCACCGCGCTGGAGCGGATCCTCGATGGCGGGACCTGGGCGCCGGCCGACGTGGTCGCGACGCCGCTGGCGCCGGACGAGGCGCGCCTGGCGCAGGCCCTGGCCGCGCTGACGCCGGCGCAGTTCCGCGTCCTGGGCATGGTCTGCGCCGGCCTTCTCAACAAGCAGATCGCCTGGGAGCTGTCGATCACCGAGGCAACGGTAAAGGCGCACATGAGCGCGGTGCTGCGCAAGCTCGGCGTGCACACGCGCACCCAGGCGGTGATGCTCGCCGGCAAGCTGGCGCTCGATCCGGGCGCCGTGCGCGCGCCGCCGGAAGGCGACTAGCGGCGCGGGCTCAGTCCTGGCCGGCGTCGTCGCCGGCGCGCCGGGAGGCGGCCAGCGCGGCCAGCAGCGCCCGCAGCGCGGCCGGTCGCACCGGCTTGCGCAGCAGCGCGTAGCCGCGGCGGCGCGAATCCTCCGCCAGCGCATCCGACGCATCGGCGGTGATCAGCGCGCCGGGCGGCGGATTGGCTCCGCAGCGCGCGCGCAGCTCGTCGAGGGCATCGAGCCCCTCGACGCGGTCGTGCAGGTGGTAGTCGGCCAGGATCACATCCGGCACGCGCGCGGCCAGCACGCGCCCGGCCTCGTCCAGGTTCGCCGCCAGCAACGGCTGCACGCCCCAGCGTTCCAGCAGGGCCTGCATGCCATCGAGGATCGCGCGGTCGTTGTCCAGGCACAGCACGCGCAGGCCCTCGATCGATGCCGCCGGCGGCGTTGCCTCGCGCGCGGACGCCGCCGCGCCCGCGGCACTGCGCGGCACGCGCAGGCCGAAGCGGGTCCCGCGCCCCTGTTCCGAATGCAGGGTGAGCGCGTGCCCGAGCAGGCGCGCGATGCGCTCGCAGATCGACAGGCCCAGTCCCAGGCCCTTCTCGCCCCAGGGCGAGTCCAGGTCGAGGCGCCGGAATTCCTCGAACACGAGGCGCCGGTGCTGCGGCGCGATTCCCGGCCCGGTGTCGGCGACCACGAACTCGAGCTGCGCCGGGCCGCGGCGGCGGCAACCCAGCACCACGCGCCCGCTGGCGGTGTAGCGCAGGGCGTTGCTGAGCAGGTTCTGCAGCACCCGGCGCAGCAGGCGCCGGTCGCTGAGCACCCAGGCCGAGCAGGGATGGACGTGCAGTTGCAGGCCGCGCGAAGCGGCCAGCGGCGCGAACTGCTCCGCCATCGCCTCGAGCAGCTCCCGGGCCGCGAAGGGCGCGATCTCGGCGCGCATCGCGCCGGAATCCAGGCGCGAGATGTCGAGCAGGCCGTCGAGCAGCTCCTCGGCGGCGCGCAGCGAGATGTCGACGCGCTCGGCCAGCTTGCCGACCTCGCCGTCCAGCCCGGGGCGCGCGCGCAGCGCCGAGCTGAACAGGCGCGCGGCGTTGAGCGGCTGCAGCAGGTCATGGCTCGCGGCCGCGACGAAGCGGGTCTTGGACTGGTTCGCCGCCTCGGCTTCGTGCTTGGCCTGGCGCTGGGCCTCGAGCGCGGCGCGCAGTTCCTGCGTGCGGGTCTCGACCCGTGCCTCCAGTTCCTGGGTCAGCTGGCGCAACGCGGACTCGACCCGCTTGTAGTCCGTCACGTCGGTGTACGTGGTGACGAAGCCGCCGCCGGGCATCGGTTCCCCGCGCATCTCCAGCACGCTGCCATCGCTGCGCTCGCGCTGGAAGGCGTAGGGCGTCGCGCGGGTGAGGTGGCCGATGCGCTTGGCCACGTGCGCCTCGGGATCGCCCGGTCCCCATTCGCCGCGGCGGGCGTTCCAGCGGATCAACTCGGCCACCGGGCAGCCCACGCGCACCATGCCCTCGGGATAGCGGAACAACTCGAGGTAGCGGCGGTTCCACGCCACCAGGCGCAGCTCGGCATCGACCACCGCGATGCCCTGGGTCATGTTCTGCAGGGTCGCCTGCAGCAGCTCGCGGTTGAAGCGCAGCTCCTGCGAGGTCTGGTCCAGCATGGTGGCGACCTCGTCCACCTCCATGCCGGTGCCGCGCAGCGCGGTGGTCAGCACCAGGCGTGCCGAGGTCGCGCCGACCGCGCCGGAGAGCGCGCGTTCGACGTGCAGCGCGAACTGGCGATCGGCGGAATCGGCGCGGCCCAGGCGGCGCCCGCTGAGCTGGTTGAACTCGGCCAGCGCGGCATCGGCGGCGCGTTCGCCGACGATGCGCGCGGCCAGCGTCAGCAGGTCGGCCACGGTGGTGCGTCCGGGCAGCGGCGCGTTGTCGGCCATCGACAGCGGGCCGCCCTCGGCCGGGGCTAGGAAGCTGCCCGCGCGCAGCCGCTCCTGGATCGAGGCCGGGCGCAGGCGCGAGACCAGCAGGCACAGCGCGACATTGATGCCGAGCGACCACGCGGTGCCGTGCGCCAGCGGATCGATCCCGCGCCAGCCCAGCAGCGCATGCGGATGCAGCCAGCCGATGCCGCCGGGGCCGTCGACGAGCCAGCGGTCGGGCATGAGCCCGGCGCCGGACAGGCTGGGCAGGAACAGCGTGTAGAGCCACAGGGCGAAACCCCCGGCCATGCCGGCGATCACGCCGGCGCGGGTCAGCGAGCGCAGGTACAGCCCGCCCACGATCGCGGGTGCGAACTGCGCCACCGCGGCGAAGGCGAGCAGGCCGACCGCGGCCAGCGACTGCGTGCCGGCGCTGAGCCGGTAGTAGGAATAGGCCATCGCCGCCAGCGCCACGATGGCGAGGCGGCGGATCCACAGCACCAGGCGGCTGAGGTCGCCGCGTTCGCCCAGGCGCAGCGCGCGCACCCGGGCCAGCGCCGGCAGCACAAGTTCGTTGCTGATCATCGTCGCCAGCGCCACGCTGGCCACGATCACCATGCCGGTGGCGGCGGAGAAGCCGCCGATGTAGGCCAGCAGGGCCAGGGCCTCGTCGCCGCGGCTGGCCGGCAGCCACAGCACGAAGCTGTCCGGATGGACGGTGGCCGGCGGGGCGCTGCGCAATCCCGCCAGCGCGATCGGCAGCACCAGCAGGGTGAAGGCGGCCAGGTACAGCGGGAACGCGTAGCGCGCGCGCCGCACGTCGCGCAGGTCCTCGCATTCGACCACGCCGACCTGGAACTGGCGCGGGAGGCAGACGATCGCGGTGGCGGCGAGCAGGGTCTGGGTGGCGAAGGTGGTGAGGAAGGTGTCGCTGGTGGGGGCGGGCAGGGTGGTCGTATTTGCGAGGGGTGAGGCATCACTCGCTAGAAGTCCCCACGCATAGATTCCCACTGCCGCGAAGGCGACCAGCTTGACCAGCGATTCCACCGCGATCGCCAGCATCAACCCGTGGTGGTGCTCGGTCGCGTCGACCGCGCGGGTCCCGAACAGGATCGAGAACAGCGCCAGCAGCAGCGCGACGTACAACGCGGTGTCGGCCAGGATCGGCCCGTGGTCGCCCGCATCGGTGCCCGTGAGCACGGCCACGCTCATCGCCACGGCCTTGAACTGCAGCGCCACGTACGGCACCGCGGCGACCAGCGCGATCAGCGTGATCAGCACCGCGAGGCCGCGGCTCTTGCCGAAGCGCGAGGCGACGAAGTCGGCGATCGAAGTGGTGTGGTGGCGCTGCGCGATCCGCACCAGGCGCAGGTAGCTCGCGCCGAAGAACACGAAGACCAGCGCCGGCCCGAGGTAGATCGGCAGGTAGGCCAGGCCGCTGGTGGCTGCGGTGCCGACCGCCCCGTAGAAGGTCCACGAGGTGCAATAGACCGCGAGCGCCAGCGCGTACACGATCGGGCGCAACCAGGCGTGGCTCGGATACAGCGGCCGGCGGTCGCCGTACCAGGCGATCGCGAACAGCACGCCGAGGTAGCCCAGTGCCACCAGGAGCAGGACCCAGCCGCCGATCACCGGTGCCTCCGCGCGCCAGTCGTGCGCGCATTGTAGGCTGCGCCCGGCTCCGCGGGCTTCGACCAAGGGCTAATTGCCCGCGGCCCGGACACCGACCAGCATCACGACTGCGGGCCATGGGCGTCCGCAGACGGCCGCAATCCGTTCGGGAGGACGAAGCATGAGCGCCAAGCCGATGAACTGGGCCGCGGTCCACCGCGACCCGCGCTTCCAGCAGTTGCACCGCAGGAAGAGCACCTTCCTGTGGGGGCTGATGCTGTTCTCCATCGTGTACTACTTCCTGCTGCCGATCGGCGCCGGCTGGTTCCAGGAGCTGTTCAGCCGGCGCGTGTGGGGTCCGATCAACGTCGGGCTGGTGTTCGCGCTCTCCGAGTTCGTGGTCGCCTGGGGCATCGCGTGGTGGTACGCGCAGCGCGCCAACACGCAGTTCGACGCCCTCGCCGCCGAGATCAACCGCGATGCCATGCGCACCGGGGGCGGGCCATGAGCGCGCGCATTGCGGTCCTGCTGGCGCTGCTGCTCCCCGGCGTGGCCGGCGCGCAGGGTGCGGTCGCCTCCGAGTTCAAGTGGCTCACCTTCCTGGTGTTCGGCTCGATCATCGCGGTGACGATGTACGTCACCTACCTCGCCGCGCGCCGCGTGCGTTCGACCGCGCAGTTCTATGCCGCCGGCCGCTCGGTCAGCGGCATCCAGAACGGCTGGGCGATCGCCGGCGACTATCTCTCGGCCGCCTCGTTCCTGGGCATCGCCGGGCTGATCTCGCTCTACGGCTACGACGGCTTCATGTACTCGGTCGGCTGGCTGGTGGCCTACATCACCGTGCTGCTGGTGATCGCCGAACCCTGCCGCAACATCGGCAAGTACACCCTCGGCGACATCCTCGCCTTCCGCAACAACCCCAAGGCGGCCAAGACCGTGGCCGCGATCTCGACCATCCTGGTCTCGGTCTTCTACCTCACCGCGCAGATGGTCGGCGGCGGCGTGCTGGTCAAGACCCTGATCGGCATCGACTACGAGATCTCGGTGATCGCGGTCGGCGTGCTGATGCTGGCCTACGTGATCTTCGGCGGCATGGTCGCCACGACCTGGGTGCAGATCATCAAGGCCGTGCTGCTGGTCACCGCCTCGATCATCCTGGTGTTCTTCACCTGGCTGCCGCATGGCTTCAGCCTGCCCGGATTCCTCGAGGCGGTGGTGGCCGATCCCAAGGTCCAGGCCCAGGTCACGAAGCTGGTCGGCGACCCCGCGGCCGGCATGACCGCGGCGGAACTGGGACAGCGCTTCCTCGAGCCGGGCCTGTTCCTCAAGAACCCGATCGACCAGATCTCGCTCGGCCTGGCGCTGGTGCTGGGCACCGCCGGCATGCCGCACATCCTCATGCGCTTCTTCACCGTGCCGACCGCCAAGGACGCGCGCACCTCGGTGATCTGGGCCATGGCGATCATCGGCGGCTTCTACGTCCTGACCCTGTTCCTGGGCATGGGCGCGGCGATCAACGTCGGCGCGGCCAAGATCTCCGCGGTCGATGCCGGCGGCAACATGGCGGGGCCCCTGCTGGCGCAGTACATCGGCGGTGGCGCGGACTCGCTGCTCGGCAACTTCTTCCTCGCCTTCGTCGCCGCGGTGGCCTTCGCGACCATCGTCGCGGTGGTCGCCGGCCTGGTGCTGGCCTCGGCCTCGGCCATGAGCCACGACATCTGGGTCGGCGTGATCAAGGGCGAGCACGCCACGCCGGAACAGGAAGTGCGCGCGGCGCGGATCTCGGCCCTGATCGTGGGCGTGGTCGCGATCACCATCGGCATCCTGGCCAAGGGCCAGAACGTGGCCCACCTGGTGGCGCTGGCCTTCGCGGTCGCGGCCTCGAGCAACCTGCCGGCGGTGCTGCTCACGCTGTACTGGAAGCGCTGCAACACCGCGGGCGTGGTGCTGGGCATGAGCGTGGGCGCGATCACCGCGATCGCGCTGGTGATGGTCAGCCCCAACATGACCTACCCGAACGCGGTGCGCGCCGCCAACGAGCCGGTCGTGGCCGCGGCGCCGGCGAAGATCGCCGCGGCCGAGTCCGCGCTGCTCGCGACCACCGACGCCGCCCTGCGCGGCGAGGCGCAGAAGGCCCTGGACAAGGCCCGCGCCGACCTCGCGGCCGCCGAGGGCAAGCTCGCGGCCGTCGCCGGCCAGACCACCAGCATGGTCGGGCTGGAGGCGCCGCTGATCACGCTCAAGAACCCGGGCATCATCTCGATCCCGCTCGGCTTCCTGTGCGTGTTCCTGGGCTCGCTGCTGTACCGCGAGAAGCGCTCCGAAGAGATGTGGGAGGAACTCTACGTGCGCCAGAACACCGGCATCCACGCCGAGGGCGCGAGCAGCCACTAGCGCTTTCCCATCGATCCCCCGCCCGGCCCTCCCCGCCGGGCACCCCGGGCCGCCCCGGCCGCGCAATGCGGGCGGGGCGGCCTTTTCATTCCAGCGCGGCGCGCACCGTGGATTGGACTCAACGCGGCAGGGACTCGAGCGCGATCCAGCACAAGGCCGTGGTCAGCGCGTCGCCGTAGGCGTCGTGGCGGTCCAGCACCGGCACGCCCAGCGCGGCGGCGATCGCGTCCAGCGCCAGCGCCGGCTCGCGATCCGGCCAGCGCCGCCGCGCATGCCGCTCCCAGGCATCGCGCAGGTCGATGCCGGGGTTGGGCAGGCAGAGGTCGAAGCGCGGCCGCAGTTCGCGATCGAGGATCGCGCGGTCGAAGGGCAGGCACCAGCCCAGCAGCGGGCGCGGACCGATCGCCTCGAGCAGCCGCTCCAGCGCGACGGTCAACTCGGCGCCGCCTTCCAGGTCCTGCGGGCGCAGCCTATGGTGCTTGATCGCCTCGCGGTCGGGCGCCGCCGCCGAGCGCACGTGCAGTCGCAGCGCCTGGCTGGTCAACGCGCGGCGGCCTGCCACCGGGATCGCGGCCAGGCTCAGGATCTGCGCCGACGCCACGTCGAGCGAGCTGGTCTCGAGGTCGATGGCGACCCACTCGCCGGCCGGCGCGCGGCCGAACAGGGGCGCCCAGCGGCCGCCGCGATGGCGCCAGGCGTCGCGAAGGCGCCGCGCGAACGCCATCACTCCAGCTTGAGCCGGGTGGCGAGCCAGCGCTTGAAGGTCTCGACCACGCGCAGCGCGTCGCGCAGCAGGTCGCGGTCCAGGCGCCCGAGCGTCGCCGTGCGCACGCGGTCGCCGGGCGCTTCGCCACGCCGCAGCGCCTCGAGTTGTGCGCCCAGGCGCAGGCGCAGGAGCACCGACAGTGCCTGGCCGAGGTCGCGCGCGAAGCCGGCCTCGAGCACGCCCGCGGCGGCCAGCGCCTCGGCGCGCGCGAAGCTGTTGCGCGGCTCGATCCGGTGCGCCAGCGCGAGCGTGCGCAGGCCGTGCACGAGCGGGAACACGCCGCCACGCTTGAGATCGGTGCCGCCCTCGGCCTCGCGCATGCCGCCGAACAGGGTCAGCGGCGAGTCGAAGGCCAGCACCGGCTGCGCGAAGGCGCGCAGGGCCGCGGCGTCGCCGCCGGCGGCGTGCAGGCGCTGCCGCAACGGTTCGAGCAGATCCGCCGGCCCGGCCACCGCGCGCGCGTCGAACAGGATCGCGAGGTTCATCACCGCGTCCGCGTCCGGCCGCGCCAGCCAGGCCTCGATCCGTTCCAGCCACCCGGATTGGCTGCGCCGCCATTGGGGATTCGAGGCCATGACGCCGCCGGGGCAGGGCGGATAGCCCATGGCCGCGAGCTGCTCGTGGAATGCGGCCATCGCCTGCGGTGCGTCCGGCCAGCCCAGCCCGTCGGCCAGCACCAGCGCGTTGTCCTGGTCGGTCTTGAGCAGCTGCTCGCCGCGGCCCTCGCTGCCGAGCACCACCAGGCAGGCTTGCGCGCGCACCGGCGCGGGAACCAGGAACTCGTACAGGCGCGCCATCAGGCGGGTGTTGAGCGCCGAGACCAGCTCCATCAGGAAGCGCATCTTGGCGCCCTGTGCATGCAGGGTGCGCACCAGCGCGGTCAACTCGTGGGCGATGTCGGCGAGGTCGGCGGCGCTGCGCGCGCGCGCGAGGCGGAAGCTGACCACGTGGCTCTTGCCGGCGAAATGGGCCAGCAGCTCCATCAGCCCCAGCGTGCCGCGCACCGCGCCCGCCCGCGTCACCACCAGGCGGTGGACGTGGCGCTCGGTCATGGTGACCAGCGCCTCGAACAGGAACGCGTCCTCGTCGACGGCCAGCACCGGCCAGGTCGCGTGCGCGCCGACCGGACTCGCGGGGCCGGCGCCAGCCAGCGCGAGCGCGTCGAGCAGGTCGGTGCGGGTGGCGATGCCGCGGCGTGCGCCGTCGTCCACCAGCACCGCATCGGTCCGGCCCCCGCGCATGGCCGCCACCGCCTCGGCGATCGTCGCCTGCGGCCCGACGGAAACCGGTTCGAGCACCAGCGCGTCGCGGATCCGCGTCAGCATCAGTTCGGCGAGGTCGGAGGGCTGGTCGCGCTCGGCCAGCAGGCGGCGCTTGACCGCGAGCGACTCGTGGAAGTACGCGGCGAAGCGCGGGTTCTCCTGCGTGAGTTCGAGGAACAGCGGCGCCGGGAAGGTCCACGCCAGGGTGTCCTCGAGCGCGGCGTAACGGTGCCGCGCGCGCCCGGCGATCGCGGCGAAGGCGCCGAACAGTTCGCCGTGCGCGTATTCGGCGAAGGCGCGTTCGGCGCCGTCGCGGACATCGCTGGCGAGGACCCGGCCCTTGAGCAGCACGAAGACGCAGGGCGAGGGCTGGCCCGCCTCGATCAGGCGCTCGCCGGCGCGATACAGGATGATGTCCAGCGCGCGCCGCAGCCGTTCCTGCTGCGCCGGCTCGAGCAGGTCGAAGGGCGGCGCGCCGAAGTCGGGCTCGGTCGCGCTCGCGGGGTTCGGGTCAGTTGGGGCCACGGGGTCCTCGCGCCGCGATTGTCCGCGGCGCCGCGACGCGGCGCCATTCGACCGAGGTCGCAGCCGGCCGCGGCCGGCTCAATTCGCGTCGGCGGCGCGCGCGAACTCCGGATCGATGAAGTCTTCCTTGCGGCAACTGCCGGCATCGATCGCGGCGGCCGACTCGCGCTTGACCTCGGCGGTCAGCGTGGTCACCACGGTCGGGTCGAGCACGCCGAAGCGCGCCTCGTCGTAGCGCTGCGACAAGGTCAGCGCATTGGCGGCGCAGGGCCAGTTGCCGAGGCGGGCGTGGGCCTGGGCGAGCTGGAAGTAGGGCAGGTAGTCGACGTACCACACGCCGTACATCCGCTTGGCGGCGCCGGGTTTGGGGTCGATCTCGATCGATTGCGACAGTTCGCCGATCGCGCGGCGGGCGTCGCCGGCGGTATTGAGCTGGCGGCCGTACTCGAAATGGAAGTACCAGGGCAGGCCGTCCTGCTGGTCGGCGGGCAGTCCGCACTGGATCAGCACCTGGCGCCGCAGGGCGTCGGCGGCCTCCGGGGTCAGGGACATCGGGGCCGTGGTCGTGCCCGTCGCGCTTGCCGGCAGGACAGCCGCTGCCTGCGCCGACTGGTTCGGCATGGCCAGAATGGCGAGGCCCAGGGAGAGGAACAGGCGACGCATGGGCGCGATCTCCAATAGGTTGGACGGGTGCTATCGACGCTATTTATACGCTGCTCCGGGGACCCGGTGGCGGGCCGGGCCCGGCCTTGGCGTTAAATCCGTGTTGACTGCCCTGCCGGGCAGATGTTGCAATCCGGGCGCCAACGGGCGCGGAAGCCGGTTGGGGCCACCGTGTCACAAAGCTGAACAAGCGTTGCGTCGGTCCTGGCCCTCTGGCCTGCCCAATCGTGGAGACGAAACAATGACCCGTTCCAGAATCATCGGCGTAGCCCTGTCTTGCTTGCTCGGCGCGATCCCCATGCTGTCCGTCGCCCAGCGACCGCCTGGCTGCCTGGGCGGTGGATCGTGCGACGCCAATCTGCCCGCAATCCCCTTCGACATCCTGCCGCCCGGCGCTCGATCGTTGGGCCTGGGTGGCGCCTTCGTGGGGGTCGCCGACGATGCGACGGCTGCCGAGGCCAATCCCGCAGGCATGACGATCCTGACGCGGCCGGAGATTTCCCTCCATGGCCGGCACGCCTCGTACGACGTGGAGTTCCTCGATGCAGGCGCGTTTGACGGCATCGGGGCAGGCGCCGACACGCTCTCGCCCATCGGTGTATTCGAGGACGACAACGATTCGATCTCGTTCGCGAGCTTCGTCTATCCCTTCGAGCGATTCGTTGTCGCCGGCTACTATCAGAATTCCGGGCGCATCGACAGCGGCTCGGTGATCAGCGGCTTCGAGCCGCTCTTCATCGACACCTATATCGCCGAGAGCTACATCGACGCCGAGGTCGAGTCGTTCGGCTTGTCGGGCGCTTTCCGCGTCAGCGACATGCTGTCGATCGGCATGTCGCTGAAGTCCACCAGCACGGATGTCACCTACCTCCAGGCGTCGACGCTGTCGGACTATCGCGACGAGGAATTCCTGCAGCCCGACCCGGAAGCGGCGGCCGCGATCATCGATGACGAGTTGACGCTGCTTTCGCGGACCTTGATCGACGACGACGCCTTCACCTGGAACCTCGGATTGCTGGTCAATCCCAATGGCAAGGTTTCGGTCGGTGCCGTATGGCGCTCGAACGGTTCCTACAACGCCGACCAGGCTTCGATCTTCACCGGCACCTCGAATTGCAATGGCCTGGACAATTGTTTCCTGGCGCCAGTCGAGACCGTGTTGCTCGATTCGGATTCGGCTGGCTACAACCTGCCGGACATCTTCTCGTTGGGTCTGGCGTGGCGACCTGGCGACACCTGGTTGCTGGCGGTGCAGGCTGATCGAGTTGCCTACGACGAACTGCCGGCGCCTGCCAGCGCCAGTCCGATTTTCGGAGAAGCGATCGACACCGACCGCGCGGAGGGCGAATGGGTTGCCCATCTCGGCGTCGAGAAGGTGTTCATCTTCGAGAAGCCGTTCCTCGGCATGAGCCTGGTGTCGCTGCGTGGCGGGGCGTTCACCAACCCGGACCACGACGGCTACGACCAACTCGACACCGACGACACGAACTACACGGTCGGTTTCGGCACGGTCTTCGCCGAGCGCTTCCAGCTCGATGCCGCCTGGCAGTTCGCCGACCAGATCGACACCTTCGTGATGTCGGGCGTGTACCGCTTCTGACCCGCCTCCGCGTCACTGCGTCGCGCGATGCCCGGGCTTGCCCGGGCATCGTCGTTTCGGGGGTCTTGAAAGCGCCACGGCGTTCCGCACGTATACTGCAGCGATCACCACGGTGGGGAGATTGCCATGGGCATGGGCATGGGCTGGTTCGGACTCGCGATCCTGGTCTTCATCATCATCACCATCGCCAAGGGCGTGCGGATGGTGCCGCAGGGCTACCAGTACACGGTCGAGCGCTTCGGCCGCTACGTGTATACCCTGACCCCCGGCCTCGGTCTGCTGATCCCGTGGGTCTACGGCATCGGCCGCAAGATGAACATGATGGAGCAGGTCCTCGACGTGCCCTCGCAGGAGGTCATCACCAAGGACAACGCGGTGGTGAAGGTCGACGGCGTGGTCTTCTTCCAGGTCCTCGACGCGGCCAAGGCGGCCTACGAGGTGGCGCAGCTGGAGATCGCCATCCTCAACCTGGTCATGACCAACATCCGCACCGTGCTGGGCTCGATGGACCTCGACGAGTCGCTGTCCAAGCGCGACACCATCAACGCCCAGCTGCTGCGCGTGGTGGACGAGGCGACCCACCCGTGGGGCCTCAAGGTCAACCGGATCGAGATCAAGGACATCCAGCCGCCGCGCGACCTGATCGACTCGATGGCGCGGCAGATGAAGGCCGAGCGCGAGAAGCGCGCCAACATCCTCGAGGCGGAAGGCTTCCGCCAGGCCGCGATCCTCAAGGCCGACGGCGAGAAGCAGGCTGCAGTGCTCGAAGCCGAAGGCCGGCGCGAAGCCGCGTTCCGCGACGCCGAGGCGCGCGAGCGCCTGGCCGAGGCCGAGGCCAAGGCGACGATGCTGGTGTCCGAGGCGATCGCCAAGGGCGGGGTGCAGGCGATCAACTACTTCGTCGCCGACAAGTACGTGGGCGCGCTCAAGGCGCTGGCCACCGCGCCGAACCAGAAGGTGCTGATGCTGCCGGTCGAGGCCACCAGCATCCTCGGCAGCCTCGCCGGCATCGGCGAGATCGCGCGCCAGGCGTTCGATGGCAAGGTGGTCATGCCGGTGCGACCGCCGGCAGCGCCGTGACAGGAGCGCGTCCATGAACCTGATCTACTTCTGGCTCGGCCTCGCGCTGCTGCTGATCGCGGCGGAGACCTTCGTGCCCGGCGCCTTCCTGCTCTGGTTCGGGATCGCGGCCGCGGTGATGGGCCTGATCGTCTGGCTCATCCCGGACTTGCCAGTACTGGGCCAGATCATCGTGTTCGCGGTCCTCTCGGCGCTCGCGGTCGGGGCCTACCGGCGCTGGTTCCGCGGCGCCGGCCCGCAGAGCGAGCAGCCGCTGCTCAACCAGCGCGCCGCGCAGCTCATCGGGCGCACGGTGGAACTGTCCGAGCCGATCCGCAACGGCCGCGGCAAGGCTCGCATCGGCGACTCGGTCTGGGTGGTCGAGGGCCCGGAGCTGCCGGCCGGCGCGATCGTCGCCATCACCGGCACCGACGGCACCGCGCTGCGGGTCGAGGCAGCCCCGCCGCGCGCCTGAGGCAATCGCGCCGAACGCTGGCGGGCGCCAAGCGCGGCCCGCACCCGCGCGAGCAAGCGACGCAGTCCCGCGTGCCGCGACATCGTCCTGCGCCCGGCGCGATCCCAGTCACCCTGGACGTCATTCCCGCGCAAGCGGGAATCCATTGTCGTGTTGGCGACTCCCTCACCCACTGGCGTCATCCCGGCGCACGCCGGGATCCCGTGGCGCGGCGTTCGCTCCGAAGCGAGGCGCTCGCTGCGCATTGCTGTTCGCTCCGCAGACCGCGTTTCGTCCGGCCTGCGGCCGGCCGAGCAAGGGGGGCTTTGAGTGCCCAAAGCCCCCCTT
>Ga0073904_10002465_pt1 | contig 14002 bp, 8 predicted proteins | sample KloWWTrecipitate_FD_66668 | JGI IMG/M metagenome (GOLD analysis project Ga0073904, IMG submission 66668) | Active sludge microbial communities from Klosterneuburg, Austria, studying microevolution and ecology of nitrifiers - Klosterneuburg... | ecosystem: Engineered > WWTP > Aerobic digester >...
TTGATCGCCACACAAAAATATGACGCGGTAGCGGTTGAATTATGCCCAAGCCGACATAAAGCCATCGTCAATCCTGATGCCATGGCCCAAATGGATCTGTTTCAGGTAATCAAAAATGGTCAGGCCAGCATGGTGGCTGCCAGTCTGGCATTAGGCGCTTTCCAGCAACGCATGGCAGAGCAGCTTGACATTGAACCCGGCGCTGAGATGCGCGTGGCGATTAAAGATGCGCAGGCAGCGCAGCTACCTGTTTTGTTGATCGACCGTGAAATTGGCACCACGCTGAAAAGGATTTATCACAATGTTCCCTGGTGGAAGCGCTTCACGCTATTTGCCGGATTGATAGAAAGCGTAATCAGTAAAGAAAAATTCAGTGAAGCTGATATTGAAAAATTAAAAGAAGGCGATGTACTGGAAAGCTCGTTTTCTCAGTTTGCAGAAAACGAGAAAGACTTATTCAGCCCGCTCATCAGTGAGCGTGATGAGTATATGTCAGCCCGTCTCATTAAAGAATGTACAGAAAATAACTATCAGCATATCTTAGTCGTCGTTGGAGCGGGCCACCTAAGTGGCATGGCTGAGCGACTTGAAACGCAAAGCATCACCAATCCGGATGAACGCATCGCACAACTGGATGCCATTCCAGCACCGTCCCAATGGATGAAGTATATGCCCTGGCTCATCTTAATCCTGATTGTTGCAGGATTTGTGGTTGGCTTTATGCGCAGTCCTGAAATAGGCATGAGCATGGTCATTGACTGGGTATTGATTACCGGCGGACTCTCTGCGGTGGGAACGGCGATTGCATTTGCGCACCCACTATCCATACTGAGCGCTTTTTTAGCAGCCCCCATCACAACATTGCATCCTGCCATAGGTGCAGGCATGGTGGTTGCCGCGGTAGAAGCTTATGTGCGCAAACCCAAGGTCAGTGATTTTAATCAACTCAGAACGGATACCACCACGCTTAAAGGTTGGTGGAATAATCAGGTCACCCGGGTACTATTGGTCTTCATACTATCCACGCTGGGCGCGGCCATCGGCACTTATGTCGCTGGCTTTAAGATATTCGAACAACTGAGCAATACCTAATCAAAAATATGTTCGACTTCTTCGAGCGCCTGATAAACCCATACCCCCCTGAGCATCCTACGGAACCGCCAAAGGGGCTGTATCAATTCTGTCGCCACTACATTCGTGGCATTGAATTTTCTCTTATCTTGCTGGCGCTCTTGACAACCTGCCTGGCGATCAGTGAAGCCATGCTGTATGGCGTACTGGGGCAGCTGGTGGATTGGCTGGCAGAGAAAGAAACCACGCAGTTCCTGGAAGAGGAATGGTCCACTCTGTTGGTCATGTCCATCTTTATCCTGCTCATTATGCCGCTGCTGGTACTGTTGCATTCGCTAGTGATCCACCAAACGCTGATGGGCAATCTCCCCATGCGCGTGCGTTGGCTTTCGCACCGCTACCTGCTCAATCAAAGCTATGCATTTTTTCAACATGAATTCAGTGGCCGCATCGCCACCAAAGTGATGCAAACCGCTTTATCGGTGCGGGAAACCGTGATGAAGCTGCTAGATGTCATGTTGTTTGTCAGCGTTTACCTCACCACCACTTTCCTATTGGTCATCAATGCAGATCCCTATTTATGCTTGCCTCTGCTTGCCTGGCTGATTTTATACATCGTCATCCTATGTCATTTTGTTCCCAAATTAAAACGCATCTCAACGTTGCAAGCCGATGCGCGCTCTTTGATGACAGGCCGTATTGTTGACAGCTATACCAACATCCTAACCCTCAAGCTTTTTTCCGGAAGTCAGCGAGAATCCGCCTATGCTCAGGCCGGAATGGAAGAATTCATGTCGACCGTATATCCGCAAATGCGCCTGTCCACCCTGCTCAACGCCTGCGTTTGGACGATCAACATGCTGCTGGTATTCGTCACCGGCGCACTGGGCATTTATCTGTGGCTGCAAGGCATCATCGGACCCGGAGCGATCGCGGTTGTGATGAGTCTGGCCATTCGGTTGACGGGCATGTCGCATTGGATCATGTGGGAAGTCAACGCACTGTTTGAAAATATTGGCACGGTGCAAGACGGTATCAACACGCTCGCCAAATCACAGCATGTCATCGATGTTCCGGATGCGCAGACCTTGCGCATCCAGCAAGGCGTCATTGATTTTAATCACGTTGGCTTTTCCTATCATCCGGATGATGAAACAGCGGATCAACCAGTTCCTGTGCGCATTTTTGATGACCTCAATTTACACATTGCTGCCGGGGAGAAAGTAGGCATCGTTGGTCGCTCAGGTGCCGGCAAATCGACTTTTGTGAATTTGTTGCTCAGATTCTATGATGTACAGCAAGGTAGCATCACCATTGACGGTCAAGATATTCGCTTAGTCAGTCAAGACAGTCTGCGCGCCAATATCGCCATGGTGACGCAGGACACTTCACTATTGCACCGTTCGGTACGCGACAACATCCTGTTCGGCAAACCCGATGCCACGGATGAACAAATGATCGCTGCGGCCAAACAAGCGCAAGCGCATGAATTCATTCTGACACTGCGCGATATCAAAGGTCGCACCGGTTATCATGCTCATGTCGGCGAGCGCGGCGTCACGCTCTCGGGCGGTCAGCGTCAACGCATTGCGATTGCGCGCGTACTGTTAAAAAATGCGCCTATCCTAGTATTGGATGAAGCTACCTCAGCACTCGATTCTGAAGTCGAGGCCAGCATTCAGCAAAGCCTGTATCAGCTCATGCAGGGTAAAACAGTGATCGCGATTGCGCACCGCCTGTCCACCATTGCAGCCATGGATCGCCTGATCGTATTCGACAAGGGACGCATTGTAGAACAAGGCAGTCACGCCAAACTGATCGCAAACAGTCAGCTCTATGCACAATTATGGAATCATCAATCGGGTGGATTTCTGGGATTGCTGGATAATGATCAGAACCAATGATACATTCGATGGATTGTTGACATCACAGTCCATCTGTTGCAAAAAAACATCACCTCCTAGTTAGCCACACATTTCCCTCTCCTAGGCTTTAAACAGCACTAATTGCATTTATTCATGCAATATTCCACGCAAATCGCCCAATTAAGACTTTAATTCACTGTTTATTTGGGACTATCAAAATTAACCAAAAAAACTATAATCCTATCCCAATCATTCATCGCATAACCAGTCAATGAGCCTAGGAGTACAAAAAGTGGTGGCTAGTCCGGTTTCGAGAACACTTTTCTCAGTCTCGAGAACTTTATTCTTTTTTCTTAGCTATCTGCTCACCAACACCGCTTTCTCCAGCCCCAAAGCCCCATTAGCACAAGACATCGCTGACCTTCCTTTGGAAGAACTGATGAATATAAAAGTATCCACAGTTTCACGCAAATCAGAAAAAATAAAAGATCTTCCTGCCGCCGTATTCGTCATCTCCCAGGAGGATATCCGCCGTTCCAGCGCGAACAGCATTCCTGAATTACTCCGCATGGCGCCCGGTTTGTCAGTTGCCCGTATCGACACCAACAAGTGGTCGGTCACTTCACGTGGATACAGCGGCCGCTTTGCAGATGATCTTTTGGTGATGATCGATGGCCGCACAGTTTATTCTCCATTGTTTGCCGGGACATTTTGGGAGACGCTCGACCTGCCTTTAGAGGATATTGAGCGCATCGAAGTCATTCGCGGCCCCGGTGGAACTATCTGGGGCGCCAATGCGGCCAATGGCGCCATCCATATTCTAACCAAGCATACCAAGGATACTCAGGGCAATCTGGTCACCGCCGGAGGCGGTAGCGAAGAAAGAGGTTTTGCCACAGTACGCCATGGCGGCCGCATAGGAGAAAGCTTGCATTATCGACTCTATAGCAAAGGATTTACCCGCGACAATAGCTTCAACCTGAGCGGAGCGAACGATAGCTGGCGCATGGGAACCGTGGGTTTTCGTGCTGACTGGACGGTCAATGCAAATAATGCGATCACTTTTCAAAGCCAGTATTACGGCGGGAAAGCGGGGCAGAACACCACCTTTATCAGCCCCTTAAACCCAGAGACAGAAACTACTCGCATCGAAGACGCCAATCTATCCGGCGGACATGCACTGCTCCGCTGGCAGCGCACGCCCGACAATCAATCGAGTACCGTGTTACAAGCTTATTATGACCACACACGGCGCGACGAATTATCGTTTCGCGAATCCCGTCACACAGTCGATGTCGATTTTCAGCATCGTTTCCCGTTAACCATGCCTTTCCACCAGGATATTGTTTGGGGAGGCGGTTATCGCTGGACAGGTGACCATATGGGAATTAATCTGCCCATTTTCTTTAATCCTGCACGGCGTGACTTACAAACCGAGAACGTTTTTGCTCAAACCGACATTCCACTCATTAAAGATAAACTTAAACTGACTACCGGTTTGAAATTTTTGAATAACACCTATTCAAACGGACATTTCTTACCCAATGCCCGATTTCTGTGGACACCCGACTCCCATCAATCGTTTTGGGCTTCCGCAACCCGTTCATTGCGCCTGCCTTCGCGTTTCGAACGTGATGGCAATCAAATGATTAAAGATGGCGCTGAATTTATCCGGCGTATCAATAATCCCGGAATCACTTCCGAAACCTTATGGGGATTCGAGGTTGGCTACAAACGCCAGCTAACTGCCGATTTATCCGTAGACATAGCCGGTTTTTTCAACGACTACTCGAATTCCACCAGCGAAAGGGAAATCGCACCGGACACTATTCAAGTCACCGATCAACGTCATACTCAAATATACGGTTTTGAGGTTTTTGGAGAATGGCGCGCATTGAGCAAGCTTCGTTTTATACCGAGCTATAGTCATCTGCAAATAAGGAATAAGGTGCCGGAAGGCCAGGAAGCTGAATCCGGTGAAGATCCCAAGCACCAATTCACATTGCGTTCACAGCTTGATTTGACTCACAATGTTGAACTGGATGCTTTTTTCCGCCATATCGACAAGTTGTCCGGTCTAAAAATTCAGAGCTATCAAGCGCTTGATCTGCGCTTGTCGTGGAAACCGATGCCTAAGATGGAAGTGTCATTAATTGGGCAGAATTTATTACAATCTCATCACCAGGAATTTGTGCCCGAGCTTATCCAAACCATGCCCGTACAGATTCAACGCGGCGTTTTTGGCAAAGTAACCTGGCGATTCTAATTATTTAATCATCAAATCCAGCCAATGAATACTTGTCAAACTGTAATGATCATACGATGGCCACAGCGTTCTCATCACTAACATTCTGCAAGGTCATTTAAACAAAATGCCAAGCGCAAAATTACGCCGATTGATCTGTGGGCTCATGATGGGCCACTCGACCTTTGCGCTGGCTGATGAACAGTCCGAATATACCCTGAAGGCAGCTTTCCTATATAACTTCGCGGTCTATACGACATGGCCCGCTCTCCGGGAAAACTCATTCAATCTCTGCGTGTATGGCAGCGATCCATTTGGAATCCATCTCGATACCCTGATGCAGAAAAAGAAAGTGAATGAACGCACAATCACCATCCAAAGGATCAACGATATAAAACAACTCGATCAATGCCAATTGGTTTTTATTTCCAGCTCAGCAATGAGTCATTTAACCAACATTGTCGATATGCTGAAAAACCAGCCAGTACTCACCGTAGCTGACAGTCCAGGTGCTGGTGAGCAGGGCGTTATCCTAAATATGATCATCAAAGATGACAAAGTAACCTTTGCAGCCAACCTGAGTGCAGCAAAAAAGATAGGGATCAATTTAAGTGCTCAGTTACTGCGCTTCGCCATCGAAATCAACTGATCAGATGTGTTGCTCAATGAGCATTGCACTACTCAACTCAACAGTAACTGGATACTTAATTGACAGAAATTGTTCTATCAGAAATCATACTAAGAATTGGCATAGTAAAAACCTTATTTACCAATTTTTGATCAGCAATCAGCAATTAGTGATGTTTGAATAAAAACAATGATCTACTAAACTGCCTCATCTTGTTCAATCTGCGAAAATACGCTTCATCAACACCTTCTCATCCAATCCGAGAAGGTTTGCTGCTTTGTCTGTTTTGCATGAGTACGTTTTCCATTCAGGCAGCTACGAATCTGGAGCAGTTGAGTTTGGAAGAACTGATGGACATTCGTGTGGTAGGTGCCTCAAAATATGCACAAAAGCAACAGCAAGTCGCCGCAGCCGTCAGCATTATCACTCGCAAAGATATTCGAACCTACGGTTGGCGCACATTGAATGAGGCGCTCGCCAGCCTGCCCGGGATTCATTCCACCTACGATCATCAATACGATTATCTCGGCACACGCGGATTTGCACTGCCTGGAGACTTTAATACGCGTATCCTGATCACCATCAATGGCAATCGCATCAACGATGCCACTTACGACCAGGGGCCCACCGGGCGCGATTTTCCGCTCGACATTGATTTGATCGAGCGTATTGAATTCATTCCAGGACCTGGCAGTGCCGTATATGGACAGAATGCCATGCTGGGGGTTGTCAACATCATTACGCGCAATGGTTCGGATATAAAAGGCGCTGAGCTTTCAGCTTCCTACCAGACAACGGAAACCATGCCGCAAGAGCGCGTTACGCTGGGCAAGCAATTCGCTAACGGAACGGATGCGCTCATTTCTTTTTCCGGTCTCCAATCGCGCGGCGTAGACCGCTTCTTTGATTATGGCGACTCCGGCATTTCCGGCGTAGCGCACCGCATGGATGGGGAAAATGTTAAGCAATTATTTGCTCGTGCCTCCCACGGTCCTTTTTCCTTTGATTTCATTTATGGCGACCGGCACAAAGAAAATCCCGCCGCACCCTATATGACTGATCCATTAGTGGGCGGCGCTGCGGTCAACGATAAGCGCCTCAATACCCAAATCCAGTATAACGACCATTTTGCCAATAACACGCTCAATGTACTGGGACGCCTGTTTCTCGGCCAATATCGCTATGATCAGCCCGGTGTCTATAGCGGCGAGAAAACCGTCTCCACCGGCCCCAGTAACTGGCACGGCGCTGAATTACGGTTGCTGTCCACGGCTATCACCGATCATCAACTGATGATCGGTGTTGAATACCAAAATAACACCCGTATCGATCAAACCTTTGTCAATTTTGCAAATTCTGCGGAAAATGTAGCCATTGACAGCTCCGTGGTGCGTGTCGGGGTGTTTGCTCAAGATGAATGGCGCATCCTCCCTACGTTATCAGCAACCTTAGGGTTACGTTATGACTATATCACCTGGATTGGCAATCGGCTCAGTCCGCGCGGTGCATTGATCTGGCAGGCCACTCCCAAAACCACTTTGAAAGCGCTCTATGGGCGCGCGCATCGCTCGCCCAATTCGTATGAGCGCGATTACAACGATGCCGTATTTCAGGTTTCCAATCCAGGCTTACATAGTGAAACGATCGACACCGCTGAACTGGTGGCCGATCATCGTCCGCTACCGGATATGAATCTGCGCGCAACCGTGTATGCATGGGATATGATGAATCTGATCACATTGGGCATGGATCCTATCAGCGGAATCTCTCAATACCAACAAGCGTCACATAAAGTTTTGGCCAGAGGAACGGAATTATCGCTGGATAAAACTTGGGAATGGGGAGCGCGATTGCGCAGTAGTTTCGGTATCCAGAGCGCCGAGCAGCAAGGCTCGTCTCTGCAAAATTCACCGCAATATCTGGGCAAATTGAATCTTTCCATTCCGATCCCATTGATGACCGGCCTTCGAGCCGGCTTTGAATTGCAATACTACGGTAAGCGCAAAACCAACGATGGCACTCACACGGATAGTTATTTCCTTTCCAACCTGAATCTAGTCACTGATGTGCGCTGGGTTAAAGGATTGGAAGCATCACTCAGTTTCTACAACATGTTTAATGAGCATTACCAGCATCCGGCTGCCGATACCAACTGGCAGAACAGCCTGATACAGCCTGGACGGACAGTTCGCCTAAGAATGGATTATCGTTTTTAGGTCGATCGCCAGCCAAGCCTATCGACGATGCTGTCGCTAAACAGCCAAATAGCCCAATCACCACTTAATTTGCACATCTAAAATTCCTACAATTAAGGTAATAAAGACCTTCATTTCCCAACCTTTGATCAGAGACTCAATGTGATTAAATCAAGGTATTCATATATACATGCTTTATCACCTTGATCACCGCCAAGAAACTAACCGCATCGCTTACCTATTCTCCTGTGAGAGAAGGTCTGTTACTTTGCCTGTTTTGCCTGAAAATATTTCCCGCGCACGCGACTCCGAATTTGGAACAAATGAGTCTGGATCAGCTGATGAATATCCGTGTGATTGGGGCTTCAAAATATGAACAGAAACAACGACAAGTGGCCGCAACCGTCAACATCATCACGCGCAAAGATATCCGCGCTTATGGTTGGCGGACGCTAAATGAAGCACTCGCCAGTCTTCCTGGGATATATCCTACCTACGATTATCAGTATGATTATCTTGGCACGCGCGGTTTCGCCTTGCCTGGAGATTTCAATACGCGTGTATTGATCACCATCAATGGCAATCGTATCAACGATGCCACCTATGACCAGGGTCCCACCGGGCGTGATTTCCCGCTCGACATTGATTTGATCGAACGCATTGAATTTTTTCCGGGACCCGGCAGCGCGGTATACGGGCAAAATGCCATGTTGGGCGTGGTCAATATCATTACGCGTAACGGCTCAGATGTCAGAGGCACTGAACTTTCCGCATCCTACCAGACCGCAGAAACCATGCCGCAGGAACGAGTCACTTTAGGTAAGAAATTCGATAACGGAACCGATGCATTACTGTCCTTTTCCGGCCTCCAGTCGCGCGGAGCCAATCGATTCTTTGAATATGGCGATTCCGGTGTTGCAGGCGTGGCGCACCATATGGATGGCGAAAATGTTAAGCAAGTGTTTGCGCGCGCCATCCATGGTCCATTTTCCTTTGATTTTATCTACGGCAACCGTCGCAAGGATGATCCTACCGGCATGTTTTTCTCTGACCCGCTGGTGGGGGGTCAATTTCAGCGCGACCGCCGCCTCAACACCCAGATCCAGTATAACGAGTATTTTGCCAACAACACGCTCAATGTACTAGGGCGTTTTTTTCTCGGCCAATATCGCTATGACAACCCATTGATCTACAGCGGAGAAAAAAATCTTTTCACCGGCCCAAGTGATTGGCATGGAGTTGAATTACGCCTTTTGTCGACAGCACTGACCGATCATAAACTGATGATCGGGGCGGAATATCAAAATAACACCCGCATCAAACAAACTTTCCAGAGTTTCGCCAGTCCCGATGAAAATGCACTGCTGAGAGACTCGGTGATCCGTGTGGGCGTATATGCCCAAGACGAATGGCGGATTACCGACACGCTATCGGCGACTATGGGGCTGCGTTATGATCACAACAACTGGATCAACAGCCGATTGAGCCCGCGCGGCGCACTGATCTGGCAAGCAACGCCCCAGCTAACCTTTAAAGCCCTGTATGGCCGCGCTCATCGATCGCCTAATGCCTATGAGCGCAATTATAACGACGGGATGTCCCAGGTTTCTAATCCAGGACTGCACAGCGAATCAATGGATACCGCCGAACTGGCAGCCGATTATCTACCGCTGCCGAACATGAATATACGCGCCACCGCATATGCCTGGAATATGACCAACCTTATCAGCTTAGGGACTGATCCCATCAGTGGACTTTCTCAATACCAGCAAGGATCCGGCAAGGTTGAAGTCAGAGGCGGCGAACTATCGGTAGATAAAACCTGGGATTGGGGAGCACGATTGCGCAGTAGTTTTGGCATTCAGGATGCAGAACAACAAGGCTCACAGCTCCTGAATTCCCCACACTTCCTGGGCAAGCTGAATATTTCCATGCCGATCCCGTTGATGACCGGCCTTCGCGCCGGCTATGAATTGCAGTATTACGGCAACCGCAAAACCCTTAATGGTTCGCATACGGATAGCTATCTTCTTTCCAATCTCAATCTAACCAGCGATATTCGATGGGTCAAAGGATTGGAAGCATCACTGAGTCTATACAATTTGTTTAACGAGCATTACCAGCACCCGGCTGCCGACACCAACTGGCAAAATAGTCTCGTGCAACCTGGAAGAACGGTAAGGCTAAGAATGAATTTTCATTTCTGAATCTGGATCGAATGGGTATTTATACATCACATAGTGCTTTATTTGATTTCTATCATATGCAGCATTTACTTAAGTAAGGTAGGATACTAGGACAATGAATAAAAACAATATCACATGACAATTGACATGACAGGTAGCGATTATTCAGTTTTCAAAATTGAACATCACTGAATCACTCACGACCTAGCGGATCGGTTCTTATTGGTAGTCACTATTGTTTAAACAATTTAAGTAACAAAAATCCCTATTTATCACATTTTGGTTAGCGGCTTGGTATGTTTAAATCGATAAATTAAAAAATCAATCTCGCTCACCGTGTTCATCCCGAAGAAGCTCACTCCATTAATCGTTCATCCTCCGGCAAGGAAAGGAGCCTTGTTATGTTTGCTCTGCATGAAAGTATTGCCGGTCTGCGCAGCAGAATCACTGGAGGATATGAGCCTGGGACAGTTGATGAATATCAGTATTACCAGCGCCTCCAAGTATGAGCAGAAACAGACACAAGTAGCAGCCGCTGTCAGCGTCATTACGCGCAAAGATATCAGAACTTATGGCTGGCGCACCATCAATGAAGCACTCGCCAGTCTGCCTGGGATACACACCACTTATGATTATCAGTATGATTATTTTGGTTCACGTGGCTTGGGCCTCCCAGGAGATTTCAATTCGCGCGTGCTGATTACCATCAATGGCAATCGCATCAACGATGCCACCTATGACCAAGGTCCTACCGGCCGAGATTTTCCGCTTGATATTGATCTGATCGAGCGAATCGAGTTTATCCCTGGACCAGGTGGCGCCGTGTATGGTCTGAATGCCATGATTGGTGTCGTCAACATCATTACGCGCAATGGCTCGGATGTCAAAGGCGCAGAGCTATCGGCCTCCTACCAAACCGCAGAAGTGATGCCACAAGAACGTGTCACGCTGGGCAAGAAATTTAGCAATGGAACCGACGCAATCCTGTCTTTTTCCGGACTTCAGGCGCGTGGCGTCGATCATCGCTTTGATTTTGGGGATGCCGGTGTTTCCGGTGTGGCGCATCGCATGGATGGTGAAAATGTCAAACAAATGTTTGCACGCGCTACCCACGGCCCTCTCTCATTTGATTTCATTTACGGCGATCGACGCAAGGATGATCCTACCGGCGCCTATCTATCCGATCCATTGGTAAACGGTCAGTTTCAGCGCGACCGCCGCCTCAATACGCAAATCCAGTATAACGATAGCTTTGCCAACGACACACTCAATGTCTTGGGACGGGCATTCCTCGGTCAATACCGCTATGATAATCCGATGGTTTACAGCGGCGAACGCACATTATCCACCGGCCCCGGTGACTGGCATGGCGCTGAATTGCGCTTACTGTCGACCGCTTTTGCCGATCATAAATTGATGCTGGGCGCTGAATATCACAACAATACCCGCATCAAACAGACTCTTGAGAGCCTTGATAACCCGGATCAGAATTTCGCAATCCATAGTTCTGTCGTGCGTGCCGGCGTGTATATACAGGATGAATGGCGCATCATCGATACATTATCGGCCACGCTAGGATTGCGCTATGACTATAGCAAATGGATCAACAATCAATTCAGCCCACGCGGTGCATTGATCTGGCAAGCAACGCCTAAAACCACACTCAAGGCGCTATATGGCCGCGCTCACCGCTCACCCAATGCCTATGAGCGCGATTACAACGACGGCATATTTCGGGTCAATAACCCCGGATTAAATGCTGAAACAATCGATACTGCTGAATTGGTGGCCGATTATCGGCCACTACATGACATGAATCTGCGTGCTGTAGTGTATGCATGGGATGCCCACAATCCGATTGTTTCTGCCATTGATCCCGTCAGCGGACTTGGTCAGTATCAACAAGCCAATAAGGTCAAAGCCAGAGGCATTGAGCTTTCCTTCGATAAATCATGGGATTGGGGTGCACGATTGCGCAGCAGTTTTGGTATCCAAGGCGCTGAACACGAAGGCTCGCATCTGACCAATTCACCTTATCATTTGGGCAAGTTGAACATTTCCATCCCCATCCCATTGATGACCGGCCTGCGTGCCGGCTATGAGTTGCAATACTATGGCAAGCGCAAAACCCTCGATGGCACGCACACAGACAATTATTTTCTGTCCAATCTCAATGTAGTGACAGATGTACGGTGGGTGAAAGGATTGGAGGCATCCCTCAGTTTCTACAACTTATTCAACGAACACTACCAGCAACCGACGGATGTCAACTGGCAAAGCAGCCTGCTGCAGCCGGGGCGAACAATTCGCTTAAGAATGGATTATCGTTTCTAGGCGCCTATCGATATGACATTCCTCCTGACAAACTTCCGCAATCTGAAGCAGCTGATATCGAGATTGATCGTTCAATGCATTCGGATACCAGGAAAACCTGCCACAGTCATTTCACATGATCCTAACCGCCACAGGAGACGCTCATTCATCATTTCTTGTTCGGCATTATTGGCTTGCTGGTACTTGCTGCTCAGTTATTCACCAATTGCACAAGCACAACAGCCCTCGGAATATCGATTAAAAGTGGCCTTCCTCTACAATTTTGCTGCTTACACTGAATGGCCTAGCTTGCCTGAGAAGGTCTTGAATTTGTGCATCCACGGTGACAATCCTTTTGGTGAAGATTTGCAGCATCTGCGGCAAAAGAAAGTCAATGAATATGAAATCATGATCCGGCAGACAAATAATGTTGAAGAGCTTGCCACTTGCCAGATTGTTTTCATTACCCGTTCAGCCGCGAGCAATCTTAGTGAAATCATCAACAAATTGAATGGAAAACCGATATTAACTATTGCCGACACCCCCGGCACTAGTCGACAGGGGGTCATGCTCAACATGTCTATCAAAGAAGGAAAAGTCACATTTGAAGCCAATGATGCCATGGCAAAAAGAAACCATCTGAAGCTCAGCTCTCAATTACTGCGTTTCGCTACTGAGGTGTATCAATAATGAAAAATTCATTGCCTGAAAATATTACATTACGCGCTAAACTACAAAAAATCAGCTTGGCCACACAGAGTACAGCCATGCTGTTAGTGGCGACTTTGGTTATTCTGAGCAACTTCATCCTGGATTTTTATTCATTATTGCAAGCAAGCGAAGCCACCGCGAAAATTCTGATTGAAAATGCAGTCGCCACACTGATGTTCAAAGACACCACCTCAGCTCAGACACTCCTGCAATCGCTCAACCATTTACAGGAAATTCAGGCAGGCGCGATTTACAATGAGGAAAAGGCGAAATTTGCCTACTATTCTATCGATAACAGGCCGCTCGCCGAGACTTTATCCTCTCTGGATAAAGCAATTTTCTACAATCTCAACGCCATTACCACCATTCAACCTATCTATTTCAATGACTATTTACATGGCGCGCTATATTTAGAGATCTCTCTGGCCCCGTTGTATTGGCAATTATTGTGGCAAAGCACAATGACCATCGCGGCGGTTATTGTCGCTATCGCCATCGCTTATCTCTTGCTGCAGCGACTCAACAAATCCGTATTAGATCCACTCAATGATTTATCCACTGTCATGGAACATGTGTCGACCAAGGCGGATTACACGGCTCGAGCAGAGCCGAGTGAGATCACTGAATTGAATTTGTTATCAAACGGATTCAATAATATGCTAGAAATTATCCAGGAACGCGATGCAAAACTGGCTAATCATTTAGATCATCTTGAAGATGAAGTGGCCAAGCGCACAGAGGAATTAGTACATGCCAAGGAATCTGCAGAAGCTGCCAGTAAGGCCAAA
>Ga0073904_10002467_pt1 | contig 13998 bp, 17 predicted proteins | sample KloWWTrecipitate_FD_66668 | JGI IMG/M metagenome (GOLD analysis project Ga0073904, IMG submission 66668) | Active sludge microbial communities from Klosterneuburg, Austria, studying microevolution and ecology of nitrifiers - Klosterneuburg... | ecosystem: Engineered > WWTP > Aerobic digester >...
GAACCCGGCCGTGTTCGACATCGAACGGCTGAACCACCTGAACGGCCACTACATCCGGGCGATGGACGATGAGCGCTGGGAGGCGACGATCGCGATGTGGTGCGAGCGTCAGCTGCCGGACTCGGTGGCGCGCCCGGTCGCCCCGGACATCGTGAAGTCGGTAGCGCCCTTGCTGAAGGAGCGGGTAGCGCGGCTCGATGAAATTGCGGGGCTGGTCGAGTTCCTCTTCGGTTACGAGGCGCCCGAGTATGAACTGGACGCGCTGACCGAACGAGTCGGTGGTGGTACGGAAGTGGCTCTGCGCGCCCTGGATGGCGCGCTGGTCGCGCTCGATGGCATCGCGGAGGACGCGTGGAGGCGGGATGATGTTGAAGGAGCGATCCGCGGGATGGAAGCTCCCCTGGAGATGAAGCTGCGGAAGTTCGTGCCGGTTCTCTATGTGGCGGTGATGGGGCGCGCCCAGGGCATCCCACTATTCGATTCCCTCGCGCTGCTGGGGCGGGAACGGACGCTGCAACGGCTGCGGACGGCGCGGGCCCGGCTCGGCTGAGGAGCCGGGGTGGAACGTACAGGCCGATCCGGTATCGTGTGAAAGTTACGCCCACAGAGGTTGTTGAAATGGCTTACGAACTTGACGCGCTCGTACCGAACGAAGCGCGAGACAGCGTCCCGGATTTTGGCAGCGGCGACACCGTTCGCGTGCATGCGAAGGTCGTCGAAGGGGACAAAGAGCGCATCCAGGTGTTCGAAGGGGTGGTCATCCGGAAGCGGATGAAGGGGCTCGTTTCGAACTTCACGGTGCGGAAGATTGCGAGCGGGGTCGGCGTGGAGCGGACGTTCCCGGTGAACAGCCCGCGCGTCGACAAGATCGAGGTGATCCGGCGGGGCAAGGTTCGGCGGAAGAACCTGTACTACCTGCGCGGACTGACTGGCAAGGCTGCGCGCATCAAGGAGAAGCGGTTCTAGACCGCTTCGTCAGAATCGCGACGGCCCCGGCAACTGGTTGCCGGGGCCGTTTTGGTTGCGCTGCCGGGGAGGGCCGGGCGGGGCCGATCGGACCTACTCCAGATGGGCGGCGTGGGGCGGTGCAGCGGGCCGGGGGTCGCCCGGGGGGCCATCCTGGACGGTCCGGCGGAGGGGAAGCTCGTTCATGGCGACAGCGAAGACCACGCAGAGGAGTGCTGCGCCAAAGGCGGCGAGGTAGATGTACTGGATGGCGGTGACCACGCTCTCGCCCTGGGCGGACTCGGCACGGTCGAGGATGGCGGCGCCGTCATCGAGCTGGAGGACGGCCTGCTGGATACGGGCGAACTGGGCCTCGTTGAGCTTGACGGTGGGATCATCGAGCTGGGCGGTGATCGCGGGGCCGACGGCGGCACGGTCTTCAGCAGTGAAGCGGTCCTGGAATTCGGAGTGGTAGGTGTTCGAGAGGATGGCGCCGAAGATGGCGATGCCGAGAACGCTGCCCATCTGGCGGAAGAACTGGCTCGATGAGCTGGCCACGCCGATGTACTGGTAGCTGACGGCATTCTGGACGACGAGTGACATGGTGGGGAGGACGAGGCCAAAGCCAAGACCGAGCAACACCATGATGGCGCTGATTTGCCAGAGCCTGGTATCGATGCTGAGACGGGTGAGCATGGCCAGGGAGATGGCGATCAGGACGGTGCCGAAGGTGGTCTGCCATTTGTAGTGGCCGGTCCGGGTGATGACCTGGCCGCCGATGATGCTGGTGAGCAAGACGCCAAGGCTCTGGGGCGTGCTGATGACACCGGATACGGTGGCGGAGGCATCGAGGGCTGTTTGAACGTAAAGCCCGAGGAACTGGAAGGCGCCCATTACGCCGATACCAAAGGCGAAAACGATAAGGTTGGACATCAGGAAGGCACGGTTGCGGAAGAGGTGGAGCGGGAGGATTGGCTCGGGATGGCGGGCTTCCTGCCAGATGAAGACGGCGAGGACGGCGAGCGAACCGCCAAGGAGTCCGATGATCTGGGACGAGGCCCAAGCGTACTTGTCGCCGGCCCAGACGAACGCGAGCAGGGCCATGACCGAGGAGGCGGAGAGGAGTGCGGCGCCGAAGAAGTCGAGCCGGGGGGTGCCGGAGCGAGCCTTGGCAGGCAGGTTGAACCAGATCGCGGGCATTGCCACGAGGCTGACGGGAATGTTGACGTAGAAGACCCAGCGCCAGCTGAGGTTATCGGTGAGGAAGCCACCAAAAGCCGGCCCGACAATGCTGGCGAGGCTGAACATGCCGGTGAAGAGGCCGATGTACTTGCCGCGTTCGGCGGGCGAGAAGAGGTCGCCCATGGTTGCGAAGACGGAGGCGAAGATCATGCCGCCGCCCAGTCCCTGGACCGCGCGCATCCAGATGAGGACAGGCATGTTGGGCGCGGCGCCGCAGGCGGCGGATGAGACCATGAAGATGAAGACGCCGCCGATCAGGAACAGCTTCCGGCCGTAGATATCACCGAGCTTGCCGACGAGCGGGATGATGACCGTGGAGGTGAGCATGTAGCTGGTGAACAGCCAGGAAAGCAGCCCAAAGCCGCCGAGGTCGGCGAGGATGCGGGGAGTCGCGGTGGAAACGACGGTCTGGTCGAGGGCACCGACGAAGAGGCAGGTCATGAGACTGCCAAGGAGGAGCCCCTTCTGGCGGCTGTCGAGGGTATCGGCGAGTGGGATGCCGGGGTCAGGAATCATAGGTACCTCAAGGTGGCTGCGGGTCCGGGCGGAGAGCCAAGCGTACATAGTTCGCCTGAAGCGAACAATTGGGGTCACGCCCTGCCTGCTTCGGCTGTCGCGTAGCCGCGCGCGTGGCTACGGTAGGAGTGCTGGATCGCGCCGCGGAAGACCCCACTCCGTCCGGCGGACATGCCACCTTCCGCCCGGCACACGAGGTACACGGATGAATGACACGACCGCGCCAACGGGTGCTTCCGGCGTGCTGCGCGAGGAAGTGGCGCGGCGGCGGACGTTCGCGATCATCTCGCACCCGGACGCCGGGAAGACGACGCTCACGGAGAAGTTCCTCCTCTACGGAGGCGCGGTCGAGGAAGCGGGATCGGTCCGGGCACGCGGCAATGCGCGGAGATCGACTTCTGACTGGATGGCGATGGAGCGGCAGCGCGGCATTTCGGTGACATCGACGGCGTTGCAGTTCGATGCGTTCGGCTGCCGGTTCAACCTGCTGGACACGCCGGGCCACCAGGACTTCAGCGAAGACACCTACCGGACGCTCGCGGCGGTGGATAGCGCGGTGATGGTGCTGGATAGCGCGAAGGGCATCGAGGCGCAAACGCGCAAGCTGTTCGACGTGTGCCGGATGCGGAAGATCCCGGTGCTAACGTTCATCAACAAGCTTGACCACCCGGGACGCGAACCGCTGGAGCTGCTCGACGAAATCGAGCGGGTGCTGGGGATGCTGGCCGTGCCGATGAACTGGCCGATCGGCGACGGACCGAGCTTCCGCGGCGTGTACGACCTGCTGAACCACGCAGTACTCCAGTTCGAGCGCACCGAGGGCGGACGTCACCGGGCTCCGGTGACAGTGGGGAACCTGGATGACCCGAAGCTGACGGCGATCCTCGGGGACCGGGGCCATGCGGAGCTGCGGGAGCAGATTGCCCTGATCCAGGGCGTGACGCCGGAGTTCGACCGCGAGGCGTTCTTGCGCGGCGAGATGACGCCCGTGTTCTTCGGAAGCGCGCTAAACAGCTTTGGTGTCGAGCCGTTCGTGGAAGCACTGGCGAAGCTGGCGCCGGCGCCGGGGCCGCGGGCCTCGGATTCGGGCGATGTCGCGCCGGACTCGGATGAGTTCTCGGGCATCATTTTCAAGATCCAGGCGAACATGGACCCGCAGCACCGCGACCGGATGGCGTTTCTGCGGGTATGCTCCGGGCGGTTCGAGAAAGACATGACGGTATACCACCCGCGCCTGGGACGGAGCATCCGGGTGACGCGGCCCCACCGGCTGTTCGCGCGGGAGCGCGAGACGGTGGAAGAGGCGTACGCGGGGGACGTCATCGGGCTGGTGAACCCGGGCCTCTTCATCATCGGCGACACACTGACATCGAGTAAGCGCCTGCGCTACGAGCCGATCCCCCGGTTCGAGCCGGAGTGCTTCGCGACGCTCGAAAGCTTCAGTTTCGCGAAATCGAAGCAGTTCCAGCGCGGGTTGGAGCAGCTGGAAGAAGAAGGCGCGGTGCGGGTGTTCTGGCCAATCGACGGTGCGCGTATGCCGATCCTCGGCGCGGTCGGTGCGTTGCAGTTCGAAGTGGTGGCTTCGCGGCTCGAAACGGAGTATGGCGTCGAATCCAGGGTTGTACCGATGGAGCACACCGTAGCGAAGCGCGTGACCTTGCCCACGAGCGGCGCCGAGGTGCAGTGGCCACGAGCTTCGATGCGCGTGCGCGACCGGCACGGTGACCTGGTGGCAATCTTCCCCTCCTCGTGGGAAGAGGACTACTGCCGCAAGCAGAACCCGGAGCTGGGGCTGGAGCCGCTGGGGTAGGCGCCGTTCAGAATTCGAGGATTGCGCGGCCCGCTATTCTGCCCTTTTCCAGCGCCTCGCAGGCTTCGTTGATCTGGTCGATGCGGTAGCGGGTTGTGACCAGGGCGTCGAGGTCGAGGGCACCCTCGGCGTACCAGCGCAGGAACACCGGGAAGTCGCGATCGGGACGGCAGCTGCCGCCAATACTGCCGATGTACTTCTTTTCGTTGATGAGCAGATCGCGGGCATCGAGTTCGGCGGAGGTGGTGGGGACGCCGACGAGGACCGCGGTGCCGCCGGTCGCGCGCCCCAGGATGCCGGAGCGTGCGGCGGGCAGGATCTGCTCCATGGTCTTGCGCACGCCGATGCAATCGAAGGCAAAATCGACACCCATGATGGTGGCGCCGGAAGCGTCGATACGGGTGGTCATTTCGCGGATAGCCTGGACGGGGTCACCGGCGGAGGCGTTGATGCCGTGGGTGGCGCCGAAGCGCTTTGCGAAGTCGAGCTTGGCCTGGTCGAGGTCGACCGCGATGATGGGGTTGGCCCCGACAATCCGCGCCGCGGCGATGGCCGAGAGTCCGACACCGCCGACACCGAAAACGGCGACGCTCTGGCCCTGCTTGACGCCCGCGGTATGCAAGACGGCCCCGGCGCCGGTCATCACGGCGCAGCCGATGATGGAAGTCACATCCTTCTTCTGACCGGGGGGCATCTTCACCACGTACTGCTCATCGGCGAGAGTGGTGTCGGCCCAGGTGAAGACTGAGACGGGCTGCGTCTGGCCGCCGCCGGGGAGGGTGAGGGAGACCTGGCCGGGGCGGCGGGTGGCGTTCTCGCCATCGCGGGCAACCCAGGTGACCATCACCTCGTCGCCCTCTTTCACGTGGCGGACTTCGCTGCCCGTGGCGAGCACGACCCCGGTCGATTCGTGGCCGAGGATAACGGGCGCGGTGCGCGGCCGGTGGATCTGGTGAAGCTGCGAATGGCAGACACCGCTGGCGAACTGCTTCACGACGACCTCGTTGGGGCCGGGGTCGGGGAGCTGTAGTGACTCGATGGTGAGGGGAGCACCGGGCTCCTGGGGGACGATGACAACGCGGGCGGGAGTGGGCACGGGGCACCTCGAAAGGAAGTGGCCCGGATTCTACGCGGGCGGCGGGTCTGGCGCGGAGCACCAGAGCAGTTGCACGCCCCCCCGGGGGGCGACGAAGACGATGGCGGCCTGGCCGAACTGGCGAGCAAGGGCGAGCGCATCCCCGGGTCTGATGTCCGGGATGGCGAAGGACGGCTCGACGTGGGTGGCGGCGGCATTCCGCCCGCGGGCGGGGAACCACGTCCAGCCGTGGCGGGTGATTTCGGCTTCGAGGCGGAGGTTCGCTGCCCGGTTCTCCGCTTCTCCGGGGCGGGCGGCGCCGGGATTCCAGGCGGTTATCAGTGCAAGCAGGCGGGGGAGGGCCGGTGGTGCGGGCGCTCCAACCCGGAATGCGACCGTTCCGGCCGGCAGGTCGACCTCGTAGATGGCATCGCTGTAGGGCTGTTCGAGGTGTGGCTGGGACCCCATCGTGTCCATCTTAAGCGTGTAGATCGAGGCTGTTCCTCGACACGGAGTGGTTCCACAGCCAGAATCCGGGAATGAATGAGCCCATCCTTTTCGAGCAGCACGGGGCCGTTGGCCTGCTGACCCTCAACCGGCCCGAGCGGCTGAACGCCATCGATCACGGCATGCTGCGGGAGCTGCGCGACTTTTTCGACGGGCGCCACCGCGACTACGAGACGCGGGTGATTGTCATCACCGGCTCGGGCCGTGGATTTTGCGCCGGGCTGGACCTGAAGGCGGCGGGCGAGCAGGGACAGTGGCAACCTGGAGCCGGGCCGGTGCAGGATTCGATGACGTTCCAGGAGGACATCGCGGACCTGATGGTGAAGATGCGGAACTGCCCGCAGCCGCTGATTGCAGCGGTCAATGGCGCGGCGACGGGGGGTGGGCTTTCGATCGCTATCGCCTGCGACATGCGGATCGGCACGGAGAACGCGCGCTTCGCGTGTTCGTACCTGAATCTCGGGCTGGGCGGCGCCGACGTTGGATCGTCGTACTTCCTGCCCCGGATTGTGGGACCGGCGTACGCGGCCGACATGCTCTACTCAGGGAGGATCGTCAATGCGGACGAGGCGCGGGAGATGCGGCTAATCACGCGGATCGTGGGCCAGGACGAACTGCTCCCCGCGGCGATGGCGATCGGCGAGGGGATGGCAAGGAAAGCGAGCCCGCTGGGGCTACGGCTCACGAAGCAGGTGCTGAATGAGACGGTGAACGGGCTGCCCCTGGAGACCACGCTGAAGCTGGAGAACCGCAACCAGATCCTGGCGAGCCAGACCGAGGACGCGCGCGAAGCGCGGATGGCGTGGTTCGAAAAGCGGGACCCGGTCTGGCAGGACGCGTAGGGCGTTCATTCCGCTCCGGGAAGCTCGCATTCGGGGCCGACCACGATGACGGGGATGGTGGAGCAGCGCACGACGGCGCCCGAAACGCTGCCGAAGAGTGCGTGCCCGAGGCCAGAGCGGCCACGGGTACTGAGGACGATGAAATCGACGGCGCGATCCTGGGCGAACTGGTGAATGGCCTCGGCGGCATCGGTGGAGAATGCGGCGCGCACCTGCACATCGAGAGCCGGGAGGTGGCGGCCGGCCAGGTCGCGGAGGCCGTCTTCGGCGGCGGCCCGGGCAGCTTCGATTGCCTGGCCGCGGTCGGCGGCGAGCGTTGTGGCGGGGCCGATTGGCACACCACCGAGGGAGGGAGTCGAGGAGAGGGATCCCGGGGGCGCGACGGGCCGCCCGGAATTCGCGAGGGCTTCGTGGGACTCGCGGGGATCGACGACGGTCAGGAGGATGACTTCAGCATCCCAGCGGCGCACCCATGGGGCCATCGCCGCAAGGGCGCGTTCTGAGAGTGGGCTTCCATCGGTGGTGATCAGGGCACGCATGGTCGGACGACTCCTTCGCGGAAGACGCTACCAGCGCCAGCGGGCAAAGGAGAGGGGCTTCCGGACCAATTCATGGGGACGTGCTGGACGTGTTCGATGCGGGACGGAAGCGGAAAACAAGAACCGCCCCCCGGGGCGGTGGAAGCGGTGCGGTGCTGGCTGGGGACGGAGGAGTCGAACCCCCACATACAGATCCAGAATCTGCTGTCCTACCATTAGACGAGTCCCCAGCAGGAGCGTGTAGCGTATCACGGGGCGGGTGGAAGACTCCAGCACCGGAAGGGGTGCGGGGTCAGCGGCCGGTGCTGCCGTGGCCGCCGGAACCGCGGACGGTGGACGAGAGCGAATCGGCCTGGACGAGGCTGACATCGGCGAGCGTGGAAACGACGAGCTGGGCGATTCGATCGCCGTCGGAGACGGTGTGCTGGATATCGGGGGCGACGGTGTAGAGCGTGATCAGCACCTCTCCGCGGTAGTCGGCATCGAGGGTGCCCAGGGTGGCCAGGACACCCTGGCGCGCGAGCCCGCTGCGGGGGCGAAGCTGGGCATCGAGGCCCGGAGGAACTTCCATGGCGAGGCCGGTAGGGATAACAACCGGGTGCTGGCCGACGACCACGGGGCCATCGGGCAGGCAGGCGTGGATATCGAGCCCGGTGGCGGTTTCGGTGGCGCGGGTGGGGATGCGAGCGCCGGGCTGCAGGAGTTGAACGCGTATCCGGGAAGCCATTGGCTTGAGAATACGGGGTGATTGGAGACCAGTCGAAGGCGGGGCGGAGTTGACCACGCGGGGAAAGGTGGCCACTATGTAGCTACTTTCGAGGGAGAGCGCGCGGATGAAGACCATCGGCGTCAGGCAGCTGAAGAACGAGGCGACGCAGATTGTGCGAGCGGTGCGGGAGCAGCACGCGCTTTACGTGATCACGGTGAACGGACAGCCTGTTGCCACGCTCCGGCCGTATTCGGACCGGGACATCGCGGGGATGCAGCGTTCGCAGGCGGTTTCGGAGATTGCGGCCATCGAGCGGCTGGCCGATTCGGTGGGGGCGGCGTGGATGAGCATGCCCGAGGTGGAGGAGGGCGGCGAAAGGGCGGGGCACCGGCCGCCACACCCGGGGCAAGAGGAGAGCTAGCTGTGGCAACCATCGATGCGAGCGTGCTCATTTCGCTGTTCAACACCCACGATCGGCTGCACCAGTCCACGGTTACATGGTTCCGGGAGGCCGTTGCCGATGGGGAGCCGCTGCGGGCGCCGGTGACCGTGCTTGCGGAGGTAGCCGCGGCAATCGCGGCGGGAACGGGAGACAAGCAACTCGCCCGGGATGTCGAGGCGCACGTGCGCCATTCGCCGCTGTTCGAGCTGCTGCCGGTGGCGCTGCCGCTGGCGGAACGGGCGGCGACGTTGGCTGCCGAGCACCAGTTGCGGGGAAGCGACGCTATCTACTTCGCCGTGGCGGAGACGCTGGGCGACCGGCTGGTGACGCTCAACCCGCGGCAGCTACAGCGGGGCAACGCGGTGGTGGAGACTCGCCGGCCGCGCGTCTGATTCAGCGGAAGAGGTCGCGTTCCGAGTCGCGGATGATGGACTGCATGGAAGCAGTGTCATCGGGTTCCCATGGGAGGCCGCGGACGACGGCGCAGGGAACGCGGGAGAGGTTGCCCTTGACGAGCTCGGCGGCGCCGGCGACTTCATCGGCGGTGCAAAGGGCCTGGACACGGAATTCGTGGCCGTGGGGATCGACCTGGCCGATGTAGCTGGTGACGGGCTGCATGCCGGCGATTCCGATAGCAATATCGGTCTGGGCTTCGCGCCAGGGGCGGCCAAACGTGTCGGAGATGATGACTGCGACATCGAGGCCTTTCGAGCGGAGGGCCTGGCGGACGCGCATGGCGCTTTCATCGGGATCGAGTGGGAGGAGGACGGCGAGGCCGTGCCCGCCGGAGCTGGACTGGTCGATGCCGGCGTTGGCGCAGATGAAGCCGTGGCGGGTTTCGGTGATGAGGATGGGGCCAACCTGGCGGACGACCCGGCGGGATTCGCTGAGGACGAGTTCGACGATGGCTGGTTCTTTTTCCCACCTCTCGGCGTACTGGCGGGCGAAGGGGGAGACCTCGACGCTGGCGAGGTCGACGATTCGTCCTTCGGCCTTGGAGACAATTTTCGAGGTGATGACGAGGATGTCGCCGGATTCGAGCGGGGAGCCGGCTTCCGCGGCGGCGGCGTGGATGGCGCCGGCGAGGTCGGTTCCGGGGGTTATTTCAGGAAGTCCGGGGATGCCGAAGATGGAGAGTCCGGGCATGGGGTGCCACCTTTGCGCTGAGGAGTGGTGGGCGGTCGGCCTTTGCCGGTCCGGGGGCGATGCGCCGCCGGGGGGCGGTTCAGGAGAGACCGGAGATGCGGATGCTGGTCTGGGTTTTGTGCTTGCGGTTGAGGTTGATGAGGAGCGAGGTGAGCATTTCGACGTAGCGGCTCTGGGATGGGCCACCGGCATCGATGCCGCGGCAGCCAACGATCTGGTTGGCGAGGCCGATGATGACCTGTTTGGCTTCGGCATCGCGTCCGCAGACGAGGACGTCGGCTTCGATTGGGTGTTCGAGGTGCTGCAGCTCTTCAGCGCTCATGTTCTGGAAAGCGGAGACGACGCGTGCGCCGGGCAGCTGGGCGATGGCTTCCTGGAGGGCGCTCTGGCCGGGGACGTTGAGGGCGATGGCGCCGACACCCTGCTGGAATTCGAGCGGGGCGACGACGTTGCAGACGATCTTGCCATCGAGGGCGTTGCCGAGGGCTTCGAGGGTCGGCTGCTGGCCAGAGTAGGGGAATGTCAGAAAGACGACATCGGCGCCTTCGATGACCTCGGCGTTGGAGCCGCCGGAGGCGTTCGCGGAGGGGATTGCTTCGAGGATTTTCTGGGCGCCTTCGAGACCGCGCTCGGTGGACCGGGAACCGATGGCGACTTCGTGGCCGGCCCGGGCGAAGCGCAGGGCCAGGCCCAGGCCTTCGGGACCGGTGCCTCCGACAAACGCGAGCTTCATAGGGACTCCTTGGGTGGGTGACGAGATAGAGGAAAGGGTAGCGGTTCGCGGAGAAATGCGAGACAGGTGCGGGAATCGAGGGTGATTTCAGGGGTTACCCCTGTGGTAATCACCGTCAGGTGGCGTAGGTTTACTAGTGTGGTATGCCGGCGTGGAGCCGGAGCGCCCGCTTGTGTATAGGCCTGCTTACGCGCCCGCGATTGGGGGGCCCAAGGCGTCTGCTATACTCAAGACCAAGGTGCGGGTTTCGGCCCGCGTAACCGGAGATCGCCTTTGTATTCCCGCTGGCTACGCAACAGTTTCCTCTATCTCCTCATCCTCGTGGCCGTGATCGCAATCGTGTTTGCGTTCTTCCAGGGCGGCGACGACCACCAGAAGGTCGGTTACGGCCAGGTGGTTGAAGACGCGAAGAACGGTCTGGTCCAGGAAATCGAGGTTAACGGACGCAATCTGACGGTCACCTATGTGACGACGAGCCCCGATGTGGAGCCGGATGTGAAGTCGGCGAAGATCGGGCCGAATTCGGAGATCGAAAAGCTCCTGGCCGATGCCGGGGTGGCGTTGAGCCGGCCGGCGGGGACGGGTGCGGGCGTGGCGGCCGTGAGCCTGGAGTACAAGGACAGCTCGGGCTTCGGGCCATGGCTGAGCCTGCTGCTGAATATTCTGCCGTTCCTGCTGTTTGGGCTGTTCCTGTTGCTGATCATGCGGCAGGCACAGGGTTCGAATTCCCAGGCGATGAGCTTCGGGAAGAGCCGTGCGCGGTTGTTCACGGGGAGCAAGGTGACGGTGACGTTCGCCGATGTGGCGGGCGTGGATGAATCGAAGGAAGAGCTCGCGGAAGTCGTGGAGTTCCTGAAGTACCCGGAGAAGTTCGCGGCGCTGGGAGCGCGGATCCCGAAGGGCGTGTTGCTGGTGGGGCCTCCGGGCACGGGCAAGACGCTTCTTTCGCGAGCGGTGGCGGGAGAAGCCGGGGTGCCGTTCTTCAGCATTTCGGGTTCGGAGTTCGTGGAGATGTTCGTGGGCGTTGGCGCGAGCCGCGTTCGCGACCTGTTCGAGCAGGCCAAGAAGAATGCGCCGTGCATCGTGTTCGTGGACGAAATCGATGCGGTTGGACGGCAGCGCGGAGCGGGCCTTGGCGGGAGCCACGACGAGCGCGAGCAGACGCTGAACCAGATCCTGGTGGAGATGGACGGCTTCGACACGGGCACGAACGTGATTGTGATCGCGGCGACGAACCGGCCAGACATCCTGGACCCGGCGCTGCTGCGGCCCGGGCGCTTCGACCGGAAGGTTGTGCTGGATGCCCCGGATGTGAAGGGCCGGGAGGCGATCCTGGGCGTGCATGCGAAGGGGAAGCCAATCGCGGACGATGTGAAGCTTTCGGTGCTTTCGAAGGCGACCGCGGGTTTCAGCGGGGCGGACCTTGCGAACCTGGTGAACGAGGCAGCCATCCTTGCGGCGCGGCGCAACAAGAAGATCATCACGATGAAGGAATTCGAGGAGGCTGTGGACCGGGTGATCCTTGGGCCGGAGCGGAAGAGCCGGGTGATGTCGGAACTGGAGAAGAAGGTGACCGCGTATCACGAGGGCGGCCACGCTATCGTGGCGCACTTCCTGAAGCATCACGATCCGGTGCACAAGGTGACGATCGTCTCGCGCGGGATGAGCGGCGGGCACACGCGGTTCATCGGAGAGGACACGAGCTACCACACGCCAGCGATGTTCAAGGACCGGATGTCGAGCGCGCTGGGCGGGCTGGCCGCCGAGGAGCTGGTCTTTGGCGAGGCCTCGACTGGTCCATCGAGCGACATTCAGCAGGTGACGCGGATCGCGCGGTCGATGGTGACGCGCTGGGGCATGAGCAAGAAGCTCGGGCCGCGGACGTTTGGGAAATCGGAGGAGCTGGTGTTCCTCGGCCGGGAGATCTCGGAGACGCGGGACTACAGCGAGAAGGTAGCGGAGAGCATCGACGATGAGGTGCGCGAACTGATCGATGAATCGCACCAGGCGGCGACGCGGATCCTGACGGAGCGGCGAGCCCTGCTGGATAAGCTGGCGGCAGTGCTGATGGACGTAGAGACGCTGGAAGGGGAAACGCTGCTGCGGCTGCTGGATAGCGATCCGGGCGAGCCGTGGCCGCCGCCGGGCATGGAGCCGAAGCCGGAGACTGCTTCGGTGCCGCCTGCGAGCGGGGAGACCCCGATGCGGCCGCAGTTCGAACCGAAGCCTGCCCCCGGGCTTGCCTGGGAGGGCGGAAATCAGACTCGCTCGGACGGGTAAGGCCCGGGCGAGACGTTATCGTTGACTGAGTGCGTGGACCACGCCACACTGGAAAGCTGTCCACGGATTGCCTGGAGTTGAGAAATGGAAGCGATCGTACGCGCCGATGGGCGCCAGTTGCGCCTTGCCGAAGGGCAAGAGTTCGAGATGAATCGCGTTGCGGGGGAGCCCGGCGATACAGTTGACCTGGAAGTCATGATGGTCCTGGATGGGCCTGACGTGACGATCGGGAATCCTCTGGTTGCGGGAGCTGCCGTGCGTGCCCGGATTACACAGCACGGGCGGGCGCCGAAGCTGGTATTCATGAAGTACAAGAACAAGGTCCGGTACCGGCGCAAGTTCGGGCACCGGCAGCACGTGACGCGGCTCGTGGTCGAGTCGATCTCGAAGGGATAAGGCAGATGGCGCATAAGAAGGGCGTTTCGAGTTCGAAGAACGGCCGCGATAGCAATTCGCAACGGCTCGGCGTGAAGCACTTTGACGGGGAAGTGGTGAAGCCGGGGTCGATCATCCTGCGGCAGCGCGGGACGCGGTTCCACCCGGGGAACAACGTCGGGCTGGGGCGCGACTACACGATCTTCTCGCTGATCGACGGGAAGGTGAAGTTCGAGCCTTTCGCCAAGGGCCGGCGGAAGCAGATCAGCGTGTACACGCAGGCCGAGGCGTAGGGGAGAGACGATGAAGGCAGGGATCCATCCGAATTACCAGGAAGCCGTGATCCGTTGTTCGTGCGGGAGCGAGATCGCGACGCGTTCGACGAAGGCGGCGATGCACCTCGATGTGTGCAGTGCATGCCACCCGTTTTTCACGGGGGAGCAGCGCATCGTGGACACGGCGGGGCGCGTGGAGCGATTCAACCGGCGCTTCCAGCGCGGCGGTTAAGACGAGCGATTCAACCAAAGCGGGGCGCCAGGTGCGCCCCGTTTGTGTTTCTGGAGCAGCCATGACGGAGGCGACCTCGACCCAGCCGGCAAATGTGTACTTCGGTGGGCAGGCGGTCATCGAGGGGGTGATGATCCGTGGGCCGGAGCACATGGCGGTGGCGGTGCGCCACCCGAAGGGGCACATCGTCACCCATTCCGAACGGCTGGCGGGGATTTACACGGGGCGTTCGCGGCGTATCCCTTTCGTGCGCGGGGTGGTGGTGCTCTGGGAGACGATGGCCCTGGGGATGCGGGCGCTGAATTACTCTTCGCGGATCGCCTTCGAGGA
>Ga0073904_10002468_pt1 | contig 13992 bp, 11 predicted proteins | sample KloWWTrecipitate_FD_66668 | JGI IMG/M metagenome (GOLD analysis project Ga0073904, IMG submission 66668) | Active sludge microbial communities from Klosterneuburg, Austria, studying microevolution and ecology of nitrifiers - Klosterneuburg... | ecosystem: Engineered > WWTP > Aerobic digester >...
GACCCTCGAACATGAGTATCCTCCCACCGCCGCCGAAAACGGGACACCCCCTCGCTCCCTTGTGGCGAAAGGCCGAGCCGCGCGACTTCTGGAAGGGATCACGCTTCCAGGGGACTAGCACTACTGAGAGGTTCCCTCTCGCTACGCAGTTCGCTGCGCGAACGGCAGTCGTGCTAGCCCTGTCCCGGAGGGGGCGCGGCGCCCCCTCTCGGCCACAATGCTGGCCGCTTCACCCCTCCGGCTTGTCCGCTCCCGCGGCCAACTACCACCACTGCGAGAATGAAGTCTCGCAGGTGTGCTAGAGCAGCTAGGCGATGGCGGGGCGTGTCGCGGTAGCGTAGAGCTGCACGAGCGCGTCCGCGCGTCGCGTGAGGTTCGTGACGACCTCTGTGGCCTCGGCGTCGGCCTGCGCGCATGCGCGGGTCACGTCGGCCCACGCGGCCGGACGCAGGCGAGCGACGGCGAGCGGGTAGACCACGTCGTCTTCGTCTCGGATGTGGGCCCGAAGGAGGATCGCGAAGTCCCTCGCGAGGCGCGCGACCTGGGCCCGCTCGCCCGCGGACCATGGGGGGCCCTCGGCGAGGTCGCCCAGGCGGGAGACCAGATCCCGCCCCTCGTCGTGCTGCTCGAGCATGAACGCGACCGGACCCTCCTCGTCGCTGAGGCCCGCGGCCACCATCGCGCGGAAGAGGATCTCCTCCTCCTTCCTGTGGTGGTGCGCGTCCGCGTACGCCTTCAGGAGCGCCGTCAGCTCGCAGAGGTGGGGCCGGGGGAGGTCCTCCCCCCGCTCGATCGCCTCGCCCATCCGTTCGAGCGTGTCGAGGAGCGCCTCGATGCGCCGGTGCTCTCCGACGAGCGTCCGCAGCACTGCGTCCCCGTCGCCCTTCAGCCATCTATCGGTCATTGGCTGTAATTCATCCCGCGCGAGCGCGCCGTGTGTTGATATTCGTCAGCTGGCGCGCGGGCGCACGCGGCACACTCTCGCGATGTCATTCGAGGCCTATGTGCTGACGGCGGCGGGCGCGCCCCTCGAGCGGCAGTCGCTCGAGCTCGCGAGCCTCGCGGAACACCAGGCGGTGGTCGAGGTCGAGGCGTGTGGGCTATGCCACACCGACCTCGCGTACGCGCGCGGGGAGGTCGCGCCCCGTCACGCGCTGCCGCTGGTGCTCGGGCACGAGATCGTCGGCCGGGTGGTAGCGGCCGGTGGCGCCCACGAGGCCCTCGTCGGCGCGCGCGTGCTCGTGCCGGCGGTGCTGCCCTGCGGCAGCTGCGACTTCTGCCGCGCCGGGCGTGGGAACGCGTGCCCGAAGCAGAAGATGCCCGGCAACGACGTCCACGGGGGGTTCGCGACCCACGTGACGCTCCCCGCGGCGCCCCTCGTGCCACTCACGGACGTGCCTCCGAGCGTCGATCCTCGCCACCTCGCCGTCGTGGCCGACGCCGTGTCGACAGCCTATCAGGCGGTCGTCCGCGCGGGCCTCGTGGCCGGAGACGTCGCGTTCGTCGTGGGGGCGGGCGGCGTGGGCGGCTACGTCATCCAGATCGCGCGAGCGCTCGGCGCGCGGGTCGTGGCGATCGACGTGGAGGCCTCGCGCCTCGCGCTCGTCGCCGCCCACGGCGCGGAGCACGGCGTCGTCGTGGGCGATCGCCCGCCGAAGGAAATACGGAAAGAGGTGCATCGCCTCGCGGCCGACTGGGGCGTGCCCTCGCTCCGATATCGAGTCTTCGAATGCAGCGGGACGCCAAAGGGGCAAACGCTCGCGTTCACCCTGCTCGCGCCGGCCGCGACCATGGTCCAGGCTGGGTATTGCGCGAGCCCGGTCGAGCTGCGCTTCTCGAACCTGATGGCCTTCGACGCCACTGTGCACGGGACGTGGGGATGTCCGCCCGAGGCCTACCCGGCTGTCCTCGACCTGATTTATTCGGGTCGTGTCGCGCTGGCGCCGTTCGTCGAACACGCGCCGCTGTCCGAGGTCAATGGGATTCTGGACGACATGGCCAATCATCGGTTGACGCGGAGGGTCGTCTTCGACCCGCGGCGGTGAGTGAACTGACGGGGCCACGAAGAGGAGGAGGCACCATGGATGCGAGCCCGGGAGCAGCCACCGCGGAGCGGGGGGTGAGCGGAGGTGAACGTGGGGTGAGCGTGAGGGCGCTCGCGCCTGGCGATCTCGACGCGGTCGTCGATCTCGATCGACGGATCACGGGCGGGGCGCGCCGCGCCTATTTCGAGCGACGACTCGCCGTCGCGCAGGCCGATCCGACGGGCCACGTCCAGTTCGGGCTCGCGGCGGGCGCCGAGCTGCGCGGCTTCGCGCTCGGGCGCCTCGGCGGCGGCGAGTTCGGTGGTCGGGCCCCCTCCCTCGTGCTCGAAGCGGTGGGCGTCGAGCCTGGCCTCCAGGGCCAGGGTCTTGGGCGCGTGCTGGTGGACGCGCTCGCGGAGCGGGCCCGTGCGCGCTCGGCGCAGACGCTCGTCACTCAGGCCGACTGGCGCGACAACCGCATGCTCCCCTTCTTGGCGCGCGCCGGCTTCGCCCTCGGTCCGCGCATGCTGCTCGAGCGGCGCGTTCAGCGCATGCCGCTGGCAGCCACCGAGGAGGAGTTTGAGCGGCCCCCTCCGCTCATCCGCCACCTGCGTGCCAGTGATCTCCCCATGATCGCGCGGATCGACGCGCGCATCACGGGGGAGGATCGCGCGCGTTATCTCGCCAAGAAAGTGGACGCCGCGCTCCGCGAGTCGGCGATCGTCGTGTCGCTCGTGGCGGAGGACGACGGCTTCGTCGTCGCCTTCGCCATGGCGCGCGTGGACCTCGGCGACTTCGGCCACGTCGGGCCGACAGGCTCCCTCGACACCATCGGGGTGAACCCCGATGTCGCCGGACGCGGCTTCGCGCGAGCCCTGCTCGCGCAGCTACTCGACAACCTCGCGGCGCTCCACGTGGAGGCGCTCGAGACCGAGGTCGCGCGGGAGTCGTTCGAGCTCCTTCGCTTCCTCTACCGCTTCGGCTTCGGGGCGTCGCCGCGCCTGTCGTTCTCGCGCGCCCTCTGAGCCAGGGGCCCACGGGCGTGAGCCAGGCCGCGGCGGGCGCGCCCGAGCGAAGCGCGCGCCTTCACCCAGGCTCGAGGAACCTCGCGAGCACCTTCATCTCGCCCCACCCGGGAAAGAACGCGACGACCGCCGGCTCGCCGAGCTCCAGGGTCTTGACCACCTGGCCGATCCCGAACTTCTTGTGCCGCACGCGCGCGCCGCGGCGCAGCTCTGTCCCGCCGCCGTCGTCGTGCGCGAGATCCGCGTCGTCGTGGTCCACGTAGCGCTCGCCAGGCGCGACAGGGGGGGCCGGCCGGGCCTGCGGGGCGTGGAAGCGGGCCTGCGGGTGGTGAAAGTCTCCGCTCGCGCGGGCGCGCGTCGGCGCGTCGGCGTAGCGCACGGCCTCCGCGCCCTTCGCGGCGGAGGTGGCGCTCGCGTGCACCACGTCGCGCGGGAGATCGCGTAGAAACCGGCTCGGCGCCGCGAGGCGCGTCGTGCCGAAGATCTGGCGGGTCTTGGCGTAGGTCAGCACGAGGTGCTGGCGCGCGCGGGTCACGGCGACGTACGCGAGGCGCCGCTCCTCGTCGAGCTCCTCGTCACCGCGGAGGTCCATGCCCTTGTAGGGGAACATGTCCTCCTCGAGGCCCGTCACGAGCACGACGTCGAACTCGAGGCCCTTCGCGCTGTGGATGGTCATGAGGGTGGCGCGGCCCGTCTCCGCGAGGGCGTCGAGGTCGGAGTTCAGCGACACGCGCTCCAGGAACCCCTCCACCGTCGCGCGCTCTCCCCGCGCCTCGCACTCGGCCGCGAAGTCGGCGAGCGAGCCCTCGAGCTCGGCCAGGTTCTCGAGCCGCGAGTCCGACTCGGCGCTGTCTTCGGCCTCTAGCGCGGCGCGGTAGCCGGTCTTCGCGAGCACGTCGCGGAGCGTCTCCGCGGGGGTCTGCTCCCGCGCGGCCTCGGAGAGGGCGCCCAGCAGCGCGCGCACCTGCCCGAGGCGCTTGCGCGCCGGCGGGCCGATCTCGGGGGCCTGCTCGAGGTGGGCCATCGCCTGGAACACCGACACGCCCAGGGTGTTCGCGAGCAACACGAGGCGGTCGAGCGTGGTCTTCCCGATCCCGCGTGGAGGGACGTTCACCACCCGCAGGAGGTCGACGTCGCTCTTCGGGTTGGTGAGCACGCGCAGGTAGGAGAGGGCGTCCTTCACCTCCGCCCGCTCGTAGAACTTCATCCCCCCGACCACCTGATAGGGCAGGTTGGCGGCGCGCATCGCCTCTTCCAGTACGCGCGACTGCGCGTGAACCCTGTAGAATACAGCAATATTCCGCGGCTCCACCCCGCCCGCCACGGCGTCGCGCACGAGCCGCACGACGTAGGCGGCCTCGTCGCGCTCGGACGCGGTCTCGACGACGTGGACCTTCCCGCCCTCGTCGTTCTCGGTGAAGAGCTCCTTCGGCTCGCGCGTGGCCGAGGGGGCGATGACCCCCAGCGCCCCGCGCACGATGTTGGCGGAGGAGCGGTAGTTCTGCTCGAGCTTGACCACCTCGGCGTCGGGGTAGTCGCGCCGAAAGCCCCGGATGTTGCGCACGTCGGCGCCGCGCCACCGGTAGATCGACTGGTCGTCGTCGCCCACGACGCAGAGGTTGCGGGTGCGCGCGGCGAGCGCCTTGAGCAGCCGGTACTGCGTGCCGTTCGTGTCCTGAAACTCGTCGACCAGCACGTGCGAGAAGCGGCGCAGGAGCGCGTCTCGTGCCTCGCGCGTCGCTGGGGGGGCGGAGTCCTTCGCCTCGAGCACGCCCACGACGCGCCAGATGAGGTCCTCGAAATCGACCGCGTTCGCGGCCCGCATGCGCTCCTCATAGGCGACGTAGGCGCGCTTGGCCGCCTCGTCCAGGTACGAATCGAGCGCCATGTCCTCGGGCCCGCGGCCCTCCTGCTTCTCCTTGTGGACCCGGGCGAGCATCGCCCGCGCCGGGTAGCGCTTCTCGTCGAGATCGAGCGCGCGGAGCGCCCGCGTCATGATCGAGCGCTGGTCCTGCGTGTCGTAGATGACGAACCCGGAGCTCAGCGCCGCGGCCTCCGGGTACCGGCGGAGGATGCGCGCGCAGGTCGCGTGGAAGGTGCCTACCCACGCCTCGCGGACCTGCGAGCCGAGCATCTCCTCGAGCCGATGACGCATTTCGCCCGCGGCCTTGTTCGTGAACGTGACGGCGAGCAGCCGGAACGGCGGCACGTGGTGCCGCGCGATCAGGTTCGCGATTCGGTAGGTGATCACGCGGGTCTTGCCGCTCCCCGCCCCCGCGAACACCAGCAGGGGCCCCGCGGTGTGGGCGACGGCGCGCGCCTGGGGCTCGTTCAGCGAGAGGTCGGCGGGGGCGGCGAGCTCGTGCGCGCTGCCGGCGTCTGCCTCTTCCTCGCCGAACAGATCGTCGTCGTCCTCGGGCACCCCGCCTGTGTAGCATTTGTCGAGCCGACGGGGCCGACGGGGCCGACGGTGTGGGCGGGGCGGCACCGCTGGGCCGCCGGGGTTGCGGCACTTTTCACGATGTTTTGCGTTCCATCCCGCGCGACCACGATATACTCCGCGTAGACATGAGTGATCCGACCCCTGAAGTGAAGCCCGCAGGCGGAGAACCCCCGACCGAGCCGACCGAGGCGACCGAGGCCGTCGCCGCCAAGGCGGAGGAGAAGGCGCCGCCCACGCCGCCGACACCCGACGAGCTCGTCGCGCAAGCGAAGGCCGAGGCCGCGAAGACCAAGGAGCAGCTGCTCCGCACGGCCGCCGACTTCGACAACTTCCGCAAGCGCTCGCGCAAAGAGATCGAGGACGCGCGGAAGGCCGGCAAGGAGGACCTCCTGAAGGACTTCCTCCCCGTCTTCGACAACCTCGAGCGCGGAATGCAGAGCGCCAAGAACGCCACGGACGTCTCGGCCGTCGCCGAGGGGCTCTCGATGGTGCTGCGCCAGTTCATCGACACGCTCGGCAAGCAAGGCATCACCAAGGTGCCCACGGTGGGGACGCCCTTCGATCCCTCGGTCCACGAGGCGATCCAGCAGGTCGAGAGCGACGAGCCGGTGGGCCACGTCGTCGCCGAGGTTCAGTCTGGCTACGTCCAGGCGGGCCGCCTCGTGCGCGCGGCGTTCGTCGTCGTGGCGAAGCCGAGAGCCTCCTGAGCGACCCAAGCGATCCGTAGGAGCGACGCGAAAATCATGGGCAAGATCATCGGCATCGATTTGGGTACGACCAACTCGTGCGTGGCCGTCGTCGAGACGAGCCCCGCGGGCAAGGTCGACGTGAAGGTCATCCCGAACGCCGAGGGGGCGCGCACGACACCGTCGATCGTCGCGTTCACGGCGAGCGGCGAGCGCTTGGTCGGGCAGCCGGCCAAGCGTCAGGCCGTGACCAACGCGGCGAACACGATTTACGCGGCGAAGCGCCTCATCGGGCGGAAGAAGAAGTCGGCGGAGATCGAGCATCACGCCGCGAGGTCGCCGTTCAAGATCATCGAGTCACCGAACGGCGACGCGTGGATCGACGTCGGGGGGCGCCAGATGTCGCCGCCCGAGGTGAGCGCGATGGTGCTCGTCCGCATGAAGGAGATCGCGGAGACGTACCTCGGCGAGTCCGTGACCGACGCCGTGGTCACGGTCCCCGCGTACTTCGACGACGCGCAACGACAGGCCACGAAAGACGCGGGCAAGATCGCGGGCCTCAACGTGCGGCGGATCATCAACGAGCCCACGGCCGCCGCCATCGCGTACGGCCTCGACAAGAAGCAGTCGGAGCGCATCGCGGTGTACGACCTCGGTGGAGGCACGTTCGATATTTCGATCCTCGAGATCTCCGACGGGGTCTTCAGCGTGAAGTCCACCAATGGCGACACCTACCTCGGCGGCGAGGACTTCGACCTGCGCATCGTCGACGCGGTGGCCGACCAGTTCTTCGCCGAGCACAAGGTCGACCTCCGCAAGGACAAGATGGGCCTCCAGCGCCTGAAGGAGGCCGCGGAGAAGGCCAAGCACGAGCTCTCTTCGTCGCTCGAGACCGAGATCAACCTGCCGTTCATCGCGGTTGGGGCGGGCGGCGCCCCGCTGCACGTCATCAAGACCATGACCCGGGCCGAGCTCGAGCTGCTCACCCGCGACCTGGTCGAGCGCAGCCTGGAGCCCTGCAAGAAGGCGCTCGAGGACGCGAAGCTCCGCACGAGCGACATCAACACCGTGGTGCTCGTCGGCGGCATGACGCGCATGCCCGCGGTCAGCAAGGCGGTGAAGGAGTACTTCGGCATCGAGCCGAGCAAGGGCGTCAACCCAGACGAGGTCGTGGCCGCCGGGGCCGCGCTCCAGGGCGCCGCGCTCGACGGCGAGCAGAACGTCGAGGTGTTGCTCCTCGACGTCACGCCGCTCTCGATGGGCGTCGAGACCGGCGGCGGCGTCTTCACGCCGCTCATCGCGCGCAACACGACGATCCCCACCGAGCGCAGCGAGGTCTTCACGACCAGCCTCGACAACCAGAGCTTCGTGCCGATCCACGTGCTCCAGGGCGAGCGCCGCATGGCCGCGGACAACCGCAGCCTCGCGAGGTTCGAGCTCGCGGGCATTCCCCCGGCACCGCGCGGAGTGCCGAAGATCCAGGTGACCTTCCGCATCGACGCCAACGGCGTGGTCTCGATCGACGCGAAGGACCTCGGCACGGGCCGCGTGCAGCAGGTGAAGGTCACGTCGACGAGCGGTCTCGACAAGGACGAGATCGACCGGATCATCCTCGAGAGCGAGCGCTTCGAGGCGACCGACGCCATTCGTCGCGAGCTCGCCGAGCTGCGAAACGCGGCCGAGACGCTCCTCTACACCACCGACGCGGCGCTCGAAGGCTACGTCGACATCGTCGACGCCGACACGCTCGAAGAGACCCGCGAGGCGGCGAGCCGACTGCGCGAGCTCGTCGACTCGCAGGGCGATATCCAGTCCATGCGCTCGGCCTACCAAGACCTCGAGGCGCGCACGTTCCAGCTCGCCGAAAAGCTCTACGGCGGCTGATCTCCCGACGCGGCGCGCGGCTTGGCACTCCGTCGACACGACCCGGCTACGCCTCGGTCGCGACGTCCGGGCCTCGTCCGAGGCTCGCGGCGAGGGCGAGCGGCGCCCACAGCGGGAAGAAGACCGGCAGGCCGCGCGCGAGCATGGCCAGGGCGGCGAGGCGGGTAGCGCGCGACCCGTCGCGCCGCACCACGACCACGTGGCGGCGTGCGTCGAGGGCGTCCGCCTCCCACGGACGCACGTGGAAGCGAGCGAACCAGTCGGTCGCGCGGACGACGGCCGCGAGCGTCGTGGCGGCGCGGCTCGTGGGGTCGTAGCGCAGGGCGCGGGCGCGGACGTCGCCCGTGACGAACACGCCGTACATCGTGAGCGTGAGCGCCCCGAACAGCTCGACGCGGCTCGTGAGCTGGATGAGGACGTGAAACCACACGCCCCACGCGAGCGCCGCCGCGCGCGTGCGCCGGCTCACGAGCAGCACGGGGAGAGACAGCTCGGTGATGACCGCGAGCTTCGCGAGCGCGCTCGCGGCGAGAGGGGTCGCGAGGGCCGCGAGCAGACCGTGGGGGACGCCCCTCGCCTCCGCCAGCGGCGCGTACCACGTGAGGCGCTCGTGGAGCACCGCGCCCGAGCGCCAGTCGGCGTCGAGGAGCTTCGAGGCGCCGGAGGCGAGGTACACGAGGCAGACCTGCGCCTGGCAGAGGGCGACGCCCCACGCGAGGCCCACCCGCGAAGCCGCCGACGCTGGTGGCGCGGCCGGGGTGAGCCATCGATCGCAGGGCGTGAGCGACAGGAGGAGCGCGTAGCATCCAAGCGCGTAGCGGTTGTGATGGTAGTCGAGGGTATCGATCGATAGTGTGTAAAATACAAGGAATGCGCTGCCCACCAGCGCCTCGCGCGCGCGGGCACCGAGCACCACGAGCGCGGCGAGGACGACGCGCAGGGCGACGAGCGCGACGTAGAGGGAGCGGCCGGGGACCCACGCCTCGGGGAGCAGGCTCATGTGGAACGCGTCGCCGAAGTAGCCGCGAGTGGTCAGCTCGCGCGCGGCCGCCGCGGACTGGTAGAGGAGCATGAGGCCGAGGCTCAGCCGCACCGGCCCGAGGAACGTGCCGTCCACGGTGCCGTCGAGGAGCCTGCGGAGTCTTCGATCAAGGCGCACGGTGGGCCCTCGGGAAGGACTCGAGCCGCGCGGTCTCGGGCGGACGGCGGTTTCGCCGCGTGGTCACGATCAGGACGAGGCGTGTCGTCTCGGCGTCGCCGCTCGCGTCGAGGAACACGTCGTCGAGCGCGGCGTGGAGGCGCTCGGTCTGGGTGGCGGCGCCGTAGCTCGCCGCGAGCTCCACCCCGAACGCGCACAGCTCGGGCCTCCGGACGCGCTCCCGCCACGAGTACCTCCGCATCGTGCCCGAGGCGTCTCTCGCGTTCCAGTCGCCCGTCGGCACGGGCACGAGCGCCCCGCGCACCTCGCGGAAGAGCTCGTACCGCACCGTGCTGGCCTCGGAGAACATGCGGAACCCGCCCATGGCGCCGGGGCGCGAGTCTGCGGTCAGCGCGAGCGCGCACTGTGCGGCGAGCCACGCCGCTGCGAAGAGGCCTCGCGCGACGCGGGACGACTCGAGCACGCCGCCACGGTATCACGCTCGCGCGGCGGCCTTCACGCGCTCCCGCCGGCGCCGTGGGCCGCCGGCGCGAGGGGAGGGACGCCGGCAGGCCGGAGCGCCATCTCTACGACAGGGTACGCCCGGAGCGGCGCCTCGCGCACGTCCACGAACCCGAAGCGCTCGTAGAGCGGCCTCGCGTCGCGCGTGCCGAGCCGTACGATCCGCGCGCCGCCCACCCGCGGGTGCGCCAGGAGCACGCGCAGCATCGCGCTCGCGAGGCCTCGCCCGCGCGCGCGCTCGGTCACGAGGACGTCGAAGATCCAAGCGACCCTGCCGTCGGTCGTCGCCCGCGCAACGGCGACGAGCCCGCCCGCGTCGTCGAGCACACCGACCCGCACGGCCGAGTCGCGGAAGGCCCGCGCGCGGTCGCTCGGCGACACACCCTCGAGCCAGTAGGCCCCCTCGAGGAGCCGCGCGGCCTCTTCGAGCCGCTCGTCGGGCAGGTGAGCGAGGACGCGGCTCCCGTCGCGGGCCCGGAGCAGGTCGGGCGGCGCGTCGCCCGGGTTGGCGCCGAGGACCGCCTCCACCGCCGCGTAGTCGCCCGGATCGCCCCGCCCGAGCAGCCCGCGGATCACCTTCGCGCGCTCGTCCGGGGTGCGATTCTGTGCGAGCTTCTGCTTGCCGGTGACCTGCTCGAGGTCGAGCCGTACGACCGCGATGCTGGCGACCGCCTTCGCGTACAGCGGGCCCTCGGCGTCGATGGGCGCATACCCGCCCTCGGGCTGGAGCTTCTCCATCAGCGCGGTGAGCACGGCCGCCTTCTTCGCGGGCTCATGCTCCGCCCCGAGCACCCCCTCGACCTGCACGCTCCGGTAGAGCGTGGTCGCGGGGCACGCGCGCACCGGATCCGTGAAGGTGGAGGGGATGCGGGCGACATCCTCTTCGTACGAGAGCACGGCCCGCCGGCCGAGCGCCTCCGCCTTCTCGCCCACGGGGGCCCCGTGGAAGTAGAGCGCCCCGCCGAGGCGCACTGTGTGGAGCGCGCGGAGGATGGGCTGCCCGGCGTCGCCGGTGCTGGCGAGGTGCATGGTTGGCGCCCGATCGAGGAGCGTCAGCGCCTCGGTGTGGGTCATGGCGAAGTAAGTGGCCTTGCGCATGCCACGAACATGCCCCCAATATGGTCTACTCGTTAGTACCAGAAGGAGGAAAACGATTGGACCAGCCTTCGAGGCCTGCGCTCTCTCTCTCCCTCGCGCCGCCGGAGTCGGACCACGAGGGCCTCGCCGCGCGCGTGCACCGCACCCTCGTCTCCGAGGTTCGTCGGGGGCGGCTCCGTCCAGGTCAGCTCCTGCCGGGAAGCCGCCGGCTGGCCGAGGCCTTCGGGGTGCACCGCAACACCGTGCTCGCGGCGCTCCGTGAGCTCGAGGCGGAGGGGTGGGTGTGCGCCGAGCCCGCGCGTGGCACGCGGGTGGCGAGCGGGCTGCCGGCCCAGCCACGGCGCCCCGCGCCGCCGCCGCCCACCGCCGCGCGCCCAGGATTCGACCTGCCGCGCTTGGATGTGGAGGACCCCTCGCCCGCGGCGGTCCCGCGCGCGGCCCCGCTGTCGTTCTCGGGGGGTGTTCCGGACGTGCGGCTCGTGGACACCGCGGTGTTGGGTAGGGCCCTCCGCCGCGCGCTCCGCGATCCCGGAACGCTGCGGTACGGCAGCTCCCAGGGCGATCCAAGGCTCCGCGAGGCGCTCGCGGCGATGTTGTCCGACGCACGCGGCGTCCCTCGCGCGGCCGACGAGCTGGTCGTGACCTCGGGGAGCCAGATGGCCCTCGACCTCGTGGCGCGCGGCCTCTTCGCGCGTGGGGCGCGCGTGGCCGTCGAGGCGCTCGGCTACCGTCCGGGGTGGGACGCCTTACGCCGCGCGGGGCTCGAGCTCGTGCCGGTGCCCGTCGACCGCCACGGCCTCGACGTCGAGCTGCTCGCGGATCTCGCGCGGCGTGCGCCGATCTCGGGTGTGGTGCTCACGCCTCATCACCAGTACCCCACCACGGTGACCCTCTCGGCGGAGCGCCGCCTCTCGCTGCTCGCCCTCGCGCGGCGACAGCGCTGGCTCGTGGTGGAGGACGACTACGACCACGAGTTCCATTACGAAGGGCGCCCCGTCCTGCCGCTCGCGAGCGCGGATCCTGGGGGCAACGTCGTGTACGTGGGGACGCTCTCGAAGCTCCTGGCGCCGGGCCTTCGCCTCGGCTTCGTGGCGGCTCCGCGGGCCGCGATCGCGCGCCTCGCCGACGTGCGACGGACCACCGATCGCGAGGGCGTGCACGCCGTCGAGCGCGCGGTCGCGCTGCTCTTCGAGGACGGCGACCTCGGGCGGCACGCGCGCCGGGTCCGTCGCGTGTATCATGCACGCAGAGACGCCCTGGTGGAGCTCCTCCGCGCGAGCCCGCTCACCTTCGCGGTCCCCCACGGGGGGACGGCGCTCTTCGCCTCGACGCCCGCTGGAGTCGACGTGGACGCGGTCGTCGCCGGGGCCGCTGCCCGCGGCGTGGCCCTCCAGTCGCCCCGATCGTTCGCGTTCGACGGCCTGCCGCGACGGCACCTGCGCCTCGGCTTCGCGCAGCTCGACCTGCCCGAGCTCGCGCGGGCCGCGCGCGCCCTCACGCTCGCGCTCGACGAGGCTGCCGGCGGAAGAACCCTTGGGAGAAATCGGTTCACGTGAGACCATGGTGGGGCTGTGAGTCGTGGTCGCACTACCGGCAAGCTGGGTAACGACTGGGTCGTCGTCGGCCTCGCCGCGCTCGCGTGCATCGCCGGGCTCGGGTGCAACGACGCCGTCGCGAAGGCCAGGGAGCCGAGCGGCCCGCCGCCGGCGGAGGAGGGCATCAGCTTCGCGGGTGGCGCCGGCGCGCGCGAGCGAGCAGCGCCGCCGCCGGTCACCATCGTCACGCCGGAGCGCCCAGCCCCGGCCGCGGTGGGGGCGCTCGAGAACCTCCGCGCCCTTCGCCGGCTGTACGAGGGCCTCGGCCGCCTCGAGGACGGCACGGCCCGCGAGGACGTGCGCATCGTGCAGTTCGGCGACTCGCACACGGCGGCCGACCTCGAGACGGGCACCATCCGGCGCGCGCTCACGTCCCGGTTCGGCGACGGCGGCCGCGGCTACGTGCAGATCGGGCGCCCCTGGAAGAGCTACGCCCAGGAGGGCGTGCGCACGGGGATGACCGACTTCATCGGCGAGCACAGCGGCCCCAAGTTCCACGGGCGACCGGGCAGCGAGGGGCTCTTCGGCCTCGGCGGAGGGGCGATCGCCACCGACCGGCGCGGTGCGCGCGCGTGGGCGGAGCTCTCGGCGCGGGCCAACGTCATCGAGCTGTCGTACCTCCAGCAGCCGGCGGGCGGCTCGTTCGATTTCATCGTCGACAACGTGCGGGTCGCGCGCGTGCAGACGCGGGGGGTGGCCTACACGGCCGCGTTTCGCGCGGTGCCGGTCGCGGACGGCCCGCACACGGTCGAGGTCCGCGCGCTCGGCGACGGCGACGTGCGCGTGTACGGCCTCACGCTGGACGCGAGCGCGAACGGCGTGACGGTCGACGCGCTCGGCATCAACGGCGCCCGGGCGACGGCGCTGCTCGCCTGGAACGAGCCCCACGTCGCCGAGCAGCTCCGCCGGCGCACGCCGGATCTCGTGGTGCTCGCCTACGGGACGAACGAGTCCGGCGACGACGCCACGCCCGAGCGCTACGAGCGCCACCTCGTCGACGCGCTCTCACGAGTAAAGCGCGCCGTCCCGAGCGCGTCGTGCCTGCTGCTCGGCCCGCCCGACCGGGCGATCGAGACCAAAGACGGCTGGATTACGTCGCCCAAGATCGTCGAGATCGTGCGCTCCCAGCGCCGCGTCGCCCAGGCCGCGGGGTGCGCGTTCTACGACCAGCTCGCGGCGATGGGCGGCGAGGGGAGCATGGCGGCGTGGGCCGTCCAAGACCCGCCACGCGCCGCGCGTGATCGCGTGCACCTCTCCCGCGACGGTTACGCGCAGCTTGGCGCGAGCTTCGTCTCCGACCTGCTCCGCGGCTACTCGCTCTTCCGGGCGTCGAAGGCCCCCGCGCAGCCAGCGCCTCCGCAGCCGGCGCCCGCGCCCTGAGCGCGCGCGCGTCAGCGGCCTCGACCAGGCCCCAGAAGACCGATCAGGGGCCGGCGTCGCCGCGTGCCTGTCGAGCGTCGAGCCCGGCGACGATCGCCTTCTCGAACAGCACGCCGATCGCCTCGGCGCCCGCGGGCGTGGGGTGCGTGAGGTCGGAGGAGGCGAGCGCAGGCTTCGCCTTCAGCCATCGCCCAATC
>Ga0073904_10002470_pt1 | contig 13992 bp, 11 predicted proteins | sample KloWWTrecipitate_FD_66668 | JGI IMG/M metagenome (GOLD analysis project Ga0073904, IMG submission 66668) | Active sludge microbial communities from Klosterneuburg, Austria, studying microevolution and ecology of nitrifiers - Klosterneuburg... | ecosystem: Engineered > WWTP > Aerobic digester >...
TTGCAGCGGCCGACAAACTTTCGGCGGAGGTCACTGCGGCGGCGGAAAACCAGCCAGCCCGCAAAGATAGCGCGCCTGTGACACCCGCGCTGCTTACCAATTCTGCGCCGGGCGTTTGGACGGTGCGTTTCAAACCCTCTGCTGCACTTTACGCGACGGGTAACGAGCCGCTGCATATCCTCAATGCGCTGACCGCCTGCGATGGCGCAACCGTTCACTGCGATCTTACGGCCCTTCCGGGCCTGGAGGTGATCGACCCCGAAGCAGGATACCTTGTCTGGACCGTCCGTCTGCCTGCCGACCTGCCCGAAGCCACCCTGCGAGAGGCTTTCGATTTCGTCGATGACCTGTGTGATCTGTCGATCGCGCGGCGGGGCCCCGGTGCCACCCCGGCCAGAAATACCGCCGCGGTCGCGCCGGGCGCGACGACGATGCGGGTCGAGCTTCCACGGGTCGACAGGTTGATGAATCTCGTGGGGGAACTGGTCATCAGCCAGTCGATTCTGGCCAGCACCCTTGCGGATGCAGGGCATGATCGCCGCTCACCGCCCGTGCTCGCGTTCGAAGCCCAGGCCCTCTTGGTGCGCGAATTGCAAGATGCCGTGATGGCGATCCGCACCCAGCCGATCAAACCGCTGTTCCTGCGGATGGCGCGCGTCCTGCGCGAAGCCGCGGCCAAGCTGGGCAAGTCGGCTCGATTGGTCTGCGAAGGCGATACGACCGAAGTAGACCGTGCCATTATCGAACAGCTCGCCGAACCGCTGACCCACATGATCCGCAACGCCGTCGATCACGGGCTGGAACCGCCCGCCCGCCGCCGTGCGAACGGCAAGTCCGAAACCGGCGACATCCAGCTGGTGGCGGCCAACCGCGCAGGCAGGTTCATCATCGAGCTGGCCGATGATGGCGCGGGAATAGATCGCCCCCGCGTGCGCGAAATCGCCACCGCGCGTGGGCTGGTCGCGCCTGACCAGATCCTGAGCGATATGGAAACCGACGCTCTTCTGTTTCAGCCGGGATTTTCCACGGCGCGCGAACTGACCGCACATTCCGGGCGCGGTGTCGGGATGGATGTGGTGCGCAGCACGCTTGGCCGGATCGGCGGGCGGATCAGCATTGCCTCGACGCCCGGCGCGGGTACCCGCTTTACCCTGTCGCTTCCGCTGACGTTGGCCATTCTCGACGGCCTGCTGGTGTCGGTGGCGGGGCAGATTCTGGTGATCCCGCTTGCCTCAGCGCTGGAGACTGGACTGGTCGGGGATGCGGGCCTGCGGCACGATCTTTCGGGCCGCACCCTGGCCCGCATGCAGGACCGCCATGTGCCGTTTGTCGATGCCGGCCAGATCTTGCGACTTGGCGCGCCGGCACGGGTCGACCGGCCGGACGGGATCGCTGTCCTCATCGCGGACGAGGAGGATCGGCGCATCGCCCTTGTTGTCGACGATATCCTCGAACAGACGCAGGTGGTGATCAAGGATCTGATATCCCACTGCGGCCCGGTGCCGGGTATCGCCGCAGCCACCATTCTGGGCGATGGCCGCGTTGCGCTGATCCTCGACCCCGGCGCATTGGTAGGCATCGCGTGCGGACCGGGGCGCATGGCCGACCCCACCCCGGCGCGGCCGCGCAAGACCGGATAGGGAGGGGCAACCGTGCAAGAAGCCGATACCGCCACCCGGCTTGACGACACTGCGACCGTGCCCAACCCCACGCAGGATCATCTGTGTTTCGTGTCGGGCGGGCAGGATTTCTGCCTGCCGGTCGATTGTGTCTACGAACTGCGGGCATGGACAAGGCCAACCCCCCTGCCCTTGGCGCGGCCCTCGCTGATCGGGGTCATCAACCTGCGCGGTACGGTGCTTCCGGTCATTGATCTCGCGCGCGAACTGGGCCTGCCTGAGGTTAGCACCCCCGCCACGCGCCCGGTCATTATGGTGATCGGCGTCGGCAGCCGGCGCAGTGGTTTCCTGCTCGACAGCGTGCGCGATATCCAACCCGTGCCGCTGAGCCGGATCGAACCGCCGCCCGGCACCGACCCCAGTTTTCTGGCAGGGATTGCCCTTGTGGACGGCACGGTCCTGCGCATTCTCGACCCCGGCCGCCTGATGCCCACCCCGGCGCTGGACATCCCGTGACGCCGCCCGCGCCCGCCCTGATCGACGCCCCTGACCTGGCCGCACTGGCGGGGATTGCCCGGCGGGTGGCCGGACTGAATCTGCCACCCGCAAAATATCCGATGATGCGCGCGCGGCTGCGCAAACGCATGGTTCTGCTCGGGTTCTCGGAGATAGGTCAATATCGCGCTTTTCTGGATCGCCGCGAAGGGCGAGACGAATGCGCCCACATGGCCGTGGCACTAACCACGCATGTCTCTCAGTTTTTTCGCGAACCCCATCATTTCGACCTGCTGCGCACCAAAGTCTTGCCAGACCTGCTGTCCCATGCCCGCGGAGGGGGGCGGGTCAGGCTCTGGTCGGCGGGCTGCGCCAACGGGCAGGAGGCCTATTCGATCGCACTTACCATTCTGGAGATGATGCCGGATGCCACGCGCTACGATCTGCGCATCCTGGCAACCGACCTTGCAGCTTCGGTCATCGACCGGGCACGACAGGGGCGGTTCGCGCTCGAAACCCTTGCCCATGTGCCCCCACGGCTTCGCCATCAGTTCCGCACGGATGGCAAAGAGATGGTTGAACTGGCCCACGATCCCCGTGATCTCATCCGGTTCGAGGTTCAGAACCTGCACCAGCCCTGGCCCATGCAGGGCCAGTTCGATGTTATCTTCTGCCGCAATGTCCTGATTTATTTCGAGCATTCCGCATGCGAAAGACTTCTGTCTCGCTTTGCAGCGGCCCTGACGCCCGACGGGTGGTTGTTTCTGGGCCATGCCGAACGGTTAAGTGGGCCGGCCACCGCGCAGATGCGCCATGCAGGCCAGACCTGTTACCGCCGCCTCGCCCCGTCGGATGTACGCAAAGCAGGGGGACACAGAACATGAATGGCGCCTCGGCTCCTTCAGCGGCGGCACGTCCGATCGCCTCAGGCCCTGGCGCGGGCGCCTCTGTGGCGCTGAACAATCTGATGAGCCGTGTCGGGGCGGAACTTGACCATCTGACCGGGCTCGCGCTTCAGATGCAGACCGCCCTGTCCGACGCAATGCCGGAAGGCCAGCTCGACCCACACGATCTGGTCGGGCTGCAGGCGATCGACCGGATCAGCCAGTCACTGGCCGATCTGGCGCAGTTGATGCACAGCGTCGCCGACAGCCTGCCAATGGACAGTGTGATCAGCACTGCGCGCATCCGGAGGGCGGTCATTCTTTTCGACCTGTCGTGCCGACTTGTGGAGGAAGCGCGCCCGCTGGCGTCGGCACCGTGCGAACGTGCCGCACAGACCGGCGAGGTCGATTGGCTCTGACCCGCGCCCCCTTCCAGTATTAGACGATAGGAGCGCGTCCCTGCCCCGCTTGACCGGCAAGGAGTATCTCTGCGGCCACCTTCTCCAGCGGTACTGCCCGGCTGGCGGCCCCGCTCGACAGGGCGGCGGCGGGCATGCCGAAGACCGTGCATCTGTCCTTGTCCTGTGCGAGGGTGACAGCCCCGGCCCGGCGCAGATGTCCCATCGCTTCGACCCCGTCGCGGCCCATACCGGTCAGAAGCACCGCCAGAACCCGGTCCGCGAAGGGCACCGCCGACCTGAAAAGCTGGCCGACGGACGGGCAGTGATTGCCTTGCGATGCAATATGCGGGGTCAGGCGGGTGCGAAAGGTCGGACCATCCTGCTCGATCAGCAGGTTCATCCCGTCGCCCGGCGCGAGAACCACCTGACCGTTTGTCAAAGTCTCATCGGCGCCAGCCAACCGCACCGCCGGCCGGACCAGCCGGTCCAGACGCGCGGCGAACCGGGCCAGATACCGGCCGGGCATATGCTGGGCGATAGCAATGGGCGGGCAGTTTTCCGGCAGGCCGGACAGGATCTCCTCTAGCGCGACCACCCCGCCGGTCGAAGCACCGATTAGACACAGCCTTTGCCCGGACATCCGCCCGAACACCCGCCCGCGCATATCGCCGCGAAAGGATGGACGCGCCGACACGGCCGGGCCTGGCAGCAACGCTTGTGCAAATGCCGCCGCGAACAGCCGGTCGCATAGGCACGCAGGGCCGGGACGGTAGATGTCAGCGCCCTTTTCAAGGCAATCGACGGCGCCGGTGCGCAAGGCCTCTAGCGCGGCGTCGCTTCCCGCTGCGGTCCGGGCCGACAGCATGACCACCGGCATCGGGCGCAACCGCATCAACTGCCGCAAGAAGGCGATACCGTCCATCTCCGGCATATCGATGTCGAGCGTCAGGACCTGCGGGTTCCCTGCGCGGATCAGGCCGCGCGCGTCTTGCGCGTGGGCCGCGGTACCGATCACCTGAAACCGCCGGTCCGAGCCGATATGGTGCGCAAGAAGGCGCCGCTGGGTGGCGGAATCGTCGACAATCAACACCCGGACCGGCGCCGCGCTTGTCGCTACAGCCGGCTCAGGTGGTGGGGGGACAGGCCGTTCAGAACTCTGACCAGTCAACGTCCGCTACTTCCTCACAATCGGCAGGCTGGGCGACAGCCAGCGCCACATGGCCCCGCGCGCCTGGGCGCCCCGGCAGGGGGGGCACAGGCGTGGCGGCACGGTTCGTGGCCGGTTCAGAACGCCCCTCCGGTTCTGGCAGACGGAACTGGACAACCGTTCCGGCCAAATGTGCCGCGCTGACCTTGAGCCGTTGCCCCCCCGCCGCCGTTTCCGCGAAAAGCGCCGTGTTGTGCTGGGTTGCGTGGTCGATCTGATTCACTGCCTGATTGATCTCAGCAAGGCTTGTCGATTGTTCCAGGGCGGATGTAGCAATATCGCCCATCCGGGCCGCTATCTGCCCGACCGAGGTGACAATCCGGTCCAATGCAGCACCGGTCTGCCCGACGAGCCCCACCCCGCGCTTGACCTGCCCTGCCGCATTCTGGATCAGAGCGTCGATCTCCCTTGCGGCCTCGGAAGAGCGTTGGGCAAGGGCGCGGACTTCATTTGCAACGACCGCAAACCCCCTACCGGTCTCCCCCGCCCGCGCCGCTTCGACCCCGGCATTCAGTGCCAGGAGGTTGGTCTGGAACGCGATGTCGTCGATCACTCCGATGATGCGCGCGATTGCTTCAGAGGATCGTTCTATCTCGCCCATCGCCTCGACAGCTTCGCGCATCACCGTGCCGGAAGCCTCGGCGGTGCCGCGGGCGCTGGCCACTTCGCGATTGGCTTCGGCCGCGCCCGCCGCCGCGGACTGGACGGAAACCGTCAACTCGTCGAGCGCGGCCGCCGTTTCCTCCAGCGTCGCCGCCTGCTCCTCGGTCCGTCGCGACAGATCGTCCGAGGCTTGCGCAATCTCACGCACCTCTCCTTCGATCGCCTCGGCGCTTTCGATTACGGTTCGGACCACGCTGGCGAGACGCGACATTGCCATGTTGAAATCTTCGCGCAGTTCCTCGTATTGCACCGCGAAAGGCCGGGTGATGGCGGCATTCAGATCGCCGTCCGACAGGTTGCGAAGCGCGATCCGCAAGACATCCACGACCTCGGCCTGTGCCGCCTCCATCGCGCGACGGTCCTCTTCGGCGCGGCGCAGGCCGACCTGAGCCTCCGTCACATCCGTGCCCATCAGAAGCACTTTCAGAAGCTGCCCGTCATGGTCGTGAACTGGCGAGAAGCCACCATCAACGATACCGACCTGCCCGTCTGCGCGGCAGGTCCCGAACCGACCAAAGACCGACTCGCCCGCCATCAGACGATCCCAAAGCGCCGGATGCGCTGGCCCGGCTTCCGCCTCGGGAACGATCAGCCGGTCCTGGGCCTCACGCAGCACCGCATCCCGGTCGCGCCCCCACAGCGCGAGCATCTTGTCATTCGCTTTCAGCAGACGCCCGTCACGGTCAAACTCCGCAGTCGCAAGGCTGCGATCGATGGCCCCCAGAACAGCCCGGTTCATCCGCTCTTCGGTAACATCGCGCCACTCGATCACGTAGCCGATGCAGCCTTCGGCCTCCGTCGACACCTGATTGACATCGAGAGCGAACCGCGCGGTCCCCACCTGGAACTCGGTATGGCGGGGCAGACTGCCGGGCGCGTCGAGAAGGGCTTGCAAGGATACCGGAATGGCATGGAACCTGTCGATGCCGAGACCGACCAGCCCATCGGGGTCGAAATCGGGGGCGACACTTCGGAATTGCGTAGCGTGATCGCCCAAAAGCGCCTGCACCGATGGGTTCAGATAGGTCGTGCGCAGATCCCGATCGAGGATCATCAGCGCCGCAGACGAGGATTCGAAGGCGGCTCCCTTGAAGGCCCCGGCTCTGGCAACCGCGGCCGCCGCCGCCAGATCGTGGCGGAACTTTTCCAAGGCGCGCGCGATAGTGCCGATTTCGTCCCCGCGATCGGTGCCGTCGATCTTCACCTCATAGCGGGCAAGGGCAATCTCTCCCATAGCGTCCGCGATCGCGGCCATCGGCTTTGCAAGCGTGCGCGCCACGAAAAACACGATCAGTGCCAGCGCGGCCGTGGCGATCAATGCCCCGATCTGCATCGAGCGTGCCAGACCCTCTACAGGCCGCAGCAGCTCAGTCTCCGACAGCTCCATCACCAGCGCCAGGACCAGCCCCGGCGCTTCGATCCGCCCGGTCATGATGAGCGAGAGATCACCGCGAATTCCCGCTTCGCGGCCAACCGCATGATCTTGCGCAAAGGCTAGGGGCAGCACGCTTGCAGTGCTTTCCTTCGCCAGCGCCTCTTCCTGTGGGGTCGGCCCGAGATTGGTGCGCAGTCTACCGTCAGCGCCGGCAAGATATCCCGTCAGCGGCATCTCTTTGCCGTGATGGCGGCCAAGCACTGCATCGAGCTGCCTTGTCGAAATCTGCAAGACCAGCACGCCAACGATTGTTGTGTCTGCCGCCCTGATCGGCACGGCGGCAAAGCTGGAAATTTCATGCCCCGAAAGGCCATAAGCCGCAAAGTCGGAATAGAAAACCTCCCGACCGCGCGCCGCCAGAGCCTGACGGACCGCCTCCGCCAGCTTGGTTTGTGCCAGTGCTCCTGTCAGGACATTCTGACCAAGGTCGGCCTCCTTGCTGACCGAATAAATCACATCGCCATCCGAATTGAGCAGCATCAAATCATTATAGCGCTTCTCGTTGAAGATCGACACGAAGCCTGAATGATAGCGCCCATGTGCGATCGAGTAGCCCGACACAACCGGCGCGCTGATCAGCTTGTGCCGCTGGCCTGGCGGATAGGGATTGTCGTCGATATATGTCTGGCGCAGATAGTCGGGGGCGCCATCGCCAATATCCGTCCAGGCTTTCTCGAAATCGCGGATTGCGCGCAGGGTCAGCGGGCTTGCGGCCGTGGTCCGCAGATCAGCCGTGACCCCTTCGAACCAGGACTCGAACTCAAGCAGTTTCGAATTCACCGCAGTCAGAAGGCGCGCTTCACCCGCTTCGAGCAGGGCCGAGCGGGCGATCGAGTAGCCGGAATATCCCATGGCCGCCAAGGCGATCAACACCAAAGTGCCCAGGATGATCGGTAACTTGACCGCAAGCCTGAGATTGTCGAATGCGCGCATGTGTTCCCTCCGTCCGGGGCGGAAGGGTTAGCGAGCACCCTTCGCGCGCCAAGAGTGCGGCGAAGGGTTGAAGATTTGCTTAAACCCGAAAGGTCCGTGGGTCTCGCCTGCCCCGGGGTATCTTCCCGACAGAAGATGAGGTGTTGGCCGTCAGGCGCTGCGCAGATAATCCACCAGCATCGCGGTCGATCCATCCTGGCCCGCCGTGCTTTGGCGCCCTTCAAGGACCGGCTGGAGCGCGAGCGCCAGTTCCTTGCCCAGTTCCACCCCCCATTGATCATAGGAGTTGATGCCCAGAATGACGCCTTCGACGAAAACGCGATGCTCGTAAAGCGCGATGATCTGACCCAGCACGAAGGGGGTGAGCTTGGGATAAAGAAGAGTGGTCGAGGGCCGGTTGCCGGGGAAGACCCGGTGGCGGGCCTGCCGTTCCAGTTCGGCCCCGGAGAGGCCTTTCTTCGCCATAATCGCGCGCGCCTGATCCAAGCTGCGGCCTTTCATCAAGGCTTCGGACTGGGCCAGGCAGTTCGCCATCAGCAGAAGATGCTGGTGGCGCAGGTCGGGTTCGTGGCCTTCGCGCGCCAGAAGAAACTCGCAAGGCACAATCCTCGTGCCCTGATGGATGAGCTGGTAAAAGGCATGCTGGCCGTTGGTGCCCGGCTCACCCCAGACCACCGGGCCGGAATGATAGGGCAGATCGCTGCCGTCCATCGCCACGCGTTTGCCGTTGCTTTCCATCTCAAGCTGCTGAAGGTAGGCGGGCAGCCGCGACAACCGCTGATCGTAGGGCAGAACCGCGCGGGTCGCGTGACCGCAAATCTGGTTGTGCCAGATGCCCACAAGCGCGAGCAGCACCGGCAGGTTTTCCGCGAAGGGCGCGGTGCGGAAATGCGCATCCATGGAGGCGCCACCGGAGAGGAAGTCATCGAACCCGTCCGGCCCGATGCCGATCATCAACGAGAGACCGATCGGCCCCCACATCGAATAGCGCCCCCCCACCCAATCCTCGAACCCGAAGACGCGCGCCGCGTCGATGCCGAACGCCGCCGTTTTGTCTTCGGCGGTGGAGACGGCCGCGAACTGCGCGGCGGGGTCGGCGACCTTGCCCGCCATCCAGCGCCGGGCAGTTTCGGCATTGGTCATGGTCTCAATGGTGGTGAAGGTCTTGGATGCAACGATCACCAGCGTCGTTTCAGGATCGAGCAGCCGCAGGATGTCGTGCGCGTTGGCCCCGTCGACGTTCGAGATAAAATGGGCGCGTGGCCCGTCGGCATAGGGGGCGAGCGCGAGGCAGGCCATCGCCGGGCCAAGATCGGACCCGCCAATGCCAATATTGACGATATCGGTGATCCGCCCACCCTGCCCCTTGAACCGTCCCTGGCGCACATCATCGGCGAAGAGGCGCATGCGCGCATGGGTGGCGCGCACCGCGTCCATCACCTCGCACCCGTCGACAAGGACGCTGCCCGAAAGGTTGCGCAGTGCCGTATGAAGAACCGCGCGCCCTTCGGTTTCATTGATCTTGTCGCCCTGAAACATCGCATCGCGACGCGCGGCGAGGCGTGAGCTCTCGGCCAGCCGGATCAACAGGGCATGGCCATGCGCATCCAGCGTTGTCTTGGAGTAATCGAACAGGAGCTCGCCAAATCTTGCCGAAAACTCCCGAGCACGCTTTTCATTTTCGAACATTTGCAGGATCGAACGATCCGCATGGTCGCGGTGGTGGTGTTTCAGCTCATCCCAACGGCTCATCTTGTCCTCATTCCGCCCAATGGACTGTAGCATTCGCCAAAACGGCTTTGATCGGTGCCACCTCCGGCGGCAGGCCCTCAGCCTTTTCAATCGCTTCGCGCTTGTCGCGCCCGGTGATCAGCACATGGATCGCCATCGCGTCCGCCAGCACGCGCGCGCTGAGCGTCACGCGCGGCTCTCCCGCAGTCATGGCGCGCATCGGCAAAAGGATGGGCGCATCCGGCGCAAGCGCATCGGCCAGACGGTCGGCGCCGGGAAACAGGGAGGCTGTGTGCATATCCGCCCCCATGCCCAAAAGCAGGACCGAGATCGGCAGATGCGGTGACAGCGCCGCCGTCAGCCGGTCCAGTGCCGCCTCGGGTTCCGGTGTATCGGCGTAAAGGGGGACATAGGCTGCACCCACCGCATGGCCGCGCAACAGGCGCTTGCGGATCAGCCGGGCGTTCGAACGTTCGCTGTCTTCACCGACCCAACGTTCGTCGTTCGGAAACACCACGACCCGATTCCAGTCGAGGCTGACGCCCGCCAGAATATCGAAAACCGGCCCTGGCGTCGTGCCGCCCGGCACCGAAAAGCTCACCCGGTCATTGTGGCGCAGCGCGACATTCAGGTCTGTCGCCAACTGATCGGCAAGGGCGAACATCATCAGATCGCGGTCGGGATACTCGACGAATTTCACTCGCGTATCTCCCGCCAGCGGCGGCCATCACGGTGCAGGAGCATCAGCGCATCTTCCGGCCCCGACGATCCGGGATCATACGGTTTGGGCTTGTCGCTGCGCCCTTCCCAACCGGCGATGATAGGATCGGTCCAGCCCCAGGCGGCCTCGACTTCATCACCGCGCATGAAGAGCGTCTGATTGCCCCGGATTACATCCATGATCAGCCGCTCATAAGCGTCGGGAATGTCCGTCCCATCCTCGCCAAGCGCTTCAGCGAATGACATATCGAGCGGCACTTCCGTCAGGCGCATGCCACCCGGGCCCGGCTCTTTGATCATCACCGAAAGCGTCATGCCTTCGTCCGGTTGCAGCCGGATCGCCAGCACATTTTCACGCCAGCCTTCGGCATCTCCGAAGATCGAATGCGGCACTTCCTTGAAAACGATGGCAATTTCCGAGGCCCGCCCCCGCAGTCTTTTGCCGGTGCGCAGATAGAACGGCGTGCCCTTCCAGCGCCAGTTGGCAATTTCCACCTTGAGCGCGATGTAGCTTTCTGTGCTGGACGCCGGATTTTCGGCATCCTGAACATAACTCGCCGTGTCCTTGCCCGCCCGATACTGGCCACGCACGATATCCTCGGGCGCCACGGGCTTCAGTGCGTGGATCACCTTCAGCTTTTCATCGCGCACGGCATTGGGGTCGAACCTGTAGGGTGCCTCCATTGCGATCAGGCACAGAAGCTGCATCATATGGTTTTGCACCATATCGCGCATCGCACCCGACTTGTCGTAATAGGCCCCGCGCCCGCCCACCCCCACGGTTTCGGCGACCGTGATCTGGACATGATCGACATGGCGCGCGTTCCACAGGGGTTCGAACAGGATATTGGCGAACCGCACCGCCATCAGGTTCTGGACCGTCTCCTTGCCCAGATAATGATCAATCCGGTAAATCTGCTTTTCCGAGAAATGCGCAGCAAGCGTGGCATTCAGTTCCCGCGCTGTCGTCAGATCGCGGCCGAAGGGTTTTTCAACCACGATGCGCGCGTCTTCACTGGCAATCCCGTATCTGTGCAACCGTTCGGCCAGATCACCGAAAAGTGCCGGCGCGACCGAGAAATAGAAGGCCTGGATCACGCCTTCGCGCATTGCGCCTTTCAGCCGATCCCAGCCGCCATCGCCCTTGGCATCAATCGCCACATAACTCAGATGATCCAGGAAACGTGCCACCAGATCATCCTGGCGTTTGCTGGCATCTACAAATTCGATGATCGCTGCCTGCGCTAGGGCCCGGAAGCCCGCGTCGTCCATCTCGGCCCGCGCCGCGCCGATGATGCGTGCGCCTTCGGGGATCTGCCCGCCCACATAGCGCCGGTAAAGGCCCGGCAGAATCTTGCGTTTGGCCAGATCGCCGGTGCCACCGAAAATCACCAGATCGAAGCTGTCTACGGGAATGACGCGAGAGACCATGATATCCTCATCTCCGATGCGCCGTTAGCGCTAACGGTAGGCTCTGTAACGCCTTCCATTGCCCAAGTCTAGCATTGGTTGCGGGGCAAGGCCAACCGCCCCTGAAACGCGGGCGGCAAATCGCCCTGATCGCCTGAAAAAGCTGCAACGCCGCTTGACGACGGCGGGGCGCTGGCTTACGTCTCACTCCCGTCGCGGGTGTATCTCAATGGTAGAGAAGCAGCTTCCCAAGCTGATGACGAGGGTTCGATTCCCTTCACCCGCTCCATCCTCCTTTCTCGGGCGAATTCCTCTGGCAGCGCCTTGCGTGGCGCGCTATGCGGGCCAGACAAACCGGAGGATCAAATGGCACAAATCAACCGTATCGAACCTGGCAAGCGCATGTCGAATGCCGTCGTTCACAATGGCATCGTCTATCTGGCCGGTCAGGTCGGATCGCCCTCTGGCGATGTGACCAGCCAGACGAAGGAAGTCCTGGCCGAGGTCGACAGGCTTCTGGAACTTGCGGGTTCGGACAAGACGCGCATCCTGCGCGCGCAAATCTGGTTGGCCGACATGGCGACCTTCGATCAGATGAACGCGGTCTGGGATGCTTGGGTTGCCCCCGGCAATGCCCCGGCCCGCGCGACCGGCGAAGCCAAACTCGCCACGCCCGACTATCTGGTCGAAATCATCATCACGGCTGTGCAGAAGTGATGGCACGGCGGGGCAGGATCGTCCTGCCCCGACCAGCCGCCGCGTCGGATCAAAGCTTTCTCCCCGCCCACAGTGGCAGCGGGCGCCCGCCTTATCTCGGCTCCTTGACCCGCTGAAACGCGTCCCTTTGCCGCGCAGTCCAGCGGACGCGCATCTTGTGGCCATCGTCCCCGTCCTCTTCGGACAAGACCACACCCGCCGCATGTAGCCAGGCCCGCGCCCGCCCGGCGCTGAAAGGCAGCACCAGATCGTCCTCGCTGCGATCTTCGTCCAGGAACTGCTCGATGGCGGCCAGAAGCAAGGCGAGACCTTCGCCGGTCAGGGCGCTGACGGCCTGTATGCCAGGCGTGCGTGCATCTTGAACAAGAAGCGCCCGGCGTGTGTCTTCCGACAGCAGGTCGATCTTGTTCCAGACCTCCAGCACTGGCACATCCTCCTCGACCCCAAGGCTTTCAAGGATATCGCCGACGTCGGCGGCCTGTTCCTCGGTCTCTGGGTGGGCAATGTCGCGCACATGCAAGATCAGATCGGCCTCCAGAACCTCTTCCAGCGTGGCGCGAAAGGCCGCGACAAGCTGTGTGGGAAGGTCCGAGATGAACCCCACCGTGTCCGACAGGATCACCTTGCGCCCCGACGGCAGGGTGACGCCGCGCATCGTGGGGTCGAGGGTTGCGAACAACATATCCTTGGCCAGAACCTCGGCCCCGGTCATCCGATTGAAAAGTGTGGATTTTCCGGCGTTCGTATAACCTGCGAGCGCGACAATCGGGAACGGTACCTTGCGCCGCGCCGCGCGATGCAGTTCGCGCGTCTTGACCACCTTTTCCAGCTGGCGGCGGATTTTCAGCACTTCATCGTCAATGGCGCGGCGGTCCGCCTCCATCTGCGTCTCGCCGGGGCCGCCAACGAAACCAAAACCGCCGCGCTGACGCTCCAGGTGGGTCCAGGCCCGCACCAACCGCGTGCGCTGATAGGACAGTGCAGCCAGTTCCACTTGCAACACCCCTTCACGGGTGCGCGCGCGGTTGGCGAAAATCTCAAGGATCAGGCCAGTCCGGTCCAGAAGCTTTACGCCCCATTCTTTTTCCAGATTGCGCTGCTGAACGGGGCTGACAGGGCCGTCAACCAGCACGAGGCCGACCTCAAGTTCCTCGAACCGGTTCTTCAGCTCAGCGATCTTGCCTGACCCAAACAGCATACCGGCCTGCGCCTTGGGTAGGCGCACTACATCCGATCCGACCACCACGAGATCCGGCAGGGCCAGCGCCAGGGATACCGCCTCCTCCAGCGCCAGTTCTGGCGCGCGGCGGCGGTCGGCCTTCAGGTCTGGGTGCAAAACATAGGCGCGCATGATCTGCGCGCCTGTCTCGTTGCCACCTTTGTTGTCCGCAGGTTTCAGTCTCCGCCCTCGTAAAGCGAAATTGCCTGACCGGGCATGATCGTGGAAATGGCGTGCTTATAGACCAGCTGCGATTGGCCGTCGCGGCGCAAGAGCACGCAGAAATTGTCGAACCAAGTGATCACGCCCTGAAGCTTTACACCGTTGATCAGGAAGATCGTAACCGAAACCTTGGTCTTGCGAACCTGATTAAGAAAAGCGTCCTGTAAATTCTGCTTGTCGGCAGCCATTTCTTTATGCCTCGTTTCTTATGCGCAATTTTAGTCCCGCGGTGGCTCTCCGGGCACTTGGGTTAAGTATGCGCAAGATTTGTTCGGGCGCCAGTGCAAAAAACACCCAAAGTGTGCCGGTTGTTGCGAATATCGCAGCTTTTGTCAG
>Ga0073904_10002473_pt1 | contig 13985 bp, 15 predicted proteins | sample KloWWTrecipitate_FD_66668 | JGI IMG/M metagenome (GOLD analysis project Ga0073904, IMG submission 66668) | Active sludge microbial communities from Klosterneuburg, Austria, studying microevolution and ecology of nitrifiers - Klosterneuburg... | ecosystem: Engineered > WWTP > Aerobic digester >...
GACTTCACTCGTCCGATTGCACGCGAGAAGCAGCTGGTCAAGGGCCGCGCAAAACGCAGTGTCATCGCACTTGGCGCCATGGTCATCACCGCTGCCCTGGTGGCGGCACTGTTCGTCTTGCCGGTGAAGGCGTGGCTGCGCCAGCGCGACGACATCGCGGTCAAGGAAAAGGAACTCTCCGCGCTGGACCAGGCCAACGCTGAGCTGAGCGACGAAGTCGGTCGGCTGCAGACCCCGGAAGGTATCGAAGAGGCAGCACGTGAGGAGATTGGCTACGTGCAACGCGGCGAGATCCGACTCACCATGTTGCCCGCACCGCCGGCACCCATCACGATGCCCAGCGGCTGGCCGTACGACACGATCGCCCGGATCGTGGCCGTCCGCACGGCCGATGCCACCACGCCCGTAGCACCTTGAGTCACGACCGATCTGCCCTCCGCGTGTCGTTCGTGACCGGCCTACGTCTAGTGTCGTCGGCCAGGTCGTCTCAACGAATATCTGGGGGTTTCGGACGTGGCTGGCAGCATTCTTGGTAACCGAGTTCTTCGCAAGGAAGACCCGAAGTTTCTGACGACCGGGGGTGTCTACGTCGACGACATGCTCGACGAGCCGTTGCTCGCTGGCGCTGCGTATGTCACGTACGTTCGCTCCACGGTCGCTCACGGGACGATCCTCAGGATCGACACGTCCGACGCGCTGGCGATGCCCGGCGTCATCGCCGTCTACACCGCCGCCGACCTCGGGCTGGAAGCTGTCCCCAGCGACTTCAACCCAACCATCGCTCGCGGCATGCTCGCCATCGGCAAGGTGCGGTTCGTGGGCGAGCCGGTTGCGGTGGTCATCACCGAAGAGCGTCAGCAGGGTGAGGACGCCGCTGAGCAGGTCGTCATCGACTACGACACGCTGCCGGCCGTCATCGACATCGAGTCGGCACTCACCAGTTCGACGCTGCTGTACGAAGAGACCGGTAGCAACGTGGTCTTCGACACGACGGTGCTGGGCATGCCCGACAACACCGGCGATTCGTTCTTCGACGGCTGCGAAGTCGTCGTCAAGGGCCGCTTTCTCAATCAGCGCGTGGCTCCATGCCCGCTGGAAGTGCGCGGCTCATCGGTCGCCTGGGTCGATGGTCGGCTGTACCAGTGGCTCAGCACGCAGGGTGCCCAGGGCGCGCTGGGCACCATCGCCAAGATCAACGGCGTCGAAGCTGCACAGGTCAAGGTCATCACCCCCGACGTGGGTGGTGGGTTCGGTGCCAAGATCTCGTGCGATCCCGAAGAGTCGTTGCTCGGCGTGCTCGCGGCCAAGGTCGGCCGGCCACTGCGGTGGCGCGAGACACGCAGCGAGTCAATGATGGCGCTCGGCCACGGCCGAGCCCAGGTACAGCACGTCACCATCGGCGGCACCCGCGCCGGCAAGGTCACGCACTACCAGCTCCACGCAATTCAAGACGCCGGCTACTTCGCCGAGATGGGTGCCATCCTGGCGCCATTCATGACCCGTCCGATGGCCAGTGCCGTCTACGACATTCCCAATATCGAGGTGCGCACCACCAGTGTCGTCACCAATACCGCGGTCACCACCGCGTATCGCGGTGCCGGCCGACCGGAAGCCACAGCGGCCGCCGAGCGAGCGATGGACCTGTTCGCACTCGAACTGGGCATGGACGCGACCGAGGTTCGGCGCCTCAACCTGATCCCCAAGTTCCTCGAGTCGCACACCACCGTCATCGGCCAGACCTACGACGTGGGCGACTACGAGACCGCACTCGACAAGGCGCTGGCCGCTGCCGGCTACACCGCGTTGCGAGCGGAGCAGGCTCGCCGGCGTGCGGCAGGCGAGGTCAAGCAGCTGGGCATCGGCGTCAGCACCTATGTCGAGATCACCGGCGGTGTCGCACCCTTCGGTGAGCACGCCAAGATCGAAGTCCTCGACGACGGCCGCGCCATTGTCTACACCGGCACGTCACCGCACGGCCAGGGCCACGTCACCGCGTGGAGCATGCTCGCTCACGAGCAGACCGGCATTCCGATGGACAAGATCGACGTGGTCTGGGGCGACACAGACCTCGTACCCGAGGGCAGCGGCACGATGGGTTCACGCTCCCTGCAACACGGTGGCGCGGCCGTGTGGAACGCAGCCATCGAGCTGGTCGAGACGGCACGCAAGCTGGCAGCCAAGCTGCTGGAAGCCGACGAGGCCGACGTCGTGCTCGACAAGGACAGCGGTGCGTTCCATGTGTCGGGCACCCCGTCCATTGCCAGAGGTTGGGCGGAACTGGCTGTTGCCGCTCACGCCGAAGCCGACCTGCCCGAGGGGCTGCAGCACGCGCTGTTCTTCCAGGGTGCAGCCAGCTTCCCGTTCGGTTCACACGTGTCGGTGGTGGAAGTGGACACCGAGACCGGCAAGGTCACGCTGCTGCGCCAGATCGCCTGCGACGACGCCGGCCGCGTACTGAACCCGATGCTGCTCGAAGGCCAGATCCACGGCGGTATCGCCCAGGGCGCTGCTCAGGCGCTACTCGAAGAAGTTCGCTTTGACGACGATGGCAACCCTGTCACGTCGAATCTCGCCGACTACGCCTTCATCTCGGCGGCCGAGCTACCCAGCTTCGAGGTTGTCCACATGGAAACGCCCACGCACCTCAACCCGCTGGGCGCCAAGGGCATCGGCGAGAGCGGCACCATCGGCAGTACGCCGGCAGTGCAGTCAGCCGTCATCGACGCAGTCAGCCACCTGGGTGTCCGCCACATCGACATGCCCTGCACCGCCGAAAAGGTGTGGCAGGCCATCGCCGCCGCCCAAAAGTGACCCACACCACCGCCTTTTACGTAAAGGCTGTCGGACGTTGAGCAGGTGCTGTACGGCGGCAGGTGTGACACAAACCGCTGCGCCCACGAAGTCCGGACGCGGCACCGAACATACAATGCCGTTGACCTCTACCAGGGTCGTCACGAGCGCTTCGCTCGCCACATTTTCCTCCTGACATCGATTCGCTTGTAGTAACCTCCATAAATGATCGATCGACAACGTCTCACCCGACTACAGGTGTGCGAGGAGCAGCGCTTCGTCGATACACACCCACGCTCCGCGAGCATGGCCGACGCCGCGCGCGTGAACCTGCTCGGTGGCGTGCCGATGGCGTGGATGACCCGCTGGCCTGGCGCGTTCCCGCTGTTCTTCAGCGAGGCACACGGTGCTCGCTTCACCGACGTCGACGGTCACGAGTACGTCGACTTCTGCCTCGGTGACACCGGGGCGATGACCGGCCACGCACTCCCCCAGGTGGCCGACGCGCTGTACGCACAGGCATCACGCGGCATCACCACCATGTTGCCCAACGCCGACGCCGCGTGGGTCGGCGCCGAACTGGCGCGCCGATTCGGCCTGCCGATCTGGCAGATGGCCATGACCGCTACCGATGCCAACCGGTTCGTGTTGCGGTACAGCCGGTTCCTCACCGGACGGTCGAAGGTGTTGGTGTTCGACTGGTGTTACCACGGCAGTGTCGACGAGACGTTGGTGACGCTCGACGCCGCAGGTCGGCCGGTGCCACGCGAGGGCAACATCGGTCCACAGGTCGACCCGACACTGACGACAGTCGTCGTCCCGTTCAACGACCTTGCCGCACTGGAGGCCGCGCTGGCCACCGGCGAGATCGCGTGTGTGCTGGCCGAGCCGGCACTCACCAACATCGGAATCGTGCTGCCCGACCCCGGCTACCACGACGCCCTACGCGCGCTCACCCGTCAGTACGGCGCATTGCTGATCATCGACGAGACGCACACCATCTGCGTCGGGCCCGGTGGTGCCACCGCGGCCTGGGGCCTGGAGCCCGACTTTTTCGTGATCGGCAAGACCATCGGCGGTGGCATGCCCGCTGCCGCCTACGGCTGCACACTCGAGATCGCCCAACGCATCAACGAGCTCCTGGCCGACAAGAGTGTCGACACCAGTGGAGTCGGGGGCACGCTCACCGGCAACGCCCTGGCGATGGCGGCAGTGAAGGCGACGCTGTCGACCACACTTCGTGACGACGACTTCGCGCACATGATCCCGCTCGCCACCGAGTGGGCCAACGGGGTGCAAGCCACCATCGACCGCCACCGGCTGCCGTGGAACGTGCAACAGCTCGGCGGGCGCGCCGAGTACTGGTTCTGCCCACCACCACGCGACGGGGCAGCCGCAGCCGCTGCGGTCGACCACGAACTGGACAACTTCATGCACCTGTGGGCAGTCAACCGGGGCATCTTGCTGACGCCGTTCCACAACATGGCGCTGATGTCACCGCACCACACCAGCGCTGACGTGCAACTCCACACCGAGGTGTTCGCACTGGCCGTGGAACACTTGCTGACATGACCACGTTCCAACGCCTCGATGGACAGGTCGCGCTGGTCACCGGTGCCGGCGGCGCTCACGGAATCGGGTTCGCGGCAGCGCACGCGCTGGCCGACGATGGCGCCGCCGTCGTGCTCAGTTCCACCACCGACCGCGTACACGAACGCGTCGCAGAACTGACAGAGCTGGGTTTCACCGCCGTCGGTGTGGTTGCCGATCTGATGGATTCCGCCGCCGCCGAACGGGTAGTCGCGGTCGCCCTCGGTCTCACTGGACGGCTGGAGATCTGCGTCAACAACGCCGGCATGACGGCGGTAGGTATGGCCGCGGTCGATGCCGACATCGAGGGCACCACCGATTCTGCGTGGCACGACGGCATCGAGAGGAACCTGACCACCTGCTTCGCAGTCACACGTGCGGCCGTACCGGCCATGCGCCGCCAGAGTTACGGTCGCATCGTGAACATCGCCAGCACGTCGGGGCCCGTGCAGGCCTTCCACGGCGACGTTGCGTATCACGCCGCCAAGGCCGGCATGGTGGGCTTCACTCGCGCACTGGCGCTGGAGACTGCCGGCCAGGGCATCACCGTCAACGCAGTCGCTCCCGGTTGGATCGCCAGCGGCACACAGTTGATACGCGAGCAGGGTGCCGGCCGGCTGAGTGCGATGGGTCGCAGCGGCACGCCCCAGGAGATCGCGGCGGGCATCCGGTTCCTTTCCGACCCGACCGCCAGCTACATCACCGGCCAACTGTTGGTCATCGACGGCGGCAACTCACTTCCCGAAGATCGCAGTTGGCAGCCGTGAGCGCTCCCACCGTGCTGGTGACCGGTGCCGCCGGCGGAATCGGCGGTGCCGTCGTCACGCGTTTCCTCGAGGGTGGCTGGCGCGTCGCGGCCGTCGACATCCAGCCGGTGACCAACCGCGACGGCGTGCTCGGAATTCGTGCCGACCTGCTCGACGTGGCACAGTGCCGCGATGCCGTCGAGCAGGCCGCGCAGTGGGCCGGACGACTGGATGCGGTCGTCAACGCGGCCGGCCTGTGGACCGAGGGTGCAAGTGCGGCGACCACCGAGGCCGAGTGGGACCGAGTGCTGGGCGTCAACCTCAAAGGGCTGTACTTCGTCACCTCGGCGGCCATCCCCCATCTCGCCGCCAGCGAGGGCTGCGTCATCAACCTCTCCAGCGACGCCGGCATCCAAGGCAATGCCGGTGCGGCGGTCTACTGCGCATCGAAGGGTGGCGTCTCGATCCTCACGAAGGCGCTCGCACTCGAGCTGGCCCCACAGGGCATTCGAGTGAACTCGGTGTGTCCTGGCGACGTCGATTCACCGATGCTGCGCGGCCAGGCAGCCACCTTCGCGCCGGACGATCAGCAGGCCTATCTGAACCGGCTACTGGCCGGCTATCCGCAGGGATCGCGAGCGCGTTTCATCCAGCCCGCCGAGATTGCCGAGCTGATCTGGTTCCTCGCCCAGTCCGCCGCAGCGCCCATCACCGGAGCCAACATTTCAGCCGACTTCGGCCTGTCGGCGGGCATCTCGTGATTGCGCTCGACGACATCGATCGCCAGCTCATCGATGCGCTGCAGCGCGACGGTCGCGCGAGCTACGCCGACCTGGCCGAACTCGTCGGGCTCTCCCCCGCGGCCACTCGCCTACGCGTCCAGCGATTGCTCGACGCAGGCGTCGTGCAGGTGGTCGGTGTCACCGACCCGCTGGCACTCGGCTATCCGGTGATGGCCGCGCTGGGTGTGCGGGTGGAGCGCAACGTGCGCGCCGTGGCCGACCGCATCGCCGACATCAAGGGTGTCATCTACGTCGTGTTCACGTCCGGCTCGTTCGACCTGCTGGTCGAGGTGTTGTGCGAGGACTCGGCGCGCCTGCTGGCAGTCATCGACGATGAAATTCGCTCGATCGACGACGTGCGTAGCGTGGAGAGCTTCACCTACTTCGGCATCCACACCCACCGTTTCGTGTGGGGCACGCGCTAATCGCCCACGGACTCTGAGTCGTCGGGCTTGAGCGCTGTGACTTCGATCTCGATCTTCATCGCTGCGCTGGCCAACCCGACGACCATCATCGTCGCTGCCGGTGGCGACTGGGCGAAGTACTCGCGCAGCACCGGCCAACACGGTTCGAAGTCGTCGGCATTGGGAAGCAGATAGCGCACGCGCACCACGTCAGCTGCACACGACCCGGCTCGCCGCAGCGCACCATCGATGTTGGCGAGTGTCTGGCTGGCCTGCTCGACGATGTCATCGCTGATGGACATCGTCGAATAGTCGTACCCCGTCGTGCCCGCGACGAACACCCAGCGGCCGTCGACAACTGCCCGCGAATACCCGATCTGCTCTTCGAACACACTGCCCTGGGAAATGAAGCTGCGAGTCATCAAAAGTACTCTGTCACACCCTTTTGCGATGATGCTCGTATGGCCCCCAGCACCGACACCACACAGGCTCCCCAGCAGCTGGCGCTGCTGTCGCCGGGCGACTCCTCACTGCACGACCGTCCGCTCCAGTTCCGTCTCGATGCACGCACCCGCCAGAGCGGGCTCGCCCACATTGCCGCGATCAAGGCCCAGCTTGCCGAGCGGGCAGCCGCCCGCCAGGCCGACGCCACACCCGCACCCAGCCGTCGCGCCGCGTAGGCGGTGCGGTCAGCCGGCCGATGGCGCCAGAGCTGTCACCGCGTCCCAGTGCTTGAGGTCGGGGTCGAGGGGCAAAATGGCCAGCGAGGTCGTGGTGACCCCGTTGTCGAAGTAGCGCTGGATGGTTGCCCGGCAGTGCTCGGGCGAGCCATGCACGATCAGGTCATCGACCACCTCGTCGGGAATGACCGCCAGCGCGCCCTTGCGGTCGCCGGCCTTCCACGCGTCCCACATGCCCTGCAGCGCAGGGCCACGCCCCAGCCACTCCTGGAAGGCGGCGTACACGGGCACGTTCATGTAGGCCGCAATGGCGTAGCGCGCAGCCGCACGAACGACGTCGGCGTTCTCGCTGGGGCACACGAAGATGCGGGCCACCACCTCCTTCTCCACCCCACCGGCTGCGCCGTCGATCACGCTCACCACCTGCGGCACGTCGTTGGCGCCCAACCAGTTGATGATCGCCCCGTCGGCCTCGCGAGCCGCCAGGCGCAGCATGCCCTCACGCAGCCCGGCCACCAGGATCGGCGGGGTCTGCTCCGGGCGCACGCCCAGGCGAAAGCCACTGACCTCGAACGTGTCGTAGCTCTTGGACACCTTCTCGCCGCTGAGCGCATCGCGCAGGAAGCGCACCACATCACGCACCTTCTTGTACGGCTCCACGAACGGCACGCCGTTCCAACGCTCGACGATCACGTTGCTGCTGCTGCCGACACCAATCGCGAAGCGACCGGGGGCGGCATCGGCCAGCGAGGCCACGCTCTGCGCGAAGCATGCCGGAGAGCGCGTGTACGCGGGGATGATGGCCGTGCCCAGGCGCAGGCGCGGCTCCCAGGCAGCGGCCATCGCCAACGGTGTGAAGCCGTCGGCACCGTCGCTCTCCGCCGACCAGATGTCGGTGTAGCCCATGTCGGCCAGCTCGCTCAGCTTGTCGCGATGGCTGTGCAGCGGCCCGGGCAACGGCACGGTCATTCCTGGTCGAATTGGCATGGTCATGGTGTTAACCCTTCCGTTGCTTGAACGAGGCATCTTTCCAGAAACGAACGATGCAGCTCTGGCTGGCGGTCGCCAGCAGCGTGCCGTCCTCGGCGAACATGTGCACCAGCCCGTGGCCGAAGCCGCGCTCTACGGCATGGATGCGAATGTCGAGCAGCACCCACTCGGTGGGCACCAGGTGGACGACCCGCAGCGTGTTGTCCAGGCTGTTGCCGCCGCCGATGACACCCAATGCCTGGCCCACGCCCATCGGCACGAAGTCACCCAGAACGGCCAGCGCGGTGGCGTCGACCGCTTCCAGCACATCGGGAATGCGAGCCCACATCAGCACCTGGCCGTCGCCCTGCACACCGTCCATCTCGTCGAAGGGCCGCCCCTTCACCATCCGCTGCTCGAGCCGATCGTGGATCGTTCCGTCGGCCGGCATGCGATGAGTGCGGGCCTTGCATTCGTTGGGACCGGGCACGTCGGGCATCTGCTCCCACTGGCCACGCTGCTCCATCGGTCGGTCGCCGAGCGCGGCGTTCACCGTCAGGATCTCGCGGTTCCCCACGTGACACACGGCGCGGGCCTGCGTGATCTGGTGGCCCTCCACCGCGATCGTGACGTCGACGTCGAGGAACTCGCCAGGCTTCGCGTACGACAAGTACTGGGCGGTTGCCCACACGACCTCGCGCCCGCTGGTGCCTTCCATCGCCGAGATCGCGGCGCCGAGCCCGGAGCCACCGAACAGGAACCCACCGGCGGTGGTCAGCGAACGGTCAACCTCCATCGACCAGCGATACGGGTTGTGGCTCTGCTCAAGACCGAGAAACGAACGACTGTCCATGAACGTCCGACTGTAGAAGAACGCCGACCCGCGTCACCCATGCAGCGCCAGCACGCCCCCTACAGTGGTTGCATGCGGTTCCAGTTTCGCTACGACGGTGTGTCCGGCATGTTGCTCCGAGTTCTGGGTCTCGGCCCCAGGTTCAGCTACATCGACGTCGCCGACGAGGCGCTCACTGTTCGCATGAGCTGGGGCTTTCGCGCGACGGTGCCCCGCAGCTCCGTTCGGTCCGCAACACTCAGCACGTCACGGCCCCTCAGCCGCGGCGTGCACGGCTGGAACGGTCGGTGGCTGGTCAACGGGTCTGGCAAGGGTCTGGTGACCATCGCCATCGAGCCTCGCGCCAGGGCCTACTGCCTGGGCGTGCCGGTGCGACTCCGACAACTGACCGTCAGCGCGTCCACTCCGCACGACCTGATCGATGCCCTGACAGTAGGGTGACCCACATGGGGAACACACCGTGGCAGGGCGATGCCTGCTCACTTGTCGAAGAGTTTCGAGCCGGTCGGCGCACGCCGTTGGAGGAACTGCAGGCCACCTACGAGGCCATCGACGCCAGCACGCTCAATGCCTTTTGCTACCTGCCACGCGAGCAGGCCGAGGCAGCCGCGGCCACGGCCGATGTCCGCAAACCATTCGGTGGTGTGCCGATCGGCGTGAAGGAACTCGACCAGGTGCAGGGGTGGCCCGACACGCATGCGTCGGTGCCGCTGAAGGACCAGGTCGCCGGCCACACGGGCACCATGATCCAGCGCCTGCGCGACGACGGCGGCGCAGTGCTGGTGGGCCTCACCAACGCGAGCGAGTTCGGTGGCGTCAACGTCACGCGCACCACCCTGCACGGCACCACGCACAGCCCGTGGCAGCACGGCAAGACACCTGGCGGCAGCAGCGGTGGCACCGCAGCAGCGGTGTCGGGCGGCCTGGTCACGTTGGGCACCGCCGGCGATGGCGGCGGCAGTATTCGCATTCCGGCCGGCTTCACCGGCATGGTCGGCCTGAAGGGCACCATCGGTCGTATCCCACGCGGGCCGAAGGCGGCATACGGCAACCTCACCGTCACCATCGGCTGCATCTCGCGATCCGTGCGCGACACAGCCCGCTGGTTCGACGTCAGCAACGGTTTCGACGCACGCGACCCGCTCAGCCTTCCCCGCGAAACGGGTTGGGAAGCCGGCCTGGGTTCGCACCTCGACGCACTCCGCGGCGCGAGAGTCGCCTTTGCTCCTCACTGGGGTAGCGCCGTCGTGTCACCGGTGATGTGGGAGCTGTTGGAGGAAGCCGGTGTCGCACTGGTCAGTGACTGTGGCATGCGCCGCGTCGACGGCATCGACACATCGCTCCCGCGCATGGGTTCGGCCTGGGCGCTCAGCGGCAACATTGCCATCGAGGCACAGCTGGCCGACGTGTGGCCCGCGTGCGCCGACGACCTCACTCCCGAGATCCGTTTCGGCATGGAGATGGCCGTCGGCAAGTACGACTCGGCCGCTCGCGCCAAGATCGAGCGCCGCCGCATCGAACTCAACGAGGCAATGGCGCGCATCTTCGACCCGACCGATGGTGTCGACTACGTCATCACGGCGAGCAACCCCGACGTGTCCTTCGAGGCCGATGGTCCGCTGCCCAGCGTGTTCGGCGGCATCGAAGGTGGTGCGGGAAACAACGGTCGGCTCACCTTTGCCGCCAACCTGCACGGCAACCCCGCCATCTCGGTTCCGGCCGGCGCCGTCGACGGCCTACCGATCGGGCTGCAGATCGTCGGGCGTCACTACACCGAGCAATTGTTGCTGGATATGGCGCTGACCGCGGAGCGGAATCGCCCGTGGCCACTGGTGGCCCCCGGCTCCCCCGCGTGACCGACACGACAGCCTCGACCCGAACTCCGTTCACCGCCGAGCAGCGGCTACTGGCCATCGGCCTGGTGCTGTCCGTCACGCTGGTGGCGTTCGAAGTCACGTCGGTGATCACGGCGCTGCCCACCATCACCGACGAACTCGGTGGCGATTCGCTCTACGGTGTGTCGCTGTCCATCTATACGCTCGCCAACCTGGTGGCACTCGTTGCCGCCGGCGAGCTGGCCGACCGGCGCGGACCCGCCATTCCCTTTGCGCTGTGCATCGCGACATTGATCACCGGCTTGATCGTCGCCGGTTTCGCGCCGTCGATGACCTGGATCGTCATCGGACGCTTCTTGCAGGGCGCTGGGGCGGGCGGCTTCTCCCCCATCGCCTACATGCTGGTCAAGCGGGCCTTCCCCAACGATCGGCAGGCGACGCTGTACGCCATCTTGTCGGCTGGGTGGGTGCTGCCCAGCCTGTTTGCTCCGCTATTGGCGGGTTGGGTGACCGACACCTTCGGTTGGGAGTGGGTGTTCCTCGGTCTGGTGCCGTTTGCACTCGCCGTGGGTGCGTTGGCCGTTCGCCCGATGTTGCGCTACGGGCCAGTTCCGTTCGATCGCGTCGGCAGCAAGATCCCCGCTGCCATCGTCGCTGCCGCAGGTCTCGGCATGTTGGTGACGGGGTTGCAGGTCGCCAGCCCCCTGCTCGCCATGGCTACCTCAGCCGTTGGGCTCGCACTCTCGATCTGGTCGCTGCGCAGGCTGCTGCCCGCCGGCATTCTGACTGCTCGACGCGGGTTGCCTGCCATCATCGCCTGTCGCATCATCGCCACGGCCGCATTCCTCGGCGCCGACAGCTTCATCCCCCTCGCAGCTGATCGCATCCATGGCGTCAGTCCGCTGGTGCAGGGATTTGTGATCATCGGCGCGGCGGTGGCGTGGAGCGCAGGCCAGTGGATTCGCGCACGACGGCCACCCTCTCGCACCGCACCGGCCATGCGCACCGGCTTTTTGTTCTTGGGTCTCGGTCTGGCCCTGGTGGTGCCGGTGCTGTGGCCATGGTGGCCGCTGTGGGCGGTGTTTCCGGCATGGGCGGTCGGTGGCCTCGGCATGGGCTTGCTCTACAACCCGGCCACGGTTGCAGCCATGTCGTACGCAGTGGGTGGACGCGAGGGCGAGGTCAGCAGCCAGGTCACCTTGGCTGACGCGATCGGGTTTTCGCTGATGGGCGGCATCGGTGGCGCAACGGTCGCAATCGCCGACCGAACGTCGTTCTCGCTCAACTCTGCACTGGGCACCAACTTCGCGCTGGCGATCACGCTCACCCTGCTGGGTCTCTTCGCGTGCCGCCGAGTTGTGTCAGCAGTCGGCTGACCAAGCAACGGTCAGCTCGGTCGGTCGCTGACGACCTGCCCTTCGCGCAGCTCGATCGTGCGCGTGCGGCGCACCGTGCTGAGCAGTGACCGATCGTGACTGACCAGCAGCACCGTGCCGCCGAACGTCTCCATTGCCTGCTCCAGCTGCTCGATGGCGGGCATGTCGAGGTGGTTGGTGGGCTCGTCGAGCACCAGGCAGTTCGAGCCCTTCGCCATCAGCAGCGCCATCACCAGGCGAGTGCGCTCCCCCGGCGACAGTGATTCAGCCGGGCGATTGACGTGCTCGGCTCCGATGCCGAACTTGGCCAGCAGCGTGCGGGCCTCGGGCACCAACATGCCGGTGACAGCCATGAACGCCGCGACCACCGTCGGCTGATCGGTCAGCTGCTGACGCGCCTGCTCGAGGCGCCCGACCACGACACCAGGCCCACGCCACTGCTCACCCAACGACAACGGGATCTCACCGAGTAGGGCGCCGAGCAGCGTCGATTTGCCACTGCCGTTGGCGCCTTCGATGACGATGCGCTCGCCGTAGCCGATCTCCAGATCGAGTGGGCCGAGCCTGAACGTGTCGCGCTGTACGACTGCCTGGTGCAACCGGGCGACCACGTCGCCGCTGCGTTCCACCTCGGCCATCTGCATGCGCAGTTGCCACGCCTCGCGCGGCTCGTCCACCACTTCCAACCGGTCCATCATCTTGTCGGTGCGAGCCGCCTTGCCGGCGAGCTGCTCGCTCTGATTGATCTTGAACGACTTGATGTGCTTGTCGCCATCGGACGGATTCTTCTTCGCCTTCGAGGCCCCCTGTGTGGCCCACTCGCGCTCGCGCTGAGCGCGCCCGGCCAGTGACGAGCGCTTGGCGTCGTACTCCTCGTAGGCCTGCTGCGCCTGGGCGCGGGCGACGTCGCGCTCGTGGAGATAGACCTCCCAGCCACCGGCGTAGCGAGTGGTGGCGTGCGTGAACTCGTCGATCTCCACGACGTGGGTGATGGTGCGTCGAGGAACGTGCGGTCGTGACTGACGATGACGCAGCCCGCACTCATCCCGGTGACGAACCGTTCCAGCCGAGCCAGGCCGTCGAGGTCGAGGTCGTTGGTCGGTTCGTCCAGCAGGAACACGTCGAAGCGGGCGAGGAACAGCGCCGCCAGGCCGACCCGAGCCGCTTCCCCGCCGGAGAGCACCGGCAACCGTTCGTCCAGCAGCCGTTCCGGCAGGCCGAGGTCCGCCCACACATCGGCCACACGCGAGTCGAAGTCGGCCGCGCCCAACGCCAGCCAACGGTCGAGTGCATCGCTGTACGCATCGCCCGCATCAGCGTCGCCGGCAGCCATCGCCGCAGTCGACGCGTCCAGCGCCGCAGACGCCGCGGCGACCCCGGTGCGTCGTTCCAGATGCTCGCGCACCGTCTCGTCAGCACGCTCCGGTTCCTGGGGCAGGTAACCGACGTTGGCGGTCGCCGGTGAGAGCGTGACTGCCCCGCGATCGGGCAGCAGCAGGCCGGCGAGAATTCGCAGCAGTGTCGATTTGCCGACACCGTTGGGGCCGACCAGGCCGACGCGCTGCCCAGGGTCGACGGCAAGGTCGACGCCCACCAGGATGTGGCGGGCGCCGAGTGCCAGCGAGATATCGCGCGCGTGCAGAGAAGCGGTCACCCTGAGATTCTCTCAGCCGCCGGTGATCGCGCGGCCAACGATTTCGCGCATGATCTCGCTGGTCCCGCCGTAGATGGTCTGGATGCGGCTGTCGGCCCACGCCCGGGCGATCGGGTACTCCAGCATGTAGCCGTAGCCGCCGTGCAGCTGCAGGCAACGGTCGACGACCTTGTTCTGCAGCTCGGTGGTCCAGAACTTGGCCGCCGCAGCCTGCTCGGGCGAGAGCGTGCCGGCGCAGTGCAGCTCCACACAACGGTCGACGTAGACCTGGCCGATCTGCACCTCGGTGCTCAGCTCGGCGAGCAG
>Ga0073904_10002474_pt1 | contig 13985 bp, 14 predicted proteins | sample KloWWTrecipitate_FD_66668 | JGI IMG/M metagenome (GOLD analysis project Ga0073904, IMG submission 66668) | Active sludge microbial communities from Klosterneuburg, Austria, studying microevolution and ecology of nitrifiers - Klosterneuburg... | ecosystem: Engineered > WWTP > Aerobic digester >...
AACTTTTCTAGGGTCTGAAACGCTCTGGGGAATGTGTGCAGCGCCTCAAGTCTGTTGCGCCAAAGCACCTGATCACGCCCATGACACCCCGTCAGCACGCACCCGGCCCCAACCGGTGCGCATGTTGCGGGGCACACTGACCCGGAGGTGTGTGCCGGCCCGTGCCACCGCTTCGAACTCCGCCGCGTAAGTGCCCGCTACATTCACTCGAATGAACGTCGTGTACCGCATCACTTATCCGAACGGGAAGATCTATGTCGGGCAAGATCGGACGAACAGCATCAACTACTTTGGCAGCGCGTCCGATGCGCTGATCGCGAAAGACTTCACCCCGGAGCAGCGGCAACACTTCACTGTCACGCGGGACATTCTTTGGCAGTCGGAATCAGCATCTCGTGCTGAAGTCACGCAGGTCGAGATCGACTTCATTCTTCAGCTTCGGTCAAACGATCCGACCATCGGATACAACCAGTGGCCACCGTTCCGCATGGCGTAGGCGTAGACGAGTGGGGGGCTGCCCCGGGTGGGCGAGCTCAGATCGCCCGCTGATTGACTCGTGCGGAAAGCTCAGCCGCGCTCTCCCGCCGCTCGCTGTAACGGTCCACGAGATAAGGCGCGACATCGCGCGTGAGCAGCGTGAATTTCATCAGCTCTTCCATCACGTCGACCACGCGCTCGTAGTAGGCCGACGGTTTCATGCGGCCGGCCTCGTCGAACTCCTGGTAGGCCTTGGCCACCGAGGACTGGTTGGGGATGGTGATCATGCGCATCCACCGGCCCAGCACGCGCAACTGATTGACCGCGTTGAACGACTGCGAACCGCCAGACACCTCCATCACGGCCAGCGTCTTGCCCTGCGTCGGCCGCACGGCACCGACGTTCAGCGGGAGCCAGTCGATCTGCGCCTTCATGAGGCCGGTCATCGCCCCGTGGCGCTCGGGCGAGGTCCACACCATGCCTTCGGCCCAGGTCGTGGACTCGCGCAGTTCCTGCACCTTGGGGTGGGTGTCGGGCGCGCCATCGGGCAACGGCAGGCCGGTCGGGTCGAAGATGCGCACCTCGCCGCCCATCGCGCTCAGCAGCCGCGCCGCCTCGAGCGTGAGCAGCTTGCTGTACGAACGCTCGCGCAGCGAGCCGTAGAGCATCAGGAAGCGTGGCGCGTGGGTCGACGCCCCGACACCGGCGAAGCGCGCACCCGAGGGCCGCTCGAACAGCGTCGGGTCGAGGTTGGGCAGGCTGTCTTCAGTGGATGACACGGCGGCCCTTCGCGTCGATGACGGGCTTGGCGTCTTCCTTGCGGAAGGCACGCTGCAGCAGGCAGGTCAGCAGATCGGGCACGGTCTTCGAGGGCTGGCACAGGCGCGCACCTAGCAGCGTCACGACGATGGATCGGTTCATGAGGATGGAATGCTTCGGGTGGTCGACGATGGTCGGGCCGACGCCAGCAGGTTGCGCGACGTCCCGCGAGCCGGATTGTGAAAGATGCCGATCAGCGTCATGGCATCGAGCGCAGCGCGTCAGGCGGGGAACCAGCCTCGGGTGCGGTTGGCGAATGCCACCAGCGACAGCATGACGGGCACTTCCACCAGCACGCCGACCACGGTGGCCAGCGCCGCGCCCGAGTTCAGGCCGAACAGCGAGATCGCCACCGCCACGGCCAGTTCGAAGAAGTTGGACGTGCCGATCAGGCAGGCCGGCGCGGCGACGCTGTGCGGCAAGCGCATCTTCCATGCAGCGACAAAAGAGATGGCGAAGATGCCGTAGCTCTGCAGCACCAGCGGCACCGCGATCATCAGGATCACCAGCGGCTTGTCGACCAGGGTGCCGGCCTGGAATCCGAAGAGCAGGACGACAGTGGCAATGAGCCCCACCACCGACCAGGGCTTCAGGGCTGCCACGCCCTGGGCCAGCCTCGGCATGCCGCCTGCCTTCAACCACAGGTGCCGCGTGACGACGCCCGCTGCGAGCGGCAGCACCACGTACAGCACGGTAGACAGCACCAGCGTCTCCCAGGGCACGGTCACGTCGGTCACGCCGAGCAGGAAAGCCGCGATCGGAGCAAAGGCGAAGACCATGACGAGGTCGTTCACCGACACCTGCACCAGCGTGTAGGCGGCATCGCCTTTGACGAGCTGGCTCCAGACGAACACCATCGCCGTGCAAGGCGCCACACCCAGCAGGATCATGCCGGCGATGTACTCGCTGGCCGACTTCGGGTCGACCCACGGCGCAAACAGGTGCTCGAAGAACAGGACCGCCAGCACCGCCATCGTGAACGGCTTGACCAGCCAGTTGATCACCAGCGTGAGCACCAGTCCACGCGGGCGCTGTCCGACGTCCTTGATCGACGCCAGGTCGATCTGGATCATCATCGGATAGATCATCACCCAGATGAATACCGCGACCACGAGGTTGACGTGCGCGTATTCCAGTGCGGCCACAGCCTGGAACAGGCCGGGAGCCCACAGGCCCAGACCGACGCCTGCGGCGATGCCCAGGCCCACCCAGATGGTGAGGTAACGCTCGAAGAGTCCCATGCGACGGATTGTCGGAGATGCCCGCTCAGCGGGTCCCGATGTTCCGGACCTCGCGCTGCAGGGCGAGCCGGTCGAGCGACGCCATCGGCAGCGCCAGCATCAGGTCGATGCGCCGCTTCAGCATCGTTGCCGCATCCCAGAAGGCCTGCGCCCGCTGCGCATCGTCACCCTGGACGGCGGAGGGGTCGGGCACACCCCAATGCGCGGTCATGGGCTGGCCCGGCCACACCGGGCAGACCTCGCCCGCGGCGTTGTCACAGACGGTGAAAACGAAATCCATCTGCGGCGCCTCGGCGCGCGCGAACTCGCTCCAGCTCTTGCTGCGGTAGCCCTCGGTGGGCAGATGCATCTTGGCCATGGTGACGAGTGCGAGCGGGTGGATCTCGCCGCGGGGATGGCTTCCGGCGGAGTACGCGACGAAGGCCCCCTGCCCGGCGCCGTTCAGCAGGCCCTCGGCCATGATGGAGCGCGCCGCGTTGTGGCTGCAGATGAAGAGGACGTTGTAGACCTTGTCGTTCATGGGAGTGTCCTGGAGTGGTCGAGGGGGAGTCTGGATGGAGTCGTCGAAGTCGGGAACCGGTACTGCTGGGGCGCTCAGCAATCGGTGCAGCGGGCAGCCGGGAGGGCATCGCAGGGTTCGCCGTTGCAACAGTGCGCGACCAGGTAATCAAGCAGTTCGTTCATGTGGGCCAGCTCCGGCCGGTAGATGAGGTGTCGGCCATCGCGCTCCTGCGATATCAGGCCGGCATGCGCCAACTCCTTCAGGTGAAAGGACAGCGTCGAGGCACTCACGCCCAGCGTGGCCGCCAGTGCGCTCGGCGTCAGGCCCTGCGGCCCTGCGCCGACCAGGGCGCGGAAGACCCGCAGGCGCATGCTTTGGGCCAGGGCGGACAGTGCCGAGACGGCGGCTTTCTCGTCCATGGTCCGGCCTCCTTCAGTGGGCCGCCGCTGCGGCCGCCAGGCTGCGCTGGACCGGAAGGCGCAAGGTCACGATCCAGCACAGGGCCAGCATCACACCCGAGCCGGCCAGCGCGCCGACGAGGCCGAACTGCTGGTACAGCAGGCCCGACATCAGCGTGCCGAAGAACCGGCCCAGGGCGTTGGCGGCGTAGTAGAAGCCCACGTCCTCGGCCGCCTTCTCGCTGCCGGCATAGGCGAGGATCAGATAGGAGTGCACCGACGAATTGACGGCGAACGCGAATCCGAACACGGCCAGTCCCCCGACGACCACCCACTCCAGGTGCGGCACCTGCATCAGCACCAATCCGGCCAGCACCATGGGCACCAGCGCCAGCACCGCCGACCAGGCACGCGCGGCCGGCACCTCGGTGCTCAGGCCATCGTCGCTGCGACGCACGAGGTTCGGCGCCAGGCCCTGCACGACGCCGTAGCCGATGGTCCACAAGGCCAGGAAGCCGCCCACCATCGTGAACGTCCAACCCGCCGAATACAGGAACACCGGCACACCCACGACGAACCAGACGTCGCGCGCGCCAAACAGCATCACGCGCGCGGCGGCCAGCAGGTTGATGCCGCGGTTCTTGGCAAACAGTTCCCTGGCCGACTTCGAGGCCTTGCTCTTGCCCATCAGCGGCGGCACGAAGGCCAGCACGCCCGCCAGCACCAGCGCCAGCAGCGCGGCCATGACCCACAGCGACTGCTGAAAGCCCAGCACCTGCAGCAAGAGCCCGCCCAGGAAGAAGCCCACGCCCTTCATCGCGTTCTTGCTGCCGGTGAAGAAGGCCACCCATCTGAACAACTGGCCCGAAGCCGACCCGGCGGTCAGCTTGATGGCCGATTTGCTGGCGGTCTTGGTCAGGTCCTTGGCCACGCCGCAGACGCCCTGCGACAGCACCACCCAGGCCACCGACATCACCACCGTCCAGTCGGGTGACAACGCCGACAACAAAAGAAAGCCGGTGATCTGCGTCGCCAGGCCCACCACCAGCATGCGCTGGATGCCGTAGCGCGTGGCCAGCCAGCCACCAACCAGGTTGGCCACCACACCCATCGCCTCGTACAGAAGGAACAGGAAAGCCAGTGTGAACGGGGAATAACCCAGCCGGTAGAAGTGGAGCAGCACCAGCATGCGCAGCGCGCCGTCGCTGAGCGTGAAGCCCCAGTAGGCGGCCGTGACGATGGCGTAGTTGCGCGTACCGGTGTTCATGGGGTGCGACGAAACTCAGAGTCCCTGAGCGTCCATCAGGCAAGCCAGGTCGACCATCCGGCAGGCGTAACCCATCTCGTTGTCGTACCAGGCATAGACCTTCAGCAGCGTGCCGTCGGTGACCATCGTGGACAGAGCATCGACGATGCTGCTGCGCGTGTCGCGGGCGAAATCGGCGCTGACCAGCGGACGGGTTTCGTAACCCAGGATGCCGGCCAGCGGGCCTTGGGCCGCTTGCGCGAACAACTGGTTCACCTCCTCGGCAGTGGTCTCGCGCTTCAGCTCGAACACGCAATCGGTGAGCGATGCATTGAGCACCGGCGCGCGGACCGCATGGCCGTTGAGCTTGCCCTTCAGCTCGGGGTAGATCAGCGCGATGGCCGTGGCGCTGCCGGTGGTCGTCGGCGCCAGGCTGAGCATGGCGCTGCGGGCGCGGCGCAGATCCTTGTGAGGCGCGTCGACCACGAGGTTGGTGTTGGTCGGGTCGTGGATGGTGGTGATCTGGCCGTGGCGGATGCCGATGGCCTCGTGCACCACCTTCACCACCGGGGCCAGGCAATTGGTGGTGCAGGACGCCGCGGTGACGATGCGGTGCCGCGCCGGCTCGTACAGGTGGTGATTGATGCCCACCACGATGTTGAGCACATCGCCCACCTTCACGGGCGCCGCAACGATCACCCGTTTGGCGCCGCGGTCCAGGTGGCCCTGCAGGGTTTCGGGTGTCAGGAACTTGCCGGTGCACTCCAGCACCAGGTCGACCCCGAAGTCGCCCCAGGGGATGTCGGCTGCACTGGCGTGCGCCGAGAACGACAGGTTGCGCTCGCCGATGCGGATGGCACGCTCACCCTCGGCGGCCACATCGGCACGCCAGCGTCCCTGCACGCTGTCGAACTGCAGCAGATGCGCCGTGGCCGCGGCCCCGCCCTTGATCTCGTTGAGGTGGACCACGTCCAGCCGATTGCCTGCGCGCGGATCATCCGCTTGCCGCTCGGCTGCTCCCATCGCTGCGCGCAGAGCCAATCGCCCGATGCGGCCCATCCCGTTGATGCCGACCTTCATGCTTGTGATCCCGTATCGAGTTCGAGAGAACTATTTAATGATTCCAACAACATTGAAATATAAGAATTGTTTGTGACGGTTCGGCGACAGCCGCGCGACCCGACTGCCGGGCCGGAGGGCATGCGGAAACATCGAGAATCCACCCTTGGCTCGATCCATTTCAGGATGCGGACGAGCATGGGATGACAGGTCCCACGCGCGACACCCTCGAACAGGAGACCTCACCTTGAATCACTCGAGCTGCCACGTGCCGGCCGATGTCAGCACCGATGTGCAGCCCTCCACCGGGAGCGATGCATGAGGTGGGCCCCTGATTCGCTGTTGCGCGCGCTGGCATGCCTGGCGCTGTCAGCGCTGGTGCATGTGATCGCACCAGCACCTGACGCCCTGCGCATCGGCCTGGCGATCTTCGTGCTGATCGGCGGCCTGTGGATGACGCAGGCGCTGCACCTGAGCGTCACTGCGCTGCTGGTTCCGTTGCTGGCCGTGCTGGCCGGGCTGATGGACCCGCGCACGGCGTTGTCGTCGTTCGCGCACCCCATCATCTTCCTGTTCCTCGGGGGCTTCGCGCTGGCCGCGGCCCTTCAGCGGCAGGGCCTGGACCAGGTTCTCGCCCGGGGCGTGCTGGGCCTGGCTGCGGGCCGGCGCCTCGTCGCCGCGGTACTGCTGTTCGCACTGACGGGGCTGCTGTCGATGTGGATCAGCAACACCGCGACGGCCGCCATGATGCTGCCGCTGGCACTGGGCCTGCTGCGCGAACAAGACGGACCGCCGGAGCGTGCCTTCGTGCTGCTGGGCGTGGCCTACAGCGCCAGCATCGGCGGCATCGGCACGCTGGTGGGCAGCCCGCCCAACGCCATCGCGGCGGCGCAGGCTGGCATCGGCTTCGCCGAATGGCTGCGCATCGGCGTGCCACTGGTGATGCTGTTGCTGCCGCTGATGGCTGGTGTGCTCTTCCTCGTGCTGCGCCCCCACTTCGGTGTCGAAGCGCCGCAGTCGCCCGGGCACTCCACGCCGCAGGGCTTCACACGCCCCCAGCGCATCACCCTGGTCGTGTTCGGCGTCACCGCCGCCGGATGGATCGGCGCAGCGCCGCTGGGCAGGCTGCTGGGCATCGCGGCCGATGTCGACAGTGTCATCGCGGTGGCGGCCATCGTCGCACTGGTGGCCAGCGGTGCGATCGGCTGGCCCGACATCGAACAGCGGACGCAGTGGGGTGTGCTGCTGCTCTTCGGCGGCGGGTTGGCGCTGAGCGAGGTGATGGCGATCAGCGGCGCCAGTCGATTCATGGCCGGTGCACTGACCAGCGCCCTGCAAGGCGCCCCACCGACGCTGATCCTGCTGAGCGTGGTGACCTTCGTCGTGTTTCTCACCGAACTGGTCAGCAACACGGCAGCCGCGGCGCTGCTGGTGCCGATCTTTGTGGGCGTCGCTGTGGCGCTAGACCTGCCTGCGCCACTTCTCGCCGCGGCCATCGCGGTGTCGGCCTCGTGCGCGTTCATGCTGCCCGTGGGAACCCCGCCGAATGCCATCGTCTACGCCACCGAGCAGGTGCCGCAAGCGACCATGATGCGCTGTGGTCTGGTGCTTAACCTGGTCTGCATCGCAGTGATCACCGCCGTCGCGACCTGGGCCTTCGCCTGATCGACCCGCGGGTACTTTGCTCTGCAAACAGATTCTTGAGCTGAGTTCAGCCTCAATGTGCAATGCAGTTCATAAGGATATTGCCTAGCCAAACCCTGGTGGCGAACGCGTCAAATGCGCATCGGTCTGCCGTGTAGCAGCCTTGAACGCGTCGAGCGTCGATCGAACAGGAGTTGACACGATGGACATGAACCGAAGGCAGTTCTTCCGGGTGAGCAGCGCAGGACTGGTGGGATCCAGCCTGGTTGCGTTGGGCTTCTCGCCCACCTCGGCCCTCGCGGAAACGCGCAACTTCAAACTGTCCCGCACGACCGAGACCCGCAACACCTGCCCCTATTGCTCGGTGGGCTGCGGCATCATCATGTACAGCCTGGGCGACAAGGCCAAGAACGTCACGGCCGACATCGTCCACATTGAAGGCGACCCTGACCACCCCGTGAACCGCGGCACGCTCTGCCCCAAGGGCGCCGGTCTGCTGGACTTCGTGCACAGCGCCAATCGGCTGAAGTTCCCGGAGATCCGCGAACCCGGAGCGAAGGAATGGAAGCGCGTCAGCTGGGACGACGCGATGAGCCGCCTGACCAAGTTCATGAAGGCCGACCGCGACGCCAATTTCTTGGCGAGCACGGCCGATGGCAATGTCGTGAACCGGTGGACGTCCACCGGCATGCTCTGCGCTTCGGCATCGTCCAACGAGTCAGGCTACCTGACCCACAAGGCGATGCGTTCGATGGGGATGCTGGTCTTCGACAATCAGGCACGCGTTTGACACGCCCCGACGGTGGCCAGTCTGGCCCCGACGTTTGGGCGCGGTGCAATGACCAATCATTGGACCGACATCAAGAACGCCGATGTGGTGTTGATCATGGGCGGCAATGCCGCTGAAGCACACCCCTGCGGCTTCAAATGGGTGGTTGAAGCCAAGCAGCACCGAAAGGCCAAGCTCGTCGTCGTGGATCCTCGCTTCACGCGCAGCGCCGCCATGGCCGACTACTACGCACCGATCCGTGCAGGCAGCGACATCGCCTTCCTGGCCGGGGTGCTGAACTACCTGCTGTCGAACGACAAGATCCAGCACGAGTACGTCAAGCACTACACCAATGCCAGCTTCATTGTTGGCGAGGGCTACTCGTTCAAGGACGGCATCTTCTCGGGCTACGACGAAGCCAAGCGCAGCTACAGCAACGCCAGCTGGGCCTACGAACTCGATGAGAAGGGATTCGCGAAGGTGGACGACACCTTCCAGCACCCCCGCTGCGTGCTCAACATCATGAAGGAGCATTTCGCACGCTACACGCCCGAGATGGTCAGCAAGATCACAGGCACGCCGCAGAACAAGTTCCTCAAGGTCTGCGAGCACATTGCATCAACGGCGGCGTCCGACAAGGCAATGACCGTGATGTACGCGCTGGGCTGGACGCAGCACAGCCAGGGCAGCGAAATGATCCGCACCGCGGCCATCATGCAACTGCTGCTGGGCAACATCGGCGTGGCCGGCGGAGGCATGAACGCGCTGCGCGGACACAGCAACATCCAGGGCCTGACCGATCTCGGCCTGCTGTCGCAAAGCCTGCCGGGCTACCTGAGCCTGCCCCGCGAAGCGGAGCAGGATCTCGAAGCCTATTACAAGCCTCGTGCGCTGAAGCCCCTGCGCCCGAACCGGATGAGCTACTGGCAGAACTACCCCAAGTTCTTCGTCAGCCTGCAAAAAGCCTGGTGGGGCAAGGCGGCCACGGCCGAGAACCAGTGGGCCTACCACTACCTTCCCAAGTGGGACACCGGCTACGACGTGCTGCGTGCCTTCGAGATGATGAACCAGGGCAAGCTCAACGGCTACATCTGCCAGGGGTTCAATCCCGTCGGTTCGTTCCCGAACAAGAAGAAGATCATTGCAGGACTGTCCAAGCTGAAGTACTTGGTCGTCATCGACCCTCTGGTCACGGAGACCTCGGAGTTCTGGAAGAACTACGGCGAGTACAACGACGTCAAGAGCGAAGAAATACAGACCACTGTGTTCCGCTTCCCGAGCACGTGCTTTGCCGAGGAAGATGGCTCGCTCACCAACAGCAGCCGCTGGCTGCAATGGCACTGGAAGGGCGCCCCGCCACCCGGAGAGGCCAAAGGCGACCCGGAAATCATCGCCGAGATCTTCACCCGACTGAAGGCGGCCTACGTCAAGGACGGCGGCACATTCCCCGACCCCATCGTCAACCTGACCTGGCCGTACAAGATTCCCAGCAGCCCTTCCGCGGAAGAGCTGGCGATGGAATACAGCGGCAAGGCCCTGGAAGACGTGATGTCGCCGATCGACCCCAAGGACCCCAATGCGCCGCCCAAGGTGCTGGTGCCCGCAGGCCAGCAGGTGGCGGGCTTCGGCCAGTTGCGCGACGACGGCACGACATCCTGCGGCTGCTGGATCTACTCTGGCGCATGGACCCAGGCGGGCAATCAGATGGCACGCCGCGACAACAGCGATCCCTGGGGAATCGGCCAGACGCTGAACTGGGCCTGGGCCTGGCCGGCCAACCGCCGCATTCTCTACAACGCGGCATCGTCGGCACCCAATGGCAAGCCCTGGGACGGCACACGAAAGCTGGTGCAGTGGAACGGCAAGGCCTGGGCTGGCGCGGACGTGCCAGACATCCGGCCCGACGCCAATCCCGAAGAGCCTGATCGCGTGCAGCCATTCATCATGACGGCCGAAGGAGTGGCAAGGCTGTTCGCTCCCACCGGCATGGCCGAAGGACCGCTGCCCGAGCACTACGAGCCGTTCGAGACGCCGCTGGAAAACAACCCCATGCACCCTGGCAACCCCGCGGCGAAGTCGAATCCGGCAGCACGGGTGTTCAAGGGCGACATGGAAGCATTCGGCCAGCCCAAGGATTTCCCGTACGTTGCCACAAGCTACCGCCTGACGGAGCACTTCCACTACTGGACGAAGAACGTCGAAACCAGCGCCATCATCCAGCCGCAACAGTTCGTCGAGATCGGCGAGCAACTGGCCAAGGCCAAGGGCATTGCCAACGGCGAGATGGTGAAGGTCAGCTCCAACCGCGGCTTCATCAAGGCCGTGGCGATGGTGACCAAGCGCATCCCGCAGCTGGACGTGGATGGAAAGAAGGTGGATACGGTCGGCTTGCCCAACCACTGGGGTTTTGTCGGCGTGGCCAAGAAAGGGTATCTGGTGAACACGTTGACGCCGTTCGTCGGCGACGCGAACACGCAGACACCTGAGTACAAGAGCTTCATCGTGAACATCGAGAAAGCCTGACCATGTCATCCCTTCAGTCCCTCGATATTGCAAAACGCTCGGCCACAACATCGCCCAGCCCGCAGGTGCGCACGACGCCGGAAGTCGCCAAGCTCATCGATGTGACGAGTTGCATCGGCTGCAAGGCCTGCCAGGTGGCGTGCATGCAGTGGAACGATCTGCGCGACGAGATCGGCACCAACACCGGCACCTACGACAGTCCAAACAACCTCACTGCCGATTCCTGGACGGTGATGCGGTTCTCGGAAGTCGAGACCAGGCGGGACAGCAGCGCGCAGGCGCAAGAGACCACCCTGGAGTGGTTGATCCGCAAGGATGGCTGCATGCACTGCGATGACCCGGGCTGCCTGAAGTCCTGTCCGGCACCCGGGGCCATCGTCCAGTACGCCAACGGCATCGTCGACTTCATCAGCGAGCACTGCATCGGCTGCGGCAACTGCGTGACGGGTTGCCCCTTCGACGTGCCCCGCATCAGCGCCAAGGACAGCAAGGCCTACAAGTGCAGCCTGTGCTCCGACCGCGTCGGCGTCGGCCTGGAGCCGGCCTGCGTGAAGGCCTGCCCAACGGGCGCCATTCGGTTCGGCAGCAAGGAAGACATGCTGGACTTTGGTGCCGGGCGCGTCGCCGACCTCAAAGAGCGCGGCTTTGCGCAAGCTGCTGTCTACGACCCGCAGGGCGTCGGTGGCACGCACGTCATGTACGTCCTGCAGCACGCCGATCAGCCCGAGCTCTACCACGGCCTGCCCAAGGATCCGCAGATCAGTCCGTTGGTCTCGCTTTGGAAGGGAATGGCCAAGCCACTGGCGGTGGCGGCCATGATCGGTGCGGCGGTGATCGGATTCTTCCACTACGTGAAGGTCGGCCCCATCGAGACCAAGGACGACAGTCTGGAGGACGCATCATGACCCGCTACCTCAAGCGCTATGACGCCAGCGAGCGCATGAACCATTGGGCGATTGCGCTGCTGTTCGTTCTGGCGGGCCTCTCGGGGCTGGCTTTCTTCCACCCGGCCTTCTACGTGCTCACAGGCTTGTTCGGTGGCGGGGTCTGGGCGCGGATCCTGCACCCCTTCCTGGGTGTCGCCATGTTCGTGTCCTTCCTGGGCCTGTTCCTCAAGCTCTGGAAGCAGAACGTGCTGAGCAGCGCAGACCGGGAATGGGTCGAGCACAGCGGTGACATGCTGCGCGGCGACAAATCGCGAATGCCGCCGGTGGGCAAGTACAACGCGGGGCAGAAGGGCATCTTCTGGCTGATGGCCGTCAGCCTGCTGGTGCTTGTGATCACCGGGTTGATGTTCTGGCAGCCGTGGTTTGCGGACTACTTCCCCATCGCGCTGCGCCGATTGGCAGTGGTGCTGCATGCCGCATCGGCGGTGGCGCTCATTCTGGGCACCACGGTCCACGTGTACGCTGCCATCTGGGTCAAGGGCACCGTGCGCGCCATGACGCGAGGCGACGTCAGCGAAGCCTGGGCGAAGCAGAACCATCCGCTGTGGCATCGCGAAGTCACGACGCGAAAGTAGCCTGAGGTGAACCCAATGAATCCGGGTCAGTTGTAATGGGTCTGACCCAGGCGAGTCGACTGCTGACGCCGGAAGAAATTGCAGTGCAGGCCGGTCACCAGGTGCCGTTCCTGCACCTGCCGAAGCGTGCGAGCGTGTTTGCCGATCGCGAGTTGCGTCTGCGCGAACTGTCGCCTGCGCACCCGATGCGCGACTACTTGCTCTTCATGGCCGAGCTTGCGCGCGCCCAGCATGAAGTGCTGCAGGTCTACCCAGCAGTGACGCTGCCGGACACAGGGGCGCTGGACTCCGCAGCGCGCCTGGGCATGCCGCCATTGCCCGCCACCGAATGGCCGCGCGACAGAGTCTGGCGGGAGCAGTTCCGCCAGTTGCTCGATCGCCTGCTACCGCGGCTCGCCAGCAGCCCGGCGCAGGCCTCGGTGCAGGCGCTGCGCGACATCGGCGACGATCGCCTCGAACAGCAGGCCGACCGTCTGCTCAACGGCATGATGCTCGGGCTTGACCTGGCCGCCGCGCCACTGATCGCCGCCGGCCTGCAGACCTACTGGACGCACCTGGTGCTGGCCACCGAAGACGCGCGCGGTGCCGACCGCGTCACGCCTTTCGGCCGCACCGACGTCCGCACGTTGTGCCCCTGCTGCGGTAGCAAGCCCACCGCCAGCGTGTCGCGCATTGGCGGTGAGGTGTCGGGCCATCGTTACCTGCACTGCTCGCTGTGTTCGACGCAATGGCACATGGTGCGCATCAAGTGCAGCCACTGCGAAAGCACTCAGGGCATCCACTATCAATCGCTGCATGCACTGAACAACGAGACGATGCCGGCGCGTGATGCCAAGAGCGCCGTGCAGGCCGAGACCTGTGATGCGTGCGGCCATTACCTGAAGATCGTCCACATGGAGCGTGACCCGAATGTCGAGCCGGTGGCCGATGATTTGGCCAGCGTCACCCTGGACCTGCTGGTCTCCGAGTCGGGCAGTCTTCGACACGGCATCAACCTCATGCTGTTGTTCGGCGACCCCGAGGGCCACGCCCCGCCGGATCCCGGAGGTCCGTGATGGGCACGCCCGCCGAGTCCATGGTCCATGGCTCGAAGGCCAGCCCCAAAGACCTGCCTTCGATTGACCGCCTGCTGCACGCCAGCGGCCCCGCCGCGTGGATCGCCGAGCACGGGCAAAGGTTTGTCGCCCAGCAAGCCCGCGAACTGCTCGACGACTTGCGCCGGCAGGCGGTGGCCGGCGTGCTGGACGCGCAGGTCCTGCAGCCCGCATCGGTCGAGGCCGCGCTGCAGGCCCGCTGCGAATCGCGGTTGGCACCCCGCATGCGCGCGGTACTGAACCTCACCGGCACGGTGATTCACACCAACCTGGGCCGGGCGGTTCTGCCCGAGGCCGCGCTTGAGCACGTGCTGCACATGATGGCCGGCCCGAACAACCTCGAATATGACCTGGCCAGCGGCGGCCGCGGCGACCGCGACAGCCTGGTCGAGGAACTGCTTTGCACGCTGACCGGCGCCGAGGCAGCGACCGTGGTCAACAACAACGCTGCGGCGGTGCTGCTGACGATTGCTGCCCTCGCCTCAGGCAAGGAAGTGATCGTGTCGCGCGGCGAACTGGTCGAGATCGGCGGCGCTTTCCGAATGCCCGATGTGATGGCGAGCGCCGGCGCGACGCTGGTCGAGGTCGGCACCACCAACCGCACCCACGCGGCCGACTACGAGCGCGCCATCACCGAGCGCACAGCGCTGCTGATGAAGGTGCACACCAGCAACTACGCGGTGCAGGGCTT
>Ga0073904_10002478_pt1 | contig 13963 bp, 11 predicted proteins | sample KloWWTrecipitate_FD_66668 | JGI IMG/M metagenome (GOLD analysis project Ga0073904, IMG submission 66668) | Active sludge microbial communities from Klosterneuburg, Austria, studying microevolution and ecology of nitrifiers - Klosterneuburg... | ecosystem: Engineered > WWTP > Aerobic digester >...
AGCGTCACCGGGCGCGCTGTCGTACGTGGCCGCGGCGCCGGCGGGCCGGCCGTTCGACAGCCGCAATGCAGGGGCCGACACCGGGCCGTTGCGAGCCGGCACCAGCCGCCTCGTCAACGTTGTGGCGGCTCAGGGCAATCACCGGGCGGCGCTCGTCAATCTCACGTTCATCAGCACCGCGTCAGATGGCTTCCTCACCGCCTGGCTCCCTCGTACCACCCTTCCCCCGTCGTCGAACATCAACGGCCAGGGTGGTCAGGTCGCGGCCAATGCCTCGGTCGTGCCGATCGACGCGGATGGCAATGTGATGATCTTCACGTCGACGCGTGCAGACGTGTTGGTCGATGTGATCGGGTTCTTCGACGTGGCCCCCAGTGGGGTGGCGACGGGTGGACGATTCACGCAGACCACACCCGTTCGCGCCGCCGATACACGCTCCCCATCGACTGCGGCCAACCTCTACTCGACCGCACCCGACGGTGTCGAGACGCTGGTGAACGTGCCGATCGCTGGGCGCTACGGCATCACGGCGGCCAACAGTTCGGTCGCCGTCATCGTCACCGCGATCTCGGGCAACGTCGGCATCAGCGGCTACGTGGTGGCCAAGCCCCACGCCGGCGCGGAGCCACCGTCGTCCAACGTCAACGTCAACGGCTTCGGCGATACCCGGGCCAACCTGGTGGTGGTCCCGCTGGGTGCCGACGGCAGCATCGATCTCCGGCTGCACGACGTCGCCCACGTACTGGTCGATGTCGTGGGTTCGTTCACCGACGGCACGGCACCGAGTTCGTCGACCGGCACCTATGTGCCGCTCGCGCCGACACGCATCGTCGACACTCGGTCGTCGCTGCCGTTCGGGCGGCTGGCGGCCGGCGCGACGGTATCGGTCAACGCCGCGGCTGTACCCGACAACGCCTTCGGGGTCACGCAGAACATCATCATGATCGAGGCCGATGGCTTCGGCTACGTCACCGCCTTCCCGACCGGGCTCTCGCAGCCGCCAGAGGTCAGCAACGGCAACACCACCGCGGCCGGCCAGACACGAAGCGTGCTCTCGATGACCGTGCTCGGCGGTGGGTCGTCGTCGTACTTCGTCTACACCGGCACTCATCTGGTGGTCGACGTCACCGGCTACTTCCAGGGGTAGGTCCTCGCATCGAGGTCGTCCGTGACCACCTATTGGCTAGCCTGCACGCCGTGACTCGGCTGCGCATCGCCCTCGCTCAGATCAACCCGACGGTCGGCGACCTCGACGGCAACGTGGCCAAGATCTGCGCGGCGTACGACGCGGCAGAGGCCGCGGGTTGCGACATCGTCGCCTTCCCCGAGCTGTCCGTCACCGGCTACCCGCCCGAGGACCTCGTGCTCAAGCCTGGCTTCGTGGCCGACAACCTGTCCGCACTCGGCCGCGTCGCCGCACGCACCCGTCGCTGTGCCGCGGTCGTCGGGTACGTCGCCGCGGATCGCGACCTCTACAACGCTGCCGCAGTGTGCGTCGGTGGCGAAGTCGTTGGTACGTATCGCAAGCGATTGCTGCCCAACTACGCCGTGTTCGACGAGGCCCGCTACTTCACGCCCGGCGACGAGAGCGACCCCTACGAGCTCTACGTGATCGGTGGTGTCAAGGTCGGCATCAGCATCTGCGAAGACGTGTGGAGCCCTACCGGGCCGCTTGCACAGCAGGCCGCCGGTGGTGCCGAGCTGAACATCAACATCAACGGCTCGCCCTATCACGCGGGCAAGTCGCAGGCGCGAGAGCGCATGCTGGCCACCCGGGCGGCTGACGCCAGTTGCGCCCTGGTCTATGTCAATCAGGTCGGCGGGCAAGACGAGTTGGTGTTCGACGGCGGCAGCATGGTGTTCGACGCCGATGGCAACCTGGTGGCCCGTGCCGCCCTGCTCGTCGAGGAACTGCTGATCGCCGAAGTCGACATCGAGCCGGTCTATCGCAAGCGTCTCCTCGACCCGCGCGGTCGCCGCACCGAGACGCCGATGAACGTGGTGGTGGTCAGCGAGGAACCTGTGGCACAGACCACGGTCGCGCCGGTGCGGATGGTCGAGCTGCCCGAGGCTGACGCCGAGCTGTACGACGCGATCGTGTTGGGCACTCGTGACTACGTGGTCAAGAACGGCTTCACCGACGTCGTCATCGGTTTGTCAGGCGGCATCGACAGCACGATCGTCGCGTGCATCGCGGTCGACGCGCTCGGTGCCGATCACGTGCACGGCGTGTCCATGCCGTCGCGCTACAGCAGCGACCACTCCAAGTCGGACGCCGTCGACCTCGCGGAGAAGCTGGGCATTGACTTCCACACCGTGGCCATCGAGCCGGCGTTCTCGGCGTATCTCTCCATGCTCGAGCCGGCCTTCCGGGGCAAGCCTGCCGACCTCACGGAAGAGAACCTGCAGAGCCGCATCCGGGGTATGACGCTGATGGCGCTCAGCAACAAGCACGGCTGGATGGTGCTCACCACTGGCAACAAGAGCGAGATCGCAGTGGGCTACTTCACCATCTACGGCGACTCCGTGGGCGGCTACGGGGTCATCAAGGACGTGATGAAGACCCGCGTCTACGACCTGTGTCGGTATGTCAATCGCCGCGACGGACGCGAGACCATCAACGAACACGTGATCACCAAGCCCCCGTCCGCAGAGCTGCGCCCCGACCAGCGCGACGATCAGAGCCTGCCGCCCTACGACGTGCTCGATCCGATCCTCACGCTGTACGTGGAGGACGACCGCACTGCCGGCGAGATCATCGAGATGGGTCACGACGAAGCGATCGTGCGGCGCATCTGCCGCCTTGTCGATCTCAACGAGTACAAGCGTCGGCAGTGCCCGCCAGGCGTGAAAGTGAGCGCGAAGGCGTTCGGCAAGGACCGCCGCCTGCCCATCACCAACGCGTACCGCGGCTAGCGCGACCTACGCCGGTCGCCCGAGCCGGCGGCGTTCGAGCGCGAGGAAGGACGACACTGTCGCCACGGCGAGCACCGCGCACATCGTGGCCGGCCACACGATGCCGTAGCTCTCGTAGAGGCGTGTTGCGGGAATGCTGGCGACGGCACGGCCCAGCGTGCCGGCGGCGAACATCAAGGCCATGCCGCGCGCCGGTGAGCCGGGCACGGCGGCAGTACCCAGTGGGATCGCGCTGACGATGCCGAACTCGAAGGCAGCAATGGCCACGATGAGCAGTGGCAGGCCGATGAGGAGGTGCTCGTGCCACAGCGCCAGACCGAGGCCTGCGGGAATCATGATTGCCGCGCCCGCCGCCGCGCTGCGTTCCTTGCCCCACCGGTCCGTGTGGCGTGCAGATGTGATCGATGAGATCAACTCGCCGAATCCGAGGCCGAACGCGACCGCACTGAGCATCGCGGGCGTGAAGCCGAACGAGTCGTCGAGCCAACTGCCCAACGTCACGAACAGGACCTGGCTGGAGGCCATCAGGCAGAACATCGCCAGCATCAACACACCGACCTCGCGCACCACGATCGGGGCCCGTGCGGCGCGTCCGGCGCGTGTGTGGGGCCCGGAGTCGGGCGGGATGCGCTTGGCGATCACACCGGCCATGCACAGCACCGCCGCCGCCCCCAGGCCGTATCCGACGCGCCAGTTGGTGGCGGCGGTGACCAAGCCCATTGCCGTCACGCCGAGCAGGAGGCCCATTGCCCACGACGTTTCGGTGATGCCCATCACACGACTGCGCTGCCCGTAGGGCACGCGGTCCGAGAGCCAGGCACCGAGGCCGAGATCGAACATCATCTTGCTCTGCGAGATCATGACCAGGGCCACCGCGAACATCGCCGGGTGGACGCTGCTGGCAGCCACGACTGTGCCGACTGCTACCCCGATCAGGCCCAGGACGAGTGCTGTCCGTCGGTGCATCCGTTCGACGATCTCGCCCGTGAACGGCGAGAGCAACCCGGACAGTTCGCTGATGGCCACTGCAATCCCGATACCGGCCAGGGTGGTCCCGTTGCCGCGAGCGATGGTGGCCAAGAATGGCACTGCGAATCGGTAACACCCGTTGGCCATCGTGCGAGCCATCGTGAGCCCGGTGATGCGGAAGCGCACCTCATCGGGAAACGACCTGTCGAGGGCACGATGGAGCACGTTGGCGACGCTAGCTGCAGTTGCCGTTGACGATGATGGTGTGACCGATCATCAACTGGCCTCGATCGTCAGCCCGAGAAGCGCCACGCCGAGTTGCCGCTCGTCGGTGGAGAGCCCGGCGGCCTCTGGACTGGAACTGCCGTGGACCAACAGCATCACCTCGCAGCGACCCTGATCCAGGTCGCAGCCTCGGATCGTGAGCCGTTGCCACTCGGTGGCGTGGAAACTGCGCGCGAAGTACGCGCGTGTCCGAGGTCGGCCGTTGACCCGCACGTCGACGCGCATCTCAGGGCTGCCCGAGCTGAGGAAGGGAGCGATGCGGAGCCCCAGTACGCAAGTCTCCTCTGGAGCCAGATCGAGTGTGAGAACCAGGACGGCTTCCCGGCCGCGGCTCCAGACGTGCTCCGCTTCAGCGGTCCACCAACCGGACTCGAGCGCGCCGATTCCGTCGTGGCCGGTACCGAAGGTGAGGTTGTCGCCCACTTCGGCAGGCATCGGCTGGGACGATGCTCCCAGTGGTGGTCGTCGGAACCTGTGTGCCCAGGCGGCCCGCCCCGACAGCCGCCACACCGCTTGCGGCAACAGATGGCGCGCTCTGGGCACGTTGGCGCGATGTCTGGCGAGATCCGCGAGCCCCTCCAGCGCTCCACCTTGCTGCGCAGGTGTGGTGGCAGCGACCCAGATGTCTCTGGCCAGCGCCGCTCGGCGTTCTGGCCGGCCCGGTGTGGCCAGTAGCCGGCGTTCGAGAAGGCGTTCTCCGAGTGGTCGTCGCCGAAGCCGATCACGCACTGCAGTGACGTGCTCGACGAGCACGTTGTCAGATCCGTGGCCGCTGCTGGGTCGGCCCATCGACTCGAGAGCCAACTCGCACCCCGCGAGCACGGCTCCGCCGCGTTCATACCGGCGGGCGAGGTCGACGCAGCGATCGACGTCGAAGTCGGCGGACTGCAGTAGCTGTGCGGCGTCGACGATGGCCACGAGATGGGCTCCCGAGGTGGTGCGCAGTCCGTGTCCGAGAACGAGCACCAGTTCGTGTCCAGCGTGTGCCACCAACAGTTCGGTCGTGCCGACCGGTGCCCTCACGGCGCTGTCGAAGACCACCTGGTCGGCATCTGGACTCGGCCGCATGTGGTGCAGCGGCCGCCAGTGAAGGTCCAGTTCCATGCCGTCGTCGCGCTCCATACCGAAGCCGGGGAGGAGTACGTCGAGCGCGTGCATCTGCTCGATGGTCGTGCCGTACAGCGGCCGGAAGCCGAGGCCCGCGAGGTGGTCGATGGCCTCGTGGCGGTGGCGCCACGGGACAAGGATGTCGGCATCGCTCATGCGGCGCGCGGTGGGGTCGGCCCAGAACGGGAGCACGCCGAGCCCCTTGAAGAACACCGAGTCGATCCCGTCAGACGCGAGCGACGACGCGAGAAGTGCGCTGCGCGCGGCGCGGACCGTGTTCGCGGCCCAGGCCTCGCGGCGAAGGCGATGCATCCGCTGAAGGTCGCGGTCGTCGACCAGAACTGCAGCGAGACGTGACGCAATTGCAGGAAGCACTCTGACTTCCTCGCTGTCGGCATCGGCTACATCGTGAGAGGCCCGCCAGTGGAGCCATGCGTCAGCGGCAGCAGGTACCGGGGCAATGGCCGCGCGCAGGATCGCGGCGTGGGCGGGGGTCGGTTGATACTTCACGGTTCGACGGCTCTGTGTGCCGGCGGGCTCGGCATGGGGCGCACGATGGCCAACTCGCTCAGAATCTCCGGGCCGGTGTATCGAACCGATTCCTCCGGCGCGAGGAAGGAGCGTGATGGTGCGTCGGCCAGCAACGATGTGTAGCGGGCATAGTCGCGCGCGTCGTTGGCGTGCTGGCGGCGCCCGGCCTCGACGGAGAGTCGCGACGCATCGGCGAGAAACTTGGTGTGCAGCACGGCGGCTCTCCCGTGGCTGCGTCTCGTGGCGCTGACGTTGGTGTCGTGTTGGCCGGCCACCAACAACCGGTCGGGCGACTGTCGAACGAGCGGGACCTTCGACAGCAGGAAGTCGGGTGGCGACCCGAACAGGCGCTGGCGAACCCCGCCGACGAGATGATCGGCGTTCGCGAAGGGGCCGGCGTGTTCGTGCACGCCGTGCATCCACGTCCGGTCGAGCCACGAGCGTTCGCGAAGGTCACGTGGAACGTGCGAACGAGGTGCCCCGAACGGTTGGTCGTCGTACAGGTCGACGAGGACACCGTCGAGCGCGTCGCAGCGTTCGCTGTCGAGCGCGACGAGCAGATCTGCCACGTTGTCGCACGGTGGAGGTACTACGAAACGCTCGTCGGCATCGACGATGAGGAGCCATCGCTGCCGCAGTTGCCGACGGGAGATGGCCATGAAGGCGGCCGCACCGAAGGCCAGGTCGCGGAATCCGGTGTCTGTCGACCAGAGGTCCACGTCGTGCTGACGGCGTAGGAACTCGACCGAGCCATCTGTGGAGCCATTGTCGACGACGACGAAATGACCCACCCCGATGCCTCGATGGTGATGGAGGAACGAGTCGAGCTGATGCCGTTCGTTGCGGCAGATGGTGAGGCACACCGGCAGCCTCAGGTCGGGTGCCACCCCATCCGGTTCGCATGTGGACAGGCGGGTCAGGCCGAACGCCTGCAGCGCGCCATCGTCGCCGTCGCGGGCTTCCCACGCACGAACTCGTGCGGCCAACACCACCGGGTCGACCGGGTCGACAGCCCACGCCTCGTCGGCGAAATCGGTTGCAGCGGCGACCTGGCTCCTACCGATCTCGGCATCGACGCAAACAGCCACGGCCTGCGACTCGAGACGATGTCGACGCTGGCCGTCGTGCCCGTAGGCGGGTGATAGCAGCGCGCTGTTCCCCAGCACCTGTGCAGCGAGTTCGTGCGCGGCGTCGAACCGGCCACGATGCAGGGCGGCGGTGGCGAGCAGCAGCGTGCGACGAGCGGCTTCGTCGGCATGGCCGGAAGTGGGTGTCACTGCGCCCCCTGGCCGAGGAGTGAAGCGATGACGAGTGGAACCTGTTCTGTGTCGCTGCCGAGATCCAGGCCGAAGCAGGGGACCTGACGTACCAGGTCGGCGATCGCCCGCAATGCGCTGGCCCGTGGATCGAGTTGCAGCATCGAGCTGGGGGCCAACGCCAACAGTGCCTGTGCCGGTCGGATGGGCGAGAGCCGGGTCTCGCCCGCGGTGACCGTCGGAATCACCACCGCTCGGATCTCGAAGCTGTCTCGCACACGTCCGGGGAACTGTTCGCCGAGGTAGATGGTCCGCTTGGAGAGGTTCACGTCTTCGCTGTCGGCGTCGATGGGAACCTCGATGGCTGCCGGGTCAGGAGTGAAGTGTGCCCACGCGGGGCTGGTCGGTACGAGACGTGCCGTGGCGTACAGGCTTCGAGCCGTGGGCGGTACGTCGCCGTTCTCCACCAGTAGGAAGTCGTCGCCCCCGGTGCACAACCCGCTGGCCACGCACATGACGATCGACGTCGACTTGCCGCTGCCACCGCGACCGGCCATCAGCACGCCGCCGTGATCGTCACCGACGACACCCGCGTGTACGAGAGTGGCCCCGGTTGGGCCGACCAGGCGGTCGATCAATGTGCGCAGTGGTGCCGGTCGTTCCCACGGTGGGACCGCTGCGGCGGAGGGGATCCACCACAGGGCGTTTCGGCTGGCGGTGTCACTCCACGACACCGTGCCCAGATCGCGATCGAAGTAGAGCACGGTCTCGGCACCCTCGTGTCGCCAGTACTCGGCGGTCCAGGACGGTTCGGCGGGCGGGGCGGCCGCCGCGCTGGCCTCATCGCACACCGAGATGGTGATCGTCGCCGGCTCGTGTGAGGTCAGGTGCCACGTCGCCCGGACGAACAGCGCGTGCAGCGTGGGGTCGATGGTGCGTAGCGCAAGGACGGAACGTCCGACCCGGATCGTGTGCGTGATCCATCCTCCGACAACTGCGGCCGCCGCGTCGGCGGCCTCGGTCAATGGCTGGCCGTAGGAGCGCAGTTGGTCGTCGGGCCAACGGCCGAAGTAGCCCTTGGCCATCTAGCGCTCCTCGCCGGAACGCGCCCGCCGCCGCTGCAGCGACGCGTGGATCAGCCGGTGGTACCCGGTCGACACCCCGGGTGTGGTCAGCGTCATGTTGGCTCCATGGATGCGTCGTCGTAGGCAGAGTGTGTCGACCATCCCCAGCGGCAGGCCGGATTCGATGAGGCGCAGATACCAATCGACCCAACCCTGCAGCGGGCCCTCCTCGTCGAACCTGCCGATGGAAGCGAACACTTCCCGCCGGGCCAGCATCGTGGGTGCCTGAAACGCCGGCCGAGCGTTCATCGGCGTGCGCGCATCGGGCGTGATCGCAGCACCCGGGTGGATGAAGTTCTGCATCCACCCGAACACGGCGACATGTGATGCATGTGCATTGAGATGGGCAACCTGCAGTGTGAGCTTCTCGGGCATCCAGAGATCGTCAGCGTCCAAGAAGGCCAGGAGACGGCCGGTCGCGGCGTCGACCCCGACGTTGCGGGCTCTCCCGACGCCGTGCTGTGCCTGGCGGATGAGGAGAACTCGATCACCCCACTTCGCACAGCGTTGGGCGGTGTCATCGCTGGAGCCGTCGTCGACGACGATGATCTCGTCCGGTGGCGAATCTTGCGTCACGATCGACTCGATCGCGGCGTCGATGAATGGCCCGGCGTTGTACGCGGGGATCACCACGCTCACATCGTGGCTCGTCAGGTCCGAGTTGCTCATCATGCGCCCTCCCGGCCGACCCATTGGGCCAACCATTGCAGCCTGGCCCTACCTGCGGACATGCCCGATCGTTCGCGCACTGCAGTGACCTCGACAGCACTCCATGGAGCTCGCGCCAGTGCCCGCAACCAGTCCGACGGGATCGCTGTCGCTCCGCACGAACGGGCCTCGGTGAGGGCTACACGGGTGAGGTGGGCGGCGCCGTGCGCTCGTGCGTGCGAGACGAGCTGCGTCGGATCGACCTGGGTGGCGAGCCGCTGCGCGTCGAGGATCCACAGCACTGCGGGGTCCGTGCTGGGCCACAGCCCTGCCACGGCGGCCTCCACCAGCATCACGTGTGGGGCGAATCGTCGGCGCACACTGCCGGCCACCTCGGTGGAGGTGAGGGTGCTCGCGGGGAGGTCATCGATGCTGTCGACCCAGCCCGGTTCGGTGCCGCGCAGGCGTTGCACGAGCGACCACGTCTGCCCGCGTGGCGAGGTGACCTGCGATGCGTCGGTCACGGTGCATCCGAGGTCGGTGAGCACCTGCGTTGCGCGTGCGAGATCGGGCCGCGCGATCAGCAACTCGGCGTCGTGCAACGGCCGTTGTGAATGGTCGGGGTACGCGTCGAGGACGGCCAGCCCGCCGGCCAGAACGGTGGCGATGGAGGCGTCATCGAGCGCTGTCAGTGCAGCCGTCACATCGGTGAGCAGGAGACGGTTGAGATAGAGGCATCGGCGACGTAGCCCGTTGAGCCGGCCACCGCGGGATTGCGCCGGCCGCCCTCCACTCTCCTCGGGTGCTTCCTTGGGCAGTCGTGCTGCGACCAGGGGCAGGATGCTCGTCGAGGCTGTGTCCACGTCGTCGAAATCAACGAGGTCCTGCCAGCGATTGATGGCGTCGACAGGGTCGTTCCCCAGTGCCGCTGTCAGCAGCAGTCGTTGGGCATCACGCGGCCGCCACGTGGCCTCGCTGCTCATGTCGTCGGCTCCGGCGAGCGTGTTCGCGTCACGGTGGTCGTGAGCAGGGACTCGTAGCGATCGATCATGGTGGACTCTCGCAAGTGCTCGCCGGCCCGCGTGCGGGCGCCATCGCCGAGCGTCCGGCGCAAGCCAGGGTCGGCTGCCAGCTCGATCAACGCATCGTGGAGTGCGGCCACGGTGCGTTCCTGATCGATCGTCGGATCGGGCAGCAGGATTGCGGCGTCACCGACTGCTTCGGCCACTCCACCGACATCAGTGGCAACGATCGCCAGTCCCGCTGCCATGGCCTCGATGATGGCGAGCGGCATGCCCTCGCGCGCAGAGGGCAGCACGAACACGTCAGCGGCTGCGAGGACCGGGGTGGGGTCGCTGAGATAGCCGGTGAGGCGCACCACCTCGTCCAGCCCATGTGCGCGCACCAGCAACCTCAGTCGGCCGAGGCCTGGTCCGTCGCCTGCCCACACGAAACGCAGGCGTCGTCCGACGGGATGCTGAGCGAGCCGTTGGATGGCCTCGATCTGCACCGAGTACCGCTTGTTCGGATGGGGCCTGGCGATGGTGCAGCACAGGATGTGTTCGTCGTCGATGCCCCACTCGTCGCGGGTGAGTCGGCGCAGCGCGGGTGAAGTCGGCTGGAAGAATTGGTCGGGGCGCCCGTTCGCAATGGTGTGCACCCGACGTGGGTCAAGACCGAATCGGTCGCACAGGGTGCCAATGTTCGAGGACGAGACACCCACCACTGCTGCAGCGTTCCGGTGCACCGCGGCCAGGCGATCCAAGAGCTCGACAGGAAACGTGTGCTCCTTGGCGTCCGCGTCGAAACCCAGGTGAGAGACGATCACATACGGGATCTGCGCAGCGTGGACGGTTTCCTTCATCGCCAGGTTGGAACCCGGCTCGCCGTCGCTACAGACGACGATGTCGGGCATCTCGGCGGCGAGCACCTGGCTGGCCTCGAGATGATCGAGGCTGGCAGGACCCTGCGGGGTGAAGGTCCGCAATGGAGCATCGGGAGTGATCGGCGACAGCCAGTGCTGTCGTATGTTCATCGCATCGATGGCACGGGTCAGCTCGTTGAACGCGCGCGGCTGCGCGATCGCCACGCGGTGGCCGCGCTGCTGCAAACCCTCGAGCAGCTGCACGTTCCAGCGTTCGGCGCCGTAGACATCGAGGCAGTCGGTCACCAGCAGAACTCGCATCGGAGAACTGCAGGTCGACGAGGTCACCCGGACACTGTAGAACGACCCCTGCTGTGCGTCCCGATGTGACTGCTGTCAGCGTGCGTCGCGGCGCGCAAGAACCTCACGTATGAGCGATCCGTAGGCGTCGACCATGCCCTGTTCGCGCCACCCGGTCAATGCTCTCTCCCGCGCGCGTGCGCCGAGCTGGGCTCGCAATTCCCTGTCCGCGGCGAGATGTTCGACTGCGTCGGCGAGGGCCGTGACAGTGCCGTGTGGATTCGTGTTGGGGTCGGGTAGCAGCCACGCAGTGTCGCCGACCAGCGCGGGGATGCCATTGACCGGCGTGGTGATCACTGGCAGCCCCTTGGCCATCGCCTCGATGACCGCCAAGGGTGTGCCTTCCTGCTTCGACGGCAGCACGAAGATGTCGGCGGCGTCCAGCAGGTCGATGATGTCGGAGCGCGGCCCGAGCAGCTGCACCGTCCCCATGAGCTTGCGTGACAGCACGACTGCCCGCAACCGCCGAAGGGCGTCGGTACCGCCCGCCCAGACGAAGCGCAGCCGATCCCACGCGGGTCCACCGCGTAACTGTTCGATCGCATCGAGCTGGTACTGGTACCCCTTGGCCGGGTGGATGCGCGCCGCGGTGAACACCATCACGTCGTCGTCGGCCAGGCCCAGAGAATGACGGACCCGCAATCGATTCTCCGGGTCGACATCCTCGAAGTACACGTCGGGGCGGCCGTTCGCGATGACACCCCCCCTGTCGTCGTCGAGCCAGTAGTCGTGTCGCAGGCTCTCCACCACATCCATGGAGACGCCGACCACCGCACTCGCTTTCGCGTGCACCTGTGCGACGGCCGCACTCAAGGCCTGCGGACATGGGAGGTCGAAGCCCTCCTCGCCGCCCAGGTGGTGCACGGAGATGAACGGGACGCCGCGAGCGACGAGTTCCTCTCGCGCTCCGACGTTGGCCAGTGCGGTCGCGCAACTCACGACCACGAGATCAGGCTGCACCTGGTCGAGCAATGCCGCCGTCAATGATCGATCGGTGACCCAGCCGTACGGGTCGTCGAGGTCGAACGTGTCGAACGACAGCAGACGGACGCGCGGATCGAGCGGTGGAGCGTTCTGTGGGTGGGGGCGGGCGAAGTGCACGCAAAATCCCTGGCTCGCGAGCCCGCCGGCGAGAGCGTGAGCCCACTGTTCCGCACCGTAGATGTCGGATGTCTCAGTGATCAGCAGCACGACGGGGTTCGTTGCCGCTGCGTCAGCGTGAACGTCGCAAGTCACGCCGACTCTCTATCATCTTCGTTGTGCAAGTACTGCTGTGGGGTGCGCTCTACCACCCTCACCTCGGCGGCGAGGAGCGCTACATCGCGCGGCTGGCGACGGGGCTACTCGCCCAGGGTGCCCAGGTCGAGGTGGTCACGAACACGCTGCCTGGCTCACCGACCACCGAGGTCGTCGACGGTGTGGCGGTCACCCGCTTGCCCTTTCCCCGCTCGCGACAGGGTGATCTCGCCGCGCTTCGCGAGGTGAGGTCCGGCCTGCGGATGGTGTTCGAACGCCTGCGGCCAGATGTCGTGAACCTGCACACGTCTGGCCCGAGCCTTGCGCATCTGGCGCTGCACCGCAGCGTCGTCAACGTTCCGCTGGTGGTCACCTTTCACGGTGTGTACCCCTCCACTCGAGCAGTGCAAAGCGCTGTCGCGGCGGCTGTCGGCGGCTGTGCTGTGGCGATCGCGACCTCCTCGGCAACACGCACCTCGCTCGACGCGCTCTGCGGATCGCGGCTACTCCCCATCGATGTGCATCATCCAGCGGTGGGCTCGGTGAACGTCGGCCCTGTGCCGCTGCCTCGCTCGGGAATCGTGCTCGGCGTCGGCCGCCACGTACCGGAGAAGGGTTGGGAGCACCTCCTACGCGCGTTCGAGATGGTCAGACTGCGCGCGCCGGCGGCCACGCTGCGGCTGGTGGGCGACGGACCCGACCGGCAGCGGCTGGAGGCACTCGCCGCGGCGTCGCTGCCCAGTGGAGTGGCGACGTTCACCGGCGAGATCGATGATCGCGAGCTCATCGTCGAGATGGACGCCGCCGATGTCGTCGTGATGCCCTCGGTCCACGAGGAGGGCTTCGGGATGGTGGCAATCGAAGCTGCCGCGCGCGGCCGGCCGGTGGTGGCCAGCGCCAGAGGTGGTCTCCATGAGGCGGTGATCGACGGGGTGACCGGGTTGCTGGTGGCACCGGCAGATCCGCGGGAACTCGCCACCGCGATCGTGACCGTGCTGAGCGACCATCGGCGAGCGGACGAGTTCGGGTCGGCAGGCATTCGGCACAGCGAACGATTCTCGGCCGGAAAACTCGCTCGCTCGACGCTGGCTTCGTTCGAGCGAGCGCTACTCCGCTGAGGTGTTGTCAGCTGCCGGCCAGCCGGCCGGCGAGACATCATGGATCGGGTCGAGCAGCAGCAGTTCCTCCATGTCGGAGTACTTCACCAGAACGCCGGTGCCGGAGGGTGCGTGCGGGGGTTCATCACCGGAGTGCGTGACCAGACCTGCGGCGACGAGTTCGCCAAGCACACCGTCAACGGTGTCGGAGTCGATGCCACTGACGGTGCAGACCCCGTGCAGTGTGGCTGGGCCGGCCGTCAGCGCAGCCCAGACGTCGGCGGGTCCTTCAGGGAGCGAGTAGTACGCACCGGTGACGGTGTCGATGATGATTGCCTCGCCATCGAACACCTCCCCGACGATGTGGTCACCAATGATGCTGAATTCGGACACCCGTCGCTCCCCTGGCTCGTAGTCGCCGATTGAGGGTAGCAGTGGGCCCTCGGCGAGGGTCAGGTCATCGGGCGTCGTTGTCGGTAGCCTTTCTCACCCGTGGCCCTGATTGTGCAGAAGTACGGCGGTACGTCCGTCGCCGACCCCGACCGAATTCGTGCTGTCGCCGAGAACATC
>Ga0073904_10002480_pt1 | contig 13960 bp, 9 predicted proteins | sample KloWWTrecipitate_FD_66668 | JGI IMG/M metagenome (GOLD analysis project Ga0073904, IMG submission 66668) | Active sludge microbial communities from Klosterneuburg, Austria, studying microevolution and ecology of nitrifiers - Klosterneuburg... | ecosystem: Engineered > WWTP > Aerobic digester >...
GAACATGAGTATCCTCCCACCGCCGCCGAAAACGGGACACCCCCTCGCTCCCTTGTGGCGAAAGGCCGAGCCGCGCGACTTCTGGAAGGGATCACGCTTCCAGGGGACTAGCAGCCCGTTGATAAGCTCCCGTCGCCCGCGCGCCGCCGCATCGGTACGGGCTTCGTTGCGATCCTCCGGTGCCTGCTCACCTGCAAAAGCGGGCTCCTCGGATCGCGCCTTGCCCGATGCCGCGCGGACGACGCGCGGGCTCGGTGTCCGTTTATCAACAGGCTGCTAGACCCGGTGGCCGAGCTCGGCGGCGAGCGTGGCGCGCGCCTTCGCCTCATCGCGCATGACCACCGTGTCCGCGTAGATGTCGAGGTCGAAGAGCCCGAAGAGGCTCACGAGCTGCCACGCGGAGAGCGCCGGCACGCCGAGCTGCTCCTCGATCTCCTTCGCGAGCGCGGACCACGCGACTTGCCGGCCGCCCCCGAACGCCGGTGTGCCCCACGTCGAGAGCTTCATGAAGATGTAGTTGGCGAGCCGGACGGGGCTGGGGGCGGAGAGCGCCGTGACGCGCCGCTGGTCGGCCTCGCGGAAGCGCTTCGCGAGCGTCCGGAGGAGGCTCGCCATCCATGGCTTCAACGCGGCGAGCTCGTCCTCGAGCGCCTCCGACGTGAGCACGAGGACGGTCGTGTCCTCCACGGCGACGACGCTCGCCGTCCGAGGCCCGGCGGTGAGGATCGCCATCTCGCCGAACACGTCGCCTGGCCCGAGGGTCTTCACGACCGCCGTGCCGCCCGCGACGCGCTTGCGTACGTCGCAGAGTCCCTCGGCGACGATGTAGGCGGCGTCGCCCGCGTCGCCCTCTCGGACGATGACGTCGCCGGCTCGGAAGACCTGTCGTGGGAACTCGGCCCCGCCCCGCAGAAAGCGCGACAGGTCGTCGCGCAGCCCGCGGACGCTCGCGTAGCGCTCGCCGCGCTCCTTCGCCATCGCGCGCAGCACGATCCGCTCGAGCTCCGCGGGCACCGAGGCGGCGCCGGCGACGGCGCTCGGTGGTGGGAAGGCGCACGCGCTCGCCTGGGCCACGGCCTCGGCGGGCTCCCGGGTGGGGTAGGGCGGCCTCCGCGCGAGGAGCTCGTACAGAACGGCCCCGACCAGGAAGACGTCGGCCCGCTCGTCCAGCGTGGAGCGCTCCCCGCGCGCCTGCTCGGGCGAGAGGTACGCGAGGGTGCCGATGACCACGTTTGGAGCGGGGTCGTCCGTCGGCTCGTTGGAGGGCGGTGAGTCCGGTCGGTCGCCCGAGGGCACGGAGGGACGCCCGCTCGCCTCGAAGCGCGCGATGCCCCAATCGGTGAGGTACACCTGCCCGTAGTCGCCCACCATGACGTTCGAGGGCTTCACGTCGCAGTGGAGCACGCCGCGATCGTGGGCGTACGAGAGCGCGTCGCAGACCTTGGTGATCACCTCGAGCAACACGTAGAGCGTCCCCGTGTCGATAGGTCCCTTGGGCAGCGCCCGGATCATCGACGCGAGGGTGCGGCCCTCGATGAGCTTCATCACGAGGGCGAGGCGCCCGTCTTCGCGCTCCCCGACGTCGTAGACCGGCACGATGTGCGGGTGCTCGAGGAGCCCCATCACGTGCGCCTCGCGGAGGAACAGCCGGCGTACGGGCGGCTCCGCCGACAGATGGCGGTGCAGCGTCTTCACGGCGACCTCGCGGCCAAGCAGCGGGTCCTTCGCGACGGTGATGACCCCCATGCCGCCCTCCGCGAGGGCGCGCTCCTCCCCCAACCGGAGCAGCGAGGGCAGGCGCAGCCCCTCGCCCGGCTCGCGCGCGTCGTCGGGGAGGCGGGGGCTCGCGTGCGGACTCCCGAACCGCTCAGTGAGCGGCTCTCCAGGCCGCCCGTGGATCACGGTCGGAGCGAAGCGGTCGTCCTTTCTCGGGGGCATGCGGGGCTCGTGGGGCGCGCTGGCTTGGTGGACACAACAGAATACGAGAGCTCCGCGTGAAAGGCGCGCCTCTCGGGCGTCGTTCTCGGCAGCCGAGGGCTAGCGCCGCAGGAGGTCGCGGCCTTCACGCTCGAGGAACTCGTCGTAGGTGCCGCCGTAGTCGACCAGGTCCGCGCCCGCGCTCTCCTTCGGGCGCAGGTCGAGGACGCGGGTCGCGAGCGAAGAGACGAAGTGCCGGTCGTGGCTGACGAAGACCAGCGTCCCCTTGAAGAGCTTGAGCCCGTCGAGGAGCCCCTCGATCGACTCGATGTCGAGGTGGTTCGTGGGCTCGTCGAGCACGAGGACGTTGTGCTGGAGCACCAGCAGCTTCGCGAGCAGCAGGCGAGCGCACTCGCCGCCGGAGAGGGACTCGGTGTTCTTCAGCGCGGCCTCGCCTTGGAAGAGCAGCCTGCCGAGGATGCCGCGGATGTGCTCTTGTGGGGCGTTCGTGTCCCACTGGTAGAGCCACTGAAAGGCGTTCATCCCGGCGCCCGTGCGGCCGAGGGCCTCGTGGGTGTCCTGGGCGAAATAGCCGACGCTCGTGTCGTGCCCCCAGCGCACCTCTCCCGCGTCGGGCGTGTAGACGTCCTTGCGGGTGTCGGCGTCCAGGCCCGCGTACGCGCCGACGAGCAGCTTCAGCAGGGTGGACTTGCCCACGCCGTTCGGGCCCGTCACCACCAGCCGGTCGCCGCGGTTCAGGTGCAGCGCGGCGCGCTGAAACACGACTTTTCGCTCCTTCGCGCCGCTGCGCGTCTCGACGTTGAAGGCCTTGTCGACCCCCTCCATGCGGAGCACGTCGCGGCCGCTCGGCTTCTCGAACTCGAACCGAATGAAGGGGCGCACCAGGCTCGAACGCTTCTGCCCGCGCGAGCCCACCTCCTCCTTGAGCTTCTCGATCTGCTTCATGCGCGACTGCGCCTGGCTCGACTTGGAGGCGTGCGCGCCGAAGCGCTGTACGAACCCTTGGAGCTCGCCGATCTTCTTCTTCGCCGCCTGGTTCTGCTGCTCGGCGCGCTGCTTGTTCTCGTACTTCTGCTCGACGAAGTCTTGGTAGTTGCCCGTGTAGACCGTGATCGTCTGGTAGTCGACGTCGGCGATGTGGGTGGCCGCCGCGTTCAGGAAGTGCCGGTCGTGCGAGATGACGACGAGCGTGCCCCGGTAGTCGAGGAGGAAGCGCTCGAGCCACGCGATCGACTCGAGATCCAGGTGGTTCGTCGGCTCGTCCAGTAGGAGGACGTCAGGCTTGCCGAAGAGCACCTGCGCGATGAGCACGCGCAGTGTGTACCCACCCGCCAGGGTGTTCATCTTGTCGGCGTGGTGCTCCTGAGGAATGCCCAGGCCCACGAGCAGCCCCGCCGCCTCGCTCTCCGCCGTGTAGCCGTCCTCTTCGGCGATGACGCCCTCGAGCTCGCCGAGCCGAATGCCCACCTCGTCGGTGACCTCCCCCTCGAGCAGGCGGTCCTTCTCGACCATGGCGTCCCAGAGGCCCCGGTTGCCCATGAGCACCGCGTCGAGGATGCGCTCCTCTTCGTACTCGAAGTGGTTCTGCTTGAGGACTCCGAGCCGAAGGTTCGAGGGGATCGTGATCGAGCCCTGGTCCGTGTCTTCCTCGCCGGCGAGCATCTTCAGGAGCGTCGACTTGCCGGCGCCGTTCGCCCCGGTGAGGCCGTAACGCTTCTGCGGATCGAACTGCATCGAGACGTCCTCGAACAGGATCTTGGGTCCGAAGCGCTTCGTTACTTTGTCGAGTACAATCAAGGACTTCTCGTGGGTTGCGGAGGAAGAGTGCGGGCGAGGGCGCCGCCACACGGACGCGCCGGCGCGTCGTGGGGCGTGCCTTACCACGGATCGCCTTCGGTGTCTTTTTTGGCCCCGAATGCTGCAATGTCACTCGACGGCGTGCGATGCTTGGTGTGGCCAACGTGAAAGATCCTGGTCTGTACGTTCAGTCGCTCGTGGACCTGCACCAGCGGTCGGTCGAAGAGCGCAGGGTGGCCTTCCGCCAGGCAGTCACCGCCCTCGCCCGGGCACGGGTCGACGATGGGCCCGGGCCGCTGGAAGGCCTAAACCCGGACCTGTTGGCGCTGGGAATCAAGGCGGCCCTCTCCGAGGGGCTCGTCGAGGACCTCGACTGGCTGGCCCCACCCGCCGCGGGCCGCGCGCTGTTCCTGCTGGCCGCCGCGCTGCCCGTCGGCCCCGCGCAGCGTGACCTGGGGCGCCGCGTGCTCACCCGGCTCTTCTCGGGCAACGCCGAGACCTTCGTCGCCATGGCCACGGTGATGGCGCTCTCGGGAGGCAAGGGGCTCGCGTCCGCGGGCGCGCACGCGCGCGTCTCCCTCGTCACGGAGCTCCCGTTGATGCTCGGGGTCGCCGACGGCCCGCTCGCGCTCGCCCTGGTCTCTCGGCGCGAGTTCGCCCGCGAGTGGATCACCGCCCCCTCGACCCGGTCCCTGCCGTCACGCCGGCTCGCGGCCAGGCTCCTCGAGCGCGCCGCGCGCGAGGCCGCGAAGCGGGCCGCTCACGGCGACGCTCACGCGCTCCGCGTGTTTCGCGGCGACGCGATCGGCGCGGCCTTCGACCGCCTCCTCGCCGACCGCGAGTCGCTCGTCTGGCGCCACGTCGCCGTCGCCCGCGGCCTCATCGCGCCATGGAGCCCCCGAACGCGGGAAGAAATCGAGAGCTCGGTCTCGCCCGACCTCACCCCCACCGAGTGGCGGCGCGCGGCGACCTCCATCGCCGCGTACGCGGCCGTGCGACCGGACGACGCCGAGCGCATGGCCGCGCGGCTCTTTCGCGGCCCGCTCCCGGGCCTCGACCCCGGCATCGGGGGGGCGTTCGTGTGGGGCCTACCGCGCGTCGCGGAGGCCGAGCCGGACGCCGCGTACCTGCTGCTCGATTTCGCCCTCCGGAGCGCCCCGCAAGACGTCGCGGAGTCGGTGCTCTGGACCCGTGACGAGCTCGGCGGCAGCCATTTCTGCGACGGCGCGGCGAAGAAGGTCCTCGGCGCGATGTCCACGGCCGACGTCGACGACGACGGCCTACGCGAGGAGCTGCGCCTCGACCTCTCCGGCGCGGCGCGAAAGCGCGAGCCGCTGCGGCGCGAGGTGGAGCGGGCCCTCTCGGCGTTCGCATCCGGAGGCGCGCAGCCCGCCCACTCGCGCGGCATGGCGTTGCTCGAGGCCACGAAGGTCGCGGTGGCCGCGCTCGACGCTGCCCAGGAGGGGACTCGGCGCGAGGCCGCGGCGGGTCGGCGCGTCGCGCTCGGCGTCCTGCGCGACCTCGACGCGTCGCTCCTCGAACGCAACGTCCTCGCCGATCTGCTGCGGCTCGAGACGAGCCAGGAGAAGGTCGCGGCGGGCGAGTCCGCGCTCGACGCTCTGCGCGAGCACCTGGGCTCCTGGATGCTCGCCCGCCAGTTCGCGCGCGAGGGCGAGAGCCCCGCGGGCGCGCTCGATCTCGTGCGGATTCGGGCGCTCCTCCACCTGGTCGACGGGGACGCGTCCAGCTCGAACGACGATCCGGCGCAGTCGGCCCGCCAGAAGGCGCGCTGGCAAGCGACCGCGCTCGCGGTGCTGGAGCGCGTCGCGAGGGGGCCCGAGCCGATGCTGCGTCGCGCGTTCATCGCGACCCTGGCCCGGTGCTTGGACGCCCTGGTCCGCGCGGAAGAGCTCGACGTCGCGGACGCGGTGCTCTGCGCGGTCGACAGCCTCTCCACCGGGACCGACCTCGTCGCGCTCGGCGAGGCGTCCATGAACCCCGACATGCGCCACATGCTCGCCGAGTACGTGCGCTTCCTCGGGGCGGACACGGTCACCCCGACGAAGGCGCGCGTCTCGGCCGCGACGCACGACTCGCTCTTCCCGCCACCGCCCGACGCCGAGCAGGCGTTCCCGCTCGTTCGGCCGGCCAACTCGGTCGACGTCCGCGTCGCCGCGCTCGGGCGGTTCGCCGAGGACCTCGTCTCCGAGGGCTCCGCGCGCGCCGAGGCGCTCCGGCATGTGCTGGTGCGACTCCACGCCGCGCTCGTGGTGCTCTCCAAGGCGGACGCCCTCCGCGGGATGGGCGGGGGCGCGATGCCCGACGCCGAGGTGGTCCAGAACCTCGAGGCCGCCGTCGTCGCGCTCGCGCAGGTCGTTCGAGGGGCACGCATGAGGCTCGAGCCCGCGGGCAAACGCACGCTCCGCCGCGAGTCGCGGCTCGTCTCCGGGGGCGTGAGGCTCCTTTCTGTCGTCGTGGGGCGCGCGCTCGTGGCGGGTGAGCGGGTCGCTTCCGGGGCGCTCGCCGCCACCCTCGCCGAGCTCACGCGCGGGCTGCCCTGGGCGCTCGCCACGCTCGTCACCAAGACGGCGAGCCGGCTCTCCGACCTGCCGGTCGAGGCGCCGCGCGCCGACGAGCGGGCGCGCGTGGTCCAGGGCGAGGCGCTGCCGTCGTGGCTCCCGGCGCGGCGAGCCCTCGGCGCGTTCTTCGTGCAGCGCCCGCTCGGCGTGGGCGGCTCGGGCTCGGTCTTCGTCGCCAACCGCCTCGAAGATCGCCACGACCCCGACGCGGAGCGGTTCGCGCTGAAGGTGCCCGACTACGACGCGAGCGTGGCGCGGTCGGTCTCCGAGGAGCAGTTCCTCGACATGTTCCGGTCGGAGGCGATGGCGCTCGTGGGCCTCCCCCCGCACCCGAACCTCGCCCGCTTCGTCAACTTCGACCTCGCCGCGCGCCCGAAGCCCATCCTGGTCATGGAGCTCGTCGAGGGGCTCTCGCTCGAGCTGGCCGTCGAGTCGCTCGCCCTCGACATGCCGCGAGCCCTGCGCGCGCTCAGCGACCTCCTCGCGGGACTGTCCGTGATGCACGAGGCGGGCCTCGGGCACCTCGACGTGAAGCCCTCCAACGTCGTGCTGCGCGATGGGGAGGTCGCGGTGCTCGTGGACTTCGGGCTGTCGGGGCGCAAGCTGCGTCCCGGGTGCGCCTCCGGGCCCTACGGAGCCCCCGAGATCTGGGTCCACTCCGCCGACGCCTCACCGCTGGCGGCCGACGTCTACGCCTTTGGCTGCCTGCTCTTCGAGGTGCTCATGGGCGAGGTGCTCTTCGACGCCGATCAGCAGGTCGCGCTGGTCTCGAGCCACCTCGTCCACGATGGCGGGCCGCCGAAGCTCTCGCAGCTCGCGGCGCGCGCCGGTTTCGAGCGCGTCGCCGGGCTCGCGAGCCACTGCTTGCGACGCGATCCGAAGAACCGGCCCACCATCGAGCAGGTGCGGCGCGGCCTCGCGGAGCTGTCGCCGGCGCTGGAGGTCTTGCCGTGGCCGGCGATCGCACTGAGCCGTTGAGACCGCGTTTGAGCCCGCAGCTGAGCCCTCCGCGGCTCGACGGCTCGGACTGCGTCGCGTGCGGCCGGTGCTGCCACCACGGGCCGAACACGGTGACGCTGCTCGAGGCAGACGAGCTCCGCATGGGCGACGAGCGCCTGCGGCGCCTCACGGTCGTATACGAAAAACCGCCGCACTTTCGCTTTGTTATCAACGACGGCGTGCGCTGCGGCGCCCTCGACCTCTCGGTCGCCGGGAGGTTCCCTTGCGCTGTGTACGACGTGCGCCCCGACGGCTGCCGCGTCGTCGAGGTCGGCTCACCCACCTGCCTCGAGGCGCGGCGGCTCGGCCACCTCGGCACGAGCGTCGGGTTCACCCGGGAGTAGGTCGCCGCGCGAGCACGCGGAGCGCGAGGTTGCAGAGCGTGGGCGTGAGCGCGCGCGCGAGGTCGAAGAGCTCGGGGCACGCGTGCTCGTCGACCCGCACGGCCTCGACCCGGTCGTCCGGTGCGCGGACGGTGGCCAACGCGCGCCCACGGGGGAGGTCGAACGAGATGGACCGCACGGCCGCGCCAGCGGCAGAAGCGCGCTCGCCAAACCACGCGCGGAGCGGCTCGCTCGCAGACAGCGCCGCGTCGCCCTCCTCGCCGACGAGATCGATCGGGACCTCGACGAAGGGGGCGCCAGCGGCGTCCGTCGCCGGCACCGCGCGGGCGCGGCGCTCGGCGAAGTTGAGCTTGAACGAGCGCAGCTTCACGGCCGCTCAGCCGCCTCGGAGCGCCTTCGCGAGCTTGCCGGAGACGTCGAAGGTCACGAGGGCGGGGTAGGGGCCCACCGCCGTGGGCCCAACGAACACCACCGGGAGGTCGTCGGCCTTCACGCGTGCCTCCCGCTGTGCGAAGGCCTGCGCTGCCGCGTCACCGGAGACGTCGAGCAGGCTGTAGGTGATGCCCTTGGCCCGGAGGAGATCCTCCATGCGCGCGAGCTCGCGGGCGTTCCGATCGCGCTCGTAATAGATCACGACCGGCGCCTGCGGCGCCGCCTCTGGCGCGGGCGCCGGGGCACCCTTGAGGGCCTCGAGGCGCGCGGCCGCTTGACGCCGTCGCTCGAGCTCGTCCGCGTTGCACGCCGGCTCACCCAGAGTGCGGTTCAGCCGCTGCGCGAGGTCGCGTGAGACACGCACGGGCGCGAACCGCTCCCCTCGGCGGCTCTCGAGGAGACGCGCGATCGACGTTCGGAAGATGTCCATGCGCTCGCTCTAGCGCCGAACATGGCCGAGGGCGAGCGCTCGAGGCGCGCGCTCGCCGACCCGCCCCCAAACGCCGACGCGATCCGTCGACCGGGCTCCATCGCGTCGCCTCGCCCTCACGAGCGCGCCGACCCGATCCGTAGACCGGGCTTCATTTCGCCGAGATCGCCTCGAGCTTCGCCTTCGCCAAGCGCGCCACCCGGGCCCGACCTCCCCGCGCGCGCACGTCGTCGAGCAGCTCGCGGCCGGCGGGGAGCCCCGCGTCCGCGAGGTGGCAGCCCACGTAGTAAATGTGCTCGAGGTCGAGGTTACGATCTTTGCGTAGCGCTCGCGAGACGTCGAACCCCTCCTCGGCGAGCCGCTCGAAGGCGCCGAACGCCTCGTCGGCCTGGCGCGTCCCCTCTTCGGTGTCGAGCGCCATGCGCTGGAGCGTCAGGGAGGCTTGGAGGTAGCGATCCTCGGGGGTGCACAGCTCGCCCTTCGTGAGCAAGGAGAGCACCACCTGCGCCTTGTCGACGCTGCGCGCCCGTACGAGCTTGTGGGCGGTGGCTCGCAGCGCGCTCGCGACGGCGTCGGCGTCGGCGTCGCGCGCGACGTCGAGCGCGGCCTCCCACCCGCGCTCGCCGGAGGCGAGTCGATCGATCGCGTGACCGAGCAGCTCCTTCCGGAGACCGAGCGGGAGCTGCTTGGCGAGGGGACGGAGCACCGCGCTGAGCGTCCACGCGCGCTCGCGATCTTGGGTCTCGAGGAGCGCGCGCGCGAGGGCGGGCGCCGCGTGCACCTTGCCCTCGAGCGCCGAGGCGGCCGGCCCGGCGAACGAGCGGTCGAGCCTGGCGAGGACCTCGACGAGCAGCTTCGCGGCCTCGCCGCCCGGCGCCCGCGCCAGCAGATCGATGACGAAGCGAACGTGCTCGGGATCGGGGCTCGCCAGCAGGCGAGAGAGGCGCCGGATCGACTCCGGAGCGAGCGACAGCCCGTCGAGCGTCTCGAGGGCGGCCTGCGCAAGCGAGCGGTCGTCGGTGTCCACCGCCGCGGTGGCGAGCGCGTCCACGACCTTCGGGGGTGCGCGATCGCCCCGCAGGGCCGAGGCCACGGCGCGGATCGCCTCCTTCTTCACCAAAGCGTCGGCCGTCTTGGAGGTCGCGTAGCTGAGTAGCGTCGGCAGGGTCCGGGGGTCTTCCAGGGTGCCGAGCACGCGGATGGTGCCAGCGAGCGCCGCGCTCGTGCCACGCGCCCGCGCCTGCGCGGCGAGGAGCTTCTCGGTCTCGGCGAGGTAGGTCTTGCGGGTCCGCTCGTCGGCGTCCTTCACGCGCTGCTTGACGACGAGGGCCGCCGAGCCCGCCGCGTCACCGGTCGCCGACGCGAGCCCGCGGAGCAGCGCCGAGAACGTGAGCTCGCTCGCCGCGTCTGCCGCGAGCTCGACCGTCTCCGCGCGCTCCTCGGGGCCGGCGAGGCGCTCTCGGAGCGTGCCCACCACCCCCTCGCCGAAGCTCGCCACCGCAGCGCGCGCCGCTCGGCGCACGTCCTCGGAGGGCGAGGCGAAGAGCGGAATGATTTTGGGTATCGAGCGCTTGGCCCCCACCCGGGCGAGCGCCTCGAGCGCCCGCTGCTGCAAGAGAGGCGCGTCCGAGTCGAGCACCTCGCCGAGCGCGACCGCCGCCCGCGCGCTGCTCGCGCCCACCTCGCCCAGCACGATCGCCGCGGCCACCCGCTTCTCGAGCGAGGCCTCCCGGTCGAGGAGCAGGTCGATGATCTTTTCCTCCACCAGTTCCCCTCGTCTCTCGGCTCCCGCGCCGGTCCGGCATTCTGCGCTGCCCGGTGCCTGGCGCGAACATTTTCTTCGGTGCCCTCCCGTGATCTCGCCCGAGCGCGCCTCCTTGACGACTCGCGGACGCCAAACCGGTGCCGCGGGGGATGGCGCGACAAGCCGCGCGCGCTCGTCTACTCTGCGTAGTGCATGGTTTCACGAACGCCGTCCGCCACGTCCGCCACGTCCGCCGCGCCCGCCGCGCCCGCCGCGAGCGTAGCCTTCAAGCGCGCGAGCCTCGTCGCGGTGCTCGCGCTCTCGGCGGGCCTCTCGGCGTCGCTCAGCGACGCCTGCAACGTGTACGACTCGTCCTTACTTGGCGGGGACTCCGGCGGCGTCGACGCGGGCGCGGCGAGACGAGGCGGGGTCGGCTACTGGAGCGGCCCCGCCGACTCCCCCTCGAGCTGCTTCAGCGCGCGCTTCCCTCGCGTCGAGGACCGCCCCGCCGCCGGCAACCCCGGCGTGCTCCCGCCGTTCTATCTGGCCTTCCAGACCCTCAACACCGGCTCGCTCAACGACCAGGGGAAGCTCGACCCCGAGGCGTGGCGCAACGTGGGCTTCGACCTCGACGGCACGTGCACGGGCTCCGAGACCTGCGAGACCCCGGGGCAGACGAACCTGTCCTGCAAGCCCGTCTCCTCGGGCGTGCCGCTCGACGGCGCCTACTGCCGCGACAACACCTTTGGTCGTTTGGGCTACCAGGCGGCAGTGGCGCCCGAGACTTCGAAGGCGTACGGCCTGAACTCGGACGGCTTCAACTGCGCGCTCTGCGTGGGCGCGTACAACTACCTCTTCCGCATCTCCGGCTACAACGGCGACTCGGAAGACGACGAGGTGCGTGTCGACTTCTACCCCTCACCCGGGCTCGACACCCTGCTCCCGTGGGACTGCGGGTCCGACGATTGGAAGACCCATCCGTGCTTCAACTCCGACCAGAAGTGGCAGATCCGCGACACCGCCCTGGCCGGGCCGCTCGGCCCTAACGGCGCCCTGCCCGAGTCGAAGCTCTTCGACGCCAAGGCGTTCGTCCGTGAGGGCGTGCTCTTCGTGACGCTGCCGGACAACACGCTGTTCTGGTTCCCCGGGCAGCGCGCGCTCGCGACCGCGTACCCGCTCACCATCCAGAAGGGCTTCGTGACGGCGAAGCTCGCGCGGGGCAGAGACGGGCTCTGGCGCGCGACCGACGGCGTCGTGGCCGGGCGCGCGAAGCGCGACGACGTGATCAAGGGGCTCCGCCTGGTGGGCATCTGTGAGACCGATCCGAACTACGCGTTCGTCGAGCAGTTCGTCTCTGGAAACCTCGATCTGCTCGCGAGCGGCGAGCGCGATCCCAACAAGCCCTGCGACGCCATCTCTCTCGGCTTCCCGTTCACGGCCATTCAGGCGCAGGCCGGCGGCGTCGCGAAGGTGGCCGACCTGGTCGAGTGCCAGAAGCGACCCGTCGACGGCGGCGCGCCCCCGGTCGACGCGGCCGCCGACGCCCGGCCGGAGTGATCGCGGCGCGCCAATTTCTGCAAAAAAAACACATGATTTCGAGGCGACAGAAGCGGCGGTTCTAGAGCTCGACGTGAGCGAGGGATTCGCCGCGGGCGTCCCACAACGCCGCCGCGCGCTGCGCGAGGGCCTCGGCGTGGCCGGCGTCGGACTCGACCTCGGCGCCGCCCGCCGACAGACGGATCGCGGCGATCTGGGCGTCGGGCAGCTCGCGAGAGAGGTCGCGCTTCATTCGCGCCGCCGCGCGGTCGAGGAGCCGCGCCACGCTCGCCTCGGTGATGTCCTTGAAGAGCACGACGGTGGGGAAGGTGAGCTCGGCGAGGAACGCCTTGCGGTTCGACAGCCCGCCGAGCCCGGCCGCGCGCTCGATCACGGCGGCGAACACGCTCGAGTAGGCCGCCTGCACCTGGGCGCGGCGCAGCGGCTCGTCGAGGCGGGGACCAAGGCGCTCCTGCAGGCGCACGATCGCCGCGAGCACGTTGTGCCAGCGGCCGCGGTTCTCCGCGTGGTACTCGCCCCTCGCGCGGAGCTTCTCCGCGAGCGCGACGAACTGGGCGGCCATCGAGTCCTGCGCTTGAATGACCCGATCGACGAACCTGAGCTCGTCGCGGAGCCACGCGACGTCGAGGTGCTTGTCGGCCATGAACGGCCACACCACGAGGTTGTAGTAGTTGTTGAAGTCGAGCATGTATTTCAGTCGAAATACCTCGAACGAGCCGAACGTCGGGTACAGCCCCGCGTAGATCCGCAGCGTGCGCTCGTACCAGAACTCGTAGTATGCATTGAAGAGGTCGGCGCGCTCCACGAGGCCCCCGCGGTCCCCGCGCAAGGCACGTGTGACGAGCTCGACGATGAAGTCGTTGGCGATCGCGATGAAGTCGGCGCCGGGGCTGTAGAACGGATCGACGAAGGCGCTCGCGAAGCCCGTGGTGGCCCAGCGGTCGGCGGAGAAGTACTGGTCCGAGCGGTAGGGCAGGTGCGCGTACTGCTGAAAGTCGCAGAGCTCGGCCCCGTAGAGCAGCTCGCGCGTCGCGCGGTGACGGCCCAGGAAGGCCTCGAACGCCTCGCGGGTGCCGAGCCGTTCGGGGACGCGGTCCTTGTCGTAGACGACGCCGACGCTCATCAGGTCACCCGCGAGCGGGATGAACCAGATCCAGTAGCCGTCGTACATCATGTGGTTCGTCGAGAGGTGCCGCGACGTGTGGCGGACGCGCTCGCGCCACGCGGCGTCGCCGAACGAGTCGACGCCCGGGACGCGGCGGTAGCGCGCCCAGCTCGACGCGGTGTTGAGGCGGGTCTCGCGGTGGAGCCCCACGCCAAGCCGCTTCAAGAGCCACTGCCGGCGCCCCCCGGCGTCGACGACGAAGCGCGTGGAGACGGTGGTCCGCGCGCCGTCGCGCACGAACGTGACCCGGTGGTCGGCGTCGCCGGAGCCGAGGGCGAGATCCACGACCTCCGCGCCCAGGCGCACGTCGACGCCGCTCGCGAGATTCATGGCCAAGAGATCGCGTTCGAACGACGCGCGCTCGAGCTGAAAGGCCGGGTGGAAGGGCAGCCTGTCGGTGCCCATCTCGCTCATCTCGGGGAGCGGGACGTCCCGCTCCTGCGAGTCGAAGAAGAAGCGCACGCCGTTCTTCGGCAGCTGGTGCTGGTAGAGGTAGGTGCCGAGCCCGAGCCGCCGAACCATGTAGTTTGCAGCGACCTCGACCGTCGACTCGCCGACCTTGTAGTCGGCGAGCTCGGGGGCGGCCTCCAGCACGAGCAAGCGCGCGGATGTGCCCAGCGCGAGCCGCAGGTGCCGCGCCAGGAGGGCGCCGGCCTGGCCGTGTCCAACGATGACGACGTCGAAGTCCTGGTCTCGGGCGGCGTGTGGCTCCATGGGCTCCTTGCGGGCGCCGGCGGAGTCCCACCAGCCAGGCGCGATGCTCGGGGATGACGGACGCGTAGCCTAGCGATCGTGAGAACGCAACGGCAGGGCGCTGGGCGATCCGCCCGAGACGGTCACCATGGCAGGGGCTCCTCGCCGCGGCGAGGTGCCAGGCTGCACGACCTCACACGTAGGTGCGCTGTTCCAAAGAGTGGGCCGGGCGGGACTCGAACCCGCGACCTACGGATTAAAAGTCCGCAGCTCTAACCAACT
>Ga0073904_10002481_pt1 | contig 13959 bp, 11 predicted proteins | sample KloWWTrecipitate_FD_66668 | JGI IMG/M metagenome (GOLD analysis project Ga0073904, IMG submission 66668) | Active sludge microbial communities from Klosterneuburg, Austria, studying microevolution and ecology of nitrifiers - Klosterneuburg... | ecosystem: Engineered > WWTP > Aerobic digester >...
CGGGTCGTCCGACTCCCAGACGGGGATGGGCGTGCCCCAGTAGCGGTTGCGGGAGATCGACCAGTCCCGCGCACCGGACAGCCACTTGCCGAACTGGCCGTCCTTGATGTGGTCCGGCACCCAGGTGATGTCGTCGTTGAGCTCGACCATCCGGTCGCGGAACGCGCTGACCTTGACGAACCAGCTGGACACCGCCTTGTAGATGAGCGGGTTGCGGCACCGCCAGCAGTGCGGGTACGAGTGCTCGTACGTCTCGTGCCGCACGACGACGGCGCGCTGGGCCGGTGCGACCCCGGCCAGCGGCCCGGTGCCGGCCTTGAGGTCAGCGATGACCAGCGGGTTGGCGTCGAACACCAGCCGGCCCGCGTAGTCGGCGACCTCGGCCGTGAACCGGCCCTTGGCGTCCACCGGCACCACCGGGACGATCCCCGCGGCGTCGCACACGGCCATGTCGTCCTCGCCGAAGGCCGGCGCGAGGTGCACGATCCCCGTGCCGTCCTCCGTCGAGACGAAGTCGGCCGTGAGCACGCGATGGGCGTTGTCGCGGCCCTCGAAGTAGCCGAACGGCGGCGTGTAGCGCAGGCCGGCCAGCGCGCTGCCTGGCACGCGCGCGACCACCCGCGGGTCCTCGCCGAGCTCGCGGGCGTAGGCACCGAGCCGCGACGCGGCGAGCAGCACGTGCTCGCCCGCGAGCGCGCCGTCGGCCGGGACCACCGTGACGTACTCGATCCCGGGGCCCACCGCGAGGGCGAGGTTGGACGGCAGCGTCCAGGGCGTCGTCGTCCACAGCAGGGCGAGGTCGCCGGTCTCCAGGCGCACGCCGACCGTCAGCGCGGGGTCCTGGCGCGAGGCGTAGACGTCGTCGTCCATCCGCAGCTCGTGGTTGGACAGCGGCGTCTCGTCGCGCCAGCAGTACGGCAGGACGCGGTAGCCCTCGTAGGCCAGGCCCTTGTCGTAGAGCTGCGCGAAGGCCCAGACGACGGACTCCATGTAGCTGACGTCGAGCGTCTTGTAGTCGTTCTCGAAGTCCACCCAGCGCGCCTGGCGGGTGACGTACTCCTGCCACTCGCCGGTGTACTTCAGCACCGAGCTGCGGCAGGCCTCGTTGAACGCCGCGATGCCCATCTCGTCGATCTGCGACTTGTCGGTGATCCCGAGGATCCGCTCGGCCTCGAGCTCGGCCGGCAGGCCGTGGGTGTCCCACCCGAACCGGCGCTCGACCCGGCGGCCGCGCTGCGTCTGGTAGCGCCCGACGATGTCCTTGGCGTAGCCGGTCAGCAGGTGCCCGTAGTGCGGCAGGCCGTTGGCGAAGGGCGGGCCGTCGTAGAAGACGAACTCGTTGGCCCCTTGGTCCCCGGCCGCTCGCTGGTCGACGGAGGCCTGGAAGGTGCCGTCCGCGGCCCAGTGGGCCAGGACCTCGCGCTCGATCGCCGGCAGGTCGGGCGATGCGGGGACGGCGGAGTCCGGACGGTGCAGGGGGTAGGCCACGAGTGGTCTCCTTCGGCGCCACGGGGCGCGCACGGCAGGCGGGCCACGAGGACGACGGACCCGGACCGGCCGGGGACCACCGCGGTACCACCTCGCTTGCCGACGCCCCGCACGCGGGTCACCGACCACTCTCGACGGCTGTGACGGGCCTGCCCCGTCCGGTTCTACTGAGGCCGCGGTGGCGCGGCCCGTTCTTCCGGAGGCTCGCCGGTGATGGCCGGGTCGACGCCTGTGCGGGCGATCCTACGCGGTGACCGGCGGGAGCGCAGACCAGGGGAACGTGATCCACCGGGCGGTGCGCCGCCAGACGAAGTCGGGGTCGACCACCGAGTGCGGCTTGGCGTACAGCACCGCGGTGCGCACCTCGAGGCAGTGCGGGGTCATGAGGCGCTGCACGAGGGCGAGGGTCTCGCCCGTGTCCGCGACGTCGTCGACGAGCAGGGCGCTGAGCCCGTGCAGCGCGGCGGTGTCCAGCAGCGGGGGCAGCACCACCGGGTCCGGGAGTCGCTCGTCGACACCCGTGTAGAACTCGACGTTGAGCGTGCCGACGGCCTTGGTGCCCAGCGCGTAGGCGATCGCGCCCCCCGGTGGCAACCCGCCCCGCGCGACGGCCACGACGACGTCGGGCACGAAGCCCGACGCCACCACGGCGGTGGCGAGCTCGCGCACGGCCGAGCCGAAGCGCTCCCACGTCAGGTCCTCGCGGTCGGTGGGCAGCTCCTGGCCGGGGGCGGTCTCGCTCATGGTCGCAGCCTAGGCGCGGGCCGGGCACGGGTCGGTGGCCGCGCGGGGTCGGGGACCGGCCGGGGCCGGGGCGCCGCACGCTGCGGCCGTGGTGCCGGCGAGACCGTGGCGCCGGCGAGTCCTGGGTGCTCGTGAGGCCTGGGTGCTGGCGCCGCCACCGTCGCGGTCGTCGTAGCGGCGCCTGGTACCCGTGGTGCTGGTGGGGCGCCGCGGCCCGGACTCACGCACCACCCGCACCATCGGCCGCCATGACGACCGGGTGTGCGCTGTCCGCGCGCGGCGAGCCCGGGGTTGACCTTGACGTAACGTGAAGTTCTACCGTGGTGCAGGTCCGAGAGGAGGACGCGTGGAGGTCTCGATCCAGGAGGTCGCCCGGCTGGCCGGCACGACGAGCCGCACCCTGCGCCACTACGACGCGATCGGGCTGCTGCCGCCGAGCAGGGTGGCCGGCAACGGCTACCGCTGGTACGACGACGACTCGCTGGTCCGGCTGCAGCGCATCCTGCTGCTCCGGGACCTGGGCCTGCCCCTGCCGCAGATCGGGCGGGTGCTGGACCGGCAGGGCGACGAGGCCGGCGCGCTGCGGGACCACCTCACCTGGCTGCGTACCGAGCAGCACCGGCTGGCGCGGCAGATCGCGTCGGTCGAGCGGACGATCACGGCACGCACCGAAGGAGGACGGCTCATGGCCGAGGACATGCTGGACGGGTTCGACCACACGCGGCACCGCGAGGAGGTCGAGCAACGCTGGGGCGCGGAGGCCTACGCGTCGGGCGACCGCTGGTGGCGCGGGATGTCCCCGCCCGAGCAGGCGGGGTGGAAGCAGCGGGCCGACGACCTGGGCGCGGACTGGCGGGCGGCCGCCGCCGCGGGCCTCTCGCCCCAGGACCCGGGTGCGCAGGCCCTGGCCCGACGCCACGCGGACTGGCTCGCGGCGATCCCCGGCACCCCCGGGTTCGGCACGGGCGCCCCCGCCAGGGCCTACCTGCTGGGCCTCGGCGAGATGTACGTCGCCGACGAGCGGTTCGCAGCGAGCTACGGGGGGACGCAGGGTGCGACGTTCGTGCGCGACGCCCTGACCGTGTACGCCGAGCGGAACCTCTAGGGCCAGCTCGGGCGGCGGGGTCGGCACCGTGGTGCCGTCGCGCCGGCGGTGGTCAGCCGGATGTCCCTGCCCGCCGCCAGGGCGTCCAGAGCCGTGGGGTCCGCCATGCGCCGGGACCCTCGCCGCGGCGCCTCGGTGCCGAGCGACGGAGCCCGAGGTCGCGGCGCGGCGCAGCCTCACGATCCGCACGGCGCGGCCGATGGGTGCCACGAGCGGGCCAGCGGGGCCGGGAACGGAGGTGCGGGTGTCCGTGCTGGACGAGCGCATCGTGGACGGCGGACGCGGGGACGGGTACGGCGAGCAGATCGAGGAGCTCGAGTTCCTCCTCGAGGCCGACCCGACCCTCGGCGCCCGCCGCGCGGCGGCCCACGTGCGGGCGGCCCGCGCCGAGCGCGACGACGACGCCGAGATGCGGCTGTCGTACTACCTCGCGCTGGCGCACCACGTGCAGGGGCACGACGTCGCGGCGCTCGCGGCGGCCGCTCGGACCGAGCAGCTCGCCCTGGGCCGCGGTGACCTCGCGTGGCAGTCCCGCGCGCTCGCCTGCCGGGGCATGGTGCACCACGAGATCGGTGACGTCGAGGACGCGGTGGACCTGCTGCGCCGGGCCGTCGACCTGCGCCGCGAGGCGCACGACGACGCGGGGACGGCCGAGGTGCTGACGAGCCTCGGCCGGGTCTACATCGGCATGTCGCAGTTCGCCCCCGAGGCGGCCTCGACCCTCGCGGAGGCGCGGCGGCTGTGGCTCACGGCCGGCGAGCCCGACGGCGCCTCGACCGCCCTGACCCACCTCGCCACGAACTACGTCGTCATGAGCCAGCGGATCGCGCGCACCAACAGCCGGGGCGCCCTCGCGGCGGCGCGCAAGGCGCTCGAGGTGGCACAGCAGGCCGTCGACGAGGCCGACGCCGCCGGCCTCAGCCGCACGGCGATCGACGCCCGGCTCGCCGTCGTCGGCGCGCACCTCGTCAGCGGGGACCTCGAGGCTGCCGGGGTCACCCTGCGCGCCACCACGACGATGCAGACCCGCTTCCCCGCCCCGCGCCAACAGCTCGCCCTGCACCGCGTCCGGGCCGCGTGGCTGGCGCAGACCGGGCGGTGCGCCGACGCGATCGACGAGGTCGACGCCGGGCTGCGGATGTGTGACGTCCTCGACCGCCCCGCGGACCGGGTCGAGCTGCTGCGCACGCGCGTGGACGCCCTGGAGCGCTCGGGCGACGTCGTCGGTGCGCTGGGCACGCTGCACGAGCTGCACGACCTCACCGTCGAGCTGGGCGAGGCCGTCGCGGCGCGGCGGGCGGTGCTGCTCAGCTCACGGCTCGAGGTCGAGCGGGCCGAGCGGGTCGCGGAGGCCGAGCGCCGCCGGTCGAGCGCGCTGGAGGCCCGCAACGAGCGCCTCGCGTACGAGGCGAGCCACGACGTGCTCACCGGGCTGGCCAACCGGCGCGCGCTCGACGACGACCTCGTCGCCCGCGCGGAGGGCGGTGCGCGCCCGTTCACGCTCGCCCTGGTGGACGTCGACCACTTCAAGCGGGTCAACGACGAGTGCTCGCACCAGACCGGTGACGAGGTGCTCGCGCGGCTCGGCGCGGTGCTGGCCGCGTCGGTGCGGCCCGGCGACCTCGCGGCCCGCTACGGCGGGGAGGAGTTCGCCCTCGTGCTCGACGGCGCCGACCGGGAGGTCGCGCGCGGCGTGTGCGACCGGGTCCGGTCGGTCGTCGCGGCGCTCGACTGGCCGCACGACGTCCCCGGCGGGCGCGTGACGGTGAGCATCGGCGCCGCCGCGCGCACGGCGACGACGACCGTCGACGAGGTGCTTGCGCGCGCGGACGCGGCGCTCTACCTGGCGGAGGCGGACGGCCGTAACCGGGTGCAGCTCGCCGACTGACGCGACGGCGCCGGCCGCCCGCAGCACGACGGCCCGCGGACGGCCGGTCACCGCCCCGGCGTCACTCCTCGAAGGCCCCGACGTCGCAGCCCGCACCGATCGGCCGGACCACCCGCCGCTGGTCGAGGGAGACCCCGGCCGCGCACAGCACCGTGCGGCCGTCTGCGCCGCGCGCCCCGACGGGGATGGCGTCGAGGGCCGGGCTGTCTGCGCGCAGCGCCATGGTCTGCGTGGGGCCACCGTTCCAGGCCAGCGCCTCGAGGGCGACGTCGAGGATCCCCTCCGGGGCGTCGATCTGATCGCCCACGGTGGGCACGATCTCGCAGTACCACCCGTCCGTCGTCCCCATGACGACGTACCCGTTGGACACCGCGGGGCCGGCGCAGTCGGATCCGGAGGCTCCGGCCTGGTTGCCCCCCAGCACGCTCGCCTCGAGGACGACGGCGGCCGAGGAGTCGATGTCCAGGCCACCACCGATCCACTGCGCGGTGTTGCGCCCGACGGTGGAGTAGCTCAACCGGAGCGTCCCGGCCCCGACCGCGATCCCGCCGCCGTCGCCGTTCGACGTGTTGCCGGAGACCGTCGAGGTCGCGACGGTCGCCCGGCCGGTCGTGAAGAGGCCGCCGCCGCGCTCGGCCGTGTTCTCCGTGATGGTGCTGCGCTGCACCGCGAGCGTCCCCGTGCTGCTCACGCCACCGCCGTCGGTGCCGGTGTTGCCGCGCACCGTCGAGGAGAAGAGGGTCAGCGTGCCGCCGTTGAGCACCCCCGGGCCGGTGTCCCCTGACGGGTGGGTGACCAGCAGGCGCGTCATCGTGAGCCGTGCCCCGGCGGGCACGGCGACCGTCGGCTGACCCGCCCGCCCGACGAGCGTCGTCACGGGCACCGCCGCGGTCCACCGCCCGACGAGGCTGATGTCGGCCGCGACGACGATCGACCCGCGGCACACACCCTGCACCTCGATGACGTCGCCGGCGCGCGCCGCGGCCACGGCGCGGGCGAGCGCAGCCCCCGTGTCGGGGCCGTAGGTCACGCCCAGCGTGGTGTTGGTCGCGACGCACCCCCGGCCGCCGGCCGCCGCCGGACCGGCCGACAGCGCACCGACCGCGATCACCGCGAGGACGAGTGCCAAGACTCTGCGGGTACGCAGCACACCGGACATCGCAGCCACCTCCGTGGGGGCCCCGGCCGCCGGGGCCGATGACTCCAGCGCACTCCGGGGGCGGGCGCTCGTCCAGGGGACAAGGTCCCGACCGGAGGGACCGGCGCGCTCAGCCGCGCGCGGTCTGGGTGTTCGAGACCTGCGCGCGGGGCCGCACGACGATCGTGTCGAGGTTGACGTGGTGCGGCCGGGTGAGCGCGAAGGCGATGACGTCGGCGACGTCGTCCGCCTCGAGCGGCTGGTAGCCCTCGTACACCTTCGCGGCCCGCTCGGCGTCGCCGCCGAACCGCACGAGCGCGAACTCCTGCGTCGCCACCGCGCCGGGCTCGACGTCGATGACGCGCACCGGCTGGCCGATGAGCTCCAGCCGCAGGGTGGTGGCGAGCATCCGCTCGGCGTGCTTGGCCGCGGTGTAGCCGCCGCCGCCCTCGTAGGGACCGATCGCCGCGGTGGAGGTCACGACGACGACGTCGCCGCGGCCCGACGCCACGATGAGTGGCAGCAGCGCCTGGGTGACCCGCAGCGTGCCCAGCACGTTGATCTCGTACATCCAGCGCCAGTCCTCGACGTCGGCCGTGGCGACCGGGTCCAGCCCGAGCGCCCCGCCGGCCACGTTGACGAGCGAGGTCAGCCCGCCGGTGGCGTCGCAGTGCTCGGCGAGCCGGGCGACGTCGTCCGCGCTCGTCAGATCGGCCGGGAACGGCTCGGCGCCGGTCTCGGCCGCGAGCCCGGCCAGCCGGTCCGCCCGCCGGGCGACGGCGACCACGTCCCAGCCCTCGGCGCACAGCCGGCGCACGGTGGCGGCGCCGATCCCGGAGGACGCCCCGGTGACGACGGCGCGGGGTCGGTGCGTGCTCATGGGGTCAGCTCCTCGTCGATGACGGTCAGTGCCTCGTCGTAGATCGCGAGCGCGCGGCGCACCTCGTCGTCGGTCACGACGCACGGCGGCACCACGTGCAGGCGGTTGTCCGCCAGGAAGGGCAGCAGCCCCCGTGCCATGAGCTCGGCCTTGAGCCGGCCCATGACCGCAGGTCCCACCGGCGTGCGGAGCTCGCGGTCGGACACCAGGTCGAGCGCCCAGAAGACGCCGAGGCCGCGCACGTCGCCGACGATGCCGTGCCGTGCGGCGAGGTCTGCCAGCCCGGGGCCGAGGACCTCCACACCGATCCGGGCGGCGTTCGTCACGACCCCCTCGCGCTCCATCGCGTCGAGCGCCGCCACGATCGACGCCATCGCGAGCGGGTGGCCGGAGTACGTCAGGCCGCCGGGGAACACGCGGTCGTCGAAGGTGCGCGCCACGGCGTCCGAGAGGATCACCCCGCCGACCGGCACGTACCCCGAGTTGACGCCCTTGGCGAAGGTGATGAGGTCGGGGCGCACGCCGGTGTGGTCGAGCGCGAACCACGCTCCGGTGCGCCCGAAGCCCGCCATCACCTCGTCGAGGATCAGCAGGATGCCGTGGGCGTCTGCGAGCGCGCGGACCCCCTCGAGGTACCCCGGCGGCGGCACGAGCACCCCGCCCGTGCCCACGACCGTCTCGAGCAGGATCGCGGCGATCGAGGCGGGGCCCTCGGCCTCGACGACCCGGCGCAGGTGCGTCAGCGCTCGCTCCGACTCCTGCTCGGGCGTCGTGGCCCAGAACTCGGAGCGGTACAGGAACGGGCCGAAGAAGTGCACGTGGCCCCGTGCGTACTCGTTGGGCACGCGCCGCCAGTCCCCCGTCGCGACGATCGCCGCCCCGGTGTTGCCGTGGTACGAGCGGTACGCGGAGAGCACCTTGTCCCGGCCCGTGTGCAGGCGCGCCATCCGGATGGCGTTCTCGTTGGCGTCGGCCCCGCCGTTGGTGAAGAAGACCTTGGACATGCCAGCCGGCGCGTGCGCGACGATCGCGGCGGCCGCGCGGCCGCGTGCGAGGTTGGCGTGGCCCGGCGCGACCGTCGCCAGCAGGGCCGCCTGCTCGGCGATCGCGGCGACGACGGCGGGATGGCCGTGCCCGATGTTGACGTTGACCAGCTGGCTGGAGAAGTCGAGGTAGCGCCGGCCCTCGTGGTCCCAGACCTCGCTGCCCAGCCCGCCGGCGATGGCGAACGGGGCGAGCGCGCCCTGGGCGGACCACGAGTGGAAGACGTGCGCCCGGTCGAGGGCCAGGGTCAGGTCACCGGCTGCGGCGCCGGTCAGGGGATCGGTCATGGGCTCACCATTCCAGAACGGGCGGGGTGCGGGCAGGGGTGACCGGTCGGGGCGGGTGCGCCGCCCCGACCGGTCACCGCGGGTCGGTCAGCTGCCACCCGGGTTGAGCGTGACCTCGATGGGCTCGAACCCCGCGCCGACGACGTCCAGCCCCTCTTCGGCGAGCTCTGCGAGCGCGCGCTCGACGTACGCGTTGGTGTAGGCCGTCTCCGGTGGGGCCGCCGTGATGATGGTGGCACCCGTCTCGTTGGACGTGGCCATCGCCATCTCGACGGTCGCGGCCCAGGCCTCGGGGTCGACCATGCCGATCCCGCCCGACGTGCTGGGCCAGATGAGCTTGTTGACCTCGTTGGTCATCCACAGCTGGTGGCTGGCCCCCAGGGTGGAGCCGGCCGCGGTCACCGCGTCGGCCGCGGCCTGGGCGTCGTCGCGCGCGAACATCCAGCCGCGGATCGAGGCCTTGAGGAACGCGACCGTCGTCTCGACGTACGCCTCGTCGTCGGCGAGGCGGGTGGCATCGGCCCAGATCGCGTCCTGGAGCATCGCCGTGCCGACCTCGTTCCAGTCGATGACCGTGAAGTCCTCCGGCTGGTAGAGCTCGCCCGTCTCGGGGTCCTCGGACTCCAGCAGCTGGGCGTACTCGTTGTACGTCATCGCCTGCGCGGCGTCGATGTCCCCGGCCAGGAAGGCGTTCATGTCGAACGCCTGCTGGACGATCTCGAAGTCCGTGACGCCGGCCTGGTTGAGCCCGGCGAAGAGCTCCCACTCGTTGCCGTAGCCCCAGCTGCCGATCTGCTTGCCTGCGAGGTCCTCGACCGTCTCGATCCCCGCGTCGGCGAAGGCCACCTGGAGCGTGGCGGACCGCTCGAAGATCTGCGCCACGTTGGTGATCTCGGCACCCTGCTCGATGGAGCCGAGCACCTTGGGCACCCACGCGATGGCGAAGTCCACCTCGCCGTTGGCCAGGGCGTCCTGCGGGACGATGTCCCCGCCGCTCGGGAGGATCTCGACCGCGAGCCCCTCCTCCTCGTAGTACCCCTCGGCGAGCGCAGCGTAGTAGCCGGCGAACTGCGCCTGGGTGAGCCACTGGAGCTGCAGCGTCACCGGCGTCAGCTCGGTCCCGTCAGCGGTCTCCTCGGTCTGCGTGCCCTCCTCGCCAGCTGCGCTGGAGCAGCCCGCGAGCGCGAGCGCCGCGGCCACCCCGATGACCAGCGCCTGGGCGCCGGTGCGTGTGGTGATCCTCATGTCATCCCCTTCCGTGCCGGTGGGTCGTGCGGTGGGTCGTGCTGGTGAACGACCGACCTGGCGTCGTCGGCAGGCGGACATCGGGGGCGCCGCGGGGCGCGGGCGGGCTCAGGTCGCGCCCGACCGCCGCCGCACGAGGTGCTCGACGGCAAGCGTCGCGCCGAAGAAGACGAGCCCCACGAGGACGCCGCCGAGCACGAACGCCCAGGCCCGTGCGTAGTTGCTGCCGGCTGCTGCCGTCGTGATGAAGGACCCGATCCCCGAGCGCGGGCCGCCGAAGTACTCCGCGACGATGGCGGAGATGACGGCGAGCGACGACGCCATCCGCAGGCCCGTGAAGACGAAGGGCAGCGCCGCGGGGATCGTCACCGTGCGCGTCGCCTGACGCGGCGTCGCGGCGTACGCGCGCATGAGGTCGCGGTGGACCGGACGCACCTGGCGCAGCCCCCGGAGCGTGTTGACGTACACCGGCACGAGCACGGCGATCGCCGCGACGATCTGCCGGGCGACCTCCGAGGCGGCGCCGAACATCGTGTAGAGCACGGGGGCGAGCGCGACGATCGGCACGACGGCGAGGCCCGCGACCAGCGGCGCCATGAGGTCGTCCGCGAGCCTCGTCTGGCCGGCCACCACAGCCGCGCCGATCCCCACGGCCGAGCCGAGCAGCAGGCCCACGAGGGCGTTGCTCCCGGTGACGAGGACCGCCTGGCTGATCGTCGGCCACATCGCGACCAGCTCGCCGCCGATCGCCGCCGGGCTGGGCAGGAGGAACGGCGGCACGTTCGCGACCACGACGAACGTCTGCCACGCCGCGACCAGCCCCACCAGCAGCAGGGCCGGCGCGAGGACCCTCTGCGCCACGGACGCCGTGCCCGTCATCGCGTCTCCACCCCACGCGAGGGCACGTCCGCCCGGCCGTGCAGGGCCTCGCGGACCTGCGTGATCGCGGCGAAGTAGCCGGCGTCCTCGCGCAGCCCGTCCGCCCGCTCCGAGCCGCGCCCCAGTCCGACCTCGACGACCTCGGTGATCCGGCCCGGCCGTGCCGACATGACGACCACCCGGTCGGAGAGGAACACGGCCTCGGGGATGGAGTGCGTCACGAAGACGACGGCCGCCCTGGTCTCGGCGCAGATCCGGACGAGCTCGTTCTGCAGCCGCTCGCGGGTCATCTCGTCGAGCGCGCCGAACGGCTCGTCCATGAGCAGCAGGCTCGGCTCCTCGGCGATCGCGCGGGCGATCGCGACCCGCTGCTGCATGCCACCGGACAGCTGGTCGGGGTACGAGCCGGCGACGTCGCCGAGCCCGACCAGCTCGAGCAGGTGCTCCGCTCGCTCGCGCCGCTCCAGCTTGCCCGTGCCGTGCAGGGCGAGCGGCAGCTCGACGTTGGCCCGCACCGTGCGCCACGGCAGCAGCCCCGCCTGCTGGAACGCGATCCCGTAGTCGTGGGCGAGGCGGGCCTGCTCCGCGCTGCGCCCGAACACCGCGACCTGGCCCGTGGTGGGCTGGTCGAGGTCCGCCACGACGCGCAGCAGGGTGCTCTTGCCGCAGCCAGACGGGCCGATGAGCGAGACGAACTCGCCCGCGGCGACCTGCAGGCTGACGTCGTCCAGCGCCGTCACCGCCGCCGGCCCCCGGCCGAACACCCGGCTGACCCCGACGACGCCCACGGCCACGGCGCTCATGCGACGGCCTCCGCGCGGCGGTAGCGACCGAGCGGCACACCGAGCAGGCCCACGAGCCCGGCGACCACGAGGCCGAGCAGCACCGCCCCGAAGAGGGGCGCCCAGGGCTTGGCCGGGTCGCTGCTCGCGAAGCTGGCGAACTCCAGGATCATCCGGCCCACTCCTCCCGGGAGGCCCGTCGACACCTCCGCGACGACGGTGCCCACCACGACGTTGGCCGCTGCGAGCCGCAGTGCCGGCAGCAGGTAGGGCACGCTCGCCGGCAGCCGCAGCCGCACGAGGGTGGTCCACCAGCCCGCGCCATAGGCGACCATGAGGTCGCGGTGGATCGCATCGGGCGACTGCAGCCCGCGCAGGGTGCCGACGGCGACCGGGAAGAACGCCAGGTAGGACGCGATGACCACGACGGACATCCAGCCCTGCCACTCGAACGAGCCGAGCTCGAGCGTGCTCCCCCACCCCCGCACGAGCGGCGCGAGCGCGATGAGCGGGACCGTCTGGCTCAGCACCACCAGGGGCAGCACGGCCTGCTCGACGATGCGGAACCGCGCCATCGCGACCGCGTACGCGAGCCCGACCGCGACGCCCAGCACCCAGCTGAGCAGGGCGATCCCGAGGCTGAACGCCCCGGCCTGGAGCACCGCGACGGCCAGCACCGGGGCGCCCGGCGCCGCGGTGAGCGGGTCGCCGAGCCGGGCCACCATCTCCCAGACGTGCGGCATGGCGAGGTCGGTGGTCCGGGGCGCCAGGCGCAGCTCGCCGAGGCTCCAGCCCTCCTCCGGCCCGAGCAGCTTGTAGAGCTCCCAGGCGGCGGCGACCCCCGCCAGCGCGGCCAGGCCCAGCAGGGTGCCCCGCAGCCGCGCGCTCATGCCGTCGCCACGACGTGGTCGCGGAGCGCGGGGATGACCCGCTCGCCGTACATCCGCAGGGTCTCCTCCTTGTTGTCGTGCTGGAGGTACCCGGCGAACTGGGTGACGCCGAGGTCGCGCAGGGCGGCCAGCTTCTCGACGTGCTCGCGCGGGCTGCCGAGCAGGCAGAACCGCTCGACGATCTCGTCTGGCACGAAGGCGGCGTGGCTGTTGCCCGCCCTGCCGTGCTCGTTGTAGTCGTAGCCCTGGCGCCCGGCGACGTAGTCGGTCAGCGCCTGCGGCACGTCCGAGCCGGAGCCGTACTTGGTGACGATGTCGGCGACGTGGTTGCCGACCATCCCGCCGAACCAGCGGCACTGCTCGCGCATGTGGGCACGCTCGGCCGGCGCGTCGCCGTTGCCGACGTACATCGGGGCCGCGACGCAGAACTTGATCGACATCGGGTCGCGGCCGGCGGCCTCGGCAGCGTCCCGGACCGCCTTGATCATCCAGGCGGCGATGTCTAGGTCCGCGAGCTGGAGGATGAACCCGTCACCCACCTCCCCCGTCAGGCGCAGGGCCAGGGGGCCGTAGGCCGCGACCCACACGTCCATGACCGAGCCATGGCTCCACGGGAACCGGACGGTCGTGCCGTTGACGTCCACCGCCCGGCTGTTCGCCAGCTCACGGATGACGTGCACGGACTCGCGCAGCGTGGCCAGGTTGCTCGGCCTGCCGCCCAGCGTGCGCACCGCGGAGTCCCCCCTGCCGATCCCGCAGATGGTCCGGTTGCCGTACATCTCGTTGAGCGTGGCGAACAGCGAGGCGATGACCGTCCAGTCCCGCGTGGCGGGGTTGGTGACCATCGGCCCGACGACGACGCGCCGGGTCGCCGCGAGGATCGCGGAGTAGATGACGAAGGGCTCCTGCCAGAGCAGGTGCGAGTCGAACGTCCACACGTGGCTGAACCCGTGGGTCTCCGCCTGACGCGCGAGCTCGACCGTCCGCGAGGCGGGCGGGTTGGTCTGCAGGACGACGCCGAAGTCCATCGTGGCTCCCATCGGTCCGGTGGGGGCGGGGGTACCGCCCACCAGGGGGTCAGGCCGGGTACTGGCTCTCGCCGCGGTGCAGGTACTGCCCGTGCCCGGCGCGACCGTGGAAGGCCCCGTCGTCGATCACCACGGAACCGCGGGAGAGCACGGTGTCGACGTGACCGTCGACCTCGAACCCCTCCCACGACGAGTGGTCGATCGCCATGTGGTGGGTCTTGTCGAACCCGATGGACGTGTGGCCCGCCGGGTCGTAGACGACGATGTCGGCATCGGCGCCGGGGGCGATGACGCCCTTGCGCCCGGCGAGGCCGAACATCCGCGCCGGCGTGGTCGAGCACAGCTCGACCCAGCGTTCGAGGGTGATCCTGCCCGTGACGACGCCCTGGTACACGAGGTCCATCCGGTGCTCGACGGTGCCCATCCCGTTGGGGATCTTGCGGAAGTCGCCCAGCCCCAGCTCCTTCTGGCCGACCTGGCAGAACGGGCAGTGGTCGGTCGCGACCATCTGCAGGTCGTTGGTCCGCAGGGCCCGCCAGATGTGGTCCTGATGCTCGTCCG
>Ga0073904_10002485_pt1 | contig 13928 bp, 15 predicted proteins | sample KloWWTrecipitate_FD_66668 | JGI IMG/M metagenome (GOLD analysis project Ga0073904, IMG submission 66668) | Active sludge microbial communities from Klosterneuburg, Austria, studying microevolution and ecology of nitrifiers - Klosterneuburg... | ecosystem: Engineered > WWTP > Aerobic digester >...
CGATCGTCATGGTGCTGCTGAACCTCCTTCTCGGCGCCAGCCTGCCCGGGCTCGCCGCCGCGGCCTCCCCGGTGTTCGCCGCGATCGCCTGGGGGCCGCTCTCCTGGCTGCTCCACCTTCCCGCGCTCAGGCGCATGCGCCGGGAGTCCGCTGCGTGAGCGTGGGCCTGGCGCTTCGCGACCAGCGGGCGGAGCTCAACGTCTTTCGCGCGCGCCTGATGGTCGCCGGGCTTTTCGCGCTCGCCGCGCTGGGCGTGCTCATCGCCCGCTTCGTCTGGCTGCAGGTGATCCAGGGCGAGCACTACCACACCCTCGCGGAGGCGAACCGGATCTCGGTGGTTCCCGTCGTGCCCAACCGCGGCCTCATCCTCGACCGCAACGGCGAGGTGCTCGCCGCGAACTATTCCGCCTACACCCTCGAGATCACGCCGAGCAAGGTGGACAACGTCGAGCGCGCCATCGAGGAACTCTCGCAGGTGATCGAAGTGAGCCCGCGCGACCGCAGGCGCTTCAAGCGCCTGCAGGAGGAAAGCAAGAACTTCGAGAGCCTGCCGATCCGCACGCGCCTCACCGAGGAGGAGGTGGCGAAGTTCGCGGTGAACCGGTACCGCTTCCCGGGATTCGAGATCAAGGCGAGGCTCTTCCGGTCCTATCCCCACGGCGACATCGCCTCCCACGCCGTGGGCTACATCGGGCGCATCAACGAGGCCGACGTCGGCCGGATCGAGGCCCAGGGTGCGACGACCAACTACAAGGGAACCGACCACATCGGAAAGCTGGGCGTCGAAGGGGCCTACGAGAAGGAGCTGCACGGCGCCACCGGCAGCGAGCGGGTCGAGATCGACGCCGGCGGACGCGCCATCCGCGCGCTGTCGCGCGCCGAGCCCCAGTCGGGCAACAACCTGTTCGTCACCCTGGACATCAAGCTGCAACGCGCCGCCGAGGAGGCTTTCCAGGAGAGCCGGGGCGCGCTCGTGGCGCTCGATCCGGCCACGGGCGACATCCTGGCGCTCGTCTCCCGGCCGGGGTTCGACCCGAACCTCTTCGTGGACGGCATCGACCCCGCCAACTGGGATGCGCTCAACAACTCCCCCGACAAGCCGCTCAACAACCGCGCGCTGCGCGGGCAGTACCCGCCCGGCTCCACCATCAAGCCCTTCCTCGCGCTGGCCGCGCTCACCTACGGCAAGCGAACGCCCGAGCAGACCATCTTCGATCCGGGCCACTGGATGCTCCCGGGCGTCTCGCGCCCGTTCCGCGACTGGAAGCCGGGCGGGCACGGGACCGTCAACCTCTACAAGTCGATCGTCGTGTCCTGCGACACCTACTACTACGGCCTCGCGAACGACCTGGGAGTCGACGCGATACACCGCTTCATGACGCAGTTCGGCTTCGGCTCGCGCACCGGCGTGGACATCGACGGGGAGCTCGCGGGATTGCAGCCCTCGACGGACTGGAAATGGCAGCGATTGCGGCAGAAGTGGTACGCGGGCGACACGATCAGCGTGGGCATCGGCCAGGGCTACTGGCTTGCCACGCCGCTGCAGCTCGCCTCGGCGGTGGCCACGCTCGCCAATGGCGGCGTGCCGGTGCGCCCGCGGCTCGTGCGCGCGGTCCAGGACGCGCGGACGCAGGCGGTTCGCGAGCTCCCGGTGCAAAGCGGCGGGGCGCTTGCCATCAAGCCCGCGCATCTCGAGCTGGTGAGGTCGGCGATGATCGACGTGACCCGCCCCGGCGGCACCGCCACGCGCGCCGCGCTGGGGGCGCCGTACCTGATCGCGGGGAAGACCGGCACCGCGCAAGTGGTGGGCATGAAGTCCGGCGAGAAGTACGACGAGAAGCGCGTGCGCGAGCGCCACCGCGACCACGCGCTCTTCATCGCCTACGCGCCCGCGGACAACCCGAAGATCGCGCTCGCCGTCCTCGTCGAGAACGGGGGCCACGGCGGCTCGACCGCGGCGCCGATCGCGCGCGAGGTGCTCGACTTCTACCTCCTGGGCAAGCGCGCGGCGCCCAAGCTGCCTCCGCCCGACCCGGAGGTCGAGGGTGATTAGCCGCCTTTTCGACTTCCTCTCGCGGCGCATCGACGGGCCGCTCATGGTGTCGCTCGTGCTCACGCTGGCGCTGGGGTTGACCGTCGTGTACTCGGCTTCCGGCGGCGCTTCCTTCGAGCGCGCCCTCGGCCAGGGCCGCAACATCGCGATCGCGGCCGCCGCCCTCTGGCTGGTCGCCAACATCCCGCCGCAGGCGCTGATGCGGCTCGCGGTGCCGGTCTACGCGGCGGGGCTGGCGCTCCTGATCGGCGTGGCGCTCTTCGGCGAAGTGCGAAACGGCGCCCGCCGGTGGCTGAACCTCGGCTTCACCACCATCCAGCCCTCGGAGGCGATGAAGATCGCCGTGCCCCTCGTGCTCGCGTGGTACTTCCATCGCCACCAGGAGGGCATCACGCTGCGCGACTACGCGGTGGCCGCCATCCTGCTCGCCCTTCCCGTGGGCCTCGTCGTGCGCCAGCCGGACCTGGGCACCGCGCTCCTCATCTTCGCCTCGGGCTTCTTCGTGATCTTCCTGGCCGGCCTGTCCTGGAAGGTCCTCGCGACCCTCTTCGTCTCGGGGATGGCCAGCCTGCCCTTCCTGTGGGGCGTGCTGCACGATTACCAGCGACGGCGCGTGCTCACGCTTCTCGACCCCACGGAAGACCCCCTGGGCGCCGGCTACCACATCATCCAGGCGACGATCGCGATCGGCTCCGGCGGCGTGCTGGGCAAGGGGTGGTTGAACGGCACCCAGGCGCAACTCGACTTCGTGCCGGAGCGCTCCACCGACTTCATCCTCGCGGTATTCGGCGAGGAGTTCGGCCTGGCGGGCAACCTCGTGCTCGTCGTCCTCTACGCCCTGATCGTCGCGCGCGGGCTCATGATCGCGGCCAACGCCTCGACCACGTTCGCGCGCCTCGTGGCGGGCGCGGTGACGCTCACGTTCTTCACCTATGCCTTCGTGAACATGGGCATGGTGAGCGGCATCCTGCCGGTCGTGGGCGTGCCCTTGCCGATGGTGAGCTACGGCGGCACGGCACTCCTGTCGATCCTCGTGGGTTTCGGCATCCTCATGTCGATCTCCACGCACAAGCAGCTGGTGTCGAGCTGATGCGCGCCTTCGCCCTCCTGGTCCTGGCCGCCCTGCTTGCCGCGTGCGGCACGCCTCCCAAGGCCCCGCCGGGCAAGCCCGTCTACTACTCGGACGACGGCCCGCCGGAGAAGGTGCCCGAGGACATCGCCGCCATCCCCGACGCCGTCCCCCGTGACGAGCCTTACCACCGCTACGCGAACCGCCCGTATGTGGTCTTCGGCCGCTCCTACCTGCCGGTGGTGAACGACGACCCGGCGAAGGAGCGCGGCCTCGCCTCGTGGTACGGGCGCATGTTCCACGGCAGGAAGACCGCCTCGGGCGAGATCTACGACATGTTCGCGATGACGGCGGCGCACAAGACGCTGCCGATCCCGAGCTTCGCGCGCGTGACCAGCCTCAAGTCCGGCCAGTCGATCGTGGTGCGGGTGAACGACCGCGGGCCCTTCCACGAAGGGCGCGTGATCGACCTTTCCTATGCCGCGGCGGTGAAGCTGGGGATCGCGGGCCCGGGCAGCGGGCCCGTCGAGGTGGAGCGCGTCTTCGCGCGCGACGCCGGCATGCAGGTCGCCTCGGCCACGTCCGTGACTTCCGCCGTGCCGCCGGCCTCGCCTCCGGCGCCCGCCTCCTCGCCTCCGGCGCCTGCTTCCACGCCGCCGGCTGCCGCCTTCGAGCCGCCGGAGCCCCTCCGAGCCGAGGTCGTCACGCCGATCGTGGATCCGGAGCCCGCGGGGCTCTACCTGCAACTCGGCGCGTTTTCCAGTGTCGACAATGCGGAGAGCTTCCGCGACAAGGTCTCCCGCGAGCTTCCCTGGCTCTTCGAGCCGATCCGGATCGCGCAGGCCGGAAGCCTGCACCGCGTGCGTCTCGGCCCGTACAAGACCCGGGAGGAGGCGCAGGCCATCGCCGACAAGATTCGCGCCTCCCTCGATTTCGCACCCGTCATCACTCCCGCCACCCGATAGATCGCCACTCGATGAACCGCCTGCTTGCCCTTTTCCTCGCCCTCTGCCTGCCGCTCGCCACCGCCGCCCAGACTCTCACCCCGCCGCCCGTCGCGGCGCGCGCGTACTACCTCCTCGACACGCTGTCGGGGCAGGCGCTCGCCGCCCAATCGGAGGAGGACCGGTTCGAGCCCGCCTCCCTCACCAAGCTCATGACCGCCTACATCGTGTTCTCGGCGATTCGCGACGGAAAGCTCTCCGTGTCGAGCGCGGCCACGGTCTCGGAAAAGGCGTGGAAGACCGGCGGCTCGCGCATGTTCATCGAGCCGAGGAAACCCGTCACCGTCGCCGACCTCCTGCGCGGCATGATCGTGCAGTCGGGCAACGACGCCACGATCGCGCTGGCCGAGGCGGTCGCGGGGACGGAGGAGACCTTCGCGCAGCTCATGAACCGCGAGGCCGCCCGCCTGGGCCTTCGCAACTCGCACTTCATGAACGCCACGGGACTGCCCGCGGCAAACCACTACGCCACGGCGCGCGACATGGCGATGCTCGCCGCGGCCCTGATCCGCGACTTCCCGGCCCAGTACGCGCTGTATTCGCAGAAGGAATTCACCTGGAACGGCATCACCCAGGCGAACCGCAACCGCCTCCTCTGGATCGATCCCTCGGTGGACGGCGTGAAGACCGGATTCACGGAGGCCGCGGGCTACTGCCTCATCGCGTCGGCCAGGCGCGGCGATCGCCGGCTCGTCTCCGTCGTGATGGGTGCCCAGACCGACGCCCTGCGCATGTCCGAGAACCAGAAGCTGCTGAACTTCGGCTTCCTCGCCTACGACACGCAGCGCCTGTACCGGAAGGGCGAGGTCGTCGCCAGCCCGGAAATCTTCAAGGGCACGCGCGCCACGATCCAGCTGGGGTTCGACCGCGACGTGTGGCTCACGCTGCCGCGCGACCGGTTCCAGGGCATGAAGGCGCAGCTGCGCACCGAGCAGCCCTATGTCGCGCCCTACTCGAAGGGGCAGAAAGCGGGGATAATGAAGTTCGTCCGCGACAACGCATCCGTCGCGGAAATCGCCGTCGTGGCGCTCGAGGACGTGCCGGCGGCCGGGTTCCTCTCCCGCGGATGGGACACGATCCGCCTCCTCTTCCGGTGACCGCCATGACCGCTCCGATCGCGCATTTCAACGGCGAACTGCTGCCCCTCGACCAGATCCACATCTCGCCGCTCGACCGCGGCTTCATCTTCGGAGACGGCGTCTACGAGGTGATTCCGGCGTACGGCGGCAGGCTTCTTCGCGCCCGCGAGCACTTCCGCCGCCTGCAGCGCTCGATGGACGAGATCGGGCTCGCGAACCCGCACTCGGTCGACGAGTGGATCGCGCACGTGAATCGGCTGCTCGCCCACCACCCGGGCAACCGGTCGGTCTACATCCAGGTCACGCGCGGCGTTCCGCCCAATCGCGACCACGTGATCCCGAAGGGCCTGGTCCCCACCGTGTTCATGATGGCGAGCCCGCTCTCGACCCCGTCGCCCGAGATGGTGGAAAGGGGCGTGGCCTGCGTGAGCGCGAAGGATTTCCGCTGGGAGAAGTGCCACATCAAGTCCACGTCGCTCCTGGGCAACGTGCTCGCGCGCCAGGTGTCGGCCGAAGCCGGCGCCACGGAGACGATCCTCTTCCGGGATGGATTCCTCACCGAGGCCGCCGCCTCCAACGTCTTCATCGTGAAGGGCGGCGTCGTGGCCGCCGCTCCCCGGGACAACCACATCCTGCTGGGCATCACCTACGAACTGCTCGAGGAACTCGCGAGCCAGGGCAAGATCCGCTACGAGGTTCGCCCCGTCGCGGAAGCCGAAGTGCGTTCGGCCGACGAGATCTGGCTCACCTCGTCCACGAAGGAAGTGCTCGCCGTCACCACGCTCGACGGCAAGCCCGTGGGCAGCGGAGCGCCCGGTCCCGTGTTCCGGCGCATGCACGCGCTCTTCCAGGACTACAAGGCGAAGCTCGCATCCGCGGCGGCCGTCGCCTAAGGCAGCGAGGCGATGCAGGACGACGGGGCCCGGGCGAAGCCCCTTCTCGACTTTCCCACGGCGTTTCCCATCAAGGTGATGGGCCGGCGCGAGGAAGGCTATGCGCAGGCGATTCTCGACGTGGTCCTTCACCACGCGCCCGACTTCGATCCCGCCACCATGGAAATGCGCCCCTCCAAGGCGGGCACCTACCTTTCGCTCACCGTGACCATCACCGCGCACTCGCGCGAGCAGCTGGACGCCCTGTACAAGGACCTCTCCGGCCACCCGATGGTGATGATGGTGCTCTGACGGCGCCGCCGTGAAACCCGAAATCCGCCGCCTCGGTCGCGCCGAGTACGAGCCGGTGTGGACCGCGATGCGCGAATTCACCAGCTCGCGCGACGAGTCCACCCCGGACGAATTGTGGTTCGTCGAGCACCCCCCGGTCTTCACCCTGGGCCTTGCCGCCGGGCCGGAGCACGTGCTCGATGCCGCCTCGATCCCGGTCGTGCGCATCGACCGCGGCGGCCAGGTGACCTACCACGGGCCGGGGCAGCTCCTGGCCTACGTCCTCCTCGATCTCCGGCGCGCGGGCTATGGCGTGAAGTCCCTCGTGCGCCGGCTCGAGCAGTCGGTGATCGACCTCCTTGCCGGCTACGGCCTCGAAGGCGAGCGCCAAGCGGGCATGCCGGGGGTCTACGTCGCGGGCGCGAAGATCGCCGCGGTGGGACTGCGCGTCTCGCGCGGCTGCAGCTACCACGGCATCGCGCTCAATGTGGCGACCGACCTCGCCGCCTTCTCGCGCATCAACCCCTGCGGCTACCCGGGGCTTGCGGCCACGCGGCTGGCCGACCTCGGGGTGCGTGATACGATCGCCGAAGTGCGGGAACGCTGGCAGCCACGGCTGGCCGCCGCGCTCTTCGCCCCCTGAGCCCTGCCATGGCCGACACCCCGACTCCCGAAGCGAAGCTCGCCGCCAAGCGCGGGGGAAAGACCGCGCGCATCCCCATCAAGGTGGTCGCGACGGAGCCGCTGCGAAAGCCGGACTGGATCCGCGTCCGCGCGGGCGGCGGGGAGCGTTTCCACGAGATCAAGAAGATCCTGCGCGAGGCGAAGCTCGTCACCGTCTGCGAGGAGGCCTCCTGCCCGAACATCGGGGAGTGCTTCGGGCACGGCACCGCGACCTTCATGATCATGGGCGAGCTGTGCACGCGCCGCTGCCCGTTCTGCGACGTGGCCCACGGGCGCCCGCTGCCGCTCGACGTCGAGGAGCCGCGCCACCTCGGCGAGACGGTCGCCGCGATGAAGCTTCGCTACGTGGTCGTCACCAGCGTCGACCGTGACGACCTGCGGGACGGCGGGGCGCAGCATTTCGTGGACTGCATCCGCGCCGTTCGCGGGCATTCGCCGGGCACGAGGATCGAGATCCTCACGCCGGACTTCCGCGGTCGCCTCGACCGAGCGCTCGCCATTCTCGCCTCGGCGCCGCCCGACGTGATGAACCACAACCTCGAAACCGTGCCGCGCCTCTATGCCCAGGCCCGCCCGGGGTCGGACTACGCCCACTCGCTCGCGCTCCTTCGCAACTTCGGTGCCGTCCATCCGGGCACGCCGACCAAGTCGGGCCTGATGGTTGGTCTGGGGGAAACGAACGAGGAGATCCTCGCGGTGATGGCGGACCTGCGCGACCACGGCGTGGGCATGCTCACCATCGGGCAATACCTGCAGCCATCGAGAAGTCACCTGCCCGTCGCGCGCTTCGTCCACCCCGACGAGTTCCGGATGTTCGAGCAGGCCGCGCTCGAGATGGGTTTCGCCAATGCCGCCTGCGGGCCGATGGTGCGCTCCAGCTACCACGCCGACCGCCAGGCATCGGGATCGGGGGTCGTGTGACGGCCCGCGCGGCGATGCTCCTCGCGGCGCTGCTCGGTTTCGCCACGGCGGCGCTGCCGCAACGCGTCCACAAGTGCGTGACCCCGACGGGCTCGGTCACCTACCAGGAGACGCCATGCGTCGGGCCCGGCGAACGCGGCGCCATCGACACATCCCATGGATCACGCGCCGATCCCGTGGCGCGCGCGCTCCTGGAGCAGGAGGCGCGGCGCGGCAACCGGCTCGCTCGCGGGTTCGTCGGGGAGGCGCGGGATCGCGAACGCCTGGAGCGGGAGGCGCGAGCCGAACGCGAGGAGCGTGTGCGCCGCGAGCGCCTGAAGGAAATCCCCTCGGCCGACGAGCCCGCCGCCTGGGTCACGCCGTGGGGTTGGCCGGGGCCGCCGGGCCTCGCGAGGCCGAAGACGAAGCCCGGTTCCTGACTCCCGCGGCATCGCATCCGGAACGACGGCCCGCGAGTATTCTCGCGACATGGACATCGCCTCGCGAATCCGCGACCTGGGCTTCCGCAAGTGGTACGAGCGGCAGCTGATCGACAGCCACCTCGCGCTCACGACCTGCTTTCTCTCGGGGGTCGCGATCGCCGCCTGCCTGGAGGAGATCCGCCTGGCCGAGGCCGGCTGGAAGTCCGTCACCCTGCTCGCGGTCGTCCTCGGCGGCGCCTTGCTGTGCGCATACTCCTGGCGGCGCTACATCACCGTGCTCCAGCGCGCGGAAGCCTACGGTAGCCGCTCCTGCTGTCCCGCCTGCAAGGCGTACGCCCGATTCGATGTCCTCGCTTCCGGAATCGTCGCGAAGGGGCCCTACCTCGACCCCGATGAGCCGGCGCTGCCCAGTCCCTGGCTTCGCGTGCGTTGCCGCAAGTGCGGCACGGCCTGGCGCTTGCCCGACTAGGCGGGCCCGTCCTCCCGCGTGCCCGGTGCGGGCAGGGTTCGGAAGGGCGCTTCGGGATCGGCCATCGCGCCCAGGCAGGCCGCGATGAGCAGGGCCACCAGGGCGATCGCGGCGAGCCCCGGGTCGCCCAGGTAGATGAAGAGGCCCGGCATCGTGCCCGCCCCCGCCATGAAGAACTCCGTCACGTCGCCCGGCTTCATCTTCGCCTCCTTCCCAGAGGGACGTCGCCATGGTGCGTCCATCGCGGGGCGGTCGCCACGCAATGATCGGCGGAAAACGTGCAGGATATTCCCTCCCCGGACGACGAAAAGCCCGCCGGCGGGCGGGCGTTCCGGGTGAGGCGCCGCGCTCAGGCGATCGCGCGGTAGGCCGGCAGGGTCAGGAACTCGACGTAGTCGTCGGAGGCCGTGATCTCCTCGAAGAGCTTCGCGCCCTCGGCATACTTGCCGGCGGCGAACTCCTGCGCGCCGACGATGGCGGGCGTCTTCTTCAACTCGTCGGCGAGGATCTCGTGGAAGAGCGCCTTGGTCACCTTGCGCCCGTCGACGAGCACGCCCTTGGACGAGCGGATCCACTGCCACACCTGCGAGCGCGAGATCTCCGCCGTGGCCGCGTCCTCCATCAGGTTGAAGATCGGCACGCAACCGTTGCCGCCCAGCCAGGACCCGATGTACTGGATGCCCACCTGCACGTTGTTGCGAAGACCCGCCTCGGTGATGGGCGCTTCCGGCCTGAAGTCGAGGAGGTCCTTCGCGCTCACGCTGACCTCCGGCAGTTGCTTGCCGTACTGGTTCGGCCCGGACATGTGCCTGTCGAACACCTCCCTGGCGATCGGGACCAGGCCGGGGTGGGCGACCCAGGTGCCGTCGCAACCGTCGGTCACCTCGCGCTGCTTGTCGATGCGCACCTTCTCCATGGCCGCGTCGTTCGCGGCCGGGTCGCCCTTGATGGGGATCTGTGCGGCCATGCCGCCCATCGCGGGGGCGTTGCGGCGGTGGCAGGTCTTCACCAGGAGCAGCGCATAGGCGCGCATGAACGGCGCCGTCATCGTGACCTGGGACCGGTCGGCAAGGCAGAAGTCCGGGTGGGAGCGGAACTTCTTGATGCAGGAAAAGATGTAGTCCCAGCGGCCGATGTTCAGGCCCGCGGAGTGATCCCTAAGCTCCCACAGGATCTCGTCCATCTCGAAGGCGGCGACGACCGTCTCGATCAGCACCGTGGCCTTGATCGAGCCGTGGGGGACGCCCACCTCCTTCTGCGCCACCGTGAAGATGTCGTTCCAGAGCCGCGCCTCCAGGTGGGACTCGAGCTTCGGCAGGTAGAAATAGGGGCCCGAACCCCGGGCGAGCAGCTCCTTCGCGTTGTGGAAGAAGTACAGCGCGAAGTCGAAAATCCCCCCGGAGACGGGCTTGCCGTCGAGCGTCACGTGCTTTTCTTCCAGGTGCCAGCCGCGCGGGCGGGGAAAGATGACGGCCGTCCTGTCGTTCAGCTCGTAGCGCTTCCCCCCCTGCTCGAAGGTGACGGTGCGGCGAACGGCGTCCATGAGGTTCGCCTGGCCGTCGATCATGTTCTCCCAGGTCGGGCAGTTGGCATCCTCGAAGTCCGCCATGAACGTGGAGGCGCCCGAGTTGAGCGCGTTGATCACCATCTTGCGGTCCGTGGGGCCGGTGATCTCGACGCGCCGGTCGAGGATGTCCTTCGGCTGGTCGGCGACCTTCCAGTTCGATTCCCGCACTGATTTCGTCTCCGGCAGGAAATCGGGTGTCAGGCCGGCATCGAACGCCTTCTGCCGGGCGGCGCGGGCGGCAAGCAGCTCCTCCCGTCTCGAGCCGAACTGGCGCATGAGCTTGGCCGCGAATTCGAGCGCGGCGGGCGTGAGGACACGGCCGAAGCCGGGCGTGAGCGCGCCCGTTATCTTCATGCCAGCGGGAAGTGCGATCCTGGTTTCCATGGTGTCACCTTTCGCGAGACGTCCCGATCGTGCCCGTGGCCACCCCGGCGGCACGACCCGTTACCAACGGATGCTCATTTTATTACGTCACAGGGATGGAGGTAATCGCCTGCATCAAGAAAAGGTTTTATACTTCCCGTGGCCATGGACAAGTTCAAGGAGTTGACCACATTCGTGGATGTCGCGCAGCGCGGCAGCCTGTCCGCCGCCGCGCGCGAGGAGGGCATCACGCCCGCCATGGTAGGCCGGCGAATCGACCAGCTCGAGGAGCGCCTCGGCGTGAAACTCTTCAAGCGCTCCACGCGCAAGGTGACGCTCACGCCGGAGGGCGCCACGTTCTACGAGGACTGCCACCGCGTCCTCGAGGAATTGCGCTCGTCGGAGGACGCGCTCACGGCGGGCGCGAAGAGCGCCGCCGGGCGGCTGATCGTCACGGCGCCGACCTCGTTCGGGCGCAAGCACATCGCTCCCCACCTGCCCTCGTTCCTGTCCACGCATCCCAACCTCGTCGTCCAGCTCCACCTCTCGGAGCGCCTCGTGGACCTGAAGAACGAGCGATTCGACCTCGCCATCCGCATCGCGGACCTGAAGAGCGCCGACCTGGTTGCCGTGATGCTCGCCCGCAACCACCGCGTGGTCTGCGCGGCGCCCACCTACTTCAAGCGGGCGGGCCGGCCCCAGTCCCTCGCCGACCTGGCCCGCCACAACTGCCTCGTCACCTGCACCGACGACGGGGTGGCGGACGCCTGGTCCTTCCACGATCGCGGCAAGCCCGTCACGGTGAAGGTGGGCGGCAACCTGCAGTGCAACGACGGCGAGGTGCTCACCCGCTGGGCCCTTGCCGGCGAGGGCCTCGCGTTGCGAAGCGCCTGGGAGGTGAGCGAGGAGGTGAAGAAGGGGCGCCTCGCCACCGCGCTCGACGAGTTCGCCGTTCCCGGCAACAACATCTATGCCGTGTTTCCCGAGCGCCGCCTCCTGCCCGCGAAGGTGCGCTTCTTCATCGAGCACCTCAAGAAGGCTTTCGGGGACCCGCCCTACTGGGAATAGCTCGGCCTGGCTAGCGAAACTCCTTCACCACGTGCTGCTGGCGACGGCTCACGGGGAGTCGCTCCCCGGTCCCGCGGATGATCACGGCCCACCCGGATTCGCTTTCCTGGGCATTGCGCTCGAAGCCCTCGATCGCCTGTCGGGCGACGAGGCAGTTGCGGTGCACGCGCACGAGCGATTCCCCGAACTCCTCCTCCAGCCGCGTGAGGGACTCCTCGACGAGGAACTCGCGCGCAGCGGTGCGGACCGTGACGTACTTCAGCTCGGCGCGCAGGTAGAGCACGTCGGCCACCGGCACGAGGTGGATCTTGCCGCGCTCGTGGACGCTCAGGTGCCTCCTCGGCTGGTTCGCGGCGGCCGCCAGCGCATCCCGGCTGGGGGCGGAAGCGTGCGCCTTGCGCAGCGCCGCGAGGAGGCGCTCGGCCCGGATCGGCTTCAGGAGGTAGTCGATCGCGTTCACCTCGAAGGCCTTGAGCGCATAGGCGTCGAACGCGGTGGTGAAGATGATGGCGGGCGGCTGCGCCATCCCGGCCAGGTGGCGCGCCGCCTCCATGCCGTCCATCTCGGGCATGCGGATGTCGAGAAGCACGATGTCGATCTTCTCGCGGCCGACGATCTCGAGCACTTCCATGCCGTTCCTCGCCTCGTCGACGATGGTGAGGTCGAAATCGGCGCGGCAGTCGTCCAGGAGGTCGCGCAAGCGCGAGCGGGCCGGGGCCTCGTCGTCGGCAACGAGCACACGGGGGATCCGGGCGTCGGCTAGCGTCATCGGGGCGCGGCGATGTAGGGAAGGCGGATGGTCACTTCGTAGGTATCGCCGACGATTCGCGAGCGCATGCCGGCCTCGACGTCGAAGTGCAGCTGGAGGCGCTCTCGGATGTTGGCGAGCGCCATCCGGTTTCCCGCGTGCCGGTCGCCGGAGGACCGGAAGGGATTGGTGAGCCGGATCTCGAGCTGCTCCCCGGTCGCGCCGATCTCGATCGCGATTTCGCCGCCGGCCTCGATGGGTTCGATGCCGTGGTAGACCGCGTTTTCCACGAGCGGCTGCAGCAGCAAGGCGGGCACCAGGGCATCGGCCGGCATCGCCTCCACCCGCCAAAGCACCCGCAAGCGGGCGCCGAGGCGCAATTCCTCGATCGCGAGGTACTGGCGGGCAATATCCACTTCCTTCGCAAGCGGCGCCAGGGCCCGGTTGTCGGCCATGAGGACCCGGAAGAGGTCCGCGAGATCCTCGAGCGCCCGCTCGGCGCGCTTGGGATCGGAGCGGATCAGGGAGAGGACGGCGTTGATGCTGTTGTAGAGGAAGTGCGGGCGGATGCGGGCCTGCAGCGCCTGGATCCGCGCCTCCGCGATCGCGGGCGACAGGGCGCGCGAGCGCAGGTCGAAATAGACGAGGATGGTGCCGGTCACGAAGAGAACGAAGAAAGCGCCGCGCGCCATCGAGGCCGGGGCCTGGTCGGGGAGCAGCGCGCCGAAGGCCTCGGCCCAGGCCCAGGCGAGGAGCAGTTCGAGGACGAACACGGCGGCGATGGCGGCGGGGTAGCTGAGGGCGTGCAGGATCCGACGCCCGGCGCACAGCGCCGTGAGGGAGACGATCAGCATCGGCTCGGCAAAGGCGGCGCCGACGAGGAACTGCCCGCCGAGGTCGGCGACCTGGCGCGAGCGCATGACCGCGGCGGCCACCACGAACAGGTTGGCGATGACCATCACGCGAAGCATCACGCCAAGGTTGCAGAAGTTCGGCAACCGGATGCCCGCACCCGTCTGATTTATACTCGCCACGCAGACATTCTCCCCAACGCCGCCGACTCCATGCAACCGAAAGACGACAAGAAAGGCGGGCAATCGCCGGCCAAGGCCTGGTCGGGCCGCTTCACGGAGCCGGTCGACCGCCTCACCCAGCGATACACCGCCTCGGTGTCCTTCGACCGGCGTCTCGCCGAATACGACATCCTGGGCTCCCTGGCCCATGCCCGCATGCTCTCACGCTGCGGCATCCTTCCCAAGGCCGACCTCGAGGCGATCGAGCGGGGCATGGAGCAGGTGGGCGCGGAGATCCGCGAAGG
>Ga0073904_10002486_pt1 | contig 13925 bp, 13 predicted proteins | sample KloWWTrecipitate_FD_66668 | JGI IMG/M metagenome (GOLD analysis project Ga0073904, IMG submission 66668) | Active sludge microbial communities from Klosterneuburg, Austria, studying microevolution and ecology of nitrifiers - Klosterneuburg... | ecosystem: Engineered > WWTP > Aerobic digester >...
CGCGAGCTGTCAGTGCCGCCAGGAGCGCGCGCTCAGCGGATGTCAGGGCGAAGTCGTCCACGGCGCAGCCCGAGTCGAAGACGCTCGGATGGGGACAGTCTCAGACAACGGAGCGCGTGAGTTCTTCATCAAGTCCAAAGGCTCATTGCAGAAGGCGTCTCCACTGCTATGATCGGTCCGTGACCGATGGTCCCCGCCTCTCGCGCCGGGACGTGACCGGGCGCCGCTTCCAGTCGAACGCCGAGGCTGACCGGCACGATGCCCAATCCTGGCGGCGGATGTCGCCGGCCGACCGCGTGCTGCTGGCGTGGCAACTCTCCGTGGAGCAGTGGCAACTGCTGGGCCGGAAACCCGATGAACCCGGACTTTGTCGATCTGTTGCGCACGTTCGCCGGCGCTGAGGTCCGGTTCCGCCTATAGGCGCCGACCGCACACCGGCTCGTTCCGGCGTATCAGGGCGAGCCGGTAGACAGGGCCTTCTCGAGCAGGGTTTCGACGCCGAGCACGGGCGCTTGCGCCTCGAGATATTCCCGATCCAGCCTGTCGCCCTGCACGCGCACGATGCCAAGGATGTCGCGCCACTGGCGATCGGAGACTTCACCGCCGAGCCTGAACCAACGCAGTTTCTGCAGCAGGATGTCCTCCGGTGGGTGCACGAAGAGACGGCGTCCGCCAATTCGCACCTCGCGCCGACGCGCGATCTGCGAGAGGTCAAGTGGCGTGCCGCCCGCGATGAAGAGGTCCACCTTGACCTGCGTGCCGTGATGGATGGCGCTAGCGCTGCGACGATTCCGCACCGCGCGCGTTAACGCGTCGGCGTCGATGTAGAAGTCTGGCTCGAGCATCGCGACCAGAGGCGCGACGTGCAGCTCCTCGAGGGCGACGACGAAGTCGATGTCGATGGTGGAGCGTGGCTCACCCGCCACGGAACTGGCGATGGAGCCGCCGATGGTGAACGGAATGCCCAGCCCATCCAGTGCGCGGCTCACCTGTGCCGCCACGTCGAGTGGATCGGGCAGCGCGCTCACTTCGGATCCAGTTGCTCGAGCTCCGGATACGCCTGGCGGGCAAGGGCATCGCCCAGCGTCACCTGGGCAAGCCGCAGGAACTGCTCCCGCGGCGAGGCCTCCGGAAAGCGTTCGCGCACCCCGGCCAGTGCGAGGTCCCGGACGGCGGCGGTCATCTGCGCCACCAGCGTGAGTTTCTGTTCGGGCGTCATCCGCCGCCAGGCCTCGATCTGCCGTACCTCGATGGCGGCATCCGTGTCGTGCGCGAGCGGCGTGGCGTCCACAAGGGGAAGTATGAAGGCAGAAGGCGAGAGGTAGAAGGCAAAAAGGATGAGCCTTCCGCCGGGACCCGAATGAGGGCGATAATCGTCTCAGTGGGCGCCGCGATCCGCTCACGGGGAGGCGATGCTCAATGATCCCTCGCGACCCGTCCATACCCCCTCTCGAGGAGCCGCAGGCCGAACTGGAACGGCGGCTCATCACCGAGTTCTTGACAGCCGCGGGTCATGATCCGGCAGCGCTCCGCGCCCGGACGGACCCGGAGGCCCGGGACCTGCTGGCCAGGGCCTCGGCGTACGCCGCCGGCAGGCTCACTGAGGTGGAATCACGATCGCACTACGTGAAGCGACTGCGCGGGCAGGAGTAGCGGGGGCCAGGATCGAAATCACTCATCCAATCACCCAAGCAGGGCACGGCGATCTCGACGCGTGGGTCGATGCTACGCCCGTCAACGGGTCACTGACCTGAAGGTCCTCGCGACATCAGGAGGCGCCGCGTGCGCACACCACGAGGCCGTCCACCGGCACGCACGCCAGCGGCATCGGCGACGCGAGCAGGAGAGGCGCTTCGGCTGAAGTCACGACATAGAGGGTGTCGTCCGAGAAGACGCCCTGTTGTATGTCCTGCGTCAGATGCGCACAGTACCGGCCCACGGCGTCCGCGTCGTACCGCGCGGCGTAGCCGCCGTTGAAGGTGAGGCCGGCAGTCCCGGCCACCAGCGCCAGCGGCCGGTAGTCCATGGCCTGCTCGGGCGGCACGCACATGTTCGACGGATACATCACCAGGTGGCGGTAGTGCCCGGGCAGCGTGCGCCAGAAGATGCTGCGAAGCGGGTTGTCGAACCGAAGAGCGAATCCCGCTCGCTTCAGCCGATATACACCCGCCACATCCGCCGCCTGCAAGCCGACGGCCACGGTCAGTGCCAGCACCGCGACCCTTGCCGGCAGCCGGCGCACCACCAGCGAGATGACCCCGAACATCAGCGCGTACACGGCCGGCCAGAACATGCGTCCGCTCGCCCGGAAGGTCGCGAGCGGTCCCCACCACCCGGCGTCGTACTGGAAGATCGTGCTCGGTCCGAACGTGACCGTCGGGCTGAGCGCGAACATCGTCAGGCCCGCCAGCGTGACCAGCAGCGCCAGGTTCGGGCGCGTCAGCCAGTTCGTGCGCCACGGGCGCAGCAACGGTACCGACACGACGAGGAGGGTGAACACGCCGAGCCCCAGGTAGCTGAAGCCCTCGTGCTGGTCGTACTGCGCCGTTGTCAGCGGAATGCGCCCGAACGTCCACGCGCCTTCCCTGGGGATGAGCGGCGACAGCAGATTCATCGAGAGGCGCCCGAACCCCGACGCCTGCAGGGTGCCGTCTCCCGGAACGATGAAGTACCCGGCGGTCCACCAGACCGCAAACGTGATGAGCCCGAGGACGGCGCACGGGAGTACGACGCTGGTGACGATGTGACGTGCCGTGGTGACCTGGCCCAGAAAGGTCGCTCCCGCGATGGCGAGCACCATCACAGTCAGATACGGGTGCGTGGCTGACGCCGCCAGGACCAGCACCGCCCACCGCACGTGCGCGCGTCGATCCAGCCCACTGGCGGCGGCCCGGCGATTGAGCCACAGAGCGGCCAGCAGCAGCCAGTGCGCGGACAGGGCCGCGTGACCGAGCCGATGAGACAGAATCGGCGCCAGCACAAAGAGCGCTGCGCCGAGCGCGCGCAGTGTCGTCCGATTGGTCACCGTGCTCATGAGCAGGGACCCAAAGACGCCCTGCAGTACGAAGCAGGCGAGCAGCCACGGGCCGAAGTACTGAAAGGGATGAGGCAGGAATGGCGATATGGCCTTGAAGGGCAGTGCCAGAAGCGGGATGGAATCGGTGAGCGCCACCGAGGTGCCGATGGGATAGCCCAGGTCGCTCGTCACCCCCGGCGGGAAGCCCCACGGGCTGGATCGGAACAGATGCCAGCCGATCAGGTGGACCGACGGGTCAATTCCCCCCGGCGGTATCCAGTCGAGATCGCGAACGTCGAGTGTGTGCACACCAACACATCGCGTGAACGCGAGGAACCCCACCCCGCCACCCAATGCCGGTGCGAGTCCTGAACGAACGAACGAACGAACGAACGAACGGACGGACGGACGGACGGACGGGGCGTTCATCGCGGGCAGTGTAACGTAGCCAGCGGCCGCTCGCGATGTACGGAGCGCCGGCACTTCAGTTCGGCACGAAGCGCCGGCCCTTCAGTTCGGCACGAAGCGCCGGCCCTTCAGTGCCGGCGAGGGGTGACGACGGGACTGAAGTCCCGTCGCTCCGTACCCCTTCCGACTCCGTGCCCTTCCGACGGGACTGAAGTCCCGTCGCTCCACGTGCCTGGTTGGCACGCGCCCTGCGAACGCAACGGCCATGCATCGTCGTCCACCTCGAGTTCCGCATTTCTCCTACACCGGGGCGCACGCCTATTTCCTGACCTTCTGCACGCGGGGCCGGTATCCGGCGTTTCTCGATCCGGATGCGGCCGGCCATGTCACGGCGCAGTTGTTGCGCCATGCCCGCAACCAGGAGTTCGCCGTGCTTGCGTACTGCGTCATGCCGGACCACGTGCACGTGCTGATCGAGGGAGGGACCGGCAACGCCGACGCCCGCCGGTTCGTACATCGCTGGAGGCAGGCGACCGGACACTGGTGGAGCCGCGTTCACCCGAGCGGACTATGGCAGGAAGGCTACTGGGACTGGATCCTGCGCCCCCACGAGGATCCGCTCCGCATCGCCGCCTACATCGTCCAGAACCCGGTGCGGGCTGGACTGGTGGCGCGCGTCGAGGACTACGAGTGGGTGGGATCGAGCGACTACACGGTGCAGCAACTGGTCACCGCGATTCAGTTGAAGCCGGGCGGTAGGGGTTGATACCTGTGGAGCGCCGGGCCTTCAGGCCCGGCGTCGTCTCGCCGGCACTGAAGTGCCGGCGCTCCGGGCCGGCGCTCCGGACCGGCGCTCCGGACCGGCGCTCCGGACTTCAGTCGCCGGCACTAAAGTGCCGGCGCTCCAGTGACAATCCCGCCGACAATCTCCGCGACGCGCGCGCCAATGGCCAGCGACGAGGTCAATCCCGGAGAGTCGATACCGGCCACCTGCACCACGCGCGGGTTCACCGCGTCGCGGCGGATCAGGAAATCCGCAAACGCCTGGTCCGGCGGGCACAGCTTGGCGCGGATGCCGGAGCCGCCCGGCTGGAGGTCGGCGAGCGTCACCTCGGGCAACAGGGCACGCGTCTCCTCGACGAACGCGTCCAGCGGCAGGCGGTCGTTCTCGTAGTCGTCCTTGCCGTCCTGGTAGCGCACCGTCGGCCCCAGCAGCACCGTGCCCCACGTGGTCTTCGTCAGGTGCACGCCCAGGCTGTGCCCGGGCATGTGCGGTACGGGATAGACCATGCCGTGCACGAGGTGCCGGCTGCCCGGCGCCAGTTCCGCGTACTCCCCTCGCGCGGGATAGATGGTGAACGACTCGCCCCCCAGCATCCGGCTCACATCGTCCGCGTAGAGCCCCGCGGCGTTGACGACGGTGGCCGCGTGGATGGACTCGTGCGGCGTCATCACCTCGATGCGATCGCCCGCTTCGCGCGCCCCGATCAACGGGGACGCGCGCAGGATGGCCACGCCGGCTGTCTCGGCCAGCCGGGTAAGCGCCCGAACGTAGGCCTCGGGCTCGATGCGCCCCGAGGCGGGTGACCAGAGCGCCGCGACACCCGCGATGTGCGGCTCCTTCGCGTTGAGGAACGCGCGGCCCACCATCTCCACGGGCACACCGTTGGCCGTGGCCCGCGCCGCCAGGGCTTCGAGCGCGGGGATTTCTCCGGAGGTCGCCGCCACGATGAACTTGCCGCAGCGGGCATGGGGGATGTCGTGCCGCGCGGCGAAGTCGTAGAGCCGCTCGCGCCCGTCGACGCACAGGGCCGCCTTCACCGAGTCGGGCGGGTAGTAGATGCCGGCATGGATGACGCCGCTGTTTCTGGTGCTGGTCTCGTGTCCCAGCCGCGGATGCTGCTCGAGCAGGCACACGGATCGCCCCTGCCCGGCCAGCGCCAGCGCGCTGGCCAGCCCGGTCACGCCGCCGCCGATGACGGCGATGTCGATGTCAGTCATGCCTGCCTATCATCGCCGCGTGATGGGTGGCTCGGCAAACGGGCGCTGCCGCCGGGACTGAAGTCCCGGCGCTCCTTCATCTGCCGAAGTCCCGGCGCTCCTCCAGTTGCGAGCTCCAATCACCGGATTGCACCAGCACTCTGGACCGAATACGATCAGGGGTTCGTGACCGTTCCCCTTCTCGACCTGCAGGCGCAGTATCGGCCGCTCCGCGACGACCTGCTGGCCGCGCTCACCCGCGTGGCCGACAGCCAGCGCTTCATCATGGGCCCCGAGGTGGAGGCCTTCGAGCGCGAGGTCGGTCAGGTCGTGGACGTCCGCCACGCCATGGGCGTGTCCTCCGGTACCGACGCGCTGCTGGCCGCGCTCATGGCGCTTGGCATCGGCCCCGGCGACGAGGTGGTCACCAGCACCTTCTCGTTCTTCGCCACCGCCGGATGTATTGCCCGCGTGGGCGCGAAGCCGGTGCTGGTGGACATCGACCCCGATTCCTTCAACATGGACATCGTCGCCGCGGCACGCGCCTGCACCGCCAGAACCAAGGCCCTGATGCCCGTGCACCTCTTCGGGCAGCCGGCCGACATGAGCGCCGTGCTCGCGCTGGCAGACGAGCTCAACCTGAAGGTCATCGAAGACGCGGCGCAGGCCATCGGCGCCCGCGATCACGGCGGCCGCGTGGGCGGTATCGGGAACGTCGGGTGCTTCTCGTTTTTTCCCAGCAAGAACCTGGGCGGCTTCGGCGACGCGGGGCTGGTGACTACCAACGACGATCGCCTCGCGCACACGGTGCGGCTGGTCCGTAACCACGGCATGGAGCCCAAGTACTTCCACGCCCTGGTCGGCGGCAACTTCCGCCTCGACGCTATCCAGGCCGCCGTGCTCCGCGTGAAGTTGCCGCACCTCGCCCGCTGGACCGAAGGCCGCCGGGCCAATGCCGCTCGATACCGGCAGTTGTTCACCGATGCGGGCCTTGCGGGTACGGTGCGGCTTCCCGCCGAGCACCCGGACCGTTTTCACATCTACAACCAGTTCGTCATCCGCGTGCCCGACCGCGACGGCCTGAAGGCGCGCCTCGACGCCGCCGGCATCGGCGCCGAGATCTACTACCCCGTGCCTTTCCATCTGCAGGCCTGCTTCGCCCATCTTGGCTACGAGAAGGGCGACTTCCCGCAGGCCGAGCAGGCGGCCGCGGAGGTGTTGGCCCTGCCGATTTACCCGGAGTTGACGGCCGATCAGCAACAATACGTCGTGGACCAGATCGCGGCCTTCTATCGCCCCGCCGCCTGACGGCCGATAGACACCGAGATCCCGCGAGAACCCGACACCCTGGAACCCGAGATACCGATGGTGGACCTGAAGAAGCGAATCGACGCACGAGAAGCCGTAGCCGGCATCATCGGCCTGGGCTACGTGGGCCTGCCGCTGGCCGTGGAGCTGGCGCGCGCCAACGTACGCACCATCGGGTTCGACGTGGATGTGCGCAAGGTGAGCGAGTTGGCCGCGGGGCGCAGCTACATTCCCGACGTGCCGTCGGAACACGTGGCCGAGGTCGTCAACGCCGGCCTGCTGATTCCAACCACCGACCCGGCCTCGCTGGCCGAGGCCGACGTCATCGACATCTGCGTGCCGACGCCGCTGCGCAAGACCAAGGACCCCGACCTCTCGTATGTCGTCAGAGCCGTCGAGACCACGGCCGCCGTCCTGCGCAAGGGGCAGCTCGTCATCCTGGAGTCCACGACCTACCCCGGCACCACCGACGAAGTGGTGAAGCCGGCGCTCGAAGCCAACGGGCTGAAGGCCGGCATCGACTTCTACCTCGCCTTCTCGCCCGAGCGCGTCGATCCCGGCAACCCGACCTATCACACCAGGAATATCCCGAAGGTCGTCGGGGGCATCGACGAGGCGAGCACGCAGGTCGCCAGCGCCTTCTACCAGCTGGTGATGGATACAGTGGTTCCCGTCACCTCGACGCGCGCGGCCGAGATGGTGAAGCTGCTCGAGAACACGTTCCGGGCCGTCAACATCGGCATGGCCAACGAGCTGGCCCTCATGTGCCACCGGATGGGCATCGACGTGTGGGAGGTGATTGACGCGGCCCGCACCAAGCCGTTCGGCTTCATGCCGTTCTATCCGGGTCCCGGGCTCGGCGGCCACTGCATCCCCATCGACCCGTTCTACCTGTCGTGGAAAGCCAAGCAGTTCAACTTCGAAGCGCGCTTCATCGAGCTGGCCGGACAGGTGAACGGCTCGATGCCCGCGCACGTCGTGACGCGGGTGGCGGAGGCGCTCAACGCACACCGTAAGCCCGTCAACGGCTCGAAGGTGCACGTGCTGGGCGTCGCCTACAAGCGCGACATCGACGACGTGCGCGAGTCGCCGGCGCTCGACATTGTCGAGCTGCTGCTGCGGCAGGGTGCGACGGTCACCTACTCGGACCCGCACGTGCCCGAGATCGATCACGGGCCGCACCAGATGAAAGCCGTTTCGGTGGACGCGGCCGTTGCCGCCGACGTCGATTGCGCCGTGATCATCACGGACCACAAGGCCTTCGACTACCCGCGCATTGTCGCGTCGTTTCCGCTGATCGTGGACACGCGCAACGCTCTCAAGGGGATCAAGAGCGAGAAGATATTCGGGCTGTAGAGCGCTAGGAAGCGCCCTTACCTCCCCCAGCACTCCGCACGCACCCGGCACTCCGCACCGCACTCGGCCCGCCCGGCACCCGGCACTGAGCAATGACACGCAGCCCCCGCAAACTCCCCACCCGCGCCCTGTTCTGGGACATCGACGGTACGCTGCTCGTGACCGGCCGTGCCGGGATGATCGCCTGGGAGCGGGCCTTTGCGGCCGAAACCGGCGGGAGCGTCTTTCCGAGCGTGCGGCCCGACGGCCTGACCGATCATCAGATTGCCGCGTGGCTGCTCGGGGACACCGCGCTCGACCGAACCCCACCCGCCAACGAGCAGGCGCGCGCCGCACGGCTCGTGGCGCGCTACGAGCACGAGCTCGTGCCGGCCCTGCCGCTCCGGCAGGGACGCGTGCTCGACAACGTCACCGCGGTGCTCGGGTGGGTGCGCACCTACCGGCCCGGCCTACTGTCGTGGCTCGTCACCGGAAATACCCGAGCGGGCGGCACGGCCAAGCTGCGGCATTACGGATTGAACGGCTTCTTCGAAGCCTTGACCGCGCCCGATCCGCCGGGGGCGGAGGCACCGCTCTCGGCTCTCCTGCCCGGCGCGTTCTCCAGCCAGGTCGAGCCTCGTGCCCGCATCGCGCGAAGCGCACTGGAGATGGCCCAGGCTCGCCTGCCGGGCCTGGAGCCGGGCGAGGTGCTCGTCATCGGCGACACGCCTCACGACATCGAGGGTGCGCATGCGATCGGCGTGCCGGTACTGGCGCTGGCCACCAACACGCACTCACTCGACGAGTTGGCCAGCCACCGTCCGTGGAAGGTGCTGACCGCACTCCCGACCCCCGAAGCGTTCGATCGGCTGCTCCCGGCGGGGTGACGACCCGTCGGTGTCTGCGGGCTGCTCGTCAGGCGCGCGGGGCGAGGAACGAGCGGCGGTCGCGTTCCACGGCCGCGGTCAGCGTGGCGACCGTAGCTGCGATCGCGGCATCCTGCACGGGATAGCCGAAGACGAGGGCCACGCCGATTCCGGCCAGCATCACCCGCGCCATCAGGCCCATGCCGGTCGCGGCTCGCGACACGAGCGTTCGTATCGTCAGGGCGGTGAGCCACAGAAGGGGAAGCAGTCCGAGCAAGCCCTGCTCGGCGAAGGTGTGCCGCCAGAGGTTCTGCGCGTTGTCGGGAGGGATGACCCGGCCCGTGAGCCGCTGGTAGTAGCCCGTCGAGAGCGCCGTGAATCGTCCGACGCCCACCCCGACGACGGGATGTTCCCTGATGGCCTCCACCGCGGCCAGCCCGTAGCCGTCGCGACGCCACAAGAGTTCGTACGCTGCGGCGCCGGTGGACGCTGTCGGAATGGCCGCGACCAGGCGGCCGACCGGCGACTGCGGCGTGACGCGTGGGACGGCGAACACGGCCAGGATGCCCACGCCGAGCCCGGCGGCCAGCGCGGCACCGACGACGATGCGTCGCGACACGCCTCGCGCACCCGCCGCCACGAGGGTCAGCCCGCACACCCCGGCGGCCACCAGAATGATGGTCGTCCGGGCCCCCGACATCCACGCGCCGACCCACATCAGCGCCGCGGCGGCGCCTCCGGCCAGCGTTCCGACGATGCCCCCAGCTAACAGCACCCACGCAAGGGGCGCCCAGAGTGCTGTGGCCACGCCCGTCGGGTTGGCGTCACCCATCAGGCCGACACTGCGGTGCAGGCTAGTCCAGGGCTCTCCGCTGAGCCACGTCGGATCCACCAGCCGCTGATAAATGGCGGCCGACGCCGTGAGTGCGGCACTGGCGGCGAGCGCCCACGCCCAGCCGGTACCGCTTGTTGGAGGCGAGGCGTCGCGGGCCGATTCGCTCGGACCAGCCATCAGATGGTCCATCCAGAGCGCCAACGACATCTGCGTGGCGGCTGCCGCGACAATGGGACCCGCGGCAATCGAGGGAGCGAGCGAATATCCAAGGTCGCGCGCGGCGAAGAACGGCCACGTGATGGCCACGCCCGTGGCCCACCAGGCCAGCGGCGCGCGCCATCCGCCGGCTGCCTCCCATCGTGTCCACGAGCCCCCGCCCACGGCCAGTCCGATGAAGGCCGCCAGCCAGAAGGGCATCGCCGCCAGTTCGGCGCCCACCAGCAGGCGTCCCACCCCGTAGTTGGTGTACGCGAAGAGCAGGACGACCGGGGCGGCGAGGCCGGGATTCCGCCAGGCGAGGGCGGCCGTGGCCAGAAGAATGACTGCGACGCCGGCGAGCACGCCGGGCATGAGCGTCAGGGGCCGCAGCCCTGCCGCCACGGCCAGCAGCGTCGAACCCAGCACCACGATGCGACTGACGGTGAAAAGGCCCACGGAGGGGTTCACTCCTGGGGCTGACCGAGCGTGCCGGCCGCGCGGGCACGTCGCGGCGTCATCGCTTCCACGCGATCACGGCGTAATCCAGCGGGGCGTACAGCTGCGCGTTCAGGCGCTCGACGTTGCGGTCGAAGGCCTCGGCGAGCGCGAGCAGGGCGCGCCCTTCGGCACCCGCCGACCGCCCATCGATGGCGCGCGCGGCCGGCGGCGCCGGCGTCAGCCTTTCGCTGTCGGGGAGCGGCGCCCGCAATTGCACTTCGGCGTCGAGGAAGCCCGACGCGGTCACGACGAACCTCAGCGTGTCGGGGTGGACGGGCCGCGCGTGGGTGAGATCGCGGATGTAGCTCGAGAAGAAGGCCGACCACGACGCGACGTTGATGGTTTCGAGCACGATCGGTGAGCCAGGCGCCAGCGCACGGAAGGCTTCGTCCAGGAAGGCGAGCAGGTAGTCGGGCTCCAGGTGCTCGACCACCTGCGCCGCGATGAGCCCACCCAACTCGCCATCGGCCCGGCCGCGCAGGTAGCCGACGGCGTCAGCCTCGGAGACGTCCAGGCCCGCCTCCCGGCAAAGCGCGACCATCTCGTGATTGAGATCGACGCCGCGCGCACGGATGCCGCGCTCGGCGAGCAATTGCAGGAACTCGCCGCGCCCGCACCCGACGTCGAGCACGTCCTGACGTTCCGCGAAGAGGCGGGCGTAGTCCTCCTGCCGGGTGCGGATGAGGGCGCGATCGCCGCGGAAGAGATCTTCGAAGGCGACGTACTTGTGTGAGGAGAGGGGATCGGTCGACAGCATGGCCGAGTGTTGCGAATGGAGCGCCGGGGCTTGCGAATGGAGCGCCGGGACTTGCGAATGGAGCGCCGGGACTTGCGAATGGAGCGCCGGGACTTGCGAATGGAGCGCCGGGGCTTCAGCCCCGGCGAGGTGGGCCGGGTCCGCCGGGGCTGAAGCCCCGGCGCTCCCAATAGCCCCGGCGCTCCCAATAGCCCCGGCGCTCTCAATAGCCCCGGCGCTCCCAATAGCCCCGGCGCTCCCAATGGCCCCGGCGGCAAGCTCGCGTCGCAGCGCCTGCACGGTCATCTGCATCGTGGCCAGCGACGTGCGCAGGCCCTCGTAGCGCTCCCACCGTTTGAGCACATCGTCGGACACCCCGCTGAGGGCGGCAGCCAGGCCGCGCACCGTGTCGGCGAGCTGGCCGTGCGCTTCGGCCACGTCCTCGCCAATCCGCGTGGCCAGGCCGCTGAACTCGTAGTCCTTCGTGTCGACGTAGGGCGTGACCTGCTGCAAATAGATGATGAGCTGCGACTGGAAGAGGGCGAGCTGTTCGACCTGCTGCCCGACGATGTCGATCACCGCCGCCAGCGCACCCGGCGCGGCGTGCTGAGCGGCCACGTTGCGGTTGACGTGATCCACAACCGCCGCGTTGAAGGCCTGCTGCTGCTCGAGCGCCGGGCGAATGAGATCCAGGAGGAAGCGCGCCAGGCGCCCGCGCACGCCGCCCGGCGGGGCGGGTAGTGCGCGGGTGACTTCCCAGCGCTCGTTGAGCGGCTTCACCTGCGTCTCGTCTGGCGCCGGCGGCGGGGGCGGCAGCGGCGGCAGCGCCCGAATGGCGGCGTCCAGCGCGGTCAGCGCCTCGTTGTAACGGAGGTCGGCGTCGTGTCGCGCCTGCTTCAGGCGTGCGAGGTCGGCTCCGGAAACCGTCCGGACAGCCTTCACCGCCCGACGACCCCTTCGAGGGGACTGCTGGCGGTTGCGTACATCTTGCGCGGGATGCGCCCCGCCAGATACGCGAGCCGGCCCGCTTCGACGGCCAGCCGCATCGCGCGCGCCATGGCCACCGGATCGGCGGCCCCGGCAATGGCCGTATTCATGAGCACGCCGTCGGCGCCCAACTCCATCGCCACGGCGGCATCCGAAGCCGTACCCACGCCCGCGTCCACGATCACGGGCACACGGGATTGCTCGCGGATGATGCGGATGTTGTTGGGGTTCTGGATCCCGAGCCCCGAGCCGATCGGCGCACCGAGGGGCATCACCGCCGAGGCGCCGGCGTCTTCGAGCTTCCGGCAGACCACCGGGTCGTCGTTGGTATACGGCAGGACGACGAAGCCCTCCTTGACGAGCACGCGGGTGGCCTCGACCAGCGCCGCCGTGTCGGGAAACAGCGTGCGCTCGTCGCCAATCACCTCGAGCTTGACCCAGTTGGACATGCCGGCTTCGCGACCCAGGCGCGCGGTGCGGATGGCCTCGTCTGCGGTGTAGCAGGCGGCGGTGTTCGGCAGCAGGAAGATGCGGGACGTGTCGATGTAATCCAGCAGCGATTCGCTCTGGCGCGTGATGTCGACGCGCCGCACGGCCACCGTGACCATGTCGGCGCCCGACGCCTCGTGCGCGGCCTGCATCACGGCATGGGACGAATACTTGCCCGTACCCACGATGAGACGGGATCGGAATTCACGAGCGGCAATCACAAACGTGTCGGACATACCCGGATTGTAGCGTGTCGGCCGTCGGCGGACGGTGGAAGACCACGCGTGCGCCAGGGCCCGGCGCCTTGACCGCGTCGTCGCCGGCCGGTACGCTGGAGGATGTCAGCCATGCACGTCACCCTCAACGGCGAATCTCGCGACGTGCCCGCCCCGCTCACCGTGGCGGCACTGCTCGCTCACCTCGACATCGACGCCCGGCGGGTGGCGGTGGAGGTGAACGAGTCGGTCATCAGGCGTGCTCGCTACGGCGACACCGACATCCAGTCCGGCGACGCCGTCGAGATCGTGAACTTCGTCGGCGGCGGGTAGCGGGCTGCACCGGTCCGGCGCACGGCGGCGCCAACCGGCGCCCCTCATCGGCCGCGCTGGCACGGCTCGATTGAACGTCCATCCTATAATTGGACTTGCATGTCTCCACAGGCTGCCGCTTCCGATCCGCTGGGGCTCCCTGGCTTCACCTTTGCCGACCTGCACGAGCCGGCGCGGCTCCGCGATCTTCATGACGCCTTCGTGGCCGCGGTCCGGGACACCGAGCCGGAGTTGTGGCGGCAATGGGCCCAGTATCGCGAGATGCCCGACGCCCTCGGCCCCGTGGCGCAGGGCCAGCTCATCGTCCAGATGGCGCCGCACGTCAGCCGATTCCTGGCGCGGTTGTTCGCGGTGGGCCCCGAGACCGATGCCCTGAAGGCGGCGACGAGCGCGTACGACGAGCTGTTTCGATTCAAGGTGGACTTCGTGCGCCGGCGCGCCCTGCCGCTGCTGAAGGGCGGCGCGCGCGTGGAAGCGTCCTCGGCAGACCACGAGGTTGTGGCGGCGCTGGTTGCCCGTGTCGCCGGGACTGAAGTGTGTGTCGCCGAGACTGAAGTCTCGGCGCTCCGGACCGGGACTGAAGTCCCGGCGCTCCGGATGGAATCCGGCGTTACGGAACACCAGAGCGCCGGGACTTCAGTCTCGGGGACTATGGAACACCGGAGCGCCGCGGGGATGGAACACCGGAGCGCCGCGGGGATGGAACACCGGAGCGCCGCGG
>Ga0073904_10002493_pt1 | contig 13898 bp, 9 predicted proteins | sample KloWWTrecipitate_FD_66668 | JGI IMG/M metagenome (GOLD analysis project Ga0073904, IMG submission 66668) | Active sludge microbial communities from Klosterneuburg, Austria, studying microevolution and ecology of nitrifiers - Klosterneuburg... | ecosystem: Engineered > WWTP > Aerobic digester >...
GGGCGTAGCCGCTGTCCTCGAAACCGCGGCGGAAATGCACGCGCGATTTCAGCACGACGTAGTCGTAGTCCTTCGCATCGAGGCCTGTATCCCAGAGTTCTTCGGGCTCGAGGATCTGCGTGAGATACGAGCTCACGATCAACATGTTGCCCTCACCGAAGGCGACCAGCACCCACGGCTCGTTCCGATGGTGAGTGGCGGTGGCGACGCGGACGAGCTTGCCGCGGACCAGCGCCGGCGGGCCGGCGGAGTCATCGGCGAGCCCACCGACCGCCAGCTCCACGTCATGGCCGGGCTTGATCTCACCGGCGAGAGCGGCATCCACGATGTTCTTGCTGGCGATGGTCGCGACAAGCACGCGTGAAAGCTTCTGCTCGACGATCTCGCTGAGAAGCCACGTTGCGCTGCCTGACCGGTCGCTGTAGTCGGCGAGAACGATCGGGCCACGGCCCTCGGCGACGTCCTGTTTCGCGAGCGCCACGCCTTCGCTGATCCTGTGGATCGTCGTGGTGTTGAGCAGGTCCTCTCGCTTTCGCCAGAGCCACTCGGCCATGTCTTTCGCGACGGCGCGGGCCCGTTCGGGGTTGTTGTTGGTCATCACCTGGACGCACATTCCGGCGTCCGGCACGTCGGACCACGGAAAGCCGTAGAAGACGTTGATGTAGAGGTCAGTTTCGCGCGCCTCCGCAACGAGGCACCGCTGCACGAGGTCGGACCACGGCGAGACCGATGTCGCCTGCACGACAGTGGGCGAGATGATCGGCACGCGGACCGTCGCCGTTGTCGGGTGGTACTCGCCGCGGATTGCGCGGATCAGCATACGGGCGGCGCGTTCGCCCTGCAGGTGCATGTCGTAGTGGGGGTAGTAGCGCACGCAGAACGAGAAGTCCGCATAGTGGAGGAAGTCCTCGTCCTCGTTGCCATGCGGGTCGAACGTCGCGCTGATGAAAGCTTTCTCACCGATGATTGCACGGACGCGCCGGGCGATATCGGCTTCGGGCTTCGGCACTCCACGAACCGCCATCGCGCCGTGCAGCGACAGGTAGGCGCCGTCAAACGGGCCTTGTTCGGCGAGTTCGCGCTCCATCGTCGTGACGAAGTGCTCGTAAGCCTCGTTGGTGATCCAGCCGGTGCCCGTCCCGGTGCGCGGGAAGAGCGGGGAGGTGATCCCGATCAGTTCCACATCGGCGTGCTCGGAAGCGACCTGAACGAAGCCGCCGAGATAGCGGTCCGTTTCTTCCCGCAGCAGTGCGTCGCCTGACGCGGGCGAACCGGGGTACACGAAGTCGTCGAACACCGTGTCTGTCGGCAGGAACGTGACCGTCTCGTGGGCGAAGAAGAAGACCGCTATGCGCATTCCCGTAGGCTCCGGTTCAGTGGCGCAGGTCTGGCGGCAATCTGTTCCGCCCACGCCGTCAACTGGGTGGCGCTCATGCGCGATCCCCCCGGATCAAGCATCATCGGCGCGCAGCGCGCCAGTCAGTCTTTGGATGCAACTACGATCGAGCAATATGGCCGCCTCGCGGAACGGCTGGGGCTTTTCCGAATCTCGCGCAACGGCTCACGATCCACGCAGCCCGATGGGGGGATCGAGAGTGGTTGAGGCATGCGCACAGTCTACCTGAACGGCCGGTACATCGCCGAGAACGAAGCCACCGTTTCGATATTCGATCGCGGATTTCTGTTTGCCGACGCAATCTATGAGGTTACCGCCGTCTTTGAGGGGCGGCTTGTCGATTTCGCTGGCCATACCGCCCGCCTTGATCGTTCGCTCAGGGAAATCGGCATCAGGAGGCCGGTCAGCGACGAGGAACTCCTGTCGATCCACAGGGAACTCGTCAGGCTGAATGGGCTGAACGAGGGCTTGATCTACCTCGGAGTGACACGCGGCAACGCGGGCGATCGTGACTTCCTCTATCCAGGGGCCGAAGTGGCCCCCACCATTGTCCTGTTCTCGCAGGAGAAGGCGCTGATCGACGACCCCGCAGCGGCCCGTGGGCTGAGGGTGATCACCGCCGAGGACCTGCGCTGGGGCAGGGGCGACATCAAGACCGTGCAACTGCTCTATGCGTCGATGGTGAAGAACCGGGCGAGGGACAGGGGCGCCGACGATGCCTGGCTCGTGCGCGATGGTTTTGTCACCGAAGGCGCGTCCAACAATGCCTATATCGTAACCAACGATGGCCGGATCGTCACTCGGCAGCTTTCGACCGACATCCTTGGCGGCATTACGCGTGCGGCCATCCTGCAATGCGCGGCAGACCTGCAGCTGCGGGTGGAGGAGCGGCCGTTCTCACTGGCCGAAGTGGCCGAGGCAAGCGAGGCGTTCCTGACCTCCGCCGGCGGCCTTGTTTCCGCAGTCGTTCAGGTCGACGCGACCGTCATCGGGTCTGGCAAACCCGGGCCGATGGCGTCTCGTTTGAGACAGATTTACATCGAACGCAGCCGGGCGAGCGCCGTCTGAACCGGCGCCAGATGAGGCAAAGCATGCAGAGCTCATTTCTCTTTGTGCCGGGCGATCGGCCGGAGCGCTTCGAAAAGGCCGCCGCCTCCGGTGCCCACGCCATCGTCATCGATCTCGAGGATGCGGTGCAGCCCGACCGCAAGGGGCTTGCCCGCGAGGCCGTCAGGAGCTGGCTGTCCGAAGGCCGGCCCGCGGTCGTGCGCATCAACGGCGACGGGACTGAGTGGCACGAAGACGATCTCGCATTGCTGTCACTGCCGTCGCTGCAGGCAGTCATGGTCCCGAAGTGCGAGCGGCCGGACAGCCTTGCGCGGATCGAGCGCGCGGGCGGCAAGGCGGTGATCGCGCTGGTCGAGAGTGCGTTTGGCGTCTGGCATGCCCTCGATATCGCCACGGCCCCGAATGTGATCAGGCTCGCGTTTGGATCGGTCGACTTCGGGCTCGACGCGGGCATCGATGAGGACGGCGAGGGCATGGCATACGCCCGTTCCCGGCTCGTGCTCGCCTCCGCCGTTGCGGGGCTCGCCGCGCCCATCGACGGCGTCACGCTGGCGCTGGACGACGCAGACAGACTGCGCGCCGATGTCCTCGCGGCCAAACGCCTTGGCCTTGGCGGCAAGCTCTGCATTCACCCCAGGCAGGTCGAGGCCGTCAATGCCGGCTTCGCCCCGACCGAGGCTCAGCTCGCCTGGGCGCGCGATGTTGTGGAAGCCTCGAATGCGGCGCCTGGCAACGGCGCCCTCCGCGTCAAGGGGCAGATGATCGACCGCCCCGTGATTGAACGGGCGCGGCGCCTGCTGGGCTCGGGCAACTGAGCTGTTGCTGTCGGGCCGCGGAACTCGGCCCGATCATGCAGCGGCGTGATCAGCCGATTTCGTAGGGCACAATCAACCGGCGGTCTGTGCTGACGGAGATGCTGCTGGCGAGGGGCGGGACTGAGCGCTGGGTGCAGTTGCGGCGTTCGCAGATGCGGCAGGAGACTCCGATGGGGTCGAACACCGCCTTCGTCAGGTCGAGGTCCGCGCCATAGATCAGCCGGCCCGCGTGTCCGATCTCGCAGCCCAGTGCGTAGGCGTAGCGGCGGGCGGGCGCCTGCCAGCCGCCGGAGCGTTTTTCGCTCGACCATGCGAGCCACAGATAGCGGTTCCCGTCGGGCGTTTCGGCGAGCTGGCGGATGATGCGGCCATGCTCCTCGAAGGCCCGGTGCACGTTCCAAAGCGGGCAGGCGCCGCCGAAGCGGGCAAATTGCAGTGCCGTCGCAGAGTGCCGCTTGGTGATGGTGCCGGCGGCATCGACGCGGGCGAAAAAGAACGGAATGCCGCGCTCGCGCGGCCGCTGCATGGTTGAGAGCCGGTGCGCCACCTGCTCGAGGCTGGCGCCGAACACCAGCCCGAGTTCCTCAATGTCGTAGCGATGCGTCTCGGCCGCCCGGAGAAACGGACCGTAGGGCATCTGCAGGGCGCCGGCGAAGTAGTTGGCGAGCCCCATGCGGCAGACGGAGCGTGCTTCATCTGTCTTGAAGCCGGCACCCTCGACGATCTCCGCCATCGCCGTTGCCTGCTCGATCGTCGCCAGGTGCGCGGCGATCTGGAAGAACTGGGTCGGTGGTTCCATCCTTGCGTTGATCGTCAGCGTGCGGCTGGCGCGATCGTAGTCGCGGATCAGGTCGGTGCGCTGCGGCACCGCCAGCACCACGTTCAAGTCGTGCGTTTCGGCGCAGTAGGCGATGAGCCGCTGCAGCCGGTCGGGCGCGAAGGGGCCGATATCGCTGGACAGAGCCTCGGCCGCGCGGTCGAGCGGATCGATGTAGTTGTCAGCGTAGTGGAAGAAGTCGCGTACCTCCTCGTAGGCGGTCTGGAAGCCGGCCGATGGGTTTCGTGAAAGCGCCGCGTCGGCGCTGGCGAGACGCTCGCTGGTCTTGCGATAGCTTTCGTAGAGCTGGAGCAGAGAACGGGCGAGATCAGGCGCGTTGAGGGCGGCGGTCTTGAGCTCGGAGAGGTTGGGGATCGTCTCGCCGAACACCGGGTCGGCGAGCACTTCACGCAGATCCCTGAGCAGCCGGTCGGAGGAATCGGTGGTGAGACTGGCCAGATCGAGGTTGAAGGCATCCGCCAGCGCCATCATCACGGCTGCCGTCAGCGGGCGCTGGTTGGATTCGAGCTGGTTCACATATGATGGTGAAATATCCAGCCGGGCCGCGAGTTCGACCTGATTTAGCCTATGCTGGTCGCGCAGGGCTCTGAGCCTCGCGCCTGCAAACACCTTACGTGCCGCCATGTCGCCTTCACAAATTCACAAATTTGCAGATCGTGGTTGTGTGATTGTAACAGCGATGCGCTTTCCTGTCTTGGGGCATCGGGGATTGCCAATTACTTTGCGCGCCAAAGAGAGAGACGATGCAGAACATCCTCAACGAACTTGAAGTGCGCCGCGCCGATGCGCGCCTCGGCGGCGGGCAAAAGCGCATTGATGCGCAGCATGGCAAGGGCAAGCTGACCGCGAGGGAGCGGCTGGCCGTGCTGCTCGATCCGGGCAGTTTTGAGGAATACGACATGTTCGTCACCCACCGCGCGACGGATTTCGGGATGGAAGACACCATCATTCCGGGCGATGGCGTCGTGACGGGCTGGGGCACGATCAACGGCCGGCTGACCTACGTGTTCAGCCAGGATTTTACCGTGTTCGGCGGCTCGCTCAGCGAGACCCATGCGCAGAAGATCTGCAAGATCATGGACCTCGCGCTGCAGAACGGCGCGCCGGTGATCGGGCTCAACGATTCCGGCGGCGCGCGCATCCAGGAGGGTGTCGCGGCGCTCGGCGGTTATGCCGAGGTATTCTGGCGGAACGTGCAGGCCTCGGGCGCGGTGCCGCAGATTAGCGTCATCATGGGGCCGACAGCGGGCGGCGCGGTCTATTCGCCGGCAATGACCGACTTCATCTACATGGTGAAGGACACGAGCTTCATGTACGTGACCGGCCCGGACGTGGTGAAGACCGTAACGTCCGAGGTCGTGACGCACGAGGAACTCGGCGGGGCGAGCACCCACACCAAGATTTCCTCGGTCGCCGACGCGGCGTTCGACAACGATATCGAGACGCTGCTGGAAGTCCGGCGGCTGTTCGATTTCCTGCCACTCAACGCCGAGGACAAGTCACCGCGCGTCGCGACCAACGACACGGTTGACCGCCGCGAAGACGCGCTCGACACGATCATCCCCGACAGCGCCAACAAGCCCTATGACATGCGCGAGGTGATCCTGAAGCTGGCGGACGAGGGCGACTTCCTCGAAATCCAGAAGGATCATGCGGGCAATATCCTCACCGGCTTCATCCGGCTGAACGGCGAGAGCGTCGGCGTCGTTGCCAACCAGCCGTTGGTGCTGGCCGGGTGTCTCGACATCGCGTCGAGCAAGAAAGCGGCGCGCTTCATCCGCTTCTGCGACTGCTTCAACATCCCCATCCTGACGCTGGTCGATGTGCCGGGCTTCCTGCCGGGCGTCGCGCAGGAGTACGGCGGCATCATCAAGCATGGCGCAAAGCTGCTGTTCGCTTATGCCGAGGCGACAGTGCCCAAGGTCACGGTGATCACCCGCAAGGCCTATGGCGGTGCGTATGACGTGATGGCCTCAAAGCACATCCGCGCTGACGTGAACTATGCCTGGCCCTCGGCCGAAATCGCTGTGATGGGCGCCAAGGGCGCAACGGAAATTCTCTATCGCGCCGAGCTCAGGGACAAGGCGAAGATCGCCAAGCGCACCGCCGATTACGAGGCCCGCTTCGCCAACCCGTTCGTCGCCGCCGAACGCGGCTTCATCGACGACGTGATCATGCCGCACGGCACCCGCCGCCGGGTGATCCGCGCGTTCGAAACGCTGCGGAACAAGAAGGCCAAGATGCCCGCCAAGAAACACGACAACATTCCGCTGTGATGATGTTCAAATCTCTCCTCATCGCCAACCGTGGCGAGATTGCCTGCCGGGTCATCAAGACGGCCAAGCGGATGGGTATACGCACCATCGCAGTGTACTCGGATGCCGATCGCGAAGCGCTGCATGTGAGGATGGCCGACGAGGCCGTGCACATAGGTGGTTCGGCGGCGCGCGACAGTTACCTGTCGATCGACAAGATCGTCGATGCCTGCATCAAGACCGGCGCGGAAGCGGTGCATCCGGGGTACGGGTTCCTCAGCGAGAACCCGGCGTTTGCTGCGGCGCTCAAGAAGGCGAAGATCGCCTTTCTCGGGCCGCCGGTGAAGGCCATCGAGGCGATGGGTGACAAGATCACGTCGAAGAAGATCGCGGCCAAGGCCGGCGTCTCGACGGTGCCCGGGCATATGGGGCTGATCAAGGACGCTGCCGAGGCGGTGAAGATCTCGAAAGAGATCGGCTATCCGGTGATGATCAAGGCATCGGCCGGCGGTGGCGGCAAGGGCATGCGCATTGCCTGGAACGACGCCGAGGCGAAGGAAGGCTTTGAGCGCTCGAAATCCGAGGCGGCGTCCAGCTTCGGCGACGATCGCATCTTCATCGAAAAGTTCGTTACCGAGCCGCGCCATATCGAGATCCAGGTGCTGGGCGACAAGCACGGCAACGTTGTCTACCTCGGCGAGCGCGAGTGCTCGATTCAGCGCCGAAACCAGAAGGTGATCGAGGAGGCGCCCAGCCCGTTCCTCGACGCCAAGACGCGCAAGAAGATGGGCGAGCAGGCCGTCGCACTGGCGAAGGCGGTGGGCTATCAGAGCGCGGGCACCGTCGAGTTCATCGTCGATGGCAAGCGCAACTTCTACTTCCTCGAAATGAACACCCGCCTGCAGGTGGAGCATCCGGTGACGGAGTTGATCACCGGGCTCGATCTCGTCGAGTTGATGCTGCGCGTCGCGGCCGGCGAAGTGTTGCCGATGGCGCAGAAGGACATCAAGCTTAACGGCTGGGCGATCGAGAGCCGCCTCTATGCCGAAGACCCGTATCGCAGCTTCCTGCCCTCGACTGGCCGGTTGACGAGGTACCGTCCGCCCGCCGAAGGCCGGACGGAGGACCGGGTCGTCCGCAACGATACCGGTGTCTATGAGGGCGGCGAGATTTCGACGTTCTACGACCCGATGATCGCCAAGCTCTGCACCTGGGCGCCAACGCGCATCGAGGCGATCGATGCGATGGCCGAGGCGCTGGATGAGTTCGAGGTGGAGGGCGTCGGCCACAACCTGCCGTTCCTCTCGACGGTCATGGATCAGGCGCGCTTCCGCGAAGGGCGGCTCACCACCGGCTACATCGCCGAGGAGTTCCCCGAAGGCTTCAAGGGCGCGGAACTATCCGAGGCGGATTTGCGACGCGTCAGCGCCTTCGCCGCAGTTGCTGCCTATGCGCATGAGGTTCGCGGCTTCGTCGGGGCGAGTGGATCGGCGCTTCATACGTCCGTTGCCGAGCGCTCGGTGGTGATCGGCGATCACCACTGGACCTATGCGATTTCGGCGCGGCACGGCGAATACTGGCTGCAGGCCGACAGCGGCCGGACGCTGGTCGAGATGAACTGGCAGCCCGGCGAGACGGTCGCGCGAGCCCGCATTGATGGCGACGTGCTGGTGATGAAGGTCACGCGCACCACCGACGGCTTCCGTATCCGCTATCGCGGCGCTGACCTCAATGTGCAGGTGGTGCTGCCGCATGTCGCGGCGCTGCTGCCGCTGATGCCGGTGAAGGTGCCGCCGGACCTCAGCAAATTCCTTCTGTGCCCGATGCCGGGGCAGGTGGTCCGTCTCGACGTGAAGGAGGGCGACGTCGTTGAAGATGGCCAGACGCTCGCCATCGTCGAGGCGATGAAGATGGAGAACGTGCTGAAGGCCGAAAAGCGCGCCCGCGTCAGCAAGGTGCGCGTGCAGCCCGGCGCCGTGCTGGCGGTGGATGAAGTGATCCTGGAGTTTGAAGCGGTATGACCGCACCCGCTATCAAGCCCGCCACCTACGCCGCCTGGGCCGCCCTCGCGCAGAAAGACCTGCGCGACACGCCGCTCGCGAGCCTCAACCGCGACTATGGCGGCCTGCCGGTCAAGCCCGCCTATTTCCCCGAGGACGTGCCCGAAGCAGCTGCGGGGGAACTCCCCGGCGCCGCGCCCTTCACGCGCGGCGTACGGGCGACGATGTATGCGGGCCGGCCGTGGACCATCCGGCAGTATGCGGGATTTTCAACGGCGCGCGAAAGCAATGCCTTCTACCGGCAGGCGCTGGAGAAGGGCCAGAAGGGCCTCAGCGTCGCCTTCGACCTGGCGACCCATCGCGGCTACGACAGCGACCACCCGCGCGTGACCGGTGACGTCGGCAAGGCCGGTGTCGCCATCGACAGCGTCGAGGACATGAAGATCCTCTTCGACGGTATCCCGCTCGATCAGATGAGCGTGTCGATGACCATGAACGGTGCGGTGCTGCCGGTGCTCGCCATGTTCATCGTCGCGGCGGAAGAGCAGGGCGTCGCGCAGGCCAAGCTCGACGGGACCATCCAGAACGACATCCTCAAGGAGTTCATGGTCCGCAACACCTACATCTACCCGCCCGCGCCGAGCATGCGCATCGTCGGTGACGTGATCGCGCACACGGCCGCGCACATGCCGAAGTTCAACTCGATTTCGATCTCGGGCTACCACATGCACGAGGCCGGGGCGACGGCGGTTCAGGAACTCGGCTACACGCTGGCCGATGGGCTTGAGTATGCCCGCGCCGCCATGAAGCGCGGCCTCGCCATCGACGCGTTCGCGCCGCGGCTGAGCTTCTTCTTTGGCATCGGCATGAACTTCTTCCTCGAGGTCGCGAAGCTCCGTGCTGCGCGAAAACTCTGGGCCGGGATCATGACCGATTTCGGCGCGGCCGATTCACGCTCAAAGATGCTGCGCACCCATTGCCAGACCTCTGGCGTGTCGCTGACCGAGCAGGATCCCCACAACAACGTCGTGCGCACCACGATCGAGGCGCTGGCTGCGGTGCTGGGCGGCACGCAGTCGCTCCACACGAACTCGTTCGACGAAGCGATCGCACTGCCCACGGAGTTTTCGTCGCGCATCGCTCGCAACACTCAACTCATCCTGCAGCACGAGAGCCGCGTCACCGACGTGGTCGATCCGCTGGGCGGCAGCTACTACATCGAGGCCCTCACCAACGATCTCGTCGTACGCGCCGGGGCGCTGATACAGAGCATCGAGGCAGGTGGTGGCATGACCACGGCCGTCCAGACCGGCATCCCCAAGATGCAGATCGAGAGGGCGGCCACCACACGGCAGGCTCGCGTCGACCGCGGCGAAGACGTGATCGTCGGCGTCAACCGTTTCCGTGTCGATGACGAGCATCCGATCGACGTCCGCGTCGTTGACAATGCCAAGGTGCGCGAGGAGCAGATTGCCCTGATCGACAGGGTCCGGCGCGAGCGCGACCCGGACGCCTGGCGGCGCGCCATCTCCGCGCTTGTCGAGGCGGCGAAGGGCAAAGGAAACCTGCTCGCGGCCTCGATCGACGCTGCGCGGGCCCGCGCGACGTTGGGCGAGATTTCGGCGGCGCTTGAAGGCGTGTTTGACCGCTACCACGCGACAACGCGAGTCATCTCCGGCGTCTATGCGCAAAGCTATGAGGGTGATCCTCAGTATGCCGCACTGACGGGGCGCATCGCGGCGTTCCGGCGCACCGCCTCGCGCGCGCCGTCGGTGTTCATCGCCAAGATGGGGCAGGATGGTCATGACCGCGGCGCCAAGGTGATCGCCACGGCCTTCGCCGATCTCGGCTTCGACGTCCATGTGGGCGATCTGTTCGAGACGGCGCCGGAGGTCGCGCGGCATGTCGAGGAGTTGAAGGTCGACGCGGTCGGCGTTTCTTCGCTGGCGGCCGGGCACCTGACACTGGTGCCGGAGCTGATTGGCGAACTCGGCGTGCGCGGGCTTGATGATGTCACGGTCATCGTCGGCGGTGTCATTCCGGAGCAGGACTATGCGGCGCTGCGCGATGCGGGGGTCGATGAAATCTTCGGGCCTGGCACCAATGTGCTCGACGCGGCACTGTCCGTGCTGAACCAGATCGAAGGGCGGCTGAGCAACAGATGATAGGACGGCTGAACCATGTGGCGATTGTCGTGCCCGATCTCGCGGCTGGCGTTCGAAAGTACCGGGATTTGCTGGGCGCCAACGTTGGCGAGCCGCAGGCGCTGCCCGAGCACGGCGTCACGGTGGTGTTCGTCAAACTCGAAAACACGAAAATCGAACTGATGACGCCGCTCGGAGCGGAGTCGCCGGTGGCAAAGTTCCTCGAGCGCAATCCCGGTGGCGGCATGCATCACGTCTGCTACGAGGTGCACGACCTCCGGGGCGCGGCGCGGACGCTGACTGAGGCAGGTGCCCGAGCGCTGGGCGAGATCAAGACCGGCGCGCACGGCTTGCCGGTGCTTTTCCTGCACCCGAAGGATTTTGACGGCACGCTGATCGAGCTTGAGGAAGTGAAGCCCGACCTGCAGCCGGCTTGAGCCCACGGGCGGACGCCCGCGGCCTTTCTCGACAGGAACGACGCGTGGCGCTACTATTCGCGCGCCATTCATCTGGTCGTGACAGGACCGACCGGCACCAACGTCAATGACTTCCGCGCCATCCTCGTCATGCCGGAATAGGGGCTGATCCAGATGCAGAGTGAAGTCGTAGATATCGCCTACGGACGCGGCCATATTGGCGTGCGCGTGCCGGCCGATGTGCGGGCCACTGTTATTCGCAAACAGGCGCTGCCCAAGCTCGCCGACCCGCGCGGGGCAATCCAGCAGGCGCTCGAGCATCCGGTCAATTCGCCGTCGCTGGCGGAGCTGTCGAGGGGCCGCAAGAGCGCTTGCATCCTCATCTGCGACATCACCCGGCCGGTGCCCAACGGGCTGTTCCTGCAGCAGATGATCCGCACCATGATCGAGGCGGGGATTCCGCGCGAAGAGATCACCGTGCTCGTCGCAACCGGTCTGCACCGGCCCAACGAGGGCGCGGAACTCGCGGAGCTCGTCGGCGATCCGTGGGTGCTCGAAAACGTGCGGGTGGTGAACCACTTTGCGCGCGACGAGGACTCGCTGGTTGACCTCGGCGCAACCCCGACGCGGGGCACGCCGGTGTTCATCAACCGCCTGCTGGTGGACGCGGACCTGCGCATCGCCACGGGGCTGGTCGAGCCGCATTTCATGGCGGGCTGGTCGGGCGGCCGCAAGGTCGTGGCGCCGGGTGTTGCGGGGCACAAGACCATCCGGACGTTCCACTCGGCGCGGTTCATGGAAGATCCGCTGGCGGTGCAGTGCAACCTCGCGGGCAATCCGCTGCACGAGGAGCAGCTCGAAATCGTCCGCAAGGTCGGCGAGCTCTATGCGCTGAACACGGTCATCGACGAAGACCGCGACCTCTGTTTCGTCAGTTTTGGCGAGATCATTGCCAGCCACCTCGCGGCGGTGGAATTCGTGGCGGCCGAGACGGCCATTCCGGTGGGGCGGAAGTTCAAAACGGTGGTCACGTCGGCGGCGGGCTATCCGCTCGACAAGACGTACTATCAGACCGTCAAGGGCATGGTGACGCCGCTCGATATTCTCGAGCCGGGCGGCACGCTGATCATTGCGTCCGAATGCTCCGAGGGATTCGGCAGCGAGCATTTTCTCGCGTCGCAACGGCAGCTTCTGGAACTGGGGCCGGAGCGTTTCCTTGCGACGCTGTCGGCAAAGACACTCGCCGATATCGACGAGTGGCAGACAGAGATGCAGCTCAAGCCGATGCGCATCGGCCGCATCCAGCTGCACACCGGCGGGCTGACGCCGGACGAGCGGCTGGCGACGTGTGTCGAGATTGTCGGCTCGATCGAAGAGGCGATTGCGCAGAGCGTGGCGCGGCAGGGGGATGCGGATGTCGCCTTCATCCCCGAGGGGCCGTATGTGGTGCCGTTGGCGCGCGGCGTTGCACCGTGATCCACGTTCACCTCGATGCGGTGGGCGGCGCGGCCGGTGACATGTTCATCGCCGCGATGCTGGGGGCGTTTCCGCACCTCCGCAATGCCGCGATGGCCGAGGCCCGGGCGGTGCTGCCCGAGGCCGCCGGGCGGCCGGTGTTGAACCCCGGCGACAGCAACGGCATTGCGGTGCTGCGGTTCGGGCTTGAGGGGGGCGGGCATCACCACCACCCGCATGACCATGGCGATCATCATCACGACGAGGCCCACGATCATCACCACCATGAGGCGCACGCCACGTCCTACCGGGCGCTCTGCGCGCGGATTGCCGAGGCACCGCTGAGCGAAGGGACTCGGGGGCAGGCGCTGGCGCTGCTGCAGCGGCTGGCGCGGGTCGAGGCGGCGATTCATCAGGTGTCGATCGACGAGGTGCATTTTCACGAACTGGCGGACTGGGATTCACTGGTCGATGTGGTGGCCGCTGCCTCGATCATTGCGGCGCTGCCCGAAGCGACGTGGAGCGTTTCGGACCTGCCGGTGGGAAGCGGCCTGGTGAAGACCCAGCACGGGCAGTTGCCGGTGCCAGCTCCCGCCACGCTGGCGCTGCTCGAAGGTTTCGCCTGGCGCGACGACGGGGTTGGCGGGGAGCGGGTGACGCCGACTGGCGCGGCGATCATCAGCCATCTCGTGAAGCCGGGTGCGGTGCGGCCCGCCGGGCGTCTGGTAAGTGTCGGCACCGGGGCAGGGACACGCACGCTGGCTGCGATGCCGAATGTGCTGCGAGCGGTTGTCTTCGATGCCGCGGCGGCATCGGCCGATGAGCGCGTTGCGGTCATCAGCTTTGAAGTGGACGACATGTCGGGCGAGGAGATCGCCGTGGCGGCCGAGCGGCTGCGTGGCGAGCCGGGCGCACTCGATGTGACGTTCGACATGCGCTGGGGCAAGAAGGGCCGCGCCGTGCACGGTTTCCGGCTGCTCACGACGCTCGATGCCCGCGACGCGGTCATCAGCCGGTGCCTCATCGAGACCTCGACCATCGGCCTGCGTCACCACGAAGAAGCACGGGTGGTTCTGCCGCGCGTTGCGGAGAAGGTGGGATCGGTGGGCCTCAAGCGCGTGACGCGTCCGGATGGGAGCACCAGCACCAAGGCCGAGAACGACGATCTCGACGGAGCCTCGCTGGCCGAGCGCCGCCTGAAGAAGATGCAGGCGGAACACGATGTCTGACACTGCCCGGCTGGCTGCCGCGATCGAGGGAGTGGGCAACCTGGCGATTGCCGTCAGCGGCGGCGTCGACTCGATGACGCTTGCGACCTTCGCGCATCGCACCGAGCCGGATCGGACCCATGTTGTGCATGCGGTGTCGCCCGCAGTACCTCCGGCCGCGACCGAGCGGGTGCGGGCGCTCGCCGCTGCGGAAGGCTGGCGGCTGACCATAATCGATGCGGGAGAGTTTGCCGATGAGCGGTATCGCCAGAACCCGGTCAATCGCTGCTACTTCTGCAAGCT
>Ga0073904_10002496_pt1 | contig 13893 bp, 13 predicted proteins | sample KloWWTrecipitate_FD_66668 | JGI IMG/M metagenome (GOLD analysis project Ga0073904, IMG submission 66668) | Active sludge microbial communities from Klosterneuburg, Austria, studying microevolution and ecology of nitrifiers - Klosterneuburg... | ecosystem: Engineered > WWTP > Aerobic digester >...
TAATTCCCTCGCCACTGAGCCGTTGCAGATATTCATCGCGCGTCGAGCGCCGCTGATTAACCCGCAAGGCCATTGGCGGCGGCCCGTTGCCTGCCGCCACAATGCTTGGCCAATCATCCGGCCAGGCCGACTGCAAGGTATGCAACCACCAGTCCGGATGCTGGCTCAGGGCAAGCTCGTCGTTGGCCAGCGCTGCCGTCAATTCAGCTTGTTGGCGCAAAAAATTGCGCAATACGCCATTGACCAGCCCACGGAAATTTCCGCCAGCCAGCTCGGCCGCCGCGGCCACGGCCTGGTCGACGACGGTATGCGCCGCCTCCGGCCGGGTTTCCAGACGATAGATGGCGACCAGCAACAGGGCTCGCACCTCGTTATCAGCCAGCGGTCTGGCCACCAGGCGGGAGAGGAAAAAATCGCCCCGCCCGTAAGCGCGCAGGCTGCCATAGACGACATCCTGCACAGCGGGACGGGCAATAGAATCAACGCGGCTCAGCAAGCCATCGGCCAGGCTCTGCCCGGCAAATACGGCAGCGTTGATACGAGCGGCTTGCAGCAGGGCAAAAGCCAGTGAATCGAGTGGTAATGAGGACATAGGCCTGAATTATCGCACGCTGCATAATGGCGCAATGCGTCGATTCCTTCATGCCCTCAGTTGTACCCTTGCCTTCGTACTTGCCTGCACTCCCGCCCTGGCTCACGCCTGGAATGCCGCTGGCCACCGGCTGACTGCCAGCATCGCCTGGCAGCAACTGTCGGCACCGAGCCGGGATTTTGTCGCAGCCGCCCTCGCTCGCCATCCCGATCACCCCCGCTGGGTGGAAAAAGCCAAATCCACCGAGGCCGCCGACATCTTCGCCGAAGCCTCAACCTGGCCCGACGACATTCGCAACGACCCGCGTTTCTACAACGAAGGCCGCGAGCCGCCCACCCCGCCGCTACCCGGGCTGAGCGACACCGCCCGCCACAAACGCTGGCACTACGTCGATCTCGGCGACGACGGCAAGGTCCGCGAGGGTGAGATTGACCAGCAGATCGAGCGTCTGAGCCAATTACTGCGGTCAACCCGGAAAAACGAGCAAATTTCCTATGCCCTGCCCTGGCTGCTGCACCTCGTCGCCGACATTCACCAACCCTTGCATGTTGGCCGAGACGGCGACGAAGGCGGCAACCGGGTTGAAATCGAAAACCCGTTCAACAAGCGCCTGCCTTTCTCCAGTCTGCACACCTATTGGGACGACCTGCCCGGTCCGCCCTGGCTGCGTGGTAAACGGCTGGAGAAAAATGCCGCAAGCCTGCTCGATAATTTCCCGGCACCGGCTCAGGGGAATGTCAGGCAGTGGAAGGAGGAAAGCCATCGCCTGCTCGCCGACGCCTACCCGCTCGCCAATGGCAGTCTGCTGCCAATGATTACCGAGGAATTCCACCAGCAGGCGCGGGAAACGGCCAATCGACGAATTCTTGAGGCCGGCTACCGGCTAGGCCGGCTGCTGGAAAGCATTTTCGCCCACCGGGTTTCACGTGAAACGCCCTAAAATCAAGCCATGAATGGCCTGCACCTGATCGCCGACCTGCACGGCTGCCGCTGCCCGCCGAGCTTTCTGCTCGATGCGCCGGGGCTGGAAATCTTTTGTGTCGAGGCCTGCCTGCGGCACGGCCTGACCGTCGTCGGCCGACTTTTTCACGCCTTCCGGGATGCCGGCGGCGAACCGGCCGGCATCACCGGCACCGTCGTGCTGGCCGAATCCCACCTCGCCGTTCATACCTGGCCGGAGATCGGCAGTGCCACACTGGATGTTTACGTCTGCAATTTCAGTGGCGACAACAGCCGGCAAGCCCACGCGCTATTCGCCGAAGTCATTGCCAGCTTTGCCCCAGCCCGAATGGAAACGAAAGAAGTCACGCGCGGCCAGCTCGGCAATTAATGCCAGCGGCTAGATCGGGCTGATCTCAGGCCGGCAGATCGAAGCGGTCGCCCACCTTGAGCGGGTGGCCGGCCAAAAATTGTTGCACCGGCAAACGCTTGCCGCCGGCCTTTTGCAATTCGCTGATCGCCAGCGCGCCTTCGCCGCAGGCAACCACGACAGTGCTGCGGTCAACTGCCAAAATCTGCCCGATTTCACCGCTGGCAGCCACTGGCGTCGCCCGCCACAGCTTGACGGTCTGACCGGCGAACAGCGCCTGAGCACCGGGAAACGGGTTGAAGGCACGAAGATGGCGATCCAGCTCGGCGGCGCTCCTCTTCCAGTCAATGATCGCTTCCGCTTTCTCGATCTTGTGGGCATAGGTCACGCCCTCGGCCGGCTGCGGCTCGGCCGGCAAAGGCAGCATACCCAGCGCCTCGACAACCAGTTTCGCACCGAGTGCGGCCAGACGGTCGTGCAGCGTCGCCGAGGTATCGTCGGCTGCAATCGGGAAAGCCTCGCGCAGCAACACCGGGCCGGTATCCAGCCCGGCCTCCATCTGCATGATGCAGACGCCGGTTGCCGTATCACCGGCCAGCAAAGCCCGCTGAATTGGTGCCGCACCACGCCAGCGCGGCAATAAAGAGGCATGGATATTGAGACAGCCAAAACGTGGCAAGTCGAGTACGACTTGCGGCAAGATCAGACCATACGCCGCGACCACCATCACCTCGGCACCCACCGCGGCAATCTTTTGCTGCGCCGCCGGATCCTTCAGGCTAAGCGGCTGGAAAACCTCAATGCCATTTTCCAGCGCCAGTTTCTTGACCGGCGAAGCCTGCAAGGTCATCCCGCGGCCGGCCGGACGATCCGGCTGGCTGAGCACCAGCGCTACCTCGTTACCCGCACCGACGATGGCCTGCAGCGCCTGCGCGGCAAATTCCGGCGTCCCGGCAAAAATCAGCTTCATGCCGTTACCCGAGCCTGCTTGGCAAGCCGGGACTTGATTCTGACCTGCTTCAGTTGCGACAGGTGATCGACAAAAACGATGCCATCAAGATGGTCGATTTCGTGCTGGATACACACGGCCAATAAACCATCGGTGGTAATCGACTGTTTTTTTCCTTCAAGATCAAGGAAATGCACAGTCACCCGCTCGGCACGCTCGACCTTGTCGTAAATCCCCGGTACCGACAAGCAGCCCTCCTCACCTGTCTGGGAACCCTCGCAGCTTTCCAGACGCGGATTGATGAAAATGCGCAGATCGTTCCTGTCTTCCGAGGTGTCAATCACGATAAGCCGTTTGTGAACATCGACCTGAGTTGCCGCCAGCCCGATACCAGGCGCTTCGTACATGGTTTCAGCCATGTCGGCGACCAGTTTACGGATGCTGTCGTCAATGCTTGTAATCGGGGCCGCCACTTTTTTCAGGCGGACATCGGGGAAACGCAAAATGGGTAGAAGTGCCATATATGAACCGGAATAAAAGCTTGCCCGCTTAGGTTATTACGTGCAGAATCTAAAGTAATTTTTGAGATATGAACGCATTTTTCTCGAGGAGTTCTGACAACTTCGAGTGCACCGCGTTCCACCGGCACGTGAGGTTACGACTATGGCCCGCATTATATCCGCGCTCATCCTGGCCGTGACGGCCGCTTGCGCATTCGCTGCTGAGCCACTCAAGCTGGTTGACAACCCACCCGACCGCCACATCGTCGTCCCCGGCGACACTTTGTGGGGCATTTCCGGCAAATTCCTCAAACAGCCCTGGCGCTGGCCGGAGATCTGGAACATGAACAAGGCGGAAATCAAGAATCCGCACCTGATCTACCCTGGCGACATCATTCTGCTCGAACATTTCGGCGGCACTCCCCGCCTGAAAATCGCCAAACAGGTGAGCGGGAAACTGCAACCCAAGGTCTACAGCGAAGCCATCCAGCAGGTGATCCCAAGCATTCCGCCGAATATCATCGAACCCTATATTTCGCAGCCGCTGATTATCGAACCGGGCGAGAACGACAGTCTCACCCGCATTGTCGCCACCCAGGAAGACCGCATGATGCTGGGCAGTGGCGATACCGCCTTTGTCTCCGGCATCCCCGATAGCAGTGTCGAAAAATGGAACGTTTTCCGCCCCGGCAAGCCGCTGATCGATCCCGAAACCGGTGAAGTACTCGCCCATGAGGCCTTCTTCCTGGGCAATATGCGGCTGGTTCAGCCCGGCGAACCGGCTGTTTTGCGCGTCACACTGGCCAAGGAAGAAATGGGTCGCGGCGACCGCCTGCGCCCCGCTCCGCCACCGGAAATCATTGCCTACGCCCCGCATCGCCCGGAACAACAGGTTGCCGCCAAGATCATGTCGATTTATGGCGGCGCCTATGAAGGTGGCCCCGGTTTCGTCGTCTCGCTGAGCCGCGGTAAAAATGACGGCCTGGAAGTCGGCCATGTCCTCGCCCTCTTCCGCGACCGGATCGCGACCAGCATCGATGAAGATGGCCGTCGCGTACATACGGCACTCCCGGAAGAACGTTACGCGCTGGCCTTCGTTTTCCGGGTTTTCAACCGGGTGGCCTATGCCCTGGTCGTCGAATCTTCGAAATCCGTCATCGTCGGCGACTCGGCAAGGAATCCATGATCGAATCCGAAGAGTTGGCCGCCTGGTTGCGGCTGACCCTGATTCCCGGCATTGGCGGCGAGACGCAGCGAAAGCTTCTCGCCGCTTTCGGTTTACCCGAGGCCATTTTCGCCGCCGGACGGCTGGCGGCACGCGCCATCGTTGGCAGCCGGGCCGATTTGCTCTTTGATTTCGACCCCAGCGAAGCCGTCGACCGCAGCATGGCCTGGGCCAGCGAACCCGGCCAGTCCATCCTGACACTGGCCGATAGCGCTTACCCGGCAGCCCTGCTTGAAATCGCCGATCCGCCCAATGTTCTCTATGTCCGGGGTAATCCCGCTCTGCTGCAAAAGCGCGGACTGGGTGTCGTCGGTAGCCGCAATGCCACACCGCAAGGCCTGCAGACAGCCGAAATTTTTGCCAAGGCACTGGCTGGCACGGGCCTGAGCATCATCAGCGGTCTTGCCCTCGGCATCGACGCTGCGGCGCACCGGGGAGCCCTCGCTGCCGGTGGCGACACGATCGCCGTTATCGGTACCGGTGCCGATCGTCTCTACCCTGCCCGTAACAAGGAATTGGCCCTGGCGATTGCCGAACGCGGCGCCATTGTTTCCGAATTCCCGCTTGGCACGCCAGCCATTGCCGCCAATTTCCCGCGCCGTAACCGGATCATCTCGGGACTGTCGTGTGGCGTGCTGGTTGTCGAAGCTGCCCCGGAAAGTGGCTCACTGATCACCGCCCGCCTCGCCGCCGACCAAGGCCGGGAGGTTTTTGCCATTCCCGGCTCCATTCATTCACCGGTTGCCCGCGGCTGTCACAAGCTGATCAAACAGGGTGCCAAACTGGTCGAAACCGCTCAGGATGTGCTGGAAGAACTCGGCAATTTTGCCGCAGCGGAAACGCTCCCCGCAACCGCCGCCCGCGCTGTAGAAAACACTCTGCTCACGGCCATCGGCCACGATCCCTGCAGCCTCGACGAACTGGTCGAACGCACCGGATTCGGTACGAACCAGTTGCTCACCGAACTACTGACGCTCGAACTCGGCGGCCAGATCGCCCCCCTCCCCGGCAATCGCTACCAGCGCCTCGCCTGATCTCTCATATATATATAGACGGCTTGCCAAGCCGCTCGCCGGGCCCTTATCATGCCCCGGCACCTAACAGGCCAAACTCATGAGCAAAAAGCTGATCATTGCCGAAAAACCTTCCGTCGCCGCCGACATTGCCAAGGCGTTGGGGGGCTTCACCAAGCACGACGACTACTTCGAAAGCGAGACGCACCTCATCTCCTCCGCCGTCGGCCACCTGCTGGAACTGCGCTGCCCGGAAGAATTCGAAGTCAAGCGCGGCAAATGGTCGTTTGCCCATCTGCCGGTGATTCCACCAAACTTCGCGCTGGCGCCGATCGAAAAAACCGAATCCCGCCTCAAGGTGCTGGCCAAACTGATCAAGCGCAAGGATGTTGATGGCCTGATCAATGCCTGTGACGCCGGGCGCGAAGGTGAATTGATCTTCAATTACATCGCCCAGTACACCAAATCCGGCAAGGCGGTACAGCGTCTGTGGTTGCAGTCGATGACCCAGGGCGCCATCCGCGACGGCTTTTCTCGCCTGCGCGACGGCCAGGAAATGCAGGGCCTCGGCGATGCCGCCGTCTGCCGCTCTGAATCCGACTGGCTGGTCGGCATCAACGGCACCCGGGCGATGACCGCCTTCAACTCGAAAACCGGTGGCTTCCACCTAACCACCGTTGGCCGCGTCCAGACCCCGACGCTGGCCATCGTCGTCGAGCGTGAAAAGAAAATCCGCGAATTCAAGGCTCGTCCCTACTGGGAAGTTGAAGGCGAATTCGAAGCCAAAGCCGGTAGCTACTGCGGCAAATGGTTCGACGAAGCCTTCAAGGGCAAGGAAAACGACGAACACGCCCGTGCCGACCGTATTTGGGAGCAACCCAAGGCCGACGCCATCCGTGCCGCTACCCTCGGCAAACCCGGCATCGTTACCGAGGAAGCCAAACCGGAAACCCGCCTTTCACCGCTGCTCTTCGATTTGACCAGCCTGCAGCGCGAAGCCAACGCTCGCTTCGGCTTCTCGGCCAAGACCACGCTGTCGCTGGCGCAAGCCCTCTACGAAAAGCACAAGGTACTGACTTATCCACGGACCGACTCGCGCTGCCTGCCGGAGGATTACATCCCGACGGTCAAGGCCACGCTGGCGATTCTGACCGGCGAAGGGGCCGGCAAGGGTCACGACGAAGTGCTGCTTGCCCGCTACTCACCCTTTGCCCACCAGATTCTGGCGCGTAACTGGGTGATGCCGAACAAACGGATTTTCAATAACGCCAAGATCAGTGATCACTTTGCGATTATCCCGACGCCGCAAGCACCAAAAAACCTCAACGAACTGGAACAGAAACTTTACGATTTCGTCGTCAAGCGCTTCCTCTCGGTTTTTTTCCCGGCCGCCGAATACCTGGTCACCACCCGTATCACCCGGGTTGAAGGGCATCCCTTCAAGACCGAGGGCAAGGTTCTGGTCAATCCGGGCTGGCTGGCGGTGCATGGTAAGGAAGGTCAGGAAGGCACCGAAGGTAATCTGGTTGCGGTCGACGCCGGAGAAAAGGTAAAAACCGAAGACATCACCGTCAAGGCCAACGAAACCCGCCCGCCACCACGCCACTCTGAAGCCACGCTGCTCTCCGCCATGGAAGGCGCCGGCAAGATGGTCGACGACGAGGAACTCAAGGCGGCAATGGCCGGCCGTGGCCTCGGCACACCGGCAACGCGGGCCCAAATCATTGAAAACCTGATCGGCGAACAATACGTCCTGCGCGAAGGCCGCGAACTGATCCCAACCGCCAAAGCTTTCTCGCTGATGACACTATTGAACGGTCTAGGCATTACCGAATTGACTCAGCCGGAACTGACCGGTGACTGGGAATGGAAGCTCGGCCGCATCGAAAAAGGCGAATTTACCCGCGACGAATTCATGCGCGAAATCGCCGAAATGACCCGCCACATCGTCGAGCGCGCCAAGACTTTCGACAGTGACACCATTCCCGGCGATTTTGGCGTATTGACCGCCGCCTGCCCGCGTTGCGGTGGCGTGATTCGCGAAACCTACAAAAAATTCCAGTGCGGTGCCTGTGATTACTCGCTGTGGAAGATCGTTGCCAGCCGTCAGTTCGAACCGGCGGAAATCGACACCCTGATTAACGAGAAACAGATCGGCCCGCTGACCGGTTTCCGCAGCAAGATGGGCCGCACTTTTTCGGCTGCGATCAAGCTGAACGACAATTTCGAGCCGGAATTCGACTTCGGCCAGGACAAGACGGCGGAAGGGGAAAGCGCCGAACCGGTCGACTTCACCGGTCAGCCGATGCTGGGTAATTGCCCGAAATGTGCCGCCAATGTTTACGAACACGGCACATCCTATGTTTGCGAAAAATCAGTCGGTCCAGAGAAAACCTGCGACTTCCGCTCGGGCAAGATCATCCTGCAACAGCCGATTGATGCAGCCCAAATGAAAAAGCTGCTGACCGAAGGCAAGACCGATTTGCTCAAGGAGTTTGTCTCCAACCGCACCCGTCGCAAGTTCTCGGCTTATCTGGTCGCCAAGGAAGGCAAGGTCAGTTTCGAGTTCGAGAAGAAAGTAGCAAAACCCAAGGCCGCAGCCAAGAAGAAGGCCGAAGCAGAAGCCTGAGCGAATTCACTACGCCCATATTTCGGCGTACTGCTAGACCAGTTCAAAAAAAGCCCCCGGAATAACTCTCCGAGGGCTTTTTCCATTATTGCAAGAACGGGAGCTATTTTGCGCCCTTGCCCATTTCTTCGACGGTGCGAGCATCAATGTAAGCTTTGACAGCCCATACGGCTTCCTGAGTGAATACCTCGCCGTAGGCAGGCATGGTGTATCGGCCCTCACTATTTTTTTTGCCGTGCAGCGTAATGTCCTTGAAGTAGCCATCCCCCTCTTTCATGCAGGACTCCTGTAGACTCTTGGAACCCATCTCCAGACATTCCTTGCCGTACTTCAGCAAATCAGGTGCAACGCCACCGGACTCGGCGTTCAACCCGTGGCACCCCGCACAATTGTGCAGATAACCAACTGCACCGACGGCCGCTGCCTTCGCGTTGCCACGATAGGGATTGGGCTCTACCCATTCGGCACCGATTGGCTTGAGACTTGAGGTGTCAACCGCATGCGGCGTCACGTCCCCATGGGCCAACACGTCAGCGCCCATCGCTACAAAAACCAGCCCGGCCAACAAGCCGCTGATTGTTTTCAATCTCTGCATTTCTTACTCCTCCAGTTACTTTCGTATGACACTCATACGTGGGTTCGACCACGCCAGAACCATTAGTTGCAGGCAAGGCCTGAAAACAATCAAGGAAATCAAAATACGGCAACTTACCAAAATGCCGGATCTGGCCGCTCTGCGCGAAGTCCGCTACCGATGGAGAAAGTCCGTTTCAGTGGAATGCCGCTACCTACAGCGTGCTTCCATGTAAAACATCAACGAACAGCCGTCGCTCCCGGCAACTGGCAGGACAACAATGCAGCCCGCACCGCGTCGATGGCTTGCGGACGGGGGAAAGTCACCCGCCAGATCAAGCCTACCGTCCGTGACGGTTGCTTCCCCTGAAACGTCAATATCTTGACCATCGGCTCCTTGTCGATCAAGGGATCGGCCGCCGTACTCGGCATCACTGCAATGCCCGCCCCGCTCGCCACCATGTAGCGAATCGTTTCCAGCGAACCGCCTTCCAGCGAATGCTCCAGCGCATTGGGGGCCGTCAGGCGTGGGCAGGATTCCAGTACCTGATCGCGGAAACAGTTGCCCTGGCCAAGCAACAACATGTTCTGGCCATCCAGTTCATCCGCCGCTACCGCTGAATGCTGCGCCCAGGGATGTTTGGCCGGTACCACCACCCGGAACGGCTCTTCATAAACGGCTTGCGCCACCAAACCGGGTTCGGCAAAGGGCAGCGCAATCACTATCACATCGAGTTCGCCCGCCTTCAAGGCCGGAATCAGGTTGGCAGTGAAATCTTCCTTCAGATACAGCGGCATGGCTGGCGCATGATTGTGCAGCGCCGGGATGAACTGCGGCAACAGATATGGCGCAATGCTGTAGATAACGCCGACGCGTAGCGGGCCAGTGAGCGGGTCGCCGCCGGTGCCGGCAATTTCTTCCAGGCGCACCGCCTCTTCCAGTACCCGCCGCGCCTGGGTAACGATACGCTCACCGAGCGCGGTAATCCGCACATCGGCCGCAGTCCGTTCAAACAAGGCTGCGCCAAGCTGGCCCTCGACCTTTTTCAACGCGACCGACAATGTCGGCTGGCTGACGTGACAGGCTTCGGCCGCCTTGCCGAAATGGCGCTCACGGGCCAAGGCCACGATGTAGCGCATTTCCGTCAAGGTCATGCCGAATAACCCAGTTTTTTCATGTCGACCGCAGATAACCAGCGCCATTCGCCGGGTTTGAGGTCATCCGGTAATTCAAGTTCGCCGATGGTTTCACGATGCAAGGCCTCAACCCGATTGCCGGCTGCAGCGACCATCCGCTTGACCTGATGGTATTTGCCGCCAGTCAGGGTCAGGCGCAGCCAATGTTCGCCAACCATCTCGCAGGCGGCAGCGGCAATCGGCTCCGGCTCATCGTTGAGCAGCACCCCGCTCAGCAACTGATCAATCTGGCTTTGATCGATCGGATGCTTGGTCGTTGCCAGATAGACCTTGGGCACCTTGCGTTTGGCTGAGGACAGCACATGGTTAAGCTGGCCATCGTCGGTAATCAGCAGCAGGCCGGTGGTGTCTTCGTCGAGCCGGCCAATCGGCTGGACATCGCGTTCGCGCAGTTGCACTGGCAGCAAGCTGAGTACGCTCGGGTGGTGCAGCGGCTTGCGCGAGCATTCGTAACCGGGCGGCTTGTGCAGCATCAGGCTGGCGAATTCGGCATAGGGCCAATCAACGCCATCGACCGTAAACACCAGACCGTTGGTATCGATTTCAGCAAAAGGATTAGCAGAAGTCTGGCCGTTGACCGCGACCAGTTCGTGCCGGATAAGTGATCGGCAAGCCTTGCGGGTGCCGAAGCCGTGCTTTTGGAGGATTCGTTCTAGTTGCATGGGCAGAATGCTAACATTCGGCCATGAACTTCGAACATCTTATCCAAATCAACGATCCGGAAAATCCGCTGATCGACCCGCTGCACCGCGACCAACTGTGGCAGGGCCTGCTCTACCGCGTCGAAAACCCGGTGCCGTTTTTACCCGGTCTGGAATCCTGCACCATTCTCGAACGACAGGCTGAAACCTTGTTGCGCGAACTGGATTTCGGCCCGGCGGTGATTCGCGACCGGGTCACGATCAGCGAAATGTACAGCGTGCGCTTTGACATTGAGCCGTCCGAAGTCCACCCCGGTGGCAGTCTGCAGATCACCATCGAAGAACCGGAAGCTGGCTTCCTGTTCCTGCGTTTCACTTACCAAACGACGCTGGCCACCAATCCGAACTCGGAAGAACGCGCCTACATCGAGTACGTCAAATCGGCCTACCACCAGTCGGATGTCGATTGCGTGCGGATCATCCGCACGCTGGCCGCCGGCGGTACGCCGGTCTGATCAGACGCCATGGCTAGCGACGCAAGCGCAGTCAGTTGAATGTCGGCAATGGTCGCGACAACCTGACCCATAAAAAAGCCACCTCGTTGAGGTGGCTTTCATAAAATTCTAATTCCCACGAAATCTAGATATTTGGGAAAATCTAAAATATCGTTTTATCCGACAAAACTACTAAATATCAATCCGGGCGTTCAACGCATTGGTTTCAATGAAGGCACGACGGGGCTCGACCAGTTCGCCCATAAGCGTGGTGAAAATCTCGTCAGCGGCAATCGCATCATCGATCTGCACCCGCAACAGGCGGCGGACCTTGGGATCCATGGTCGTTTCCCACAACTGCGAGGGGTTCATTTCGCCCAAGCCTTTGTAACGTTGCTTGCTGATGCCGCGTTCAACTTCGTTGAGCAGCCACTTCATGGCGTCACCAAAGTTGCTAACAACCTGCTTTTTCTCGCCACGCATCATGAAAGCACCAGCACCAAACAGATCAGCCAGGGTTTCTGCCGTATGCCGTAGTTGCATGAAATCGCCGGAAAGCAGCAGATCTTCGTCGATCAGGCCAACTTTCAGGTTGCCGTGGTGCATTTTTTCGATGCGCAAGGTCCAGCGTTCCTGGATGTCGTCGTATCTCGGCACCACACGAATCCCGGCGGCCAGATGTTGGGCAACCAGATCGGCACTCGCCTTGGTCGTTTCTTCGGAGCTTAGATCAAGCTTCAGATTGTGCTGAACCAGTGCCTTGAGGACGACCGGATCAACCAGATGCGAGATACGTTCGATGACTGCTTCGGTCAACAGCCAGGAACGGGCCAATTCTTCCAACGCTGAACCGCTCACCGGCTCGCCACCGGCCCGCGGCATCAGGCTGGCATCGTCCATCGCCATGCGCAGCAGGAACTGGTGGTATTCCTGATCATCCTTCAGGTAACGCTCGGTCTTGCCGTGCTTGACTTTGTAGAGCGGCGGCTGGGCAATATACACGTACCCGCGTTCGATCAGCTCCGGCATCTGGCGGTAAAGCAGCGTCAGCAGCAGGGTACGGATGTGCGCGCCGTCCACGTCCGCGTCGGTCATGATGATAATGCGGTGATAACGCAGTTTTTCGATCTTGAATTCGTCTTTGCCGATGCCGGTGCCGAGCGCCGTGATTAGAGTGACGATCTGCTCGCTGGAAATCAGCTTGTCGAAACGGGCTTTCTCGACGTTCAGCACCTTGCCGCGCAGCGGCAAAATGGCCTGAAACTTGCGGTCGCGGCCCTGTTTGGCGGAGCCGCCGGCGGAGTCACCCTCGACGATGTAAACCTCACAAAGCGCCGGATCTTTTTCCTGACAATCGGCCAGTTTGCCGGGCAGGCCAATGCCGTCCAGCACGCCTTTACGGCGGGTCAATTCACGGGCACGACGGGCAGCTTCACGAGCGCGGGAGGCTTCGACGATCTTGCCGGTAATGATTTTGGCGTCGACAGGGCGCTCCAGCAGGAAATCGGCCAGCTTCTGGGCAACCACTTCTTCCACTGCCGGACGGGCTTCGGAAGAAACCAGTTTCATCTTGGTTTGCGAGGCAAACTTGGGGTCGGGCATCTTGACCGACAAGACGCAAACCAGACCTTCGCGCATGTCGTCACCAGCGATTTCGACCTTGGCCTTCTTGGCGATCTCGTGTTCGTCGATGTACTTGTTTATGACCCGCGTCATCGCCGCGCGCAGGCCGGTCAGGTGGGTGCCACCATCGGATTGCGGGATGTTGTTGGTGAAGCAGAGCACCTGTTCCTGATAGGAATCGTTCCACTGCATCGCCACTTCAACACCAATCGTTACGCCTGTATCACCCACTTTGGCTTCGCCGGCCGAGTAGAAAATGGTCGGATGAAGAACCGTTTTGCTCCGATTGATGTATTCGACAAAGCTGGTCACACCACCGGCAAAAGCAAAGTCTTCTTCCTTGCCGGTGCGCTGGTCGATCAGGCGAATACGCACACCGTTGTTGAGGAAGGACAGTTCGCGCAAACGCTTGGCGAGAATTTCGTAGTGAAATTCAATGTGCTCGAAAATCTGCTCATCAGCGAGGAAATGAACTTCGGTGCCGCGCTTTTCGGTATCACCGACAATTTTAAGCGGCGAAATTTCGACGCCGTCTTTCATTTCAATGATGCGGTCAACGGCGTGGCCGCGGCAAAATTCCATTTGCCGTTTCTTGCCATCGCGCCGAATGGTCAGGCGCAGCCATTTGGAAAGCGCATTGACGCAGGAAACACCCACCCCGTGTAAACCGCCGGAAACCTTGTAGGAATTCTGGTTGAACTTGCCGCCGGCGTGTAGTTCGGTCAGCGCAATTTCCGCTGCCGTCCGCTTCGGCTCGTGCTTGTCGTCCATTTTAACGCCGGTCGGAATACCCCGGCCGTTGTCGGTGACACTGATCGAATTATCGATATGAATGGTAACAACGATGTCATCACAATGACCCGCCAAGGCTTCGTCAATCGAGTTGTCGACCACCTCGAAAACCAGGTGATGCAGGCCGGTGCCATCGGACGTATCGCCGATGTACATGCCTGGACGTTTGCGTACGGCTTCCAGCCCTTCAAGGATCTGGATGCTGGATTCGCCGTAAGCCTGATCGGTGCCTTGCGGGCTGATTTCTTCATTCATTACTTGTGTTCCACGTGAAACTTTTTCTTTTAATTCAATAATCAAATACGCATCGGCATGATGACGTACTTGAAGCGCTCGTTGCCCGGCACAGTGATTAG
>Ga0073904_10002497_pt1 | contig 13889 bp, 9 predicted proteins | sample KloWWTrecipitate_FD_66668 | JGI IMG/M metagenome (GOLD analysis project Ga0073904, IMG submission 66668) | Active sludge microbial communities from Klosterneuburg, Austria, studying microevolution and ecology of nitrifiers - Klosterneuburg... | ecosystem: Engineered > WWTP > Aerobic digester >...
CTGGTGGAGGGAGAGGATCTTTCGCAGCGGCTGAAGAGAGGGGCGGTTCCCCCGGACGAGGCCATCGCGATAGCCAGACAGATCGCCGAAGCTCTCGAAGCGGCCCACGAAAAGGGCATCGTCCATCGCGACCTCAAGCCCGCGAACGTCAAGCTGACGCCGGATGGGAAGGTCAAGGTCCTCGACTTCGGTCTCGCCAAGGCCTATTCGAGCGACGGACCGGTCGGCAGTTCGCCCGAGGTCTCGCACTCCCCCACCATGACCCGGCAGGGCACGGAAGCCGGCATGATTCTCGGCACCGCCGCCTACATGAGTCCCGAGCAGGCGCGGGGCAAGGTCGTCGACAAACGCGCGGACATCTGGGCTTTCGGCGTGGTGCTCTACGAGACGCTCGCGGGCGCCCGGCTTTTCGCGGGCGAAACCGTGAGCGACGTGCTGGCCGCGGTCCTGCGGGCCGAAATCGACTGGAAGGCCCTGCCGCCGGGCGTCCCCTCGGAGATCAGGCGCCTCATCGCACGCTGCCTGGAGCGCGATCCGAAGAACCGGCTGCATGACATCGCCGACGCTCGCATCGCCATCGATGAGACCCTGCGCGGCGTGACGGGCCCCGGGACATCGGCCTCCGCCATCCACGATGTCTCGAGAAGGGCCTCCATCCTTCCCTGGGTCGTCGCCGCGGTCGCGGTGGTCGCGGGGATAGCCATGGGTCTTCGGGGCGGAAGCCCGAAAGGCCACGAGCCCCGACCGCCCCTCACGTTCGGCGTGCTGACGCCCCCGGAGCACTTCCTCACCCGTTCGCAGTTGCCGATCCTCGACCTGTCCGCCGACGGCCGGACCCTCCTCTTCGTGGCCGAGGGCAGCGAGTCGTCCGGCATCTTTCGACGCACCTTCGACCGGCTCTCGGCCGCCCGCATCGCCGGCACGGAGGGAGCCGAGAACCCCCTGCTCTCCCCGGATGGCCGCTGGATCGCGTTCTTCTCGGGAGGCATGCTGCGCAAGGTCCCGGTCGAGGGAGGGACGCCGATCGTGGTGGCCAAGGCCCTGGCGCCGCGCGGGGCGGCCTTTGCTCCCGACGGTTCCCTGGTCTTCACGCCCCTCTACACCGGAGGTCTCTTCCGCGTTTCGGGGAGCGGCGGCGAGCCGGTTCCGATCACCCGCGTGGAGACCGCGAAAGGCGAGCGCTCCCACCGCTGGCCGCAGGTCCTGCCCGATGGCCGGACCGTGATCTTCACCGTGGGGAACGCGAACAGTCCGGGCAGTTACGACGGGTCGAACATCGAAGCCCAGGACCTCGACAGCGGAGAGCGCCGAATCCTCCTGAAGGGCGCGAAGATGGCCCGCTACACCTCCCTCGGTTATCTCCTCTTCCAGCGGGGAGAGACGCTGCTCGCCGCGGCTTTCGACGCGAAGCGCCTGACCGTCACCGGCGAGCCGTTCGCGATCCAGGAGGGCGTGGGCGGGGACCCGAGCAGCGGCTCCGGGTACTTCAGCGTCAGCAACCAGGGGGTCGTGGCCGTGGTGCCGGAAACCTCCATCCCGAAGACCCGCGTGCTCGTTCTGGTCGACGCGAAGGGAAAGGAAACCGCACTCGACGTGGCGCCCGCGTCGTTCTTCCATCCCCGCTTCTCGCCGGACGGCACGAGGATCGCGGTCGCCATCGGCGGGGGGCAGCGCTTCGGACGACGACATCTTCATCCTGGACGTGGCCACGCGAAGGATGCGGCGCCTGACCTTCGGCCAGGGTCACGGCTTTCCCACCTGGAGCCTCGACGGCAAGAGGGTCCTCTTCACCAACGGACGCAGCGGCGAGACTGGCATGGGGATGAAGGCGGCCGACGGCAGCGGCGAAGACATGGTGGTCCTGAAGAGCAGCGAGTTCCACCTGACCGACTCATGGCACCCGGACGGAAGGAGGCTCGCCATCACCGACGCCACCCGCTCCATCGACATCCAGCTCCTCGATACCGCGCCCGGGGGCAAGATGACGCCGCTCTTCGCCAATCCATCGGCGGGCGAGTCCGCGGCCGCGTTCTCCCCCGACGGCCGTTACATCGCCTACCAGACCACGGAGACCGGGACCGACGAGGTGGTGGTCGAGACCTTCCCCGTGGGGGGCGGCAAGTGGCAGATCTCGACGAGCGGAGGCCTGATGCCCACCTGGTCCCGCGACGGGCGCGCCCTCTATTTCGTGAACGGCCAGTCCGTGATGGCGGTGGACGTGGACACGAAGGGCGTCTTCAGTCCGGGGGTGCCGCGCGTCCTGTTCACCGGTCCGTACGACCTGCGCACGGTCATCCAGCGCAACTACGACGTCGGCCCCGACGGCCGCTTCCTGATGGTGAAGCGCCAGGCGAGTGCCGCCGCTCCGGCGGAACTCGTGGTCCTCGACGGCTGGCAGGCCGCGGACCGCCCGGCCGGGCCGGCGCGGAGGTAGGGCGCGATGATCGGCAGGACGCTCGGCCTCCCCAAGGGCACACTCGATGGTCTGCTGGCGAACGCGAGCGCGCTGTCGCCGGCCGCGATTCTGGGGGGTTGAATGAAGGGTTGCGCACGTTCCTGTCTTACCGGACTCCTGGGCCTCGGGGTCGCCATCGCCGCCTTCTTTCTACTGTTTCGACAGTTCGGCCCCGATCGAGAGGACATCGTGCCCGCCGCGGCGGTGGCGGGATTCCTCACCACGCTTTCCATCTCGTTCCTCTGGTCGGCCCGCGGCGTGCTCCGTGACCGGGGACTGATCCGCGACGCGATCGCCGGTCAACCCCCGGTGGACGGGAAATGGGCGGGCCTCTCGGGGGTCATTCGCTCCTCGTCACCGATCGCGGCCCCGATCAGCGGGAAGAGTGCCGTCGCCTTCAAGTACACGATCTCCCAGAGCGTCGGGTCCGGCAAGAGCGCGCACGTTGTCTCACATTACGAGGGCATGGCGCTTGCCGCCCCGAAGATCTCGACCAGCGCGGGAACCTACTGGCTGCTCGCGGTTCCGACCTTCGACATGGAAACGAGCGACGTCGAGAAGAGCGACGCCCTCCGGAACGCCGCCGCCTACATCGCCGCCACCCGTTTCGAGACCACCGCGACTCCGAAGGAAGAACGCCAGACCCTGGAGAAGGAATGGACCGACGATGATGGCGTCTTCCGGCGCGACCGGAAGGGCACGGACGAGGCCGATCTCACCCTGTGCCGGTTCGACGAACAGATGATCGCCCAGGGAGAGCAGGTGTGCATCCTCGGGCTGTACTCCGCGGCGCGCGGCGGGATCGTCCCCGATCCCAACTGGGCCAACCAGACCCGGGTCATCAAGGGCGATGGAGAGTCCGGGGTCGAGCAACTCGGAGCGCGAGCGAGGAGGTACGTGATCGGCGCGCTCATCTCCGGGGCCATCCCGGCGGCAATCGTCTGGGCCTACATTTCCAGAGCGGTCACGCCCTAGCCGACGGGCCGACGAATGACGCGGCCGGAGAGGGTCTCGGTTCCGATCGAGACGAACAGCTCGCGTTCGGAAATGGACAGCGCGAAGGCCATGCGTCGGTCGAGACGCGACACGAGAGCCCCGACCAGGGCGGGATCGAGCACGTACACCTCCAGGGCCTCCGCGCGATGGATGCGCTCTCCAGCCAGCCGCTGCGCCCATCTCTCGCTGTCCTTGTGGGTGTAGACCGCGACCCGCGGCGATGCCTTCGAAGCCTTGTGCAGGCGCGCGGCGTCGGGGGCGCCAATCTCGATCCACGAGCGCAGGGCGCCGGTGAGGTCGCGCACGGTGAGGGCCGGCTCGTCCGGATCGGACAGGCCTCCGGTCGAGAAGGCGATGCCCTCTTCGAACTCGAGCGCGTAGGCGAGGACCCGGGTCAGCAGATACTCCTCGGATTCCGACGGGTGCCGGGCGATACGAAGCGCGAGCGTCTCGTAGACGTGGCGGTCGGCGTCGGCCAGGTCGATATCGAAGTTGTAGATGGTTGCCCCGGTGGCCATGAAGGTCAGTAGACCAGTGAGAGTCAGCGGGGTGTGAAGAGACTCTTGGCGCGGACACCCGCGAGGTCCCGGCGCTCGGGCTCCACGGGAGTCGCATCGATCGAGCGGAGCAGGGTCTCGAGGCTTACGAGGCCGTGCTGAGCCGCCACGCGGAGGTACTCAAGATCCTTTTCGCGCCCAGCCATGAGCTTCGAGACGGCCAGATCGTGGGGGTCAAGACACAGACCCACGGCCCCCCCGGTGTCGCGGCTTTCCACCCGCACGAGTCTGGATTCCCAGCCCGACGGCAGGATCGCGGTCTCCGGCCCGACTCCGTGCGCGTAGTACCCGAACGTCTCGTGAAAAGCCGACAACTCTCCGATCGAGCCGTCCCCGAGCTCGGAACGATCCGGGTGGTTCTTCGGGTACAAGTCGACATCATGGGACACGCAAAGCTCGGGCGGAGCCTCTGGATGCCGACCGAGGATCGCCTGCGAGCCCAGGATCACGATCTCGCGGTCGTCGGCGATGCTCGATGCCGCGCGGATCACGTGCTCCAGTTGGGCTCGGTTCATGAGTGGAGCGCCGCCCCGCCGCTTGCCTCGGACCGGCGCGCTGCGCGCCATGCCGTCCACCGCTCGGACGAGCTGAGAACAAACGCGAAAGGAGACGCGCGTCGCAGGCGTTGCCCCCGCTCTCCCGGATCGACAATGGCCTCGGCGATCTGCTCCGGAGAAAGTTCCAGAAGGTCATCCCATGCGCCGAGGAAATGAGGGTGGAGTGACTCCGATTCGCGCCACGACGTGATTCTCTGGCGAGCTCGGTCCCACAGGGCCGGCGTCTCCCGGAGACGACGCGCGACGGCCTCGTGCAGCGCCAGGCTCCGGGATTCGATGGTGGAGGCGGCTCGCATGGGTGGATCTTAGGCCAGTCCGCAGGCGCCTCTTCGCGCCTTGGGCGTGCGCCCACGGACGCTATCGACCGGGCCGCTTGAATCGCCGGTAGACTCCGCGGACTCATGACCCTGGCGCCCGGCACACGTCTCGGACCCTACGAGATCTCTGTCCCCATAGGCTCGGGCGGGATGGGCGAGGTGTATCGCGCGAAAGACACCGCGCTCGGGCGCGACGTGGCGGTCAAGGTCCTGCCCGCGGCGTTCGCCAGGGACCACGACCGGGTCGCGAGGTTTCGCCGCGAGGCGCAGGTCCTCGCCACCTTCAATCATCCCAACATCGCGTCGATCCACGGCTTCGAGGAGACGGAGGAGGGAGTGGCCCTCGCCCTCGAACTCGTGGAAGGCGAGGACCTCCAGCAGCGCCTGAGGCGGGGACTGATCCCCATCGATGAAGCCCGCGCCATCGCGAAGCAGATCGCGGAAGGCCTGGAGGCGGCCCACGAGAAGGGCATCATGCACCGCGACCTCAAGCCCGCGAACGTGAAGGTGACGCCCGAAGGCCAGGTCAAGGTCCTCGACTTCGGCCTGGCCAAGGCCTTCGACACCGAGGGCACCGCCAGCGGCTCGAACGACGTCAGCCACTCGCCCACCCTGTCGCGGCACGCGACCGAAGCCGGGATCATCCTCGGCACCGCGGCCTACATGAGCCCGGAACAGGCGCGCGGCAAGACCCTCGACAAGCGCGCGGACATCTGGTCGTTCGGCGTGGTGATGTTCGAGATGCTCTCCGGTCGCCGGCTCTTCCAGGGTGAGACCGCGAGCGACACCCTCGCCGCGGTCCTGCGCCAGGATGTCGATTGGAGCCTGCTGCCGAAGGATCTGCCCGCCGCCGATCGCCGCCTGATCGAACGCTGCCTGGAGCGCGATCCGAAGAAGCGCCTCCGCGATATCGGCGAGGCGAGACTGGCGCTCGAAGCCGGGCCCGAGAGCGGGCGCCAGGCGGCGGTGACCCCGGACCGGACGGGCGCCAGACCCGGCCTTCTCATGATGGGCCTGGTCGCGGCCATCGCATTCGCCGCGGGAGTGGGGGTGGGCTCTCGTTTCAGCAAGGCAGAGGCCCCGGCCGAGATCGGGGGCATGAAGATCACGCCGATCACCGCGTCCGGCAACGTCATCTCCGCGTCCGTCTCCCCCGACGGCCGCTACGTGACCTACGTCGAGTCCGACCAGGGGCGTCAGGGCCTCTGGCTCAAACAGCTCGCGGGCGGTCAGACCCTGAGGCTCATCCCCGACCAGAACATCTCCTACTGGGGCCACACCTTCTCGCCCGACGGCAACAGCATCATCTTCGGTCAGAAGTCGGGCTCCGACCCCAATGGCGGCCTCTTCTCCATCTCGACGCTTGGGGGCACGCCAAAGCGTCTGCTCTCCGACATGGACTCGCAGGTGAGCTTCTCTCCCGACGGCCAGCGATTCGCCTACACGCGCCTTCGTCATCCGACTCCCGAGGAAACCTCGCTGATGATCGCGTCCGCCGACGGCTCGAACCCGACCGTGCTCGCCTCGTTCAAGCTCCCCGAGTACGTGGCCGGGATCTTCTTCGGAGCCCCCGCGTGGTCGCCCGATGGAAAGACGATCGTCACCGCGGTGGCCCGGCTCGGAAAACCGGGAGCCGAGACCCGCAGCAAGCTGGTTAAGGTCGCGGTCGTTGGCGGCGCCGTGACCACGCTCGCCGATCCCGGCTGGGCGGTCGCGGCCCAGGTGGCCTGGCTGCCCGACGGCAAGTCCCTCCTCGCGATCGCGCGCTCCGACGAACAGGATCAGGCGCAGATCTGGTCGGTCTATCCGGAAGGCAAGGTGGCGCCGGTCACGGCCGACCTCAACGATCATCGAATCATCTCCCTCACCGGCGACGGACGCACCCTCGTCTCCGTTTCGGGCCAACTCTCATCGAGCGTGTGGACGCTGCCCCTTCGAGGGCCCGGCAAGCTGACCCGGGTCAGCCGGTCCACCATGGACGGCGTGAACGGGGTCGCCTTCACGCCAGAGGGCGAGGTCCTGTACACGTCCTACGTCGGAGGCATCTGGAGCGTCTGGATCGCGACTGCGGACGGGGCGGAGCGGAACTCGTTTCTCACCCTGCGCCCCAGGGAAGGCATTCTGTCCCCGGTCGTCACGGACGACGGAAGCCTCTTTCACCTGGTCCGAACCGGCTCCGGCACCGAGATCCGGGCCACCACCAAGGATGGCTCGGCGACCCGTGTCGTGACCGGCGACGTGCGTTTCGACGCCGTCGGTGTCAGTCCCGATGGAAAGACCGTGGTCTTCAACTCGCTCGTTGGTAGCTCCGACCACGTGTTCTCCATGCCCAGCTCCGGCGGTCCCCGAAAGCAGCTCGTCGACGCTCCGGCGTTTCAGCCGGTCATACACGCTTCCGGAAAACGCGTGGCGTTCTACTTCATCAACGCGGAGGGCCGGTTCCGGCTGGGGGTGACCTCGGTGGATGGAGGCCCGCTCCTCGCCGACCTTCCGGCCGAAGTGCCGGGCGCCAACAGCCGTCTGCTCCTCACCGACGACGGCCTCTACCTGAACACCATGCCCGGCGACCGCGCGAACGTGTGGCTGCAGCCTCTCGACGGACGGGCCGCGAAACGCGTCACCTCCTTCGAGGATCAGCTCCTCTTCGATTTCGCGATCTCCCGCGACGGGAAGACCCTCGCCGTGGCGCGCGGGCCGCGACTCCGTGACGCGCAGCTGATCACCAACTTCGAGACCGCCTCCTCCTCCGGGCGCTGATCGAGAGGGCGCTGGTTTCGGGGCGGGGCCTTGAGTGAGAATCCCCGGAACGTCAACCGAAGGAGCACTCCATGGGTTTCCGGACTTTCAGGCTCTACTCGTTCGCGCTTCCGTGCGCGTTCCTCCTGGCCGCGTCGGCGCAGGCCGAGCTCAAACGCGTGGAGATCGTCAAGCGCGCCGACGTCCTGAACGGGAAATCGTTCGGCGAAGCCGGCGCGTACGAGAAGATCCACGGGAAGGCTTTCTTCGCGGTCGACCCGAAGCTCCCGGGCAACCGCATGGTCAAAGACATCGACCTCGCCCCGCGGAACCGGGAAGGCAAGGTGGAGTTCTCCGCCGACTTCTTCCTTCTCCGTCCCAAGGAGCCTTCGAGGGGAAACGGTGTCGTCTTCTTCGACGTGGTGAACCGCGGCCGCTTCCGCCTTTTGACCGCATTCAGCGACGCCGATGCCGCGGACGACCCCACGAAGGAAGCCGACTTCGGCGACGCCTCGCTCCTCAACGAGGGCTACACCCTCGTGGGCATGGGCTGGCAGTTCGACGTCGCCGATGAACTCATCGGCCTCCAGGCTCCAAACGCCACGGATCGCGGGAAGCCGGTCAAGGGCTGGGTGCGCGAGTGGTTCATCCCCGGAAGGGCCAGCGACTCGTTCCAGTGGACGAGCGGCAACGCCACCCGCTATGTGCCCATCGACGTGAACGCCGCCCACTATCGTCTGACCGCCCGGGAGGGCCTGTTCTCGCCGCGGCGTCTGCTGCCCCGGGCCGACTGGAGCTTCGGAAAGATGGCGGACGGCAAGCTCGTGGCCGACCCCGACTTCCTCACCCTCAAGGGAGGGTTCAAGCCCGGCCTCACCTACGAGCTCGCCTTCGAGTCCCAGAATCCGACCATCGCAGACCTCGGGCTCGCCGCGGTGCGCGACATGGGCTCGGCCAGCAAGTACGACCCGAAGAGCATCGCTCCCGGCAAGTTCGCCTACATGTACGGCTCGTCTCAGACCGGGCGCACGCTGCGGCAGATCATCCACGAGGGCTTCACCATCGACGAACAGGGGCGGAAGGTCTTCGACGCCGCCTTCGTCCGCACCGGCGGCGCCAGCATGGGCCGCTTCAACGAACGCTTCGCCCAATCCAACTCGCTGGGCGTCTTCGTCGAGACCGCCTTCCCCTTCCAGTACCAGACCATCACCGATCCCGTGACGGGCAGGCAGGACGGGATGGGCATCCGCATCCCCAAGGGACTCGAGCCGAAGATCTTCCTCTTCGACAGCGCCTCGGAATACTGGGACAAGGGACGCCTCGGCGCGCTGCGCCACGCGTCCGTGGATGGAACCGAGGACCTGCCCGACGCCCCCAACGTGCGGGTGTACTACGTCGCGGGATCGCGGCACGGCTCGGGAACCGTACCCGCGGCCGACGGCGGCGGGCAGTTCAAGAACAACACCCTCAACTACGAGTGGCTCCCCCGCGGCCTGCTGCCCGCACTCGACGCCTGGGTCCGAAAGGGCACGGAGCCGCCGCCGAGCCGACACCCCCGTTTCTCGGACGGCACCATGGTCGCGCACCAGGATCTCCGGTTCCCCGCGATCCCCGGGGTGCAGTGGCCGACCCATGTCCCCGGGGGCTATCGATGGGACGTCGAGACGCCGTTGTCGGCTCTGCCCTTCCTGCTCTCGAGGCTCGACATCGACGGCAACGAACTTGGCGGCATCCGCCTGCCCGAACAGGCCGTCCCGCTGGCCACGCTGACGGGATGGCAGTTCCGGGCCGAGCGCACGGGGGCGCCCAGGACACTCATCACCAACAGCGGCGCCTACATCCCCTTCCCGCGCACGCGCGCGGATCGGGAGAAGTCGGGCGACCCGCGTCTGTCCATCGAGGAGCGATACGCGAGCCGGGCCGAGTACCTCGCGAGGATCGAGCAGGTTGCGAAGGGCCTCGCCTCGGAACGCTACATCCTGGCCGGAGACGTGCCCGCGATCGTGGCCGAAGCCGGACGGCACTGGGACTGGCGGATGACCGACGGAAGATAGGCGAGCCGTCACGCAATCGATCGGTTCATCGGGCGCCGGCCTGCCCGGCGTGAAGTACTTTCCGAAGAAGTAGGCGCGGGCCGCCTGAGCCGGGCGGGAGGCCGCTAGACTGCGCGGATTCATGTCCCTGACCCCCGGCCTGCGCCTCGGCCCCTATGAAATCAGCGCCGCCATCGGCAAGGGCGGCATGGGAGAAGTGTTCCGCGCCAGGGATACGAAGCTCGGCCGCGAGGTCGCCATCAAGGTCCTGCCCGCGGCGTTCGCCCAGGATGCCGAGCGACTGGCCCGATTCGAGCGCGAGGCCAAGCTCCTCGCCTCCCTCAACCATCCGAACCTCGCCCACGTCTACGGCTTCGAGAGCGCCGCGCTGCCGGACGGCTCGACCGCCCACTTCCTCGCCATGGAGATGGTGGAAGGCGAAGACCTGGCCCAGCGGCTGAAAGGCGGCGCGATCCCGGCCGACGAGGCGATCGCCATCGCGGGGCAGATCGCGGACGGACTCGAGGAGGCCCACGAGCACGGCATCGTCCATCGCGACCTCAAGCCCGCGAACATCAAGGTGACACCCGACGGGAAAGTGAAGGTGCTCGACTTCGGCCTCGCCAAGGCCTTCGAGGGCGGGGGCAGCGCGGCCTCGGTGAACCCCGAGATCGCGGACTCCCCCACGGTCTCCCGCCACGCCACCGAAGCCGGGCTCATCCTCGGCACCGCCGCCTACATGAGCCCCGAGCAGGCACGGGGGAAAGCGGTCGACAAGCGGGCCGACATCTGGTCCTTCGGCGTGGTGGTCTTCGAGATGCTCACGGGCGAACGTCTTTTCGCCGGGGAGACGGTGACCGATGTTCTCGCCGCGGTGCTGACCCGGGAGCCCGACTGGAAGACGCTGCCCGCGGCCACGCCGGATGCCCTGCTGAGGATCGTGCAGCGATGCCTGGTGCGGGACCCGCGCCGCCGCCTTCGCGATCTGGGCGAAGTCCGGCTGGCGCTCGATGAGAGAGGTGGCGGCGCGCGGGTCTCGTCGCCCACCCGGGAGGCGGCCGCCGCGCCCCCCCGGCTCTCGCGTTCGGGCCTCGCGTGGTTCGCCGCGGGCATTCTGGTCGCGGCGCTGGCCGCAGTTCTCGTCGCAGGGCGGCGTGCGGCGGTTCCGACTTCGGATGAGCCGACCTACGTATCGATGAATCTCCCTCCCGCCACGCGCCTCGCCTTCGGCCGGGGTTCCGCGGTGGCTCTGTCCCCGGATGGGCGACGGCTCGCTTACACCGGCGCCTCCGCCGAGAAGACACGGCTGTACCTCCAGAGCCTCGATCGTTCCGCCGCCGAGGTTCTTCCGGGGACCGACGGCGCCTCGAATCCCTTCTTCTCTCCGGACGGCCAGTGGATCGGCTTCTTCGCGGACGACAAACTGAAGAAGGTATCGCTCAAAGGCGGCGCGCCGGTGGAGGTCGCGGACGTCCGAAACCCGCGCGGCGAAGCCTGGGGCCCGGACGATTCGATCTACCTCGCCGTCGACAACGCGAGCGGGATCACCCGCCTGTCCGCGCGGGACGGATCGCGGCGGGAGGCCGCCACGTCGCGCGCCCCGGGCGAAGCGAGCCACCGCTGGCCTGCTCTGCTGCCTTCCGAAGGCGGCTTCCTGTACGCGGTGTGGAACAACACCGCGTGGGATGGTTCGAAGATCATGGCGCGAGGGAAGAACCAGACCGGCCCTCGGGAAGTGGTATCGGCGGGCGGGGGCTATCCGCGGGTTCTCCGCGACCCGGCCCGAGGGCGCACGTATCTCATCTACGCTCGCGCGGACGGTCTGCTCGTGGCGCCCTTCGACGAGGCGCGCCTCGAAGTCACCGGCCCCGCGGTTCCGCTGGTCGACGGAATGGTGACCAACCTTTCCGGCGGAGCCCACTACGACCTTTCCGCGTCGGGTACCCTGGCCTACGCCCCCGGCGCGAACACGGACCGCGATCGCTCCCTCGCCTGGGTCGCGCGAGACGGCGCCGCCACCCCCCTGCCCTCCACCCACGGAGCCGCCCGGTTCTGGTCATTGTCGAAGGACGGCCGGAAGGTGGCGCGGCACACCGTGGGCGGGGAGCGGGCGATCTGGATCGACGACCTCGAGACCGGAAACCACCAGCGAGCGGTGGTCGGCGAACGCGTGGGAGGGGGTCTGTTCACCTTCCCCATATGGGCCTTCGACCAGGGCGCGCTCGTCTACTCCCAGGGCGCGCCCGCGCCGAATCTCATTCTCCACCGGCTGGGAGCTTCGGGGGGACCGGCTCAGCTCACCCGCAGCGAAAGACCTCAGTACGCGATGAGCGTGTCCTCCGACGGCCGAACGCTGCTCTACCAGGAATTCGGGGACACCACCGCTTCGGACCTGTGGACGCTCCCCCTTCCCTCGCCGAAGAGCGACCTGCCGGCGCCGGTGAAGGGCACGCCGTTCCTCAACAGCGCCGCGTCCGAGGTCGACGGCCGCATCTCGCCGGACGGCCGCTTCGTGGCCTATGTCTCGAACGACACCGGTCGCTTCGAGATCTATGTCGTGTCGTTTCCGTCCGGGACCGAGCGCATCCAGGTGTCGTCCGACGGCGGGTTCCGGCCGGAGTGGGCCCCTCAGGGCAACGAGATCCTCTTCCGGAGTCCGGGGGGCTGGTTGATGTCCGCCACCTTCCAGGGGGACGGCGCGCCCCGGGCCGGGAAACCGCGCATCCTCTTCGACGCCTCGAAATACGAGAACGTGTACAGCGTCTCGCCGGACGGCAAGCGCTTTCTCATGATGCCGCTCCTGCCCATGGAAGGCGACGCGACGGAGGTCCGCCTCATCCTGAACGTGCAGGCCGAGATCCGGCGGCGGATTCCGGAATGACGCTCGCCGCAGGAACGCGCCTCGGCCCCTATGAAGTCAGCGCCGCCGTCGGCGCGGGCGGCATGGGCGAGATCTACCGCGCGCGGGACATCTCCCTCGGCCGCGACGTCGCGATCAAGGTGCTGCCCGCGGCCATGGCGAGCGACGCCGACCGCCTCTCCCGCTTCCGGCGCGAGGCGCAGGTTCTCGCCTCTCTCAATCACCCGAACATCGCGCATGTTTACGGCTTCGAGGGCGGGACCCTGCCCGACGGATCGACCGCCCACTTCCTCGCCATGGAGATGGTCGAGGGCGAAGACCTCGCCGAACGGCTGAAACGGGGCGCGATCCCGGCCGACGAAGCGATCGCGATCGCGAGGCAGATCGCGGAGGGCCTCGAGGAGGCCCACGATCACGGCATCATCCATCGCGACCTCAAGCCCGCCAACGTCAAGTTGACCCCGGACGGCAAGGTCAAGGTCCTGGACTTCGGTCTCGCGAAGGCCCTCGAGGGCGAGGCCGGGTCCGGCAGCGGTTCGAATCAGCTCTCTCACTCCCCCACCATGTCGCGGCACATGACGGAAGCGGGGATGATCATGGGCACCGCCGCGTACATGTCTCCCGAACAGGCGCGCGGGAAGGCGGTCGACAAGCGAGCGGACATCTGGTCGTTCGGCGTGGTCGTGTTCGAGATGCTCTCGGGCGAGCGTCTCTTCGCGGGGGATACCGTGAGCGACGTGCTCGCGGCGGTGTTGCGGCAGGAGATCGACTGGACGCGCCTTCCCCCCACGACGACGACCCGCGTACGCGAACTTCTGCGCCGTTGCCTGGAAAAGGACCCGAAGCAGCGGCTCCAGGCCATCGGCGAGGCGCGCATCGCGCTCGAGCGGCCCGCCGACCGGAACGACGCCTCCGCGGCTCTCTCCTCGGCCGCATCGACGGCCGAACCCGGCAGGTTCCGCGGCTCCTGGGCTTGGACCATCGCGGCGCTCCTCCTTGTCGGGTGGATCGTCACCGCCGTGGCCTTCGGCCCGCGCGCACCAATCGGGTCGAGCGATCTGCGAACCTCGCTCGTCCTGCCGGACGGCGTCGGAATCCCTACCGCCACCTACTACGGCAGCCAGTCCGTCGCCACGCTGGCCCTTTCGCCCAAGGGCGATCAGGCGGCATTCGTCGGATGGCGGGCGGGCGGCGGCGGAGCGCTCTATCTTCGACGGTTCGACAGCTTCGACACGGCGCGCCTGACCAGGACCGAGGGCGCGACGGCGCCGTTCTTCTCTCCCGACGGCAGCCGACTGGCCTTCTTCGCGCGCGGACGGCTGTGGCGCATCGACCTCCCCGGAGGCGTCCCCAAAGAGCTCGCCCCGGCCGCGGCGAC
>Ga0073904_10002498_pt1 | contig 13882 bp, 10 predicted proteins | sample KloWWTrecipitate_FD_66668 | JGI IMG/M metagenome (GOLD analysis project Ga0073904, IMG submission 66668) | Active sludge microbial communities from Klosterneuburg, Austria, studying microevolution and ecology of nitrifiers - Klosterneuburg... | ecosystem: Engineered > WWTP > Aerobic digester >...
GCAGGGGGGCAGCGCCGATCACTTTGAGGTGGCGTGGCAAGGGCCAGATTTGCCCAGACAAATTGTGGCGTTGAAGTAGATGGGCACAATAAATGCCCATCTACTTGGTTATTTGCCGCGTTCCCCGCGCACATAAGGCACGCCCAGCGCGGCGGGCGTGCCAAGGCGCTGGCGCATGGCCGCCCGCGACCCCAGCACCAACACAATGATGGTGAAAGCATACGGGAGCATTTGCAAAAAGAAGCCCCAATACGGGTTGTAAAAAAATGGGTTGGCAATCCCAAAGATGGTTTGCGGGCCTTGCACGTCCAAGATAAAACGCCGCAATGCGCCAAACGCATACGAGCCAAACGCCGCACGCACAGGATCCCATTGCGCAAAGATGACCAGCCCAACTGCGATCCATCCCAATCCGCCGGTGGTGAGGTCACTAAACCAGCCGGGCGAAACGGCCAGGCTGATGGTGGCCCCGGCCAGCCCGGCCAGCGCCCCACCCGCCATCACATGCAAATAGCGCGTGCGATACACGTTTATGCCCATCGCATCGGCGGCGGATGGGTTTTCGCCCACCGCGCGCAGGTGCATCCCAGGGCGGGTGCGGTTGAGATAAAACCACGTGAGCGGGATGAGCGCATAGCCAATGTAAACCATCACGCTGTGATCGGTGAACAGGATGGGGCCAAGCACGGGGATGGCGCTTAGCACGGGGATGGTGAATTTGGGCAGCAAAGTTACCGCGCCGGCCTTGCTTAACCCTTCGCCAAACACAAGGCTCAGGCCAGTGCCCAGCAGGGTGAGGGCCAACCCGCTCACCACCTGGTCGGCTTGAAAGTGGATGGTGACGATGCCGTGCAAGAGCGCGAGGAGCGCCGCGGCGGCCATCGCCACAACCAACCCCAGCCAGCCATTGCCTGTTTTGATGGTGACGCTAAACGCGGCCATCGCGCCAATAAGCATCATGCCTTCCACGCCGAGGTTGAGCACGCCCGACCGCTCGGCCAAAATTTCGCCAATGGTGGCGAACAACAATACCGTGCCAGTGGCTACGCCCGCTTGCAAGAAGATGATTGGATCCATGGGAATTCTGAATGCAGAATTCTGAATTCTGAATGCAGACGCCGAAATTTTTTCAGCATTTTGCATTCAGAATTCAGAATTCAATTTTTAACAATGCGAATGCGGTAGCGGGTGAGCACATCGCTGGCGATGAGCATGAACAAAATCATGCCCTGAATAAGTTTTGGCACGCCCGCAGGCTGAATTTCTCGGCCAGCCAAAATGAGCGCACCGAATAACACCGATGAAATAACCACACCAAACGGGTTGAGCCGCGCCAGCCACGCGATGATGATGCCGGTGTAGCCGTATCCGGGAGAGAGCGATCCTTGCAGACGGTGAATCACGCCGGTGACCTCGCTCATGCCCGCCAGCCCGGCCAGCGCCCCAGAGAGCATCATCACCAAAACGGTGTTGCGCACAATGTTAATGCCCGCGTAGCTCGCGGCTTTGGCGTTATCGCCGGTCAGCCGGATTTCGTAACCCCACTTGCTGCGATACAAAATAAACCACACCACCACCACCGCCACCAGCGCAATGACCAACCCAAAGTGCGTGGTGAGACCGCGAAATTCCGGCACCTGCGCGGCAAAATCGGCCAGACGCGGCAGCCACGTGTTTTTGGGGAACACCGCGCTCATCTGAAAACCTTTTTCGCTCCACACGGCAAACACAAAAAAGTTCACCAGCGAAATGGCGATGTAGTTCATCATCAAGGTGGTGATGATTTCGTTCACGTTTAATTTGGCTTTCAAAAAACCGGGGATGGCGCCCCAGATGGCGCCGCCAATCATCGAGGCGACAATCATGGCGAGGATGGCCAGCACCGGCGACCACGAGGCGTTGATGACACCGCTGAGCACTAGCGCCGAGGCAGCCAGTGCGCCAATGTAAAGCTGGCCTTCCGCGCCAATGTTCCACAACTTCATGCGAAAGGCCACGGCACACCCCAGCCCAATAAAAATGAGCGGGGTGGCTTTAACCAGCGTATCGGAGAACACGCCAATATCGCCAAACGAGGCATCGGCAATGTGCTTGTAAGCCGCGATGGGGTCGCCGCCGACCAAAGCCAGCACAACCATGCCCAGCAGCAACGCCACAACCACCGCACCCACCGTCACCAGCGGGCTAAGCCATTTGGGCGTGTCCAGACGCGGCTCTATTTTGATGGAGAACGGAAACATGCTTTTTTTGATGGAGCCTGTCATGTTAGTTGCTAGTTGCTGGTTGCTGGTTGCTGGTTGTTGGTGGTTGTTGTTTGCCGCCGGTCATCATCAGACCGATGCGCTCCACGTCATGCTCGGTGGGGTCTTGCACCTCACCCACAATCTCGCCGCCATACATCACCACGATGCGGTCGCTGAGCGCAAGCAGCTCCTCCAACTCCTCGGACGAGAGCAAAATGGCCGCGCCGGCCTCGCGCTGGGCAAGCAGCATGCGCTGCACGCCCTCAATCGCGCCCACATCCAGGCCGCGCGTGGGCTGCATGGCAATCAGCAAAGAGGGCCGCGCCGAAAGCTCGCGGGCCAAAATGGTGCGTTGCACGTTGCCACCAGAGAGCAGCCGCACCGAGGTTTCAACATTGGGCGCAAGAATAGAGTACGCATCCTTGAGTTCCCTGGCCGTTTTTTTTGCCAGCCCGTAATTGAGCGACCAGCCATTTGCCAGCGGGGCGCGGCGGTAACTCTTCATGATGAGGTTATCGGTGATGCTGAGATTTGGCGCGGTGCCCACATGGTTGCGGTCTTCGGGCACGTGCGCCACGCCGTGCCGTATGGCTTTGAGGGCGCTTTGGTTGGCCACATTTTCCTCATCCACCACAATTTTGCCGCCACTGCATTTGCGCATCCCGGTGATGACATCCGCCAGTTCACGCTGGCCGTTGCCCGCCACCGCGGCAATGCCCACAATTTCGCCAGAGCGCACGGTAAGCGAAACATTTTTGAGCGCTGGCAGCCCGCGGTCATTCACGCACGACACGTTTTCCATCCGCAAAACAGGCTTGCCCAAATTTTGCGGCGCCTTGTCAATCTTAAAACTCACCGCGCGGCCCACCATTAATTTTGCCAATTCCGGGATGGATGTCTCGGACGTTTTGACCCCGCTGGCGGTTGCTTTGCCCTGCCGCAACACGGTCACCCGGTCTGCCGCGCGCATCACTTCGTTTAATTTGTGGCTAATAAACACGATGGATTTTCCGTTTTCGGCCATCGTGCGCAAGGTGTGGATGAGGCCGTCAATTTCGGTGGGCGCCAACACCGCCGTTGGCTCATCCATAATCAAAATATCCACACCGCGATACAGCATTTTCAAAATTTCCACGCGTTGCTGCTCGCCAACAGAGAGCTGCCAAATTTTTGCTTTGGGCGAAAGGCTCATGCCATATTTCTGCCCCAGCTCGGTCATTTTTTTATCGTAATCGTTCAGGCGCATCAAAAAGCGCGGCTCATCCATGCCCAGCAAAATATTTTCGGTCACGGTTTGGGTGGGCACCAGCGTAAAGTGCTGATGGATCATGCCCACGCCCGCGCGCATCGCATCCTTGGGAGAGTTGAACGAGACGCGCTTTCCATTCACCAAAATTTCGCCCTCGTCAGATTTATACAACCCCGCCAGCACGGTCATGAGGGTGCTTTTGCCCGCGCCGTTCTCGCCCAGCAACGCATGAATCTCGCCTGGGCGCAAGTCAAAATCTACTCGGTCATTGGCAACCACGCCGGGGAATCGTTTGGTCACGCCGCGCATTTGCACGGCAAGGGGCGCATCTTCACGGGCATTTGGCATATTCAAAGTTAAAAATTAGAAATTAAAAATTGGGTATCGGGAGAGCTGCACCCGCCCGATACCCATCAGCCAAAACCACTAGCAACTAACTACTTGTTGCTACTGGAGTTTTGGCAATTCGGCGTTCACGCCCTCGGCCCACCAATACATGCCGATCTTGCAGGTTGGCTTGTCGCCCACCGCAAAGCAGTCAATATCGGCTGGCTCCATCTTGGCGCCATCGGCCAAAACAACCTTGCCCTTGTTGTCTTTGATGGGGCCTTTGAACACGTCAAAGCGGGTGAACTTCCCGGCCAGCATTTGGGCCAGCGTGTCTTTGATCATCTTCACATCGGCCTCTGGCAGGTCTGCCACGCCCGGCTGGGGCTTCTGGCCTTCCATGAAGCCAAACAGACCCAACGAACCGGAGTCGGCCTCGAAATACTGGAAGCCCGGCTTGTATGTCTTGGCAACCGTATCTTTGGCAATTTGCGCGTAAATTGGGCCCCAGTTCCAATACATGGTGGTGAGGCAGCCCGACTTCACGCAGTTGCCAGACCAGTCGTAGTTCAGACCAAACTTCTTCTTCTCGGTGGCCACATCGCCAGCGGCGGGTGTGTCTGCGCCGGTGAAGACCACATACGCGCCTGCGTCAAACAGCGAGCTGGCCGCGTCCTTCTCTACCACCGGGTCGTGCCAGGTGTTGATCCAGCGCACATCCATCGTGCAGGTGGGGCAGGTCTTGCGCATGCCAAGGGCAAACGCGTTGCCCAAGCGCAGTTCTTCTGGGATGGGGAACGTCGCCATGTAACCGGCCTTGGTCTGGCCGTCTTTCTTCATGCGCGCGCCGGCCAACATGCCGCCCAAATACTTCATGTCTTCCATCGCGCCCATCAGGTTGCCAAAGTTCTTGTTGTTGGTCTTATACCCGGTCAGGTGGATGAACATTTGGGTTGGGAATTCCTCGGCCACGTTAGCCATCGGGTCCATGTAGCCAAACGAGGTGCCGAAGATCAGGTCAAAGCCCTTGCGCGCCAGGCTGCGGAACACCTGCTCAGAGTCGGCGGTGTCTGGCACAGACTCAATGTAAGCCGTGTGAATGTTCGGGACGTTCTTGTCCATGTACTGCAAGCCCTCGAAATGAGCCTGGCTCCAGCCACCGTCATCATGCGGGCCAAGCAGAACCATCGCCACATTGAACTTGCCTTTCTCAATGTCTGGGATCTGCATAGAGCCGCCAGCTTTTGGCGCTTCTGTCGGCTTGGGTGCATCCGTCGGCTTCGGCGCGGCGGTCGGGGCAACAGTTGGCTTGGGGGCATCGGTCGCTTTTGGCGCTTCGGTAGCCTTGGGGGCATCGGTGGGTTTGGCGGCAGGCGCGGCGGTGGGCGCGGGTGTCGCGCCGCCGCAGGCTGTCAACACAAGTGATAGCGTAGTTGCCATCAACATGCCCTTGAACAATGACTTCATGTTTCTTCTCCTTTAATTTTTGTGAGACTCAACCGTGATCAGCCTGTTCATCGCCGCAGTAGCGCGAACGCCCCTGCAACGCGGCAGGGCGATCTGAAACGAATTATAGCTGGCGAAATTTTGGGGCCTGTCTTGTTCAAAATGCCAGTGGTCAGGCCGGCGCTGCGCTCAGCCACGCCTCAATCTCCGCGCGATGCTCGGCCTCATGCTCGGCGCTATCCGACCAAATGGTTTCTGCCAGCGAGCGCCCATTGAGCGCGGGGTAGCGTTTGGGGTCAAACAACGCGGCTTCATCGCCCCAGGCTCGCAGCCGTTTTACAAGCTGGCGATGCGACCCGCCAAAATCGGCCATCACCCGATCCAGCGGGCGGTCTTTTTGCGCGGCATACTCCTGCGCGTTAAACAGATCCAGCCAGTTGGCGGCCTTTGCCAGCGTCGCCGGAATCTCCATCTTTGGCGGCTGGCCCTGCTCGGCCTTAAACATTTGGGTGATGGCGCGTGAACGCCACATGGCAATGTGCGCCAAAATATCTTTCACCGACCACTCGCCTGTCACGCCGGGCGCGCTCATTTGGCTGGATGGAACCCGCGCCAGGGTCGCTTCCAGCGCGGCATGAGTTGTTTCAATATCGGCGAGCAGCGCTGCTTTTGTGGTGTGTTTCATGGGAAATAAAAAATTAAAAATGCGCAGTTTTATTTTGCATTTGGATTTGGCTCACCAACGCGCCCAATGCGATGAGCGCCCCGCCAATAATAAAACCCGGGCCGGGGGTTTCGCTCAAAATGAGAACACCCAGCAACGCGCCGGTGACCGGCTGCGCAAAAAAGCACAACGCGGCGGTGTTGGCATCCAGCAGCTCAAACCCTTTGTTCCACAAATAAAACGCAATTGCGGTAGACACCACGCCCAAATACAAGATGCCCGCCAGAACGGCGGGCGTGATTGCGCCAATGCTGGCGTTGCGCAGCTCCAGCGCGGCCAGCGGCGCGTCAAACACCACGCCCCAAAGCGTCACGCCCAGCGTGGCGGCCAGCGCGCTCATGCCTCTGGCGGTGGCGCGTTTCACCATCACCGAGTAAAGCGCCCAGGTAAGGGCGGCCAAAATCAGCAGCGCGTTACCCATCAGCATGTTGGGGGTTTGGCCGATGGCATCTGCGCCGGGGTTAATGACCAAAACCACGCCAATGCTGGCGAGCGCAAGCCCAATCAACTTCCAGAGCGTGGGTTTCTCGCGCAGCAAAACATACGCGCACGGCACCACAAACGCGGGCGTGGCGCTGGTGATCACCGCGCCCAGCGAGGCCGTGCTGAGATGCGTGCCCGCGAATTGCGCGCCCAGCGACACGCAAAAGCCCACAAAGCCCGGCGCGGCCAATGACAAAAAATCGCCCAGGGTGAAGCGCGCCGCCCCGCGGGTTTCCATCACCTTTTGCCAAACAAACAACACCGGCAATGCCACGCAAAACCGAACGACCACCAGCGTGAGCGGCGGCACAACTTCCAGAACCAATTTGCTCACCACATACATCCCGCCCCAAATGGCGGCGGCAATGGTGGCGGCCAAAATTCCTTTTAGCATGGGCAATGCGCGGGCGTCGCGCTAACCATCCAGCGGCTCACTCTGCCCGCGCGCGGGCATAATCACGTTTTTCGCGCCCAAATCTTCCAGCCCCTGCTTAAGGGCTTTCATCGGCCCCGCTTCGCCATGCACAAGGAAGATGCCGCGCAGGTTTTTGAGCTGCGGCCTGGCCCAGTTCAGCAAATCGTTGCGGTCGGCGTGGCCGCTAAACGAGTGAATTTGGCGCACCTCTGCCCGCAGCTTAAACTCATCGCCCAAAATTTTGACATACGGCATCCCATCCACAATTTTGCGCCCCAGCGTGTCTGGCGCCTGAAAGCTGACAAACAAAATCAAGTTGCGCGGGTCTTCAATGTTGTTTCGCAGGTGGTGCAAAATGCGCCCGTTTTCGGCCATGCCAGACGCGCTGATGATGATGGCCGAGCCTTTGAGATGGTTGAGCTGCTTGGATTTTTCGGTTTCGCGCACATAGGTCAGGCGCGGGAAGGCAAACACATCGCCATCCGCGTCGGCCTCCAACAATTGGCGCGTCTCCTCGTCGTAGCATTCCTGATGGCGGCGGAAGGCGTCGGTCACATTCACCGCCAGCGGGCTATCTACAAAAATGGGCAGCTTGGGCAAATCTCCAGAAAGCATCAACTGGTTGAGGTTGTAAAGCAATTCCTGGGTGCGCTCCACCGCAAACGCCGGGATGATGACCTTGCCGCCGCGCCGATACGCGGTCTGAATCGCATCGCGCAACGCGCCCAGCGAGAGCGTGATTGGGTCGTGCAATTTATCGCCGTAAGTGCTCTCCATGATCAGATAATCGCATTCCGGCATGGGTTCCGGGTCGCGCAAGATGGGCAGCCCGTTGCGCCCCAGGTCGCCGCTAAAGCACAGCCGCACCGAGCGGTTTCCCTCGCGCAGTTCGTGCAGCTCCCAGGTAGAGCCAAGCATGTGGCCGGCGTCGCAAAACTTGGTGCGCACACCATCCACCGGCTGAAACCACTCGTGATACTCATGTTGCACAAAATGGTCCAGCGCGCGCTCGGCGTCATCGCTGGTGTAAATTGGCTCGCTGGGCGCAACTTGCGGGTGGTTGCGCCGCAAAAAGGCTATGTCATTTTCCTGGATGGCCGCCGAGTCGCGCAGCATGGACTGACACAAATCCAGCGTGGCGGCGGTGCTGTGAATTTTGCCGCGAAAATTATTTTTGGCCAGGCTGGGCAAGTTGCCGCTGTGATCAATGTGCGCGTGAGACAAAATCACCGCATTTAGCGCGGCGGCGTTAAACGGCAGTTTTTGGTTGATGGCGTACGCCTCGGCGCGTTTTCCCTGAAACAGCCCGCAATCCAGCAGGATTTTTTTATCACCCACGCTCAGCAAATGCTGCGAGCCAGTCACGGTTTGGGCCGCGCCCCAGAAAGTAATGTTCATAGTTGGAAAGCAGAATTCTGAATGCAGAATGCAGAAATAATTCAGAATTCTGCTTTCTGCATTCAGAATGCAATTGGGTGAGTATAATCCTGCGTACCCGGAGCAAGCACATGGTCGAGGTCAAAATTGAAAGCATCCGCGTCAGCCTGATGTCGCAACACCGAGTGGTCATTCTCAAAGATGTGACCAGCAATCGCTATTTGCCTATCTGGATAGACGCATTCGTGGCCGAGGCGATCACCATCCACCTGCAAGAGCAGGCGGTGGCCCGCCCACTTACACACGACCTTGCCATCAAACTGATGAGCGATTTGGGCGGTCAGTTGGCAAAAGTGGTCATAAACGACCTGCGCAACGACACCTTTTTTGCCCAATTATTTGTGCAAACCGCTGATGGCAAAGAAGTGATCTTTGACTCGCGCCCCAGCGATGCGATTGCGCTGGCCGTGCGCGCCGCCTGCCCCATTTTTGTGGAAGAAGACGTGATGAACCGCGCGGGCGTTGTGCCCGATGACGAAGAAAAGCCCGCCACCGATGAAGACCTCGGCGCGTTCAAAGATTTCCTCGGCTCGTTGGATTTGGACGATTTAGAGAAGAACAACTGAGTAGTTAAACCTCACAGGTTGGCGCACTTAAATATCGCCATTGCGAACACCATGCGCCAACCTGTGAGGTTTTTATTTGCCTCCTTTGATTGAATTTTTTTTTGCGTTAAATATCTTTTCTGCGGTGTTGTTGGCCGTGTATGCCCTGCATCAGGCCATTTTGCTTGTTTTGTTTTTGCGCACAAAAACTTCTCTTGCGCCAGGAGGGGGTGAGAGTGGGCAAAATCTCCCACGCGTCACCGTGCAACTGCCTTTGTTCAACGAGCGTTACGTGGCAGAGCGCATCATCGCCGCCGCCTGCGCCCTGGATTACCCGCGCGAGCTTTTGCACATTCAAGTTCTGGATGACTCGACCGATGACACCCGCCAAATCGCCATCCACGCCGTGCAGGCCGCCCGCGCCAAAGGCCACGCGGTTGAGCTAATTCAGCGCCCCTCGCGCGATGGCTTTAAGGCTGGCGCGTTGCGCGAAGGCCTGCAAACCGCCACCGGCGAGTTCATCGCCATCTTCGACGCAGATTTCATCCCCCAGCCCGATTTTTTGCGCCGGACACTTGCGCCTTTTGCCGATGAGCGCGTTGGTTTTGTGCAAACCCGCTGGGGTTTCCTCAACCGAGACCAGAGCGCCATCACCCGCGGGCAGGCCGCCATGTTGAACATGCACTTTGTGACCGAGCAAACCGCCCGCAGCGCAAACGGCCTGGTGATGAACTTTAACGGCTCTGGCGGCGTGTGGCGGCGCAGTTGCATTTTGGACGCGGGCAACTGGCAGGGCGATTGCCTGAGCGAAGACCTCGATCTCAGCATCCGGGCGGAGACGCGCGGCTGGCGCGGGGTGTATCTCAACCGCGTGGAATCGCCGGGCGAGCTGCCCGATGACGTGAACGCTTTTAAGCGCCAGCAAAAACGCTGGGCGCGGGGGTCATCGCAGGTCATGCGCAAATTACTGGCCGCGCTCTGGCGGTCGCCGCTCTCGCTGGCCGCCAAAGTGATGGCCACCCTGCACCTCAGCGGCTACGTCATCCATATTTTTGTGCTTGTGTTGGCGCTCACCACGCCCATTTTGGCGCTCAGCCGCCAGCCGGTTCCGGCATGGGTGGGGTTTGCCAGCGCGGTTGGCGCGGCGCCCGCGCTCTCGATGTTCGCGGCCAACATTTGGCTGGGCCGCCGCGCCCGCGATTTTGCCCGCGATCTTCCTTTCGCGATCATGCTGGGGCTGGGCGTCTCGGTGTCTAACGCGGCGGGTCTGGTGATGGGTTTTGCCAGCCGCGCGGCGGGCGAGTGGACGCGCACGCCAAAGGCCGCGCCATCTCGGGCGGGCGCAGGCTACACCTTGCAACTGGATTGGTCATTTTGGTGCGAGGCGGCGCTGGCGCTGGTTTTGTTTGCCGCATTCCTGGCGCTTTTGGCGATGGATAACTGGACGGCGGCGGCCACCTGCGCCCTGTATGCCTTTAGTTTTGGCGGGGTTGCTTTGGCGCAGGCGCGTGTGGCATGGCAGGGCAGAACGCGGGTGCAACCCGTTGGCGGGGCATTGCCAAAATCTGGCAAATAACCCCGCTGGTTTTAAGCCGTCATTCCCCGTGTTCAGTTTCGGATTGACCCTGCCAAACCATCTCGGCTGCCTCTGGCCCAACCTCAACATGCACGGCGGGCATTGGCTCGGTTGGCGCGTCATCCACCAGATCTGTGATGGACTGAATAATGCCACCCACCGCGCCGGTCACGCGCTCCACAATATTAACTTTGGGCGGCGGGGCATATTTTTCTGCGTAATCTGCGGCAGCCACAGATGGGGTAACGTCTTCGCAATCATCGCAGTCTTCTTGCAAATAGTGTTTGTGGTCAATCACCCACAAATACAAGTCAGCTTCGGTGCGGCCAGGGAACAATTCCAGCGCGTTTTGTTCTCTCACCGCCTGCACAATTGGCAAATACACGTTGTCATACCAATCGGCCACCGCCTCGTCTTCGGAAATATCGCGCTTTTGCTCCAGCCCCATGAAATAGCGGTGCATGGCTATATGCTCAATCAGGCGCGGATACGCCCCGCCAATGGTGAAGCGGATGTTTTGATCCGGGCGAAGTTTGTGCAAGTGCGTGCGATGCAAAAAGTCGTCGTACTCGCCCAGCAATTCCAGCGTGTCGGCGTTCAGGTCATCGGCGGTCACTTTAACGCGCACATGCGCCTCGTGCACCTCGGCGTCAATAAACGCCACGCCGTGCTCACGCGCCACGCTCACGCGATGGTTTCCATCCAGCACAAAATACACATCGCCCACTTTGTAAAGCACAACCGGCGGCAGGCTCACATCCTGGTAAAACGCGCGGTTGATTTTTGCCCAGCGGTCTTTTGTTTTGTCATTGCGCGGCAAAAAGGCATCGTCAAAGTCTTTGAACCGGCCCACGCTGCCCACAATTTTTTCAATTGGAACTTCTTGCACCCCGCGATAAATTAGCCCGCGCAGGTTGAGCTTGTCGCGCACTTCATCCCACGCCATCAGGTCGTGTTTTTGTTTGCGAATCTGGCCCACCAGCGAGCGCAAAAAGGCCCGGCTGCGCGCCGTGCGAAAGTCCACCTGATCTGCAGGTGTTGAAAATTCATTCATATCTAAAAATACTATACCAGCGGGCAAAAGGCTAAGGCGTGGAGGTAAAGAACGGGTTAAGAGTTGGTGGCTGGTGTCTACCAGCCGCCAGTCACTATTTCTTGGTCAGCTTTTTCAACTCATACAACGCGGTCAGCGCCTCAATTGGGCTCATCGCGTCGGGGTCAATGCTCTTGAGCTTTGCCAGCGCGGGCGAATCGGGCGTGAACATGTTGAGTTGCACTGGCGCGGCTTGCGGCGCGTTGCTCACCTGCAAAGTGCCGTTCTCCAACTGCTTCAAAATATCTTGTGCGCGGCTCACCACCGGCGAGGGCATGCCAGCCAATTGCGCCACGTGAATGCCGTAACTGCGGTCTGCCCCGCCGGGGATGACCTTGTGCAAAAACACAACCGTCTCGCCGCTGTCCTCGCTCACGGCCACGTTGTAATTGCGCACGTGCGGCAACTTTTCCGCAAGCTGAATCAGCTCGTGGTAATGCGTGGCAAACAGCGTCATGGCCCGCCGGTCTGGATGATTGTGCAGATATTCAATCACGCTCCACGCAATCGCCAGCCCGTCGTAGGTGCTGGTGCCGCGCCCAATTTCATCCAGCAAAACCAAACTGCGCGGCGTGCAATGCCGCAAAATATTGGCCGCCTCCACCATCTCGACCATGAAGGTGCTTTGCCCGGCGGTCAACTCATCTTGCGCGCCAATGCGGGTAAAGATGCGGTCTGCCACGCACAGGTTTGCGGAACGCGCGGGCACAAAGCTGCCCATTTGCGCCATCAAACAAATGAGCGCGACCTGGCGCATGTAACTGCTTTTGCCGCTCATGTTTGGCCCGGTCACAATCAAAATCCGCTCATCGCGGGTGATGGCTGTGTCGTTTGGTGTGAACGGCACTTCGACCATGAGCTGCTCAATCACCGGGTGGCGGCCATCTTTGATCTCAATCACGCCGTCATCGTTAAAGCGCGGGCGGGTGTAATTGTTGTTCGCGGCGGCCTCGGCCAGCGCGGCCTGCGCGTCCATCTGGGCGATGGCCCTCGCAATTGCCATCAGCCCAGCCGCCTGCGCCGCAATCTTCTCGTTCACCTCGCGCAGCAGCCTTTGTTCCAGCTTGCTAATACGCTCATCGGCGTTCAAAATGAGCGCCTCATATTCCTTAAGCTGCGGCGTGATGTATCTCTCGGCGTTGGTGAGCGTTTGCTTACGGATGTAATCGGCGGGCACAGCGCCGGTGTTGGCGTGGGTCACCTCAATGTAATACCCAAACACGCTGTTAAAGCTCACCTTGAGCGATTTGATGCCGGTGCGCTCGCGCTCTGTCCGCTCCAAATTCGCCACCCACACTTTTGCATCGCGCGAGGCCAAATGAATGCCATCCAGTTCCTCGCTAAAACCGGGGTTGATAAATCCGTCATCATCCGGCTCTGGTTTGATGGCTTTCGCGATGAGGTCGCGCACCGCGTCCCCAGCCCCTCCCGGCGGGAGGGGGGAATTAATCAATTCCCATTTCTCCAGCGCCGCGCCCATATTGAGCAAATCTTTTGGCGTGGCGATGCCGCTGGCGGCGCGGGTGGTCAGCCGCTCCAGATCGGGCATGTGGTTGAGCGTTTGGCGCAACTGAGCGCGGCCCAACCCATCCGCATGAAGGGCGGCCACGCGGTCTAAGCGCGCCTCAATTTCGGTTTGGTCCAGCAACGGCTGGCTAATCCACGCCCGCAACAACCGCGCGCCCATCGGGGTGAGCGTTTTGTCCAGGACGCCCAGCAAGGTGGGCGCGGGGGCGCTGGGCTGGGCAGATGGCCCTCGGCGGCGGCGCGGGGCCTCGCCACGCAATGGCTCTGTTAACTCAAGGTTGCGGCGCGTCACCGCATCCAGCCCCATAAATTGCGAAAGCGAGTAGGCGCGCAGCTCGGTGAGTTGCGCCAGTTGCGCGGGCTGCATCTCGCGCAAGTAAGCCAAAATGGCCCCCGCCGCGCGCACGGCCAGCGGGCGGTCATCCAGCCCAAACCCGGCCAGCGTGCTCACCTTAAAGTGCGCCATCAAGGCCTGTTTTGCGTTGCCAAATTCAAACCGGTAGGATGGATAGGGCGTGGACGGAAACCCGCTGATGGGCAGCGATTTGCGGCGGCCATCCTCGCCGCCCTCGGTCAAAATTTCGCGGGGCTGAATGCGCCCCAGCTCGCGCTCAAGCTCGGCGGCGTTCTCCACCTGCGCCGCACGAAACTCGCCGGTGGTGATATCACAAAACGCCAAGCCAACGGGCGAGGCGGGGTCATCGTTTGGCTCGCGGGCAATAGCCGCCAAATAGCTGGGGCGGCCCGCCTCCAACATACCCGGCTCAATCACCGTGCCGGGCGTGATGACGTGTTTCACCTCGCGCGGGACAAGCCC
>Ga0073904_10002499_pt1 | contig 13881 bp, 10 predicted proteins | sample KloWWTrecipitate_FD_66668 | JGI IMG/M metagenome (GOLD analysis project Ga0073904, IMG submission 66668) | Active sludge microbial communities from Klosterneuburg, Austria, studying microevolution and ecology of nitrifiers - Klosterneuburg... | ecosystem: Engineered > WWTP > Aerobic digester >...
ACGCCTGGGCGGCGTGGCGCGTGTACAAGCTCAGCGCCCCTCGCGGGAAGCGCGACAAGCGCTTCCTCGCCCACGTCTTCCAGAAGCTGCTCATGAACTTCACCTGGTGGGTGAACCGGAAAGACGAGGGCGGCAACAACCTGTTCTCCGGCGGGTTCCTGGGGCTCGACAACATTGGCCTCTTCGACCGCAGCAACCCGGTCCCCGGCGGCGGCCACGTCGAGCAGGCCGACGGCACCGCGTGGATGGCGTTCTATTGCACCACCATGCTGGGGATGGCCGTCGAGCTCGCCGCGAGCGATCCGGCCTACGAGGACCTCGCCAGCAAGTTCTTCGAGCACTTCGTCGCGATCGCCGAGGCGATGAACGAGCTCGGGGGGACGGGGCTCTGGAACGAAGAGGACGGCTTCTACTACGACCAAGCGACGGTGGGGAACACGTCGATCCCGCTCCGCGTGCGCTCGATGGTCGGCATCATCCCGCTCTTCGCGGTGCTCGCGATCGACGTCGACGTGCTCGAGGCGCTGCCGGGCTTCTCCAAGCGCATGAAGTGGTTCCTCGACAACCGCCCCGATCTTGGGCGCTTCGTGACCCGCCGCACCCAGCCCGACGGCAGCGTGCAGCGGCTCTTGGCCATTCCCCCGGCCGACAGGCTCGTACGCGTGCTCCGCTATGTGCTCGACGAAGAGGAGCTGCTCTCGCCGCACGGCGTGCGGTCGCTGTCGAAGGCGCACGCCCACCCGTACGAGGTCGCGCTCGGCGGGGAGATCCGCCGCATCGCCTATGTGCCCGGCGACAGCGACTCCGGCATGTTCGGCGGAAACTCCAACTGGCGAGGTCCGGTGTGGCTGCCGGTCAATCACCTCCTCATCGAGGCGCTCGACCGCTACCACTACTTCTACGGCGACTCGCTCAAGGTCGAGTGCCCCACCGGCTCCGGGCACCTCATGAACCTGCGCGACGTGGCGACGTTCCTGTCGCGACGCGTGGCGGGCCTCTTCCGGCGCGGCCCCGACGGCGCGCGCCCCTCCATGCCCCCGCACCCCGTGTTCGGCGATCTCCCGCTGTTCCACGAGTACTTCGACGGCGACACCGGCCGGGGCGTGGGCGCCGCGCACCAGACCGGGTGGACGGCCCTCGCAGTGCACGCCCTCGGGCGCTGAGGGGCGGGCGCCGGGCGCTGAGCGCGCGACGCTGTTGTATGGAATGCGAGCGTCACAGGAGACGACTTGAAGCTCGGCCGGCCCAGCGGCGGCGCTCCCAGGCGATGTGAGTCGCCATCCCGGTCGAATTCGGGCCCGGGATGAGGTTCGTCGCCCCGAGGAGCAGCGCTCTTCGGTGAGCCAATTGCGACCGGTCGCCACTTCGTCCTGCATCATCGCGACGTGCGCGCGGGCCGGTCGCGCCGAGCCGGAGGAACAGGAGCGCTCGCGCAGCGTGGTGCGTTCGTCGTTCGGCCCGACTGCCCAGCTCGGCGTGGTCGGACGCGCGCTCGCCTTCACAGAGCTCCCGGCGCGCCCTGCCGACAAGGATTGGGCGCCTCGCGAGGCTCGACCTGCAGGGTCGAGTGATCGATCTCGAACCGGTTGCGCAAGGCAGCCCCGACGTCGCCGAGAAAGCGCGGCTCGCACGTGTTCGTCGCCATGACGAGGTGCGCCGTGAGAGCGGTCTCGGTGGTGCTCATCGCCCAGATGTGAAGGTCGTGGACCTCGAGCACGCCGGGCAGACTCGCGAGGTAGAGTTGGACCTTCTCCGCGTCGATCCCATCGGGCACCGCGTCCAGCGCCAGGTTCAGCGACTTCTTGAAGAGGCCCCATGTGCCCACGAGGATGACGCCGGAGACAAGGAGGCTCACGAGAGGGTCGAGCCATGTCCAGCGCGTCCGCAGCATGATCGCCCCCGTCACGACGACACCGAGCGAGACGGCGGCGTCCGCGGCGAGGTGCAGGAAGGCCCCTCGAACGTTCGCGTCACTCTTTCGGCCCTTCGCGAACAACATCGCCGACACCCCGTTGATGACGACCCCCACCGCCGCGACGGCCATGAGCGCGCCTCCCTCGACGGGCGCCGGGTGCCGGAGCCTGCCGATCGCCTCCCATGCGACGCCGCCGACGGCCACGACGAGAAGGACGGCGTTGCCGAGGGCCGCGAGGACGGTCGTCTTCCGCAGGCCGTACGTGCGCTGCGCCGTGGGCTTCCGCCGGGCAAGCGCGAGGGCCGCCCATGCGAGCGCGAGCCCGAGAACGTCGCTCAGGTTGTGGGCCGCGTCCGCGACGAGGGCGACGGAGCCGGCGGCGATCCCGAAGGCCGCCTCGACGACGACGAAGGCTACGTTCACGGAGATTCCGATCGCGAAGGCGCGCCCGTAGCTCTCGGCGCCGGGTTCGTGGGGGTGGTCGTGGTCATGAGCCATGTGCACCTCAGTCGATCGCGAAGATTCCGGCCCCATCGGTCTGCGAGCCCCGGCGTGGCCGGAGAAATCACCCCTCGTCGCCCGCCACGCAGCACTCGCGCTCCGCACACCCGCAGTCGTCGCACGAGCGAGCGCTCGTGGTTCCGCAGTGACGCTTCATCCTGTCCCGAAGCTCGCTACGGGCACGGAAGAGCCGAACCGTGAGCGCGTTGGTGGTGAGGCCAAGCTCGGTCGCGACGACGGCGAGACGTTCTCCGCGCTCGTCGATCCGCCGAAGCACCTCAGCGTGGTGCGGCCGGAGTCGACTCGCCTGGGCGCGCACGCAGAAGCACGGCGTCGCGACAACGAGCGGAGTGGCCAGGTGATCCGTGGGGATGTCGACCCTCCCCCTAGCCTGCCGCGCTCGCGCGCGCGTCGCGTCGATGGCCTTCCGGTCCACGATGCGCCCCACCCACGCGGAGAGGCGCCCTTCGTCGCGGAGGGCTCCGGCTCGCCGGATCGCGGCAAGGACCGCGTCCTGCACAACGTCTTCCGCGTCCGCGATCGAGCCGACCGCGCGCTTCGCCCGCCGGAGCAGGCGCGCGCGCTCTCGAGCCCAAGCCTCGCTCACGCGCACCGCGGGTGTGTTGGAGCCCGGTTCGATCCACATTTCGAGCGAGGCTAGCACACTTCAACAGATAGTGAATTATCACATTGTTGGTAAGATTCCGCGAAGTCGAGCGTCACGGCAACGACCACGCTCCTCGTAACGGCCCCCCGACAGGTCTCCCATGAAGCTGCTCGTTCGAGGCGCGATCCTCGCTTCCCTCCTTCTCCCGAGGGGAGCCCGGGCCGAGCCTTCTTGCAACACGATTACGCGAGACAACGTCGCCCCGTGCGCGGTCTCTGCGAGCCTCCCCGTACGCGCCGCGGCGCTCTCCACGATCGCCCGCCGCGCCGACGCCGAGCGCGCCAGGGTGCTTCTTCCCTCCAACCCGACCCTCGCGTTGTCCCTCGCGGGGCGACGCTCGACGGGCGACTCCGCGTTCAACGCGTACGGTCAGCTTGGCCAAGAGATCGAGATCGGCGGGCAGCGGGGCGCGCGCTCGCGCGAGGCCGAAGCGCGCGTCCTCGCGAGCGAGGCGCAGCGAGGCGCCACGGCCCGCGACGTGGCCGCGGAGGCGCTGACAGCCTACTTCGAGGTGCTCGCGGCCCGCGAAGAGACCGCGCTGCTTCGCCGCGTGGAGGTCCTCGCGATCCGCGTCGCCGACACCGCGCGCGCGCAGGCGAAGGCCGGCGCGGTCGCCGAGGTGGACGCCGACGTGGGCGAGGTGCAAGCCGCGAAGCGCACGCAGGCACGCATCGTCGTCGAAGGCCGGCTCGCCGCCGCCGAGGTGCGCCTCGCTCGGCTCGTCGGTGCGAGCGGCAGCCCGGCGGTCGATGGTACTCTCCGCCCGCTCGCGGTCCCGTCGCGCAACGAGACGTCGCCACGGATCGCCGCGTTGACGAAAGAGGCTGAAGCGCTCGACGCTCAAGCCACCGTCCTCGCGCGATCGAGGATCCCGAACGTGACCGTGTCGGTCTTCGCGCAGAGCGATGGCTTCCGTGAGCGCGTGATCGGTGCCGGTCTCGCGCTCCCCATCCCGCTCCCGGAGCCCCTCGGGCAGTCGCGATCGAGCGAGATCGCGCACGCACGGGCGGAGGCCGAGAGGACGCGCACCGAGGCACAGGGCATGCGAGTCGCGCTCGCGCGCGAAGCGGACGCCTTCGAGGCCGAGGCCACGGCGCTCCTTCATGCGAGCACCGTCGTCGACGACGCTCGCGCGGCGCGCGTGGAAGCGAGCCTCGCGAGGCTCGCCAACGAGGTGGAGAAGGGGCGCCTACAAGCCAGGGACGCGTTCGTCGCTCAGGACGCCCTCGCCGACCTCCTCGTTCAGCGCGTCGCCTCGAAGCGCTCGGCCTGCGTCGCGTCGGTGCGCCTCGCAGCCCTGCGCGGCATCGCACTCGAACGAGGGAATCCTTGAGGCGCGACACGCTCGCCGCGCGCCGCATCGGGATCCTCGCCTGCGGGCTCGCAGTCGTGCTCTCGTCGGCATGCAAGACGCAAAGGGCGCCGACCGAGAAGACCGAAGGAAGGGAGAAGGTCGAGGACGGCGGCGAGGCCGAGCACGCCGAGCTCCCCAAGGTGGTGAAGCTCGACGCCGAGCCGCGCACGCGCGCTGGCGTGCGCTCCGAGCCCGCCAAGAGAGAGACCCTCGCGAAGAGCCTCTCGCTCGCGGGCGAGATCGTGGCTGACCCCGACCGGACGGCCAAGGTCTCGTCGCCCATCGCGGGGCGCCTCGAGCGCGTGGCGATGCGAGAAGGCGCGCTCGTGAAAAAGGGCGACGTGCTCGCAGAGCTCCGTGTCCCGGACCTCGGGCGCGTGCGTGGCGCCCTCGCTTCGTCGACGGCACGCGCGAAGGCAGCACGCGCAAACGAAACGCGACTCAAGGGGCTGTTCGAGGCAAAGCTGACGTCCGAACAATCGTACCTCGACGCAAGAGCAGACGCCGACGCACGGGACGCGGAGTCGCGCGCGCTCAGCCTCGAGCTCGCCGGTCTCGGGGCGGGGGGCGCAGAGGGCGGCGTGCTCCTGGCGCTCCGCGCGCCGATCTCGGGCTCGGTCGTCTCGCGCGACGCGGTCGTCGGACAGCCGGTCTCGCCAGACCAGGTGCTCGGCCAAATCACCGACATGGGCCAGGTGTGGTTCCTGGGCCGCGTCTTCGAACAGGATCTCTCGTCCCTCGTCGTCGGAGCACGCGCCGAGGTCGTGCTCAACGCGTATCCACTGTCACCGTTCTTGGGCGCTGTGGAGGCCATTGGCCAGAGGGTGGACCCCAGCGCGCGCACCGTGGTCGCGCGCATTCGCCTTGAGAACCCGAATGGCCTCTTGCGCCTCGGCCTCTTCGGGAAGGGAAGCGTGGCTATGCCCGATCCCGCCGCTACAGAGCCCGTGCTCGTCGTGCCTCGCTCCGCCGTGGTGGAGGTCGGCGGACAGAGTGTGGTCTTCGTCGAGGAGAGGGTGGACACGTTCACGCGCCATGACGTCACGCTCGGCGCTTCTGCCCCGGGAAGAGTGCAAGTGATCGCGGGCCTTCGGGAAGGCGAGGCGGTCGTCGTGGCCGGGGCGTTTACCCTAAAGAGCGTGCTGCTAAAGGCCGCCATCGCGGAGGACGACTGAGATGGCCGTCCTCGCCTTCATTGTCGCGTTCGCCCTACGAAATCGCGCGGTCGTCTTGCTCGCGACCCTGCTCTTTCTTGCGATCGGCCTGCGCGCCGCCACGACGCTCCCCGTCGACGCCGTCCCGGACATCACCAACGTCCAGGTGCAGGTGATCACGGCCTCGCCCGCGCTAGGGCCGACCGAGATGGAGAAGATCGTGACCATTCCGGTCGAGCGCGCGATGGCTGGAATTCCGAAGACGACGGAGGTCCGATCGATCTCGAAGTATGGGGTCTCCGTCGTGACCGTCGTGTTCCAGGACGGCACGGACATCTACTTCGCGCGGCAGCAGGTCAACGAGCGCATGCGCGAAGCCCAAGAGGCCATCCCCGAGGGTTATGGGAAGCCGGAGATGGGGCCGAACTCCGGGGGGCTCGGTGAAATTTACCAGTTCACGGTCGAGAACGAATCCCTCACGCTCATGGAGCGCGAGGAGGTGCTTGACTGGCAAGTTGCGCCCGCCCTTCGCGCTGTCCCTGGCATCGTCGAGGTTAACAGCTTCGGAGGGGAAGACCGACAGTACCAGATCGAACTCGACCCTGGGCGAATGCAGGCCGCGGGGCTCTCCACGGCGCAGGTCATCGACGCCCTGCGCATGGCCAACGCCAACGCGGGAGGCGGCTACCTCGAGGCCAATCGCGAGCACGTGGTCATAGGCACCGACGGCCTCGTACGCAGCCTCGACGATCTGAGGAACGTCGTCTTGGCGGCGACCACGGAGGGTGTTCCCATCACCCTCGCGTCCGTCGCCGACGTCCACTTCGGCGCGCGACTCCGGCGCGGGGCGGCTTCGCGCGACGGCAAGGGTGAGACCGTGCTCGGCGTCGCCATGATGCTCCTCGGCGAGAACTCGCGCACAGTCACGGCCGCCGTGAAGGCGAAGCTCGCGGCCATCGAGCCCTCGCTCCCTCCGGGCACGAAGCTCGTACCTTTCTACGATCGCTCGGTGCTAGTGAACCGCACGACCGGGACCGTCGGCATGAACCTGGCTGAGGGTGCTGCGCTGGTCATCTTGGTGCTCTTCGCACTCCTCGGCGATCTCCGGGCGGGCCTCGTCGTCGCGATCGTGATCCCGCTCTCGCTCCTCTTCGCGATCGCGGCCATGAACGCGCTCGGTCTGTCGGGGAACCTGATGAGCCTCGGTGCCATCGACTTCGGGCTGCTCGTGGACGGCGCGGTGATAATCGTGGAGAACGCCGAACGGAGGCTCTCGGAGGCGCGCCGCGACCGTGGGCGGGAGCTTACCCCGGAGGAGCGCACGACCGTGGTCGAGTCCGCGACGCTCGAGGTTCGCTCCGCGAGCCTCTTCGGAGAGGCCATCCTCGCGATCGTCTACCTGCCACTTCTCACGCTCAGTGGAATCGAGGGGAAGATGTTCCGCCCGATGGCCACGACCGTGCTCCTCGCGCTCGCGGGGGCGTTTCTGCTCTCGCTCACCTTGATTCCCGTCCTCGCGAGCCTCGTGCTCGTGCCTCGGAGGGAGCACAAGGAGACATGGCTACTAAGCAGGATACACGCGACTTTCGTGCCGTTGCTCGGACATGCGTTCAAACGCCGCGGGCTCGCCGTTGGCTTTGCCGTGGCCATGCTCGGCGTGGCCGTCGCGTGCGGGAGCCGGCTCGGCGCCGAGTTCATTCCGCAGCTCGACGAAGGGGACCTGCTCGTGGAAGCGCGGCGGTTGCCGGGCGCTGCGCTCAGCGAGACGATCCGGACGGACACCGAGCTCCAGCGGGCCTTGCTCAAGATTCCCGAAGTGAAGCACGCCGTATCGCGGGCGGGAGCGCCGGAGATCGCTACCGATCCGATGGGGCTCGAGCAATCGGACGTCTACATGTTGCTCGCCGATCGCTCCGAGTGGCGAAGAGGCCTCACGAGAGAGGACCTGGCGAAGCAGGTCTCCGAGACGGTCGAGAGAGAGACTCCGGAGGTCGCCGGCGGTGTCTCGCAGCCCATTCAAATGCGCACGAACGAGCTCGTGGCCGGCGTTCGCTCAGACGTCGCCTTGCTCCTCTATGGGACCGATCTGGACGAGCTCGCGCGTCTCGGTGACGTCGCGGCGAAGACGATTCGCCGCGTGCCGGGCGCCGCGGACGTGCGCGTCGAACAAGTGGCGGGCCTCCGGTACCTCCGTATCGTACCTGATCGCCGCAAGCTGGCGCGGTACGGGCTCACGGTACAAGACGTGAACCAGCTCACCGAGACGTTGTCGGTGGGGCTCTCGGTCGGCCAGGTGCTGGAGGGCGAACGGCGCTTCTCGATGGTCGTGAAGACGCGCCACGCGTACGACGGTGACGCCGCGCCGCTGCGGACCTTGCCGCTGCGAACCGTGAGCGGTCAGGTCGTCCCTCTCGGTGACGTGGCCGACATCGTCTTCGTGACCGGCCCCGCGCAGGTGAGCCGAGCGAGCCAGTCCCGCCGTCTCACCGTCGAGTTCAACGTGCGCGGGCGCGATCTCACCACCGTGGTGAACGAGGCACGCGCCGCCGTGGAGAGGGCGCAGAAGCTCCCCGTCGGCTACCGCGCCGAGTGGGGAGGTCAGTTCGAGCACTACGAAGAAGCGCGAGGGCGCCTGATGATCGTCGTGCCAATTGCGCTCGGGCTCATCGGGTTCCTGCTTTGGCTCGCATTTCGGTCCGCGAGGCTCGCCGCGCTCATGTTCTCGAACGTGCCGTTCGCCACCGTCGGGGGTGTCGTGGCGCTCGCGGTTCGCGGTATTCCCTTCTCCATCTCCGCTGGCGTCGGCTTCATCGCCCTCTTCGGGGTCGCGGTGCTGAATGGCCTCGTGCTCGTCTCGTTCGCGCGGGACCTCGAGGCGGCCGGGAGCACACACCTCGGCGCGATCCGAGAGGCCACTGAGCTGAGGCTGCGCCCGGTGCTCACCACTGCGCTCGTAGCTTCACTCGGGTTCGTCCCCATGGCGCTCTCCACCGCGCCCGGATCGGAGGTGCAACGGCCGCTCGCCACCGTGGTGATCGGTGGGCTGCTGAGCGCCACCGTGCTCACGCTCATCGTGCTCCCTGTCGTCTACGCTTGGCTCGCCCCCGACGTGGCGCACGGGACGCCTTCCCTGCGGCCTCCGCCGTCATTCCGAGTCAGAGGAGAGGCCTGAGCCGAGCGCGGCTCAGGGACGCGGGTGGTCCTTGAAGAACCGGAGGACCACGTCACCCCACGCCACCGCCGCGGGCGGCTTGCAGCTGAAGAAGAGGGTCTGCCCGGGCGCGCCCGCGCCGGGCTGGTCGGCGCCCCCGGGGACGCAGTGCCCGCGCAGTAGCAGCGGGAAGAGCGGCGGCGTGACCTCGGTGTCGTGGCGCAGAAATTCGTACGCCGTGCCCTTCGGGCTGAGGTAGCGCGTGCGCTCGTGGAGCGCGTCGGACGAGACCACGACCGGCGCGCCGAGCGACCACGCGGCGACCGCGGCGTCGCGCTGCTGGAGGCCCTTCGCGAACGGCACGAGGGCGTCCTTCGTGCCGTGCATGTGCAGGATGGGGACCTCGGCGGCCGGCGAGCCGCGGCCCTCGAACGGGCAGTCGAGGGCGAACGGGGGGCAGGCTGCCCGACAGGGTCGTGCCGTGCGCCGCCGCGATGGGCTTCACGCGATTTCACTGCGTGGTGCAGGAGGGGGCGATCACGAACCTCTACCTCACGCAGCTCACGAACGGCGCGACGGCGGCTGGGCCGGCCGCCGCCCTCCGCGTGCTCGCGCCGGCCGAGGTGAGCTACGCGGGCGCGATCGGGGCGCTCACGACGCTCACGTTCCAGAACGCGCTCGCCACCGACTACTCGGGGGCCCCCTGGTCCGCCGCAACGAAGAAGGCCTTCGACGTCGTGCTGGTCTGGACGGTGGAGGCGGCGCGCTCCAAATTCATCTACACGAAGGTGAACTCCATGCTCGGCGGCGCGGCGATCGACGGCGATCTGCGGAAGGACGTCGCGCAGAAGTACGGACACCCCCGGACCGCCGCGGGCCTCGCCGCCTTCCGCCCCCTCGATCTGTTCGACTATCGCGCGCTCTACGTGAACGACAAGGAGAAGGGCAACGTGGCGCTGGGCGTGTACGCGCAGATGGGGCTCTGAGCGCTCGCCTCAGGCCCGCGCTCGATACCCGCACAATACGTGCGTAATACATTCATTTCCGGCGCGGCGTACGCTCCGAACGCTCCTATACTTCCGGCGGGCGCGGCTCCGGTAGAGCCGGTACCGCGCGCACGGGTTGGGGGCCGACCGACGAGACGACCGCGAGGAGCTGGCATGACGGACACGCTGACCTTCGGATACTTCGCCCAGGAAGAGAGCACCCGGGAGGCCTCCGAGCGACTGCGCGCGTGGATGAGCGAGCGACTGGGCGTGCCGATGTCCCTTCATTTCTGCGGCGGCTACGAGGCGCTCGCCCGCGAAGTGGAGTCCGGGAAGGTGGACGTGGCGTGGCTGCCGCCCGTGGCGTTCGTGAAGCTGCCCCCGGAGAAGGTCGAGGCGCTGCTGGCGCTCGAGCGCGGGCGCCAGACGGGCTATAAGTCGGCGCTCGTGGTGCGCTCCGACTCCACCATCGAGTCGCTCGAGGATCTCCGGGGCGCGCGCGCAGCCTGGGTCGACGCCTGGAGCGCGAGCGGCTTCGTGGTCCCGCGGGTCGGCCTGAAGAACTTGGGCGTCGATCCGCGGAACCTGTTCCGCGTCGAGGCGTTCCACGGCTCGCACAGCGCCGCGATTCGCGCCGTGATCGACGGCGCGGCCGACGTGACGGGCACGCACGCGAGGCCCAAGGCGAGCGGCGAAGAGGGCGTCGAGGGTTCGTGGACGCTGGTCGACGGCGTGGCGATGCGTGTATTACGCACGTTTGGCGAGGTGCCCGCCGACCTCATCTGCGTGCGCCCGGCCCTCCCGACCGACCTGAAGACCCGGATCGCCGAGGCCTTCAAGGCGGCGTGCGCGGGGGAGCCGAAGGCGGACGTGAAGGCCATCTTCGGGGCCGACCGGTTCACCGACGCGCCGACCAGCGGCTACGCCGCGCTCCGCGCGTCGCTCACCGAAGCGAACGCCGCCGGGCTCTTTGACTGAGTCTGCTCACGACCAAACAGGGAGGGGGCGCGAGGGGGAACGCCCTCGCACTCGACGCCCAACTCCGTACCGCCCCGACCAACAGGGGGGGCGCGAGGGGGAACGCCCTCGCACTCGACGTCCAACTCCGTACCGCCCCGCTCGAGGAACGCCCGACGACCAAACAGGGGGGTGACGCCCTCGCACTCGACGTCCACGCCGTACCGCCCCACGCGAGGAACGCAAGACACGCAGGGGGTGTGCGCGAGGGGGAACGCCCGACGAGACAGAGGGGGGTACGCGAGGGGGAACGCCCTCGCACTCCCCAACTCCGTACCGCCCCCAACCCCCCTAGAAGCCGAGCGTCGCCCGCAGCCGCGGGTACATGTCCCGCGTGAGCACTTCGTACTCGTCCGGGGTGTCGCACTCCATGAACGGCACGTCGGGCCCGAGCCCGGCCACGTGCATCCGGTCGGCGAGCATCATGCGCTGGGTGATGTCCTCGTGCTCGCTGCGCGCCTTCGCGGTGGAGTAGCGCACGACCCACTCGGTGACGCGCGCGAGCGCGTCGTGGTCTCCGGGCTCCCACAGCAGGATGCCGGTGGCCTCGCCCACGCACCGGACGCTCGCGGTCATGGGGGTCTCCAGCATGCCCTTCCCGTGGTACCGCGGCACCTCGGGCGTGGCCGGATCGGCGAAGACGAGCACCTCTTCTTGCGTGTTCCGGAACTCGGTACAAACGAGCGTCTTGGAGCGAGGCGACGGGTGGGCCGCGAGCACGTCGAACGCGCGCGGATCGTAGAGCACGTCGGCGTCCATCAGCACGACACGCGAGCGCCCGTCGAGGATACGGTGCTCGCTCTTCCACGCAAACCAGGTGGAGTGACCGCTCCCAGAGGTGGAGACGTCTTCGGTGGGGTTCAGGATCCATGCAGCTTGCATGGTCTTGGAGCTGGGCAGCGGCGTGCCAAAGGTGCGCGCGTTCCCGACGAAATAGGCCTCTTTGCAGCCGGCGCGCTCGAGGGCGCGGAAGTGCCAATCGAGAAACGTGGGCGACGAGCCGCGCTCGCCGGAGAGCGGCAGCAGAGGCTTCGGCACGTCGCGGGCGACCGCCGAGATGCGGTTTCCGAGGCCGGCGGCGAGCACGACCGCCTTGTCGATACCGCTCATTTGGCCTCGGCCGGCCTGGAACTGGGGGGCGCGGGCTCGGCGCCGCGACGGAGCCAGCTCGCGCAGGTGAGCGAGACGACGAGGAAGGTGGTGAAGCCGGCGGCGATCATCGTCTTCTCGACCGCCGCGACGGCGAACGTGAGGAGACCGAAGTTGAAGAAGGTGATCGCGTTGTCGCCGGTCACGATGGAGGCGAAGCGGAGCAGGCGCCGGAAGCCCGGCGAGCGCGCGCGGCGCCGCGCACCCGCGGCCAGCGCGACGAGCGACGGGTCCTCGCAGCCCGCGCCGGGCCGGTCGGTCTCCCGGCGGATGCGCTCGAGGAGCGAGGGGATCGAGGAGGGCGCGAGGAGGGCGGTCTGGAGCCACTCGAAGACGAGGGCGAAGCGCACCACGACCCCGCCCTGGCCGTCGCGAGCGAGCTTGGCGCTGCGGCGCACGAGCTCTTCGGCCGGGCCGTCGTTCGTGCCCTTCAAGAGGCTCCCGAAGGTGCGCTTGTAGTAGTCGTAGGTCATCGCCATCCAGCCGGGTACGAGCAGGCCCGCGGCGAGCATGAAGACCAGGTTCTCGCCGGGCGCGTGGCGGTGGATATGCACGAGCGCGCCGACTTGCATGCCCACGTAGCCCACGCCGTCGCCCATCTCGTCGATCGTGCGGCCATAGGGCGACGCGAGCTTCTTCGCGCGGGCGACCACGCCGTCGAGGCAGTCGAAGATCATCCTCGCTTCAGCGAGGATGAAGGCGGCCACGAGCTCGCGGGGAGAGCCACGCGCGATGAGCACACCCGCGGCGATACCAATGCACGCGTGGAACGCCGTGATGTGGTTGGGCGTGAAGGGCAACCGCATGAAGACCGGGAGCATCGCCTTCGCCACGGGGTAGCGGTAATACCGGTTCATCGGGTCGGTCATCTCGGAGAGGATGGCGTCGACCTCGGCGGCGTCGTAGGGCGCGAGCGCCGGCGACGGCGCGTCCGTGGGCTCGCGGTCGGCTTCGAGATCGAACGTGCCGCTCTCGAGAGCCGCTCGGCCGAGCGAGGCGTGGGCGCCGCCCTCGGCGCTGGTCTCCATGGTGTCGATCGATGGGGTCATCAGGTCCGCTCGCCGACGCGAGGCGCCGGTTGGTTAGCACGCGTCGCGCGAGAGACCACCTCAAACGGTTGCAGAGCGGCGAGGATCCTCGGCGGCATGCCGAGGAGCTACGCAAGCTTCACGCCATCGCCGCCTGGATCTCAACGAGCAGCCGCGCCATGTCGGCGGCGTCGACGTCGCCCATGACCGCCACCCGGAACATCTCGCCCGAGAACGGCCCCTGGCCGGCGTACACGATAAACCCTGCGCGTTTCAGGTGATCGTGGAGGTGGTCGTAGGCGAGGCCCGCCGGGAGCCGGTAGCTCGCGAGGGTCGAGCCGTAGCTCTCGGCGTCTTCGAGGAAGGGGCGTATGCCAAGTGCGAAGAGCCCTTCGCGCACCTGGCCGGCCAGCGCTGCGTACTTCTGGTGACGCCTCTCCCAGCCGCCCTGGTCCTCGAGCTCGCACAGCGCCTCCTCGAGCGCGTACATCGCCTGCACCGCCTGGGTGAAGGGAGAGAAGCCGTTCTTCTGCTCCTTCCGGTAGCGGAAGAGGTCGAGGTACACGCTCGTGGCGCCCGACGTACGCTCGGTGAACACCGCCTCGTCGACGAGCACGAACGCGACGCCCGGCACGCCGTGGAGGCACTTGTTGGCGGTGGCCGCGCACGCCTCGAGGTTCCACTCGTCGAAGCGGAGGCGCTCACCGCCGAAGCTCGACACCGCGTCGAGCAAGAGCTTCACGCCGAACTTCTTGCAGAGTGCACCGAGTCCGTCGAGATCGTTGAGCCGCCCCGTCGTGGTCTCGTGGTGCACCGCGAACACGTGGCCGTAGGCGCCGCTCGCGAGGGCGCGCTCGACGGCCGGGAGGTCCATCGGCGCGGTCCACGCGGAGGTGACCACGTCGTGTGCTTTTCCCTGCGCCGTGAGCATGGCCGCCGCGCGCTCGCCGTACACACCG
>Ga0073904_10002500_pt1 | contig 13881 bp, 9 predicted proteins | sample KloWWTrecipitate_FD_66668 | JGI IMG/M metagenome (GOLD analysis project Ga0073904, IMG submission 66668) | Active sludge microbial communities from Klosterneuburg, Austria, studying microevolution and ecology of nitrifiers - Klosterneuburg... | ecosystem: Engineered > WWTP > Aerobic digester >...
ACGCGGACCACCGGCTGGGAGCCGGTCGTGCCACTCGAGCAGACCGTGGACGACCTGCTCGGATGGTGGCGGACGCAGAGCGCTGGTTGATGAGCGCGGACCTCGACGAGGCCGCCGCCGATGCGACGCCGCACTCGACGGAGCCGCAGATGCAGCACGGATGAACTCACGCGGCAGCGCGCGTCAGGCGCGCCAGCAGCCCCGCGATGAGGGCCGCCCGCGAGACGAGCGCCCCGAGCTCGATGTGCTCGTGCAGCGCGTGCGCGCCGTCGCCGATGGCGCCGAGTCCATCGAGCGTGGGGATGCCCAGGGCGGAGGTGAAGTTGCCGTCCGACCCGCCGCCCGTACCGCCCTCGCCCAGCACGAATCCCAGTTCGGCGGCCACGTCGCGAGCCAGGCCGAAGAGTCGCGCCACCCCGCCGCTGCGCTCCATGGGCGGACGGTTGAAGCCGCCCGACACCTCGAGCGTCGCGCCAGGGGTTACGGCCCGCAAGGCGCGCATCGAGCGGTCCACCTCGTCGGCGTCGGCCATCGTGGCGGCCCGCACGTCGACGGTGGCAGCCGCGTAATCCGGCACGACATTCGGGCGCGACCCGCCCGACACCAGCCCGACGTTCACGGAAATGCCGCGCTCGAGATCTCGAATGGCGTCCACCGCCAGCACCTGGTGCGCCACTTCGCGGATGGCGTTGACGCCCTTGCGCGGGTCCACGCCCGCGTGCGCCGAGACGCCGTGCACCACCAGCTCGTACTGGCCGCATCCCTTGCGGCTGGTCTTCAGCGCGCCGCCGGCCAGCGCCGGCTCCAGGACCAGGACCGCGGTGCTCGCGGCCGCCTCCGTCTCGATGAGGGCGCGCGACGTGTGGCTGCCCGTCTCTTCGTCGGTGGTCCAGAGCATCACGATGGAGGCGTCTTCGGGTGGGGTGAGCTCGAGCACGGCCCCGGTCGCCAGCATCCCGAGCGCGATGCCGGCCTTCATGTCGAGCACACCCGGTCCGTGCAGCCGGTCACCCTCTCGGCGAATCGGCATCCGCGCCAGCTGGCCGATCGGCCAGACCGTGTCGAAGTGGCCGAGCAACAGCACCTGTCGCGCGCCGGCGCCGAAGCGCGCCACCAGATGGTCGCCGGCCGTCTGGCTGGCCACGCGCGTTACCCGTCCACCCATCTGCTCGAGCCGGCCCGCCAGTGTGGCACCGCAGCGGTCCACGGCGGCCTTGTCGTCGGTGGGCGACTCGATGGCGACCAGGGCGTCGATGAGCTCGAGCAGCCACGGCTCGTGGCTGCGGCAGAAGTCCTGCAGGCGCGTGGTCATGAGGGTGCCTATAATACCGATCATGCGCAGCCTGATCGGATTGTTCTGTGTCGCGTTGGCCGCGACGCCGGCCGCCCAGACGCCTCAGCCCTTCCCGACGCCGCGCGGCAGCACCCCGCCGCCGCCGCAGTCTCCAGAGCCCCAGCTCCCCGCAAACCCGGCGCCGGCGCGTCCCGCGCCTGCCGCCGCCGCGGCAGTTGTCGTACCGGGAGCCCCGGGCGCACCTGATCTCGGCGACACCCCGATCTACCCGTCGGCCGTGTACCTGACTTCGTACGACGCCGGCCGCGGACAGCGCTTCTATCTCTACGGAGTGCCGTTGACCTATGACGAGACGGTGAGCTACTACCGGGCCGCGCTCAAGGTGCGCGGCGATCAACTCTTCGAGACGCCGCCCACTTACCAGTTCGATCTGGGCCGCTTCCGGGACTCCGACATGGCCTTCCCGCCCAGCGTCACCGTGAAGGACTACACCTGGGGAGGCGGTGCGGGCTACGTGAACCCGCAGCCCGGCGCCACCCCGCCACGCTTTCCGACCGTCGTCCAGGTCGTGCCTCCCCCCGCGGAGCGGTAGGCCACGGGGGCGACGCGAGGGCACCAGGATTCGCTCGCTCGTCTACCGGTTCTGGACGTAAATCTCTCCTGCCTTCTTGAACTCCTCCGACTTCTCCGCCATCCCCTTCTGCGCGTCGGCACGCAGCTGCTGCGTGATCTCCATGCTGCAGAACTTCGGGCCGCACATCGAGCAGAAGTGCGCCACCTTGGCGCCCTCGGCGGGCAGGGTTTCGTCGTGGTACGCGCGTGCGGTGACGGGATCCATCGACAAGTTGAACTGGTCCGCCCAACGGAATTCGAACCGCGCCTTCGACAGGGCGTCGTCCCACGCGCGCGCGCGGTGATGACCCTTCGCCAGGTCGGCGGCGTGCGCGGCAATCTTGTAGGCGATGACGCCGACCTTCACATCGTCGCGATTGGGCAGGCCCAGGTGCTCCTTCGGCGTGACGTAGCAGAGCATCGCCGTGCCGTACCAGCCGATCATCGCGGCGCCGATGGCCGAGGTGATGTGGTCGTAGCCGGGCGCGACGTCGGTCGTGAGCGGACCCAGGGTGTAGAAGGGCGCTTCGCCACACCAGTCGAGCTGCTTCTCCATGTTCTCGCGAATCAGGTGCATGGGGACGTGTCCGGGGCCCTCGTTCATCACCTGGACGTCGTACTCCCACGCCACCTTCGTCAACTCACCCTGTGTCTGCAGCTCCGCGAACTGCGGCTCGTCGTTGGCGTCGGCGATCGAGCCCGGCCGCAGGCCATCGCCCAGTGAGAACGACACGTCGTAGGCGCGCATGATCTCGCACAGCTCGCGGAAGTGCGTATAGAGGAAATTCTCCTGGTGGTGCGCCAGGCACCACTTGGCGATGATCGACCCTCCGCGCGACACGATGCCCGTGAGGCGGCCGGCCGTGAGCGGGATGTAACGCAGGAGCACCCCGGCGTGCACCGTGAAGTAGTCCACGCCCTGCTCGCACTGCTCGATGATGGTGTCGCGATAGACCTCCCAGGTCAGGTCCTCGGGCCGGCCGCCCACCGCCTCGAGCGCCTGGTAGATGGGCACGGTCCCAATGGGCACGGGCGCGTTGCGCAACACCCATTCGCGCGTCTCGTGAATCTGCCGGCCGGTGGACAGGTCCATCGCCGTGTCGGCGCCCCACAGCGTCGCCCAGCGCAGCTTCTCCACCTCGTCGTCGATGGACGAGGACACGACGGAATTGCCGATGTTGGCGTTGATCTTCACCAGGAAGTTCCGCCCGATGACCATGGGCTCGAGCTCCGGATGGTTGATGTTGGCAGGGATGATGGCGCGGCCTCGCGCGACCTCGCTGCGGACGAACTCGGCCGGCAGCCCCTCCCGCAGGGCGATGAACTCCATCTCGGGCGTGACCTCGCCATGCCGGGCGTAGTGGAGCTGGGTGACGGCCGACCGGCCCCGCCGGGGCGCCACCCAGTCGGCGCGCAGCTTCGGCAGACCCTCGCGCGGATCGCAGCCCTGCGGGCCGCTCGTGTCGTAGAGCCGGATGGGGGGCTCGCCGCCCGACAGCGCCACCTCGCGCATCGGCACGCGGAGACGCAGTGGGCCGGCGGCGGTGTCGACGGTCTTCTCCTCGTACACCTTGGTCGAGTTCGGAAAGGCGTCAGCGTAGGTGCTGGATGTGGTCTCGGGCTTCATGGCCGCTCTCCCTTCGCCGGTGTCAACCGGTTTCCGCCGCCGCCGCGGCGCGGCGCCGGCAGGACCCCGCCGAAGCGCACAGGCGCAGAGGCGAGCAGGTTCCAGGGTCTCTCTCAATCGCGCCGGTGCCGCGACGAGCGGCGGAGGCGGATACCCCTGACGGTGCGCTCCGATGATACTAGGTTCGCCGGTCGACCTCGTCGGCCAGCGCCCGAACCGACGGGCTGACCTCGGCATCGTAGGTCGAGGGACGATCGAGCCGGCGGAGCGATGCCGGCAGCGATGCCAGCGCCGCCGCGGCGCGGCGGCGCGCGGCGGCCAGCGTGTCCGGAGGCGCTAGCCGCCGGCCCGCACGCATCACGGGCACCAGCAGCGGCTCTCCCTCCGTGTCGTCGGTCGCCAGGCCCAGCGTGTCGCCGGCGAGCAACCCGCTGGCATCGCGGCGCCGCCACACCTGCTTGCGACCGGGCCAGGTCGCCTTTTCGGCGGAGCGTTTGCGGCGCGCCTCGCCGTCGTATTCCTGGAGCTTGTAGGCGCTGTCCAGATACGGCCGATCCGCAGACGTGTTCATCCGCGTGCCGATGCCGAACCCGTCGATGGGGGCCTCCGACTCGACCAGTTCGCGCAGCCGGAACTCGTCCAGGTTGCCGCTGGCGAAGATGGTGATGTCGGGAAACCCACCGCGATCCAGCGTGGCGCGCACCTTCCGTGCGAGCGCGCCCAGGTCGCCGCTGTCGATCCGCACGCCCTTGATGGACAGGCCCTCGCCCCCCAGTCGCGCAGCCAACTCCACCACGCGGCCGGCGGCACGCTCGGTGTCGTAGGTATCGATCAGGAGCACGGCGTTGTCAGGCTGCGATCGGACGAAGTGCTCGAAGGCCATCATCTCGTCTCCGAACGCCTGCACGTAGGAGTGTGCCATCGTTCCGTAGAGCGGGATGTCGTATAGCCGGCCCGCCTGGACGGTGGCCGTGCCGGAGAAGCCGGCCAGCCAGCTGGCGCGGGCCGACAGCAACCCGGCCTCGGCGCCGTGCGCGCGGCGCAGCCCGAAGTCGACGAGCACCCGCTCGGGCGCGGCGAGCACCGCCCTCGCCGCCTTGCTGGCAATCATGGTCTGGAAGTGCAGCAGGTTCATCACGCGGCTTTCCACCAACTGCGCCTCGGGCAGCGGCGCCACCACGCGCAGCATCGGCTCGTCCGCGAAACAGAGCGTGCCCTCGGGCATCGCGTCGACCTCACCCGTGAACCGGAAGCCCGCGAGCGAGTCGACAAAGGCCCGCGTGAAGCGGCCCGTGCCCGCCAGCCAGGCCAGTTCCTCGTCGGTGAAACGGACCGTCTCGAGGTAGTCGAGCACCTGGTCCAGGCCGGCCGCCAGCAAGAAGTTCCGCTGGTCGGGCAGATCGCGCACGAAGAACTCGAAAACGGCGACCCCGAGCATCCGCTGCTCGAAGTAGGCCTGCATCATCGTCAGCTCGTAGAAGTCGGTCAGCAAGACGCAGGGTTTCACGGTTCCTCCCCCGCGGCCGGCAGCGGGCCCTCGTCTGCGCGCAGGACGTCGGCCACGGTGGCGAAGCGTGCGCCCGTGTCGCGCATCGAGGCTTCGGCACGCACGCCGTCACCGGGCCGGACGTTGACGGCGCGGATGGCGTCGGCCAGCACGACCACCTGGAAGCCCTGCTCGATGGCGTCACGCACGGTGTTGAGCACGCAATAGTCGGTGGCCAGGCCGCCTACGAAGAGCCGGGCGACGCCGCACTCGCGCAGGTCGGACGCCAGCGTGGTGCCTTGGAAGCCGGAGTAGGCGTCGACGCCGGCCGTGGTGGCCTTGTGGATGTGGACCGTGCCGGCGGGAAGCTCGAGTTCCGGCGCGTAGTCCGCTCCGCGGGTGCCGGCAACGCAGTGCGGGGGCCACGGCCCGCCCTGCGCGCGGAACGACGCGTGATCGGCCGGATGCCAGTCGCGGGTGGCCGCGATCGGCAGGCGCCGCTCGATGAAGGCATCCACGGCCCGACTGAGCGGCCCCATGACGGCCGGCGCGCCGGGCACGGCCAGGCTGCCCGTAACGAAGTCGTTCTGCACGTCCACGATCACCAGCGCGTCGCCCGTCCGCAGATCCAAGTCGCTCATCCGCATCAGCCCTCGTGTATCGTAGCCTAGCGGTGCAGGCGCCCCCTGCGATTCCGACGCCGGTGAGCGACCCCCTTCCCATCGACAGGCACCTCCCCACCATCCGCACCGCGCTCGCCGAGCGCCGTGCGGCCGTGGTGGCCGCCCCTGGGGCCGGCAAGACGACCCGCGTGCCGCCGGCCGTGGCCGACCCGGGTCGCGTGGTCGTGCTGCAGCCGCGCCGCGTGGCCGCCCGTGCCGTGGCCCGCCGCATCGCGGCCGACCAGGGATGGACGCCGGGGTGCGAGGTGGGGTGGCACGTACGCTTCGAGCGCCGCTTCTCGCCGGACACCCGCGTGCGGATCGTCACCGAAGGGGTGAATTGTCCTGTCGTGCGCGTGCCGGGCGCCGCTCACCCGCTTCGCATCGAGCATGCCCCGGGACGCAGCCTGACCGACGCGCTGAGCAGGGTGATGTCCGAGACGGGTGGACAGGTGCTGTGCTTCCTCCCCGGCGCGGGCGACATCGAGCGGGCTGTGCAGGACGCACGCGCGGTCGCCGCCCGGCACGACGCCGAACTCGTGCCACTGCATGGGTCGCTCGACGCCGATGCCCAGGACCGCGCCTTGCAGCCCGCCCCCCGGCGGCGCGTCGTGCTGGCCACCAACATCGCCGAGACCTCGCTGACCGTCCCCGGTGTGTCGGTCGTCATCGACACGGGCCTCCAGAAGGTGGCGCGCTACGACGCGGCCAGGGCCATCGACACCCTCGTGCTCGAACGCGTGACACTGGACAGCGCCGACCAGCGAGCGGGGCGCGCGGCACGGCTGGGGCCGGGTGTGGCCATCAGGCTATGGGACGAGCGCGACCGCCTGCGGCCCGCGCGGGAGCCCGAGGTGCATCGCGTCGACCTGGCGGCCACCGTACTGAGCGTTCTTGCGGCGGGCAACCGGCTCGACGACTTCGATTGGTTCGAGGCGCCGTCCTCCGACCGCGTCGCGGCAGCGCTTTCTCTGCTCCGGCGGCTGGGCGCGGTCGCCGACCTCACCGTTACGCCCCTCGGCCACCGGCTGCGTCGCCTGCCGCTCCACCCGCGCCTGGGTCGCGTGCTGTTTGCAGGCGGCGGGTCGTTCGAAGCCGCCGCGGCGTGCGCGCTGCTCTCCGAGCGCGGCGCCCCGGCCCCGCACACGGGCGCCACGTCCTGCGACCTGCTGCCCCTGCTCGACGCGTGGGCGCGCACGCTGCCACACACGCGTCGCGTCGCCGAGCACCTGCAGGGCCTGGCTGGCGACGCACTCGGACAGGAGTGCCGCGGGCACATCGACGAGGTGGATTTGAGACGAGCGCTGCTGTCGGGCTACCCCGACCGGGTGGCCCGACGGCGACCGCAGGACCCGGCCCGTGTGATCCTCGCCTCGGGACGCGGGGCGCGGATGGGGCGCGAGTCGCAGGTCGGCGGCGGCGAGTGGCTGGTCGCCCTCGACGTGACCGATGGCAGCCCCACCGAAGCGCTCGTGCACATGGCGTCCCTCGTGGAGGCCGAATGGCTCGAGCCCACCGCGCGCCGCGTCGAACATCGCCTCGACGACCAGTCTGGTACGGTCAAGGCTTTCGACGTGGCGCGCTACGATGCCATCCTCATCAGCGAGCGCCCGGTGGCGCCCGACGCTGCCGAGCGCGCGCGTGTGCTGACGCGGGCGTGGCTCGGCCGGCCGCCAGACGAAGCGACCACACAACTGCTGGCCCGAGCCCGATTCGCCGGGATCGACCTCGACTTGGAGGCGCTGGCCACCGCGGCCGCGGCCACCGCCCGTTCGGTCGACACGCTCGACCCGGCCGCGGCGCTATCGTGGGACGATCGTCGCCTGCTCGCCGACGGCGCGCCCGACAGCCTCGCCGTGCCGAGCGGCCGCACGGTGCGCCTCGCCTACGCGGCCGATGGCCGCGTGGCGGCGGCGGTGAAGCTGCAGGAGCTCTTCGGCCTGGCAGAGACACCGCGCATCGGGCGCCAGCAGGAGGCGGTCACCTTCGAGCTGCTCGCTCCCAACGGGCGGCCGGTCCAGACCACACGGGATCTCCGCAGCTTCTGGGAGCGCACCTATCCCGGGCTGCGAAAGCAGCTGCGCGGCCGCTATCCGAAGCACCCGTGGCCCGAAGACCCCTGGACGGCCAAAGCCACGCATCGGACGACACTTCGATCTTGATTGGCCCGGCAGGCCGTATCATCCATGCATGCGCTTTCTCGTCCGTGCATTCGTTCTGCTGCTCGTGGTGGCCGTCCTCGGGGGCGGCATCGGTTGGTATCTCGCCGGGCGTGAAGCCGGCCCCGCCGTCGCGATGACCTCGCCCGGAGGGTTCGTGGGGCAGGCCAGCTCTCTGGCGTTCACGGTGGAGTCGCCGGGGCGGCGCCTCACGCGCCTGGACGTGAGGCTCGAGCAGAACGATCAGGCCATCCCGATCATGTCGCTCGCCGACGTCGACGCCGCCGAACCTGGTCAACCCGATCGGCTGGTCATCTCGCGTCCCATCGGCAAGAAGACGCAGCCGGGCCTGGTCAACGGCCCGGCCCGTATCGTCATCGTGGCGGCGCGGCCGGTGTTCTTCGGGCTGCGCACGGCCGAAACCACGGTGAGCCACGACGTGCAGGTGCGCCTCGATCCGCCGCGCGTGGCGGTGCTGTCGATTCACCACTACATCAACCTCGGCGGCGCCGAGTTCGTGGTGCTGCGCGCAACTCCTGACGATGTGGCGGCGGGCGTGCGGGTGGGCGATGCGGAGTACCCGGCGTTTCCCGGATCGTCGGTCGGCATTCCCAACCCGGCGGTGCGCGTGGCGTTCTTCGCCCTGCGCTACGACCAGGACGTCAACGTCACCATCTCGGCCTTCGCGCGCGACGCCGCGGGCAACCAGGCCAGCACGCCCATCGAGCATCGCCCATTCCCCAAGACGTTCGTCCGCTCCCGCATCGCCATCGACCAGGGTTTCCTCGACCGCGTCGTGCCAGCCATCGTGGCCGAGACCGACGGTCTCGACGTGGACACCGCCTCGCCCGAGGGGCGGCTGAAGGGTTTCCTGGTCATCAACGGCAGCCTGCGCGAGAAGAACGCGGAGGCCATCAAGGCCCTCGCGGCGCAGACCAGGCCCGAGATGCTGTGGCGCGAGTCGTTCGCCCAACTCGGCAACACACAGGTGGAATCCCGCTTCGCCGACCAACGCACCTATTTTTATGGCAACGACGAAATCGACAGGCAGGTGCACCTCGGCTTCGACCTGGCGTCGGTGCAGCACGCGCCGGTGCACGCGGCCAACACCGGCGTCGTGGTGTTCGCCGACTACCTCGGCATCTACGGCAACTGCGTCATCCTCGACCATGGGCTGGGCGTGCAATCGCTCTACGCGCACCTGTCGTCGATTGACGTCAAGCCGGGCGACCGCGTGGAGAAGGGCGCCGAACTGGGCCGCACGGGCGTGACGGGCCTGGCCGGGGGCGACCACCTGCACTTCACGATGCTGGTGGACGGCACGCCAGTGAACCCGGTGGAGTGGTGGGACAGCCACTGGATGGAAGACCGAGTATTCCGGAAGATCCGGGAAGCGGGCGGCAGTCGGTAGCGCGCCGGGGGCGGGCCGCAACCCCTGGCCCCGGCCCGGGGGCATCTCCTGCCGGATTCGGTGGTTTGACAGGGGCGCCCACAATCGGCGAGTCTGTCGGCCAGCGCCTTCAAGGAAGAAGTCCATGCACGCCGGCTCCCCCCCCGAGTCGCCCGGTTCGACCGCCAGCGAGCCACCCCACTGGCTCGAGCGCCTGCTCGAGCACCTGCAGGACATCGGCATCAGCCCTCACCTAGCCGAACGCTTCGTCCACTGGTGGCGGCGGTACGGCCTGGTCAAGACCATGGTGTTGACGACCGCAGTGCTGTGGCCGCTGATCCGTTTCGAGATGCTGCCTGCGGCAACGTCGACCTTCGTCGAGTCGGTGGCCGAGGGCCAGGGGCTGCGCCTCACGGTGGACGACTGGAGCTTCTCGCTCGGCAAGTTCGCCGGCACGGCCCACGGCGTCGTCATCGGCACCGGCGGCGGATATCGCGAGCGGTTCGTCTTTCGGGCCGACGCCATCGAGGTGGATGCCAGCTTGTGGCAGAACGTCCGGGACGGCGTGGCCCGACTGCCGCGCCGCGCCGCCAACACCGTGCGCTGGCTGACTGGACGCCGCCAGGCCCCCATGCCGCCACGGCCGGTGGGCCGCTCGGTGACCATCGTTGGCGGCGAACTGTACCTCGAGCGGCTCATGTCGGGCCGGGGCAACTGGCAGGACGCCGTGGCCCGCACCTTCGCTCCTGGCACCGAGCCGGAGACGACCACTCCCTACTACATCCCGCAGATCGAACTGCAGGACTTCAAGATCACCTACGTCGAGCACCTGCCGGCTGAACCAGGGACCGGATTGGAGCAGTCGCTGACCTCGACCCTCCACCTCGACGAAGGTTCGCTCTCGCTCGGGGACTTCGTTGGGCCGGTCGACGACCGGGACAACCCCACCGACTTCTCGCTGGACGGGCGCGTGGGTGACGGCCGCGTGTCGGTCACGGGCGCGTTCAACCTGTGGGCAGCGAGCTTCGCCCTCGACATCTCGATCAACAACGTGGGCGCGGCCACCCTGGGGGTGATGTCGCCCGAGGCCTCGGTCGTACCCGCCGCCGGCACCATGACCGGTCACATCGCCCTGGCGGTGAAGCAGGACGAACTGCGGACCTGCGATGTCAACGTCCAGTTCTTCGACGTGCGCTATCGGCCGAATCCCCGGTCGCCGTTCACCCGCAGTCGAAGCACCCTCGTCGCCGAGCAGCTCGAACCGGTTCGGGTCTCCGGGCCGGTGCAGGCCGGATGCACGGGCAACTGGAGCGATCCGCAGTTCAGGCCCCTGTGGGCGGTGCAATCGAGCATGACGGCCCAGGCGCTGCAAGACGCCCCGGCGGCGGTCCACCTGGCGGCCCTGTTCGATCAGAAGCGCTTCAGTGACGCCCTGGGCCCCGACAACGTGCAGGCCGAGCTCCAACGTGCCAGCGAGCAGCTGACCGAACGTATCGGCCAGCAAGTCGGCGAGCAGACCGGCAATGCCGTCGGCCGAAGCCTGAAGAGCGTTGGTCGCGGGATCGGCCGCATCTTCGGACGCAAGCCGAAGTAGTACAGCCCGGCCGCTGGGACCAGGGCATCGATCTGTGCGAGGCATTGCGTAAGGTCGTTCGCGCGTCAGCGCGCCACCTTCGCCAGCGCTCCAGCCGCCTCCTGTACTTGAGCAGCCAGCGCATTCACCGCTGCCGAGACCGTCCGGACGCCGCCCTGTGCCTCGTCGAACCGCTTCTCCTCGAGACCTTCGCGAATCTGCGGCATCGTCTTCACCCCGTAGCCGGTGTAGAAACCGGGGGCGTAGATCTGGTGCTTGAACCAGTCGCGCCGGGGGAGGCCGTCGCTGTTACCGAGCTTCTGCTCCGACTTCAGCAGCAGAGTGTTGAGCGAGCGCAGCTCGGCGCGGCCGACGAGTGCGGCCGAGTCCTGGCGATCTACCCGCGCATAGGCCTGCTCGTACGCGCGGCCGGCGCGCTCGAGCGCCTCGACCGCGGCCCGCACGGGCGCGAGGTTCACCTTCGCGTCCTTGGTGTCGGCGGCCAGCTTCTCGAGCTCCACGACATAGCGCATCAGCGTGTCGGCCGTGTCGGTGAACTGGAATGGCAATACGGGCGCGTCCGCCAGCCGCAGCAGCAGCGTGCCGGTGAGCTGCGACAGCGTGCGCCCGTACGCGAAGTCGCCGTCCGCGAACTTCGTGTACCAGGTCACCGTGTCGTACGCGGAGTGGTAGACGCCGCCCGGGCTTTCCCCGCCGAAGCCCACGTTGAGCGACGAGAGGGTGAGGTGCTGCAGAAACGGCGTGTAGTCCGACCCCGAACCGAGCGGCGCCAGCCACAGCGCAGGGTCCTTCTCGCGCTCGGGCCGGGCGGCCGCGGTCGTGTTCATCAGCTGACGGCGCCGCGACTCTTCGGCCACCGGCTTGCCGGTTCGCGGGTCCATCACGTCGCGTGACACCTCGGTCATGAACTGCTGCAGCCCATGGGAGCCGCCGACGTTGAGCCAGCCCTTCCCCGTGCTGTCCGAATTGATGTAGACCGCCGCCTTGTCCTTGAGCTCCGCCGCGTGCTTCTCGGCCCACTCGGTAGACCCCAGCAGCCCCCACTCCTCACCGTCCCACAGCGCCAGAATCAGCGTGCGCTTCGGACGCCAGCCGGCCTTGAGCAGTTCCGACAGCCCGCGCGCGGTTTCCATCAACGACACCGCGCCGCTGGTCGGATCGTCGGCGCCGTTCACCCACGCGTCGTGATGGTTGCCGATGATGATCCACTCGTCGGGGAACGTCGTCCCCTCGATGCGCACGATAACGTCGTGGAGGGGGCGCGACTGCCAGTCGAAGGCGAGTTTGAGGTGCGCCTGCGCCGGGCCGGGGCCCACGTGATAGGTCAACCCCAGCGCGCCCCGCCACTCCTGGGGTGCGACCGGGCCCTTCATCGCCTTCAGCAGCGGCATCGCGTCGCCGTAGGAAATAGGGAGCACCGGGATCTTGAGGATGGTGACCGCCTCGGACTGCGGCAACTTCTTCGCGCCGGGCTCCGACGCCCAGCCCGGGCTGAGGGGATCGCCGGGGTGCACGGGCATGTCCATGACGCTGCCGCGCTGCACGCCCTGCTCCGGCCGGAAGGGGCCCTCCGGATAGACGTCTCCCTGGAAGTACCCATCGTCGCGGGGGTCCGAGTAGATCAGGCAGCCGATGGCGCCGTGCTCCCAGGCCACCTTGGGCTTGATGCCTCGCCAGCCGCCCCCGTAGCGCGCCAGCACGATCTTGCCCTTGACGCTGATGCCCAGCTCGTCGAGTTTCTCGTAGTCGGCGGGCATCCCGTAGTTCACGTACACGACCTCGCCCGTGACATCGCCATCGGCCGAGTAGGCGTTGTAGGTGGGCGTCCGGTCGGCGTCGTTCGTGTCGGGATCCTCGGGCAGCACCGGTTCCTGGATGGTCATGGTGACGCGGGTGGGCGCCACCATCTCCAGGGCGCGCTCGGTGGGCCACGGCATCAGCGCCTCGAACGACTCGATCTTCGCGTCGAGGCCCCAGGACTTGAACTTCTCGAGCGCGTACTCGGCGACCTTGCGCGAGCCGGGCCGGCCCGCCACGTGCGGCTCGCCGGCCATCGCGAACATGTATTCCCTGAGGCGCGCGCTGTCGGGCACCTTGCGGAACTGCTCTTCCCGCTGGCGCTGGGCGGCAGTGGCATCGGCCGGGAAGCCCCGAATCGCGCTGGTTTGCGCGCGGGGGGCGGGCACGACCGTCAGGCCGAGGACGAGGACGGCGAACAACGAGCGGGCAAGGTTGGCCATGGATCGATCTCTCACGCAAGCTTCCTCAGGATGAAGCACTTCAGGTAGTACGTCTCCGGCACGCCGAGCAGCACCGGGTGGTCGCGGCCCTGCATGCGCTTCTCGACGACGGTGACGGGCACATGGCTGTCGACCGATGCCTCGTACAGCACCTGTCCGAACATCGCTTCATCCACGTTGTACGAGCAGCTGCAGGTGACGAGGTAGCCGCCCGGGTTCAGCAGGCGAAGCGCGCGAAGGTTGATCTCCTTGTACCCGGCCAGCGCCTTCGGCACCGATGCCTTGTTCTTGGCGAAGGCCGGCGGGTCGAGCACGATGGTGTCGTAGCGCGCACCCTCACGCTCGAGGTGCCGCAGTTCGTCGAATACGTTCGCCTCGCGTACGGTGAGGTTGGCGAGCCCGTTCTTCGCGGCGTTGTGCGCAATGCGGGCCACGGCGTCGGCCGAGCTGTCGAGGGCCTCCACCTGGTCGGCCCCCGGCGCCAGGCGCAGGGCGAAGCCGCCATTGTAGCTGAAGCCGTCGAGCACTCGGCCCCGGGCGTAGCGCGCGGCGGCCTCGCGGTTCTCCCGCTGGTCGAGGAAGAGGCCGGTCTTCTGCCCGTGCCAGGGGTCGACGTCGTACTCCACCGGGCCCTCGCGCACGGCCACCGTCTCGGGCACCTCGCCGTACAGCGGCTCCACCTTCTGCTCCAGCCCTTCGAGCAGGCGGACCTTGGGATCGTTGCGCGCCAGCACGCCGGTGGCCCCGGTCAGCTCGACGAGCATCGGCACCAGCATCGGAACCAGGTGATCTATGCCCTGCGAAAGCGCCTGCAGCA
>Ga0073904_10002502_pt1 | contig 13879 bp, 10 predicted proteins | sample KloWWTrecipitate_FD_66668 | JGI IMG/M metagenome (GOLD analysis project Ga0073904, IMG submission 66668) | Active sludge microbial communities from Klosterneuburg, Austria, studying microevolution and ecology of nitrifiers - Klosterneuburg... | ecosystem: Engineered > WWTP > Aerobic digester >...
CGTGTCGTGAATCCTCGTAGAGGTAGGTGCGGGTCTGGTTCCCGGGGTAAGTGACCGTCGAGAGCCGGCTAGCGGCATCGAAGCCGTAAGTGTAGGTACGGCCCGCCGGATCCGTGAGCGTGGAATGGCGTCCCAGGGCGTCGTAGCCGAGTGCGATCTGGCGCCCGAAGGCGTCCGTGACCGTCTGCAGGCGCTGCTCGGCGTCGTAGGCGAGCGTGAAGTTGTGGCCCGTGCGGCGCTGCACCTGCGTGAGCTTGCCTTGGGCATTGTAGGTTTCCGTGTCCGAGGCGTCCGTCGTAAGGCGCCAGCCGGTGGTGGCGCCACCCGCGTCGGTGAGCCGCTCGAGCCGGAGTGAGCCTCCTGAATGATTCTGGAGCTCCTTGCCGTCCGCCTTGAAGTACTTGGCCGAGCCGTCGGGGCGCCGCGCGGCCGCCATGATGCCCGAGAGGTCGGTGATGGCCACGATCTCGCCGGCCCAGCTGTGCCGCCAGTAGTCGCCGATGTCCGGCCGGCGCTCGACCCGGGAAAAGTAGCCGGAGCTGTTGTACAACCGCTCGAAGGTGAGCCCGCCCACGCCACCTGCGGAATAGTCCACTTCGCGCTGGACTTTCACACCCGTTGCAGCATCCACGGGGTTGCCGAGGCACTTGTCGCAAAACTGGTACTTCACGCAGACCTGGCCCCGGTCGGGGTCGGAGCTTTGCACCGTTCCTGCAGGGCAGCCGACTGTTTGGGCCATGCCGGCAAGAAGCTTCTCCTCGAAGAAGGTCCCGCAGGCCGCAGGTGATTTCGATCCGCTGTAAGTGAGCAACCTCACCTGGCTGCGAACGATTCCATCGATGACAAGGCTGTTTGCCACGCCGCATGTTCCTCCGGCATTCGCTGAACCGGTCCAGCCGCTGTCGACCAAGTCGACCAAGCAGGGATCGTGGTAGCGTTGAATGAAGTCGCTCGCGACGGCAAGCAATGTCACTTGTGTCACGGCTGTGTAGTTCACGCAAATCGGCCCGTTGATGTAGTAGGGATCCCAAGTGCCTCCCATGGCCATGCACCATGCGTACGAGCGCGGCACGAACGATGGCGAGCAATCGTTCACCGTGAATACCCAATCGCCCTTCGCTTCAGGCTTCGTGCAAATGGCCTTTGCACCACCGATCTCCGGGTTGGGGTCCCCTGCGCAGAATCCGGCAGCGGCCATGGCCGGAATCAGCAGCGCGACGAACGCAATCAAGCGGGTTAACCCCTGTAGCGCCGTTGCAATCACGTGGATGCGGGTTCGAGCGCCTTTGCTGCAATTCTTGCCTTTCATTGCGCCTCCCCTACCGCGTGACCAGGTTGACGGACGCGGACATCGTCGCCGCGTAGGACGGATCGAACACCACCGTATAGCTGCCTGTGGTCGGCAGCGAAGGTAGATCGACGCTTCCCGTCCCGCCGTTTCCGAATGACGAAGTGACGAGCGAGCTTCCATCGGGCTTCAGGATCGAGACGGCGACCGAGTTCGCGTTGGTGACGGAAACGATCGCCCCCGACCATCCCAGGCGAAGCAGTTGTCCCGAAGTGCCGGCGAAGGCGTAGCGTGCGGTCTGACCCGGCCGGGCAATCGAGACGACCTGCGCTGGGTCGCCCACGACTAACGTTCCCGGCGCGGACGTCGAAAGAGCGAGGATGCCTGCCACGATCCGCCTTCCCACGGGAGGGACGAGCACGATCGAGTACGTGCCCGTGGAAGGCAGCGATGAGGGCATGGCGATCTCGCATCCGCCGCCGGCCGTCGACGTGCTGCAGCTTGCGCCCGCGATGTTCGTGCCGTCGGGGCGGTAGACGTTCAGCGATGTCGACGTCGAGCTTGCCGAATCGTAGGCAAGACCGTTCAACCCCAGTTCGAGCTTGGATCCCGAAGTGCCCGCGAAAGTGATGCGAACGACCTCACCCGTCACCGCCGTCGACAACGCCACGGGCGTCGAGCCCACCGCTGTCGCCGTGCCGGCCTTGAGCGTCAGGCGACTTGTGAGCCCGGCCCCCGAGGGGTCGACCACGACGGCATACGTACCCGTCGCCGGAAGACTCGGAAGGTTGACGAAGACGCCGCTGGAGGACGCCGATCCGGAGGTGAGTGAGTTCCCGTCCGGCTTGTAGATGTTCACGTAGACGTACGGCCCGCTCGGGCTCGTGACGAGCTGCGCCAGTTCCACGGACGTGCTCTGACCGGCCGTTCCAGCAAAGGTATAGCGCAGGAACTGGCCGGTTCGCGTGACGGTGACGCTGGCGGGGACGCCTTCGGCCAATGTCCCCGCCTGGTCGGCCGAGAACGTGATATTGCCCGAGGCGCGAACGCCCGCAGGCGGTTGCAGGGTCACCACGTACATTCCGGTGGCTGGCAGGTTCGGAAGCCCCAGCCTGCACAGCCCGCCGACCGTGTTGGGATTGCAGGTGGTGTACGTGAGCGAGGTGCCATCGGGCTTGAAGACCGTCAAGTTGGACTGGCTGGAACTGGCGCCGACATAGGCGAGACCAGCGACACCGAGAGAGACGTTCTGGCCCGCGGTGCCTTGGAAGCGAAAGCGCGCAGTATCGCCGTTCACGGCCGTCGCAAAGGCGAGCGGGGCGTCGGCCGTGCCGAGCAGCGCACCCTGCTTCAGGGCAATCCGCATGGCGCCGTAAGTGCCGTAGCTCGGATCGACCTCCACGATGTAGTTGCCTGCCACGGGGAATGCCGGCATCTGGACCTGGGAGCCGTTCAAGGGCGGGGTGGTCGAGCCGGAAGTGAAGAGCGATCCGTCGGGCTTGAGAACGCGATAGGCGACAGACTGGGCAACCGGCTGCGGGCTCACGACGGCAATGTCGATGGCACGGCTATCGCCGGGCGATGCAGCAAACATGAATCGCCCGTCCTGCCCGATGCGCGATAGCGTGAAGTCCAGGGGCACGTCGGGCAAGAGGGTTCCTGTCACCGCCGAACTGATCGACGCGCCGTAGCTTGCTGCGTAGCCCGCAACCGGCTGGGCGATCATCTCGTAGCGGCCTGTGGCGGGTGCAACGAATTCGCCATCCCAGTTGCCGGCGGGATTCGAGGACCATGCCCAGTACGCATTGAAGCTTCCGGATCCGCCCAGCTGAGTCCCGTTCGGCTGGTACACGTTGAAATTGGCGGCGCTCGTGGTGCTGGCATTCTGGGTGTAGGCGCCGATGCCTACGCCTATCGCCTGGCCCGCGGTCGCGTCGAACAGCGTTCGCGTGGTCTGGGACGGGCTTCCCATCGCCACATTCGTGACGGGGCCGTCCAACGGCGTGACAGGGTCGGCAGCGACGGAAACCTGCGAAGCCATGGTGGCGAATCCGGGGCTGACGACGAGCGAGTACGTGCCTGCCGCGGGAAGCTTCGGCAAGTGGATCGTCGGGCGATAGCCATAGCCCACGTACCCGGCGGCGAACTGCGTGTTGTCGGGCTTGAAGACCTTGTAGGCGAGAGTGGCCGTGGAAGGAGAGAAAGTCAGCTGGCTGAACTGGACGGTGTAGTAGCCATCCGCCAAACCATCGAAGAGCAGGACACCGTGCTTCGACGCGGCGCCGATCTGGAAGGAACTCGGCGTTCCGTTGCCCGCCAGGCGAAGCGCTGTCGAGATGTCGCCAGCCAGGTAGCCGGCAGGGGGCACGATGAGATCCAGGGCGCTTGTGCCCGTTCCCGTGGGGTTCGTGACGGCGATGCGACCAGATCCCGTGGCGGGTGGCACGCTGAACGTCAGGGAAGTCGGCCCCTGGACGCCCGGCGACGCGGGGGTCATGTTGAGCTTGAGCGTGACCGAGGCCGTCGGGGCAAAATTGTTGCCGATCACCGTGACCGCCTCGCCGGCGGAGGCGATTGCGGGTGAAAAGGACGTGACGACCGGAGCCCCCGGTACGACCACTTGAAAATCCTGGGCGCTCGTCGCCGACGCCGGCCCGACAGTGACAGTGATCCGCCCTGTCGTGGCGCTCGCCGGGACCGTGACGCTCAACGAACCGCTGTCGGCGGCGGAAACGGTAGCGGTGACCCCGTTGAATCGAACCGTATTCGAAGCGGGAGTTGCGCTGAAGCCGGTGCCAAAGACGGTCACGACCGAGCCGACCGGACCGTTCGCGGGATCGAACCCGGTGACCGCAAGCCCTGCCGCCGACTGGCGTCGGATCTGGGTGATGTTGCCGGCAGGGTCATAGGTCAAATCGACCACATTGCCAGCTGCCATGCAGACCGACCCCGAAAGCAAGACTCCAATCGTCGCGACGGCGAGCCGGGCCGTGATTTGGAGAAATGCCCGCATCCGCAACAGAATTGCGCACTGCACGCTGTCACACGCCATCCGATCGTCTCCCGGTCGATAGCCGCGCATGGCCGAACGAGTCATGCGAAAGCCGAATGGCGTGAATATAAATTATTTTTTGTTAATTAATCCTTGGAATATTTAGTTACCATTTAGCCAAAGCGGTTGACACGGCTGGGGAGTTTCGTTCAATAGTCGGCTTGCTGTGGATTGACCGCGGGATGATCTCCGAAACAATTCTCGATTGCAGCGCAGGAGACATTGACCTAGTGGCCGGGGCACACTACAACTACTTCCGCGATTTCGACCCGGCAATCGGGAGGTACGCTCAGAGCGATCCGATTGGGCTGAGGGGCGGAACAAATACCTTTGGCTATGTTGGCGCGAACCCAGTCGCCTACTTCGACAGACTTGGACTTGACCGGTGGTATGACCCTTCCTGGGGTGGTGGAGCTGGCGAAAACTGGTGGTGGAACTGCCCGGATCAGAACTCCTGGTTCAAGAAGACCCCGGCGGCTACAGTGCCTTGGTTCGGCGACGGCCCACCGCGCCCCTACGACAGTCGGAACAACAATTTTTGTCTCTGGCGCCCCCCTCATCCAAAGGAAGGGTGCAGATTGGTAGCCACCCTGATCTGCACCGGTGGTTCCATGGCTGGTGGGTTTGGGATGCCCTACTCAACAATGATTTCGCAAGGATGTCAGGTTGTCCTTAAGCCGGTATGCGATCAGCAGTCATGTCCTTCATGGCCAGAATCTCATCGTTCTCCCTTCGGAGTCGGACCATGAAGAAGAGATGTCCGTCTTGCGGAAGCCAAGTTTCAATTGGTCTGCTGCCGAGTCGAGAAATTGTCTGCGGAAGCTGTAGCAAGTCCCTTGTGCTTGAAAACAAGGCTCTTGAGCTTGCCGCAATCGTGGTTGCGGCAGTGTTTACTTGGTTGCTGCCGACCGAGAGATTGGCGTGGTGGGTGGTCGCAGTGTCATATTTGGCTATTGGCGCAGCCGTAGGTTGGATCGGACTACGCTTGATTCCTCTAGCGATTTGTTCCAAAGAAACAAACCAGTCAGGAAGTACAGCTGATCGTTGAGAGGCCACAAATTTGTGGTGACTACACACTACAACTACTTCCGCGATTACGAGCCGGGGATCGGGAGGTATGTGCAGAGCGATCCGATTGGGCTGAAGGGCGGAAACAGTACCTACTCATATGTTGGTCAACGCCCGATCAGTGCGCGAGACCCTTACGGATTGGTCAAGTGGGAGGGCTCAGGCTTCTCGGGAAGTATGGGGTTGGGCCTAGGCGGCGGAATGGAGTCCTATACCCTTGTATCCGAATGCAAATGCGGCAAGCGCGTAACTGTCGGCGTTGCTGTGATGTACGGCGTGGTCGGCAAGGGGCCGATTCCAATCTCTGGGTCCGCAGGAGGGACATGTTTCATTGACGGACTCGGGTGCCCAAGTGCAAAGGCCGCGGAAGGCCTCTTTGTGAAGTCGAGCTTGTCTGCTGTCTACGGTTATGGCGGAGCTCTTGGCATCACGCGCCTTGGACAACTCACTAGCTGCTCGCTGTTCTCCGACTCGTGGGGCATGGATATCGGCTTCAATGTCGTTGGAATCGGATATTCCAAGGTGACATTCGCCATCGAGGAGAGGTGCGATGGCTGTGGCCCGTAGCGTCTCTGATGTCCTGTTCTGGATTTTTCCGATTCTCTTGATGTCGTTGGGCATAGCCACACTATGGGTTTGGCTTGTAGAGAAAGAGCTACTTGAACTCTTGGCGCGACAACATAGAGATCTTTTCGCCAATCTCGGTCGACCTACCACGCGCATGCACTGGTTCGGCATCGCAGCGTTGACTAGCAATAGGCGAAAGCAGGTTCGGGAGAGTGCTGCGACGAACAAGGTACTGCTTTCTGTACTGCAGAACTATGAGCAGAGCATTCGTTGGCGTCGAATTGCAATCGGAGCACTAGTGCTCTGTTGGATCGGATTGATGCTTCCACTTCTAATTTGAGAGAAGTAACGGCTAGGCGGCTACCTTCCGGAGACCGGATTGCACTACAACTACTTCCGCGATTACGAGCCCGCCATCGGGAGGTATGTTCAGAGTGATCCGATTGGGCTTGGGGGTGGATTAAACGCTTATGAGTACGTCCGATCCCGCCCTCTAAGTTTTTGGGATGCCCGAGGGTTAGAGGCTTGCGGTTATGACTCGCCCGCATGTAGATGCGCCGGGGGAATTTGGGACCAAGATGTCGGAGACTTTGGAGTTGGCTTGGCGGCAGGATTTTTCATTGGTGGAGCGCGGCAGAATGTCTCTTGCCGAAGCAATAGACGCCTGCGTTGTCGCTCCACTCAAGTTTGCTTCGGCGGCGGTTTGGTCTGGGGGGTGGGGGCAAACTACAGCGTCTCCGGCACCATACATGGTGTCGAACGGTGCACGGGCCTTGAGGGATGGTCCGACACACAATTCAATGCTGCCGCCGGGCCATTCGGCTTCCAAGCTCCGATTGGAAGCCCCGGCGGGAGTATGGGGGTTGGACCAGGAGTAGGAGGTGGCGCCGCCTTTGTCACTTGTTACACGCGAATCTGGGGATGCGACAAGTGACAAGCACAATCGCTGGCGGGTATGACTATATTGCGGTAGGGCTCGCGCTCGTGATTGCGTATGCCATTCTGCTATGGCTGTTTTTTCGAAAGTTCTCAGGCGCTTCTGATCGAAAAGTTGATTGGTGGTGGTTCTTGCTCGTGGGGCCCCCTGCGCTGCTCTACTGGTATTCGACTAGGTCGGGCCGCAAAGCACTACTTTCCAAGCGTGAGTCTTTCGGGTGGCTATTCGTAGCTGTGTTTATGACTATGATTTTCTTGTGGAAGGTACTAAGGTAATTGCGCGCCTTTCGTCAGGGCGACGATGTCCAGGTACTTCGTCTCTGAGGCAGTTACTGCACTACAACTACTTCCGCGATTTCGACCCGGCGATCGGGAGGTATCTGGAGTCAGACCCCATCGGGCTCGACGGTGGCTTTAATACCTACGGTTACGTCCTTGGTAACCCTCTTGGACTTGTGGACTCGCTAGGCCTCTCCGCTGATGGGGGTGATTGCCCACCGAACCCTGGGCTTGGCGGAGCGCCCTTGTCATGCAAACCCTGCGGCCAAGGATTTATGGACTGCATGGCGAATTGCATCTCTCGCTATGACCCACTTGGCGACCCTGGTAAGGGGCTTGCTACCGCCGCCGGTGGTACTGGACCGAAACGAATGTTTGGAGTTCGTAGAGGGACTGGTGGCTCAAGTCGCCTAACCACGGTGCCGAGTTGGATTGGCCACAATGTCGGAGGCTCAATCGGAAAGGGCCTGAGAGGGTTTGGACGAATTTGCTCTCCGCTTTGGGTCGCATATGGAGTGGGCCTCGCTGGCATGGAGGTCTATTGCGCAAGTCAGTGCGCTAATGATCAGTGCGCGTTCTGAGATGAGTTACTTCGTTGCCTTTGTTTTGTTGTTCGGCATGGCGCTGTTTGCCTGGGACTATTCGCTTCGGCGGCACCGTTCGATTTCGCGGCGCGAACGCTTGTCCATTGAAGCGTTACACCAGCAGTACTACAGCAAGACGGCGATTCCGTTGGACGTTGTGAGGGAGTTGTGGGCCGAGGTCTCTCGCGTCCTTCGAGTCGAAGGCGGTCAACTGAGGCCCTCAGACAAGTTTGGGCGCGACGTGGGCCGTGGACTGATTACGACGGACGAGTTGGACGAGTTGAGTGTTATCGCACGAAAGCGAGCAAAGACGCTTGGCGTGGACTTAGACCCTAAGTCGCTCGCAACCGTGGATGACTACATTCAGTTCTTTGCCAGGGCGATGAGCGAACGTGCCTGATCGCCGCCATTTCGGGCGGCGATTCGCAGTCGCAACCAATACCTCTGCGTCCGGGAGGCGGTTCGCGATCAACCTGCGTTTCCCGGGCCAGTACCTCGACGTAGAGGCGGGAGCACAATACAACTACTTCCGCGATTACGAGCCTGCAATCGGGAGATATGTTCAGAGCGATCCCATTGGGCTCGCCGGTGGCATCAATACTTACGCCTATGTGTATGACTCCCCGCTCAGCACTTCCGATCCCCAAGGATTGATGGGCCGCGGCGGCAGGGGCGCTAGCGGTGGCTACTGGGGCAGGCAACCCAAACCAGGCGGACCGCAGCTCAATGGCAACTTGAGACCTGGATACACGGAACAGGACTGGCGCTGTTCGATGGGAGGCGAGTTCTCCAATGACTTTGGATGCTGGAGACAATGCTGTCTTGAGCACGATCTCTGTTTCCAAAGGCACCGCTGCAATCAATCCTCCTGGGGCGGACCAGTAGGCTCTGCTTGCCAAGAATGCAACCTGAGGTTTCTCAAGTGCATGGTATTGGGGTCACCGAAAGACCCATGCCAGAAAGGGTGCTCCACGACGTTTCTGGGGGCGCCATAGATCATGTCACCTACGTATACGGCCGACCTGATCGGGTTTCTTACCGGTCCTCTGGGGCTGCCTTCGGTATTGACCCTGCTGACTTGGTTGGGCGTCGCCGTAAGGCGAACTGGCTGGCTACGCCGAGTCGCCGCAGTGCTAGCCGCGCTGTTCGTCCTCGCGCTTTGGTGGTCGAGGTCCGCTTGGGAGGCGGGATCCAACATTTGGCCGCTACCGATCTTCCTTTGGACGGCGGTCGCGTTAGGACTTGCGATTCTCTCGTGGCTTCTCCGTCTGCGATCAAAGCACGTTCACGATCAAAAACATGATCTGAACGAGCCTCCCTGATTCCATCAAAGTAGGACATTACAACTACTTCCGCGATTACGAGCCTTCTATCGGGAGGTATGTTGAGAGCGATCCGGTTGGGTTGAGCGGGGGGCTCAATTCGTATCAGTACGCTCAAGGCAATCCGATCTTGCTCGTTGACCAATGGGGCTTGAAAGCGTCTGGAGGGTCGGGAGGGACCACAGACAATAGTCGCCCTAACCCATGCATCCTCGACCAAACGAGCTCCTGCAAGGTGCTGTGGGAGCGATGTGAAGTGAGGCCGTGTGGCAGTACATCTCCGAACAAGTCACTGCCAGGCGCAATGGTCCGGAACTATCGCGAGCGTTGTCAGCGCATTCTCACTTGCCTGCCATTCTTTGAAGATGTGGATACCGGGCCTTGTCCTTGGGCACCTTCAACATCGAATCCCTGGCGCGGCACTCCAAATCGGATGAGGTAATGGCCATGCAGCCAGTCACGCGAGTTCTTGCGGGATCTTTGGCATTTGCGCTTAGCCTGATTGTGTTCCTTGGGCTGAGTTGTCTCCCCCAATCAGTAAGCTGTCGGAGTGGGCTGGGGGTTTCGGCATTCGAGGCAGCAATTGTCCTTTTGCTGATAATTGCGACAGTGGGGGCCGGCATCTTGACGCTCTGCAACCTTCTGTTGCGGCGGTTGTATTCCAACTCTGGGCTCGCGAACCGGACCGTAGTCGCAATTCCGGTCGGGCTGGCGCTTGCACTTCCGTTTGCGAGTTTGGTTGCAATGGGAAGCGAGTTTGCGATGACGGAATCTTGGTGGATGTATGCAAGTCTCGTGCTGGCTGGTGTAGTCGGAGCAATTACCTTTCTGTGGAAGGCTCGGGATTCCAGGACCTAAAGGGAAGTGAGTCCGCTTGCACTCGACTTCCACTAGGGATGATCATCCATGCGATGCACGTGGGCATTGCAGATCGACCATGCCGAAACTCACTACATCTACTTCCGCCATCGCTAGTCGGGAATCGGGAGGGAATTTCAGGGGGAATCGACAGTTTTGATCGGCGCGAATCCGAATCCCCCGCCCCACGCATCGAAGCAGTACAGGCGGTCCGACCGCCGCCGCGCGGGGGAGGCAGCCACATGCTCAGGCAAAAGCGGGTCACGCCAGTTCGTACGACCAAGCCGTTGCAGTCATCGGATTTGCCGCTGCGAGCCGAGCGGGACGCCTTTCTCGACTGGACGCTCGCGGTCGGATTGGCGGAACAGACCGCGGCCATTCGGCGCTCCGCCCTCAACGAGTTTCTTCGCTGGTGCTCGCGCCGATCGATCGTGGACGCGTGCGGAATCACGCGTGATCTCCTCGAGCAGTATCAGGGCCACCTCTTCCATCGTCGCAAGGCGGACGGACGCCCGCTCGCGCTGAGCACCCAGGTCACCCGGCTCAATCCCATCAAGGCCTTCTGCAAATGGCTGGCGCGAAGCCGCCAGGTGCCCTTCAATCCGGCCGCCGACCTGGTGGTGCCACGCGTGCCGCGACGCCTTCCCGGGCGGGTCCTGACGCCGGCAGAAGCCGATCGGGTGATGCACTGCCCGGATACCGGTACGCCGTCGGGGGTGCGCGACAGGGCGATCCTGGAGGTCCTGTACTCCACCGGCATGCGGCGCATGGAAGTCGTGAGGCTATCCCTGGCCGACGTTCTGCTGGACCAGCGCACCGCCTTCGTCAGAAGGGGGAAGGGCGGTCGCGATCGCGTGGTTCCCTTGGGAGGCCGGGCCGTGGATTGGGTGGGGCAGTACCTGTCCGACGTCCGCGGGCACCTGGGGGGCGTCGGCGCAGAGAGTGCGCTCTTCCTCACGGACTATGGCGAGCCTTTCCGCCGCAACCGGTTGGGCGATCTCGTGAAGCGATACCTCGGCCTCGCGGGAATCGCCATTCCGGGCGCGTGCCATGCCTTCCGCCACGCGTGTGCCACGCACATGCTGGAGAACGGCGCGGACATTCGCTTCATCCAGTCGTTGCTCGGGCACGCGGACCTCTCGACCACGCAGATCTATACGCGGGTTTCGATCGGCAAGCTGCGGGAGGTTCATGCACGGACTCACCCCACTGGGCGATGCGTAGTTCCACGGCCCGCGATCGCCCGGCATGCGGAGAATCTCCCGCCCCGGTTCGCGGCCTGATCGCGCGGTTCGGGCCCGCCACGAGTGGCGAGTCCGACTATCATGTCGCCATGAAGAATTTCGACGAAGCGATCGCCTTTTCCCAGTCCCACGAAATCCCCTGGCCGCGTGACCCCGGCGCCGACCCCTCGCGATGGGGCGTCCACCACGACGATCCGCCGCCCTTCAACCGCCTGCGCGGTCCCGTGCACCCGCGCGGCGGCGTCTCCGGCGTGATCCGCGTGCGCGGCGAGGAAGTGGCAGCCTGGGGCGAGCCCGACCGTGCGGACCAGACCTTCAGCGTGGCCAAGACCTACCTCGCGCTGCTCGCGGGCATCGCGCACGCGCGCGGCCTGCTGGAACCCGCCGAACGCGTCGGCGACCGCCTGCCCGGCATCGGATTCGATCCCGCGCACAACCGCGCCATTACCTGGGAACACCTCCTTACGCAGACGAGCGAGTGGCAGGGCGAATGCTTCGGCATGCCGGACCAGGTGGAGCACTACCGCCGTGTCTCCCACGACCCGAAGCCGCCCGAGGGGAAAAAGGGCGATCCGCGCCCGCTGCGCGCGCCCGGCGGCTACTGGGAATACAACGACGTGCGCATCAACCAGTTCTCGCTCGCGCTGCTGCACCTTTTCAAGCGGCCGCTGCCGGAAGTGTTCCTCGAAAGCGTGCTCGAGCCCATCGGCGGCGGGCGGGATTTCCGCTGGGAAGGCTACGACGACGCTTGGGTGGAGCTGGACGGACGGCGCATGCAATCGGTCCCCGGCGGCACGCATTGGGGCGGCGGCGTTTCCATCAGCGCCCGCGACCAGGCGCGCATCGGCCAGCTGCTGCTCGATGGCGGTGCGCACGAGGGGAAGCAGCTCATTCCCGCCGATTGGGTGCGGCGCATGCACACGCCCTGTGCCACGGCGCCGTTTTACGGTTGGCTCACGTGGCTCAACGCCGACGGGCGTCTCTATGCCGATGCCTCGCGCTCGAGCTGGTTCATGTTCGGTGCGGGCGGGCACACGGTGTGGATCGATCCGGACCACGAGGCGGTGGTCGTCACGCGCTGGCTCGATGGGGCGCACTCGGCCGGCTTCGTGAGCCGCGTGGTGCAGTCGTTCGCATGAAGTCTCGCATTTCCCGGATCGCGGCCGCCGCGTCGGCCATCGGGATCGCGCTCGCCGGCTGCGCTGCACTTCCCCCGGCTGCGGACCCCGCATCGGACGCCCCCGAGCACCGCGTCTCGAGAAAGGCGAGCGGCGAAGTCGCCGGCACGTACGCGGACGCCGTGTCGAAGTGGCGGACGGCGGAGGAGATCAACGAGTGGATCGGGGCGCGGTTCGAGTACGACCAGGATCGCGCGATGCAATTGTCGGAAACCCAGCGTGCCCGGGGCGCCACCGTAGCGATCCACGCCCCCGACGCCTTCTTCGCCAGCCCGACGGGTATCTGCGTGGACCTCGCGCGCTTCGGGGTGGAGACCCTTCGCCGCGTCGATCCGCAGTCCCGACCCGTGTACGTCATGATCGAGTTCGATCCCGTCTACCTGTCCGGCAATGCGCTTCGCCGCCACTGGGTCGCCGGGTTCGAACGGGATGGCATGCGCTACTTCTTCGCGGATTCCAAGCGTCCCGGACACATCGCCGGGCCCTATGCCGGCACGCAGGCCTTCATCGACGACTATGCCGCGTACCGGGGGCGGCAAATCGTCGCGTTCAGCGAACGCGATTCGTATCAGCGCAAGCTGCGCAAGCCGGCCGCGCGGCAGGCCCGGAGCGAGCGTCCTTCGTAGCGGGCCTCGCGGTTGGGGGACAATGTCTCCATGCCCAATCCCCTCAAGCTTTCCGTCCTCGACCAGTCGCCCGCCTCCGCGGACAAGACACAGGACCACGCCATCCGAGAGTCTCTTGCGCTCGCGAAGCTTTGCGACGCGCTGGGTTACCACCGCTACTGGGTGTCGGAACACCACAACAGCGCCAGCATCGTCGGCACCGCGCCGGAAGTGCTGATGGCCGCCATCGCGGCGACCACGTCGCGCATCCGCGTCGGCAGCGCCGGCGTCATGCTGCCGCACTACGCCACGCTCAAGGTGGCCGAGCAGTTCCGCGTGCTGGAGGCCATCGCGCCCGGACGCATCGACCTGGGGCTCGGCCGCGCGCCGGGTTCAGACCGCCTGACCGCCATGGCGCTCAATCCCAACCCGCAGTCGGCTGAGGATTTTCCGATCCAGGTCCAGGAGCTGGGCCTGTGGCTGCGCGGCGAGCCGTTGCCGCCCGGGCACCCCTTCCGCCCGATCCGGGCGCACCCGCAGGGCCCCACGACGCCGGAAATCTGGATTCTCGGCAGCTCCGACTACGGTGCGCAGCTCGCCGCGCACTTCGGCCTGCCCTATGCCTATGCGTACTTCTTCACCGACGGGCGCGGCACGGAAGAGGCGCTCGCGCTCTACCGGCGCAACTACCAGCCGAGCGAGCGGCATCCGCAGCCAATGGCCACCATTTGCGTGTGGGCGCTGGCCGCGGAGACCGAGTCCGAGGCGAGGCGACTCCTGATGACGCGCGAGCACTGGCGCGTGGGCTTCGAGAAGGGCCTGCGGACGCCGCTCCTGTCACCCGAGGAGGCGGGCGCCCATCCGTACACCGATGCGGAGCGGGCGATCATCCAGCGCC
>Ga0073904_10002503_pt1 | contig 13877 bp, 11 predicted proteins | sample KloWWTrecipitate_FD_66668 | JGI IMG/M metagenome (GOLD analysis project Ga0073904, IMG submission 66668) | Active sludge microbial communities from Klosterneuburg, Austria, studying microevolution and ecology of nitrifiers - Klosterneuburg... | ecosystem: Engineered > WWTP > Aerobic digester >...
GAGCATCACCATTGACGAATTGAGATTGGTAACAACCACGCTCGACTACTGACACCCCCGTCTCCCCGCGGGAGAGGGGGCCGGTGGGGTGAGGTCTCCCCCCACCATGAAAGGACGCACCGTGCAGCACAACCGGGTAAAGGCAGCGCTTCGCGAGGACAAGGCAGTCGCAGGGCCGATCATCAGCGAGATGCGCTCGATCGGCGGCATCAAGCTGATGGCAGCCGCCGGGTTCGACTTCCTCTTCCTCGACATGGAGCACGCGATGTTCGACTGGGAGACGATGCTTGGCCTCGTCCAGACCGCGCTGCTCTGCGACATCGTCCCGATCGTCCGACCGACCGACAATCTCTACTCACTGGTTGCCCGGGCATTCGACTCGGGCGCGCAAGGCGTGATCATCCCTCGCGTCGAGAATCGCGAGCAAGTTGAGGCAGCCGTGTCGTATGCGAAGTACCCGCCACTCGGCCGGCGTGGGGCCGGCGGCGACGGGCGCAACGCCTACATCCGCAAGGGTGTGGTCGAAGCGATCGAGGACGCCAACCGTGAGGGGATGGTCATCGTCCAGATCGAGTCGGCCGCCGCGCTGGACAACCTGGAAGAGATCGCCTCGGTCGATGGTGTCGACGTGCTGCTGATCGGCCCGCAGGATCTGTCGATCTCGATCGGCTGCCCCGGCAACTTCAGCCACCCAGACTTCCTGGCCGCCGCGACCCGCATCACCGAGGTCGGCCGCAAGCACGGCAAGGCGGTTGGCATGGTCGAGAAGGAACCGGCCGACATGCAGCGCTGGCACGACATGGGCATGCGCTTCCTCGTCACCTCGTCCGACTCTTACATGCTTCTGTCTGGCGCGACGCAGTGCGTCAAGGGGCTGAAGGCGTTTACCGCGGGCTAACCGCGCCGGCCACGGCCACGGAAACGCTCGTGGAACGTGCTAGGGTGCGGGGTTCGCGGGGCAAGTCCCAGCTCGTAGCCCTCTTCGAGCATTGGCTGGAGAACATCGATGAAGCGAACGAGCCGGCCGGCCAGCTGCTCGGCAAAGAGTGGCGTCAGTGGCTCGACTTCGTGCAGCTCGAACAGGTGGCCCCAGGAGAGTGTCCAGCGCTCCAGCTCGACCTGCGCGCCGAGCTCGTGCTTGATCTCGAGAATCGCGGCGTCGAAGTGCGTCAGCAGCCGCGCGGTGCTGGCCGGCCCATCCTCGAAGTGCAGGCCAACCTCGATTTGCTGCTTCTCCGCATTGATCCAGATCTCGTAGTGGATGCGGTAGTTCGCGCCGTAATGCACCTTGAGCAGGTTCATCGTCTGACGCGTCTCAAACTCCTGTCGCTCCACGGGCAGCTGGCGGCGGGCGGCGTCAGCCAGGTCGCCGAAGAAGTCGCGTCGGGTCAGGACGCCGACCCCCTTCCCGCGCGCTGCCATGGTCACCCCCTTCCTGCAATCGATCGTAGCCTCAAGCGTCCCGCTCGATCAGCCAGTATTGCGCACTTGCCAGCGTGGGCGTAGGATGAGGCTAGACTAATACTGACGTGCGGGATGCCATAGGATCGGTGACACCATTACTCAATGCCGGACGAGCAACCAGGAACAGGCCAGCCTGCCAACGGCACGACGAGCCAGAACGGCGCCGACAAGCATCATGTAAGACGCCGCTATGCCGGCGAGGTCATCGGCGGAAAAGCGGACACTGCGACGATTGCCACTGCCGGCGATGTGTTGTCCGGAGCCAGCAGTCATTCACAATGGAGACGGATCCTCCCGTTCCTCGGGCCGGCCTTCATCGCTGCCATCGCCTATGTCGATCCCGGTAACTTCGCAACGAACATCGACGCTGGCGCATCCTATGGCTACATGCTCATCTGGGTCGTCGTCGTCTCCAACCTGATGGCGATGCTGATCCAGTCACTCTCGGCGAAGTTGGGCATCGCCACTGGCCACAATCTTGCCGAGCTAATCGGCCGCGAATATCCCCGACCGGTCGTCTACGGCCTGTGGGGGCTGGCCGAGGTTGTCGCGATGGCGACTGACCTCGCCGAGTTCCTCGGCGCGGCAGTCGGGTTGAATCTGCTGTTCGGCATCCCGCTGCTGCCGGCCGGCATCCTGACCGGCATCGTCACGTTTGCCATCCTGGGCATGCAGCATTACGGCTTCCGGCCGCTGGAGGCGGTCATCACCGGCTTCGTCAGCATCATCGCAGCCTGCTACATCGTCGAGCTCTTCCTGGGCAAGCCGGACTTCGGCGCCACGATGTCGGCGATCGCCCGGCCACAGCTCGCCGGCGCCCAGAGCATTCTGCTCGCGTCGGGCATCCTCGGCGCGACAGTCATGCCGCACGTCATCTATCTGCACTCAGCATTGACGCAGGATCGCATCGTCGCCCAGGACGCCAACCAGCGTCGGAGACTCTTCCGTTTCGAGCTGGTGGATGTCTTCATCGCAATGGGGGTGGCAGGGTTCGTCAATGCAGCCATGCTGCTGATGGCAGCCGTCACCTTCCACGGCACCAACGTGATCTCCGAGGGGGACGATCTCATACTGCGCGCCTACGAGACTCTCACCCCGCTGCTCGGTGGCTCGGCCAGCACGATCTTCGGCATCTCATTGCTGGCGGCCGGCCTGTCGTCATCGACCGTCGGCACCATGTCTGGCCAGGTCATCATGCGCGGGTTCCTCGGCTGGCAGGTGCCGCTCTGGTTCCGGCGATCGATCACCATGATCCCGGCGCTGATTGTCATCGCCCTCGGCATCGAGGCGACGAAGACGCTGGTTATCAGCCAGGTTGTCCTCTCATTCGGCATTCCCTTCGCGTTGATTCCGCTCGTGCGCTTTACCCATCGTCGCGACCTGATGGGTGACCTCACGAACCTGAAGGTGACGACGATCCTCGCCAGCATCGTCGCCGCGCTTATCATTGGGCTCAATCTGTTTCTGCTCTACGAGACGTTCTTTGGATGATGACGATGACGACATCGGAGATCCGCAACATCCTCGTCCCACTCGACGGCTCGGCACTGGCCGAGTCATCACTCCCGCCGGTCCTGACACTCGCACGAGTGACCGGCGCGACAGTGACGCTGCTCCATGTCCTCGAGCACGACGCGCCCGAGAGCGTCCACGGCGAGCTGCATCTGAGCGAGGAAGATGAATCCTCGGCCTACCTGGCCGATGTCGTCCGCCGCTGGGGCGGCTCGACAACCTTCGCCCAGCACGTCCACCCTAACCCGGAGCACGACATCGCAGCCAGCATCGCTCAGCACGCAAGCGAGCTCGACGCGGATCTGATCGCGATCACGACACACGGTGGGGGCGGAATCCGCGGGTTCGTCTTCGGGCGCATCGCCCAGCAGGTGCTACAGCAGACCGACCGGCCAGTGCTGGTCGTCCGGCCGAAGCAACAGTCGGCGCGACAGTTTGAATGCCCGCGCATCGCCGTCACGCTGGATGGCACCGCCGACGCCGCTCAAGCGCTGCCGCTGGCCCGCGACCTGGCGACGGCGCTCGGCGCGGAGCTGACGCTCATTCGTGTCGTGCCGACCCTTGGCGCAATTCGTGGCGAGCGGACTGTTCCAGCGACGATGTTGCCAACGGCCACAGCGGCGTTGCTCGAAATGCAGGTCCGGGAAGCTGCCCGCTATCTCGTCGGGGTCCGTGACGAGATCGGCGATCCGTCGATCGTCGCGCTCGTCCGGCGTGGCGATGTCGCCGACGAGATCGCGGCGGCGGTGAATGAGACGGATTGCCGTCTCGTGCTGCTCAGCACGCATGGCAAGGCGGGGTTGGAGGGCTTCTTCACCGGCAGCGTCGCCGCGAAGATCCTCGACCATGTTCGCCAGCCAGTTATCCTGCTGCGCTCCGTTCGCAAGTAGCGCTGCTCGGTAGCCGTTCCCGGATCGACGACCCTGCCTGAACGATCACGCTGAGCCAATCGGGTCGGCAGACCCCAGTTAGCATGGTCAGATTGAGCAGCGGCGAGATATCTCTCCGCTGCCTGAACACTTGCTGGTTAGAAAATCAGCGTCAGAATCGCCAGGAGGATCAGAAACCCAACGACGACCCCCATGCCAATCTCCCAGCCACGGCCCCACCCTTCCTGGGGTCGATGTGGGTCGTAAATAGAGCTCATGCATATCCCCCTTCCGGGCTGAGAGCCCGGCCGGCGGCTGTGTCGCGACATTCGCGCCACCTGCCAGCACCGAGCATCATCAGACCTGCAAGGCGCAGGCCACCACTGCTATCATAGGCCACACCATCGCCGTGCGGAAGATACCGGGCACAAGGTTGCAGCTTTGCGGACGATGCTAGTGAAATCCGTGCGCTTGTAGCGTCTGCTGCCCGGCCGCGGACAGGACCGCGTCAATGAACGCCTGGCCGAGCGCCGCGTTACCACCAGCAACACGCGCAATCGGATATTCCGCGATCACGTTCATGGAATCCGGGATCCCGATTGTCGCGACATCGCCCTGCACTGCCGCCGTTACGTCGGACGCATAGACGATCCCGGCGTCTGCCTCGCCGAGCTGTACCTTGGTGACCACCTGCTTGACGTTATTCTCCTCGGAGACGACATTCGCCTCGACGCGCGCCCGGAAGTCCGCGCCGAAGGCCGGGTCGGCGCTCATCAGGTCGAGCGACTGTCGTGTATAGCGACCGGCCGGCACATCCTTGTTGGCGATGACGAGCTTCAGCCCGGGCCGGGCCAGGTCGACCGGGGCGTTGATGCCACCCGGATTGCTGGCGGGAACGATGATCGTCAGTCGGTTGTGGGTAAAGACTATCGGGTTACCGTCGATCAGGTTCGCGCCCTGAGCAGCCGTCATCTGCTTCAGGTCTGCCGACGCAAACACGTCCGCCCGCGCGCCCTGTTGCAGTTGGGTGACGAGCGCCTGCGAACCCGCGAAGTTGAACGAGATCCGAAGGCCGGGATTCTCCGCCGTGAGCCGGTTGCCGATCTCGGTGAACGCATCGGTCAACGACGCGGCGGCAAAGACTGTCAGGGACCCGGAGAGCGGCGCGCTCGTCGGCGACGAAGTCGGAGACCCGGTTCCGGAGGTTGTTGGCAACACCGCTGGCGCGCCGGTGGGACTGGCGGCGATACTCGACGCGATTGCTGTATTGTCAGCTGAGTTGCCGCCGCAGCCACCCGTGGCGAGAATCAGCACGAGCGCCATACTGGCTGCGATGATCCGACGCGATCGTTCCACGCCCTGCCTCACTTCACGACACAACCGCCGCCGGGACACGGCATGGATTGCGCGACGATTGCTGTTGACGTTCTTAGTCAGTGCTTGAATATTCCTGCGGAATACTATTGGCTCGTCGTGGTCACGTCAAGGGGCGTCGGGCTGTCGCTACGTCGCGTAGAAGCTGGAGAGGCCGAGGAGCAGGAACAGGAGCCAGAGGGAGAAGATACCAGGAATGATGCTGCCGCTCGCCGCGCGCAGGCCGGCCGCCGCCAGACCGATCAACAGCCCGGCGATAAGCCCCGCCACCAGCGCGACCAGCGTGTCTCCGCCCGACTCCTGCGAGGCGGCAGACAGCATCGCGCGCATCGCGAACGTCAGCGCATAGAGCCCACCCACCGCCAGCGTGGCCTGATGCGGCTTCAAGACGAGATCAAGCGCGCCGTGAAGGTAGCCAGAGACGATGATGACCATGACGGCCGCCTCAGCCAGCGTCACCAGCAGCAGGCGCGATCCGCCGGAAAAGTTCGCAGCCAGCATGAACACGGCGATGACGACGATCGTGCCGGCCAGAAACAGCAGCACCTGCGGCCAGAGCCGCCCTCGCCTCGCCAGCGCAACGATACGCTCGCGGTCAGCAGTGTCGGTCGGAACCGGCGACACCCGCCAGAGCCAGCCTGCAACAACTGCCGTCAGCAACGGCGCCAGCAACCGCAGCTGGAACCACTCGAGCGGCGTGTCCTGAGGGTTGACACCCGGCGCGCCCGCGTAGATCACCAGCATCGGCCAGAGGCCGAGGTAGAGAATCGTCAGTGTCAACCAGGTGTAGAGCGCGCGCAGGACAAACGAACGCACGCTGCCATAGCGCGCGACGATTGCATCCCGTCCCTTAGCCCTCGTCAGACGCACCACTGGCCGTCCACCATCCTCCGATCCGCGCGACTATCGTGCTCGCGCAGGATACTCGACCGCGACAATAACGACCCGGCATGATGCCAGCGCGTGGGCGATGCTGACGCTCGCGGCCGGCCAGTACCGGTCCCGATGAGGACATCTTCCCCACAAGCATCCCAGCCGCCATGCTATGGGATGCGCCGCGACCAGATGCTGGCAGGATAGCGCTCGCGAAGCAGGTCCCAAACCTCGTACATCGCCGCGTCGGAGTGTGTCAGCAAGAAGGTGGCGATCCCCAACCGGTAAAGTGCCTCGTCGGCCAGGGCGCCGTCGGGATCAGCTTGCCAGGCGCCGCGGAGCAGGTCGATCGCCCGTTGGGTCTGGTTCCAGCGCAGGGCAACCTCGGCTTCGCCGATATCGAGCACTGTCATGAACTCGCGGGGCGGCAGGAAGTTGAGCGAACGGTAGTGGACTGCCAACCGGCGATCGGCGAAGAGGATCGTTGGCGTCCAGATGACGCCCAGCGGGCGGACGACATCGCGTGGGCCATCGAACAGGTGTAGCTTGAGCGGAACGAACCGCTCTCCGATCTGTCGGGAGACCTCAGCGTCCGCATACGTATCGGCATCCAGCCGATCACAGCCTCGTCAGGGCGACTTGAAAACGTCGATCACGATGGGTCGCCGCAGCCTCAGCGCGTCCGTCTTTGCTTGCTCGACATCGCTTCGCCACTCGATCATAGAATCCCCCCGCGAATTGCGCTCCCCTGTGGAAGCATCGTAACGACATTTGTACTATCATCAGGGAAAAGTGGCTGGTCAGACGGCTCATTCGCGGCCGCCATTCCACACCAGCCGAAGGGGCGAGGGCAGAGGGACCGCCCAATGGCGGGCATCGTCCATAAACGATAGGTGACCGACATGGCACAGGAAATCACCCCGGCGCGACAGTCGGCACGCTTCGCGTTCCACGGTCCGAACGCAGGCTACATTCTCGAGCTCTACGATCGGTACCTGTCCGACCCCGCGTCGGTCGATGCCGAGACCCGCGCGTTCTTCGCCGAATGGACGCCACCGCCAATCGGCGGCAACGGCGCGGCAACGGCTGCGCCGGCTGCTGCGCCAGCGGCGGACGTCTCGAAGATCCTCGCCGCAGCCAACTATGCGCAGAATATCCGGATCTACGGGCATCTGGCGGCCAGCATTGCCCCGGTCGCCCCCCCACGCCCGCCGGCCGCCGAGCTGAATCAGCAGCGCTACGGGCTGACCGACGCCGATCTCGAACGATTGCCGGCCCAGGTCGTTGATGGACCGCTCGTCTCACAGTCGCGCAACGCGCGCGAGGCGATCGAGCAGTTACGCGAGATCTACTCCGGCGCGATCGGTTACGAGTTCGACCATGTCCAGGATGTCGAGCAGCGCAACTGGCTTCGCGACGCCGCCGAATCGGGCGCGTTTCACCAGCCGCTGGACGCCGAGCAGAAGAAGGCCCTGCTCAACCGCCTCACCGAAGTTGAGGCGTTCGAGAAATTCCTCCACACGACCTACCTCGGCGCGAAGCGGTTCTCGGTCGAAGGGACCGATGCCGTCGTGCCGATGCTTGACGTCGTTGCGGGCGACGCCGCGCGCAACGGGATCCACGAGATCTTCATCGGCATGGCGCACCGCGGTCGCCTCAATGTTCTCGCCCACGTTCTCGGCAAGCCGTACGAGGCAATCTTCTCCGAGTTCGAGCATGGGCCACGGAGCGGTGTGTCTCAGACTGACACCAGCGACGTCGGCTGGACCGGCGACGTGAAATACCACCTCGGCCTGCGTCGCGAGGCCGGGCCAGGTTCGGGAACCCGGGTCGACGTGCCGGTCATCATGGCGCCAAACCCGAGTCACCTGGAGTTCGTCGATCCGGTTGTCGAAGGCATGGCGCGCGCCTCCCAGGAAGGACGCGACAATCCGGGCTTGCCGACCCATGACCCGATGGGGGCGCTGCCGATTCTGATTCACGGCGACGCGGCGTTCCCCGGCCAGGGCATCGTCGCCGAGACACTGAACCTGTCCGGGCTCACTGGCTACACAACCGGCGGCACGATCCACATCATCACCAATAACCAGATCGGCTATACGACGTTGCCGGACGATTCACGCTCGACCCTGTATGCCAGCGATCTGGCCAAGGGGTTCGAAATCCCGATCGTCCACGTCAATGCCGATGACGCCGCCGCCTGTCTCGAGGTTGCCCGGCTGGCGATCGCCTACCGCAATCGATTCAAGCACGACTTTCTGATCGACCTGATCGGCTACCGACGCTGGGGTCACAACGAAGGTGACGAACCCACATTCACCCAGCCCGAGATGTATGCCCGAATCACCCAACACCCGACCGCCCGCGCAATCTGGGCGCAAGAGCTGGAGGATAGCGGCGTCATCGGCGCTGGGGAGGGTGACCAGGTCCTCGCCGCCGCGATCGATCGCCTCCAGCAAATCCGCGAGGGAGCGTCCCGGGAGAAGCCAACAGCCGACGACCACCACGCGCTGACCTCGTTGCAGCCGGCTGATATCGAGACTGCCGTGTCGTCGGGCGTCCTCCACCAGATCAACAACGCGCTGCACACGTTCCCCGAGAACTTCACCCTGAATCCAAAGCTGAAGCGACAGCTCGAACGGCGCAAGGCGGCGCTCGACACCGACGGCGCAATCGACTGGGCACTGGCCGAGTCTCTCGCCTTCGGCTCGATCCTGATGGAGGGCACGCCGATCCGGCTAACCGGCCAGGACGCCCAGCGCGGCACGTTCTCGCAGCGCCACCTCGTTCTCCACGATCCCGACCACGGCTCGACGTTTACCGCGCTCCAGTCGCTGCCAGACGCGGCCGCGTTCGCCGTCTGGAACAGCCCGCTGTCGGAATCCGCCGCGCTCGGCTACGAATACGGCTACAGCGTCTATGCGCCGGAGACACTCATCCTCTGGGAGGGGCAGTTCGGCGACTTCGCCAATGGTGGCCAGGTCATCATCGATCAGTTCATCGCAGCCGGCCAGGCCAAGTGGCGGCAGACGTCGGGCATGGTCCTGCTACTGCCGCACGGCTATGAGGGTCAGGGGCCAGAGCATTCCAGCGGTCGCCTCGAACGATATCTGCAGCTGTGCGCGGATCGCAACATGCGTGTCGCGAACTGCACCACGGCTGCCCAGTATTTTCACCTGCTTCGCCGCCAGGCGCTACTGCTCGAACCCGACCCGCGCCCGCTCGTCGTCATGACGCCAAAGAGCCTGCTGCGCCACCCGCGCGCCGGGTCGAGCCTGCGCGACCTGACCGACGGCAAGTTCCAGATGGTCATCGACGATCCGATTGCCAGCGAGAAGCCCGAAGCGGTCCGTCGGGTCATATTCTGCACTGGGAAGGTCTACGTGGATCTGACCCACGAGCAGCACGATACCAACGAGGAGATCGCGGTCGTCCGTATCGAGCTTCTGCATCCCTTCCCATCCGACCAGGTGCGGGACGTGCTGGAGCGTTACAAGAACGCGACGGAGATCGTCTGGCTTCAGGAGGAGCCACTGAACATGGGTTCGTGGTGGTACATGCTGGGCAAGCTGTACGTCCTTCGCAGCGAGATGGGCATCAAGACCGAGATTGAGTACATCGGCCGGCCGGAGCGGGCAAGCCCGGCCGAAGGCTCGGCCGACGCGCACGCGGAGAATCAGGCCCGCATCGTCCGGAATGCCTGGACGTTACCGTAATAGACCGTTCCGGCCGGCTGGACGTGGCCGCCGACCTTTGAATCGGATCCTTCGAAGGAGACGAACGTGGCGCTTGAGATCAAGGTCCCAACGCTTGGCGAATCCATTGTGGACGCGGTCATCGTCAAATGGCTCAAACAACCGGGCGAGCACGTCGCCCGGAGCGAGCCAATCGTCGAGCTGGAGACGGACAAGGTCAACGTTGAGATTCCCGCCGAGCAGTCGGGGGTGATCGGAGCTATTACTCGCAACGAGGGCGATACTGTCGAGGTCGGCGAAGTTATCGGCACGCTCGTGGCCGGCGAAGCCGCCGCAACCGCCCCGGCCGAGCAAGCTGCCCCTGCCCCTGCGCCAGTCGCCGCCGCACCGGCGCCCGTTCCAGCCGCCGCTCCGCCGGCAGCAGACGATATCGCTCGCCGCGCCGGGCCGGCCGTCCGCCGGCTGGCCGAGGAGTATGCGGTTGATCTGGCCCGTATCGATGGATCGGGGCCGGGCGGCCGCGTTTTGCCCGACGATATCGTCCGCCAGGCTGCCAGCGCCGCGCGACCAGCTGCGCCAGCGGCGCAGCCCACGCCAGCGGCAGCCCCGGCCGTCGCGCCACCGCCGCCCGCCACGCCGATGCTCGACGGGCGCGAGGAGCGGGTCCGGATGTCTCGCCGCCGCCAGACGATCGCGGCGCGCCTGCTCGAGGCGCAGCATTCCTCCGCGATGCTGACGACGTTCAACGAGGTCGATATGACCGCTGTGATGCAGGTCCGCAAGGAGCGCCGCGACGCGTTCAAGGAGCGCCACGGCGTCGGTCTCGGCTTCATGTCGTTCTTCACCAAGGCGTCGATTGGCGCGCTGAAGGCATTCCCAGCGGTCAACGCGGAGATCCAGGGCAACGAGGTCGTCTACAAGCGCTACTACGACGTCGGCATCGCGGTCGGCGTCGAAGATGGGCTGGTCGTGCCGGTCGTCCGCGATGCGGACAAGATGACGTTCGCCGAGATCGAGCAGGAGATCATCGACCTGGCGACGAAGGCGCGCGGGAACAAGCTCACCATCGACGAGCTGCAGGGCGGCACCTTCACGATCACCAACGGCGGCATCTTCGGCTCGCTGCTCTCGACTCCGATTCTCAATACGCCGCAGGTCGGCATCCTCGGCATGCACAAGATCCAGGAACGCCCGGTCGCAGTCAACGGCGAGGTCATCATCCGGCCGATGATGTACCTTGCGCTCTCCTACGACCACCGCATCGTTGACGGGCGAGAGGCGGTCCAGTTCCTGGTCAAGGTCAAGGAGCTGCTCGAGGACCCGATGTCGCTGCTGCTCGAGTCCTAGCCAGCGCGCAAGCCACGATACGATGGCGACGGGGAGGCGTAGATTCGCCTCCCCGTCGCCATCTCTGCCGCCAGCAGCCGACAGGAGGCCACCTCTGACACGCCGGACCTGGGATTCAGTCGAAGAGATGCTTGCGCCGGCCAACTTCTCGGAGATCGTCGGCCGGCCGGTCGATGACGTCCGCCACATCGCGCTCGGCCAGCAGGAATCGGCCCATTCCGGGAGCGCTCTCTCGGTGATCGAGACTGGATCCCTTCGGCTGATCCTGAAGCGCGTCGCGCACACCTGGGACTATTTCATGCGCGTCTCAGACGATCGTCACGGGCGCGAGGCCGCGCTCTGGGCACATGGGCTGCTCGACAGGCTGCCGTCCGAGATGGTTCATGCCTACCTCGCAACCGCCCGCGACGATGAGGGCTGGGCGGTTCTGATGCGCGACGTCGCCGATACACTGCTGCCGTCGGGCAAGCCGATCCCACCTTCTGCCCACGAGCGGATTATCACTGGCCTTGCAGCGATGCACGCGGCCTACTGGGACATCGGGCCAGACCAGTTCCTCTGCGACCCGTGGCATCACTACCATGTCGTCTCTCCCGACGCGGCACAGAGCGACCCCGGCGAGCACGGCGCGCTCAACGAGATCATCCCCGATGGCTGGGAGAAGCTCACCAGCCTGCTCGATCCCGGCATCGCTCGCGAGGCGCTGGCGCTGGCGAACGATCCAGCCCCGCTCGTCGCCGCGTTGGCGTCGCTGCCGCAGACGCTCGCGCACGCCGACGCCCGGCCGGCCAACATCGGCATCGAGGATGGGCGTGTGCTACTGATCGACTGGGCGCTGGCCGGACGCGACGTCGCCGGCCTCGACATCGTCTGGTACATCGCCGGCTCGGCCGATCACAGCTCGATCTCGCGCGAGGCATCGCTGGCGCTCTACGAGCGCGCCCTTGCCACCTGCCTCGGCCCGCGCTTCGACCCGGCCAGCTGGGCCACCATCCGCGACCTCAGCCTCCTCGGCGGCCTGCTGCGCCACGGCTGGATCGCCGCCCGTGTCGCATTTCGCGGAGACGAAGCGAACCGCGAAGGTGGGCGCGCCGACGTCGCCTGGTGGGAGCAGGCGACGAAGGCAGGGTTGGCGAGGATGTAAGGGGCGGCCGTCACCGTTGCCCATCCCTCTCCCACTATTTGGAGAGGGTGGGAGAGGGATGGGAGCTCTATGGGTAGCAGCGAGGAATACCGCCTAGCGGTCGAACACGATGACCGAGCGCAGCGTCTCGCCGCGCTTCATGGCGTCGAAGGCTTCCTCGGTCTCCTCGAGGGGGATCCGACGGGTGACGAGGGCGTCGAGGTTGAGCTCGCCCTGCTGGTACCAGTCAGCCAGCAGCGGGAAGTCGCGGGTTGGCAGACAGTCGCCATACCAGGAGACCTTGAAGCTGCCGCCGAGATCGAAGAAGCGCTGGATATCCAGCTCCAACGTCGGGCCAGGGCCAGGCACGCCGATCAGGACGCATGTCCCGGCCAGATCGCGACAGAACAGCGCCTGCTCCAGCGTCTGTGGGATGCCGACCGCCTCGAATGAGTAGTTGACGCCGTTGCCGCCGGTGATCTCCTTGATCTTCGCAACAGGGTCTTCCTCGCGCCCGTTGATCGTGTGCGTCGCGCCGAACTGCTTCGCCCACTCCAGCTTCCGGGGATCGATGTCGACGGCGATGATCGTCGTCGCGCCGGCCAGCTTCGCGCCCTGGATGACGCTATCGCCGACACCGCCGCAGCCGAATACTGCCGCGCTCGTGCCGGGCCGAACGCCGGCCGAGTAGAGTGCTGCGCCGACGCCGGTCATCACGCCGCAGCCGATCAGCGACATCTGCTCCGGCGGCAGGTCGGGCGAGACAGGGACAGCCTGCCTGGCATGGACGAGCGTGTGGGTGCAGAAGGTGCCGATGCCGAGGACTGGCGTCAAGGTGACACCGTCAGTCGTGCGCATCCGCTTCTGGGCGTTGAGGCTGGCAGCGCAAAGATTGGGGTGGCCCGTCTTGCAGAAACGGCACTCGCCGCACGGCGCGCGCCAGGCGAGGATGACATACTCGCCGATACGCGACTCGTCGACCCCCGGACCGACCGCCTCGATAACACCGGCCCCCTCGTGCCCCATCAGGAACGGGAAGCCATCGGTGCCATACGTGCCGCTCTTGACGCCCAGATCGGTGTGGCAGACACCGGAGGCGAAGATCTTCACCAGCACCTCGTTCGGCCCCGGGTCGTCGATCGTGAACTCCTCGATCGAGACCGGCGCTCCCGGTGTCCGCGCAATTGCTCCGCGTGCGGTGATGGGCATATGTCCTCCTGCTCTCTGGTGGCATCCATGCTCGTTGCCTCGATTGTCCACGGAAGCATACGCGCGTCAACCGACCGGCGGCCGGCGGCCACAACGGGGCGTCATCATTCGGCAGCGTCCGCTTCCGGTCGGCCTATAAAGCAGGAACCCACAATAGCGGGAGTTATACAGTTGCCCCGTCATCCCGAACCGCAGTGAAGGATCTCCGCTGCGTTCGCCTACAGCTGGTCGAGGGGAGATTCCTCGCTGCGGCTCGGAATGACAAGCGACAACGCCGACAGCCGATCCTGCCCTTGTCATGCTGAGTACAGCGACTAGCATGAAGTGTCCAGTTCAGGGACCGGATACAGCCGGCGTAATTTGATGCGTGCGTGCTCCACCATGAAGTGCCATTGCACCGGTTTGGCGCGG
>Ga0073904_10002504_pt1 | contig 13873 bp, 12 predicted proteins | sample KloWWTrecipitate_FD_66668 | JGI IMG/M metagenome (GOLD analysis project Ga0073904, IMG submission 66668) | Active sludge microbial communities from Klosterneuburg, Austria, studying microevolution and ecology of nitrifiers - Klosterneuburg... | ecosystem: Engineered > WWTP > Aerobic digester >...
CGAGCCCGAGCCCGAGTCCGCGCCCGACGGCGACGTCGAGCCCGAGACCGCGGCCGACGGCGACGTCGAGCCCGAGCCCGAGTCCGCGCCCGACGGCGATATCGAGCCCGAGCCGGAGGTCGGACCAGAGGACGGGCCGGCGTCGGAGGCCGGGGAGGGCGCCGCGCCCGTGGCGGATCTGGCGGACGAGCCTGAGAGCGAGCCGGACACCGAGCCCGTTGCCGATGTGGCGCCCGAGCCAGCGCCCCAGTCCGAGCCCGAGCCCGAGCCCGCGCCCCAGTCCGAGCCCGAGCCCGAGCCAGCGCCCCTCCCGCCCGTGGCCGGCACACCGCTCGACGCCTTCCCCGAGCAGAGGCGCCGTCGTCGCTGGCCCCGCGTGCTCGGCGCCGTCGCGTCGGTCCTCGTCGTGCTCACGGGCCTGTACGTCGGGGCGCTCTGGCTGCTCTCCGACCGGGTGCCGACCGGGACCGTCGTCGCGGGCGTGGAGATCGGTGGGCTCGACGCCGCCGCCGCGGTCGTGCGGCTCGAGGAGCAGCTGGCCGCAGCGACCACCGAGCCGATCCCGGTGGCCCTGGGGGACAAGCGCACGGCGTTCGACCCCGTGGCCGCGGGCCTCACGCTCGACGCGGCCGCAACGGTCGACCAGCTCACCGGGTTCGGTCTGGAGCCCGCCCGCCTGTGGCGTCACCTGTTCGGCGCCGACGAGGTCGACCCGGTCACGACGGTCGACTCCGCGGCACTGACCGATGCCCTGGTCGAGGTCGCGGACTCCCTCGTCACCGACCCCGTGGACGGCACGATCGTCTTCGTCGACGAGGAGGCCCAGAGCACGGCCGCCGTCGACGGGTCGGGGGTCGACGAGGAGGCCGCGCGCGGGGTCCTCACCGAGGGCTGGCTCACCGCGCCGCGCCCCATCGAGCTGCCGTCCGCCGTGACCGCCCCCGCCATCACCGATGCCGAGGTCGAGCGCGTGCTCGCCGAGGTGGCACGGCCGCTGGTCGACGCTCCGGTCGCCGTCGCGGTCGCGGACCAGGTCGCGGAGCTGCCCACGGACGTCCTGGCCGCGGCCGCGGCCTTCGTGCCGGACGGCACGGAGCTGACGCTCCAGCTCGACGGCGTGGCGCTCGTCGAGGCGGTCACGTCGCGCACCACGGCGCTGCTCACCGACCCGGCCGACGCGTCGTTCACCTTCGTCGACGGCCTGCCGGTGATCGTCCCCGGGACGCCGGGCACCACCCTCGACCCGGAGGCCCTCGCGGCGGCGGTGGCCGTGGCCGGCACAGGGGACGACCGCACCGCGCGGGTCGAGCTCGTCGCGACCGACCCGAGCCAGTCGACCGCGCAGCTCGAGTCGCTCGGCATCGTGCAGATCGTCTCGGAGTTCTCCACCCCGCTGACCAGCGAGCCGCGCCGGACCCAGAACATCATCGTGGGGGCCAGCAAGATCAACGGTGTGCTCGTGCGGCCCGGCGAGGAGTTCAGCCTCACGGAGGCGCTCGGCCCGATCGACGCCGAGCACGGCTTCGTCCAGGCGGGCGCCATCGTCAGCGGCCAGCACACCGACGCCTGGGGCGGTGGGCTCTCCCAGATCTCCACCACCACCTTCAACGCCGCCTACTTCGCCGGGTTCGAGCTCCTCGAGCACACCCCGCACAGCGAGTGGTTCTCGCGGTACCCCGAGGGGCGCGAGGCGACCATCTTCACCGGGGTGATCGACCTGCGGTGGGCCAACAACACCCCCTACGGGGCGCTGCTGCAGGCCTACGTCGAGGGCGGCCGGGTCCACGTCAAGGTGTGGAGCACGCCGCACTGGACGGTCGACTCGACGACGTCGGGCCGCTCCGGCGTGGTCGCACCCACCACGGTGTACTCCCAGTCGCCCACGTGCGAGGCGCAGTCCGCCGGCAACCCCGGCTTCTCGGTCACCGTGACCCGCGCGGTGGCGCTGGCCGGTGTCGAGGCCTCGCGCGAGTCGTGGACCCATCGCTACCGACCCCAGAACCGGATCGTCTGCGGGGCGGAGCCCACGGGTTGACGGTGCGGCGCCGGCCGGCCTCGGTGCGGCTCAGCCCTCGGCCGCCGCGTCGGGCCCCAGGTCGCCCCGCAGCCGGCCGGTGACGCGGTCGACGGCGGCACCCACGGTGGGTGCGAACCGCTCGGGCCCGTAGCGGGGCCTGCGCGCGCCGTCCTCCCGGTCGTAGCGGTGCAGCCGGTCCTTGACCGGGCCCTTCATCTCGGCGAACACGAGCGTGACGCCCCGGGCCGCGAGCACGTCGTCGAGCTCGGCGAGCTCCTCGGCCGCTGTGGTGTCGATGTCCGTGATCGGCTCGGCCGCCAGGATCACCGTGTGCACGCCCGGACCGGCGGCGTCGACCACCGAGCGCACGTAGTCGTCGAACTGCGCGCCGTTGGCGAAGAACAGCGGTGCGTCGAAGCGCACGATGACCACACCCGGCACGCGGGACCCCTCGGGGTGACGCGCGAGGTCGTGGTAGCCGCGCACGCCCGGCAGGAGGCCGAGCTCGGCGCGGTAGGGCTGCCACGCGTGACGCACGAAGGCGGCCAGCGACAGCGCGATCGCGACGACGATGCCCTCGAGCACCCCGACGAGCGCGACACCCAGCAGCGCCGCGACCGAGAGCAGCCCCTCGACGGGGTTCATCCGGAGCAGCCGCACGGTGCCGGGCACGTCCACGAGCGAGGCCGCCGCGAGGATGACGACGGCCCCGAGCGTCGCCGAGGGGAGCAGCCCGGTGAGCCCGGGCGCCAGCAGCACGAACGCCACGAGGAGCGCGGCGCCGAGCAGCCCGACGAGCTGGGTGCGGGCGCCGGCCTGCTCCGCCACCGGCGTACGCGAGGACGAGGCGCTCACCGGGAAGCCACCGAGCAGCCCGCCGGCCACGTTGGCCGCACCGATCGCCGCCATCTCGTGGCTGCCGTCCACGGTCTCGCCGCGTCGCGCCGCGAGCGAGCGCGAGAGCACGGCGGTGTCGGCGAACGCGACGAGCGCGATGCCGAGCGCCGGCCCGGCGAGGGCAAGGACGTCGTCCCAGCCCAGCCCGCCGAGAGCCGGCGCCGGCAGACCGTGCGGCATGGCCCCGACGACCGGCACGGCGTCGGCGAGCCCCGCCACGGCCACGACCACGACGGCGCCCACCACGGATCCCAGCACGCCGGCGACGGGGCTCACGGTGACCCGGAGCCCCACCACGACGGCCAGCGACACCAGGCCGACGGCGAGCGCCGTCCCGTTGACCCGGCCGCCGGCGAGCTCGCGCACCACCGCCCCGACGTCGCCGAGCGACCGCGTCGCCTCGATCCGCACGCCGAGCACCGCCGGCAGCTGGGAGACGATGACCACGAGCGCGATGCCGTTGAGGTACCCGATCCGGATGGGGCGCGACAGCAGCGCCGTCACCGCACCGATCCGCGCCAGCCCGCCGACGAGGAGCACGAGCCCGACGAGGACGGCGAGCAGCCCGGCGAGGGCGACGGCGCGGTCCGGGTCGCCGGCGGCCAGCGGCAGCACCGAGACCGCGATGATCGGGGCGAGCGACGAGTCGGGACCCAGCACGAGCACGCGCGACGGCCCCACGAGGGCGTAGGCCAGCAGCGGGACGATCGTCGCGTAGAGGCCCGTCTGCGGCGGCAGCCCGGCCGCCTGGGCGTAGCCGATGCCGGCCGGGATGAGCAGGGCGGTGAGCACCACGCCGGCGACGAGGTCGTGGCGCAACCATGCCCGCTGGTAGTGGCGCGCCACCTCGAGGCCCGGGAGCCATCGGCGCAGGCTGTCAGCCCGCATGGGGCCAGGTTAGTCCGCGTCCCGTGGTGGGCGCCGGGGCCGGACGGGTGGCGGCGGGACGATCTTGCCGACGGCGATCTCCGCGGCCGGCACGGTGACGTCGCCGGTGCGGCTGCGCACGGTGACGCCGTCGGGCCCCGAGGCGAGGAGCTCGCCGAGCACGTCGCTGTAGCCGCCCCCGTCGAGCCGGCGCCGCACGACGACGCGCACGCCGACGGGCCACGCGGTCCAGGCCCCGTTCACGGCCGTGCCCACGTGCTGGCGCTCATCACCCGTGTGCTGCTCACCTGGGGGATACTAGGGTCCTCGGCTACTTGGAGGGACCGCCCGTGACGTACGTGATCGCCCAGCCCTGCGTGGACGTCAAGGACAAGGCCTGCATCGAGGAGTGTCCCGTCGACTGCATCTACGAGGGCGCACGCTCGCTGTACATCCACCCCGACGAGTGCGTGGACTGCGGCGCGTGCGAGCCCGTCTGCCCCGTCGAGGCCATCTACTACGAGGACGACGTCCCCGGGCAGTGGAGCGAGTACTACAAGGCCAACGTCGAGTTCTTCGACGTGCTCGGCTCGCCCGGCGGCGCGGCGAAGCTCGGGCTCATCGAGCGCGACCACCCGATCATCGCGGCGCTCCCGCCGCAGAGCGCCGTCTGACGCCAGCGCGTCGGCGACGTGGGACTGCTCACCGGCGCCCTGCCGGACTTCCCCTGGGACACGCTCGTGCCGTTCGCCGAGCGTGCCATGGCGCACCCCGACGGCATCGTCGACCTGTCCGTCGGCACCCCGGTCGACCCGACGCCCGAGCTGGTCCAGGAGGCGCTGGCCGCCGCGGCGGACGCGCCGGGCTACCCCACGACCCACGGCACGCTCGCCCTGCGCGAGGCGGTCGCGGCGTGGTTCGCCCGGCGGCGCGGGGTCCCGGGGCTCGACCCGGCGGCCGTGCTGCCGACGGTCGGCTCCAAGGAGCTCGTCGCGTGGCTGCCCGCGCTGCTCGGCCTGGGTGCCGGCGACGTCGTCGTGCACCCACGGACGGCGTACCCCACCTACGACGTGGGCGCACGCCTCGCCGGGGCCACGCCGCTGCCGGCCGACGACGTCGCGGTGTGGGCCGGGCGGCCCGACGTCCGCCTCGTCTGGGTCAACTCGCCCGCGAACCCCACGGGCCAGGTCCTGGGGGTCGACGAGCTGCGTGCCGTCGTCGCCGAGGCCCGACGCGCCGGTGCCGTGGTGGCGAGCGACGAGTGCTACGCCCTGCTGGCCTGGGACGAGCCGTGGGCGGGTGGCGGGGTGCCGAGCATCCTCGACCCCGCGGTCTGCGACGGTGACCACACGGGCCTGCTCGCCGTGCACTCGCTGTCCAAGCAGTCCAACCTCGCGGGGTACCGCGCGGCGTTCGTCGCGGGCGACCGGGCCCTCGTGTCCCGCCTCCTCGAGGTGCGCAAGCACGCCGGGATGATGGTGCCGGCCCCCGTCCAGGCGGCGATGGTGGCCGCGCTCGACGACGACGCGCACGTGGCGGAGCAGCGCGCCCGGTACGGGCGCCGGCGCAGGGCGTTGCGCGACGCGCTCGAGGGTGCCGGGTTCGAGGTCGACGGCTCCGCCGCGGGGCTCTACCTGTGGACGCGCGCCGCGGGCGCGGGGCAGGACTGCTGGCGGACCGTCGCGGACCTCGCCGACCTGGGCATCCTCGTCGCGCCCGGTGCCTTCTACGGGCCGGCCGGTGCGCGGCACGTACGGATCGCCCTGACGGCGTCGGACGAGTCGGTGGCCCGCGCCGTCGCCCGGCTGACGGGTGCGTGACGGCGCTGACGGTGGCGACGGACCACCGGCCGCGCTGCATCTGCTTTACTTGGATTTGACCCGGACGTGACAACGGCCTGGGGCCCCGCACGGCCGGACCGCGCCGATGACCCCGCGCACCGGTGACCCGAGGAGGACAGCATGACCGAGACCGTGACCGCATCCGCCCAGCTGCGGGTGGACGACCACGTCCTCGACCTGCCCGTGGTGCCCGCCACGATGGGCAACGACGGCGTCGTCGTGTCCTCGCTGCTGGCCAAGACCGGCAAGGTCACCGTGGACCCGGGGTTCATGAACACCGCGTCGTGCGAGTCGGCCATCACCTACATCGACGGCGACAAGGGCGTGCTGCTCTACCGCGGCTACCCCATCGACCAGCTCGCCGAGAAGTCGTCCTTCCTCGAGGTCGCGTACCTGCTCACGCACGGCGACCTGCCGCGGCCCGCGCAGCTGGACCAGTGGGTCGAGCGCGTCGAGCGGCACACCCACCTGCACGACAACTTCAAGGCCCTCATCGGCGCGTTCCCGACCAACGCCCACCCCATGGCGGTGCTGTCCAGCGCCGTCTCGGCGCTGCCCGGGTACTACCCCGAGAGCGTCGACCCGTTCGACCCGGCGACCGTCGAGCTCGCCACGGTGCTGCTGCTCGCCAAGGCGCCCACCATCGCCGCCTACGCGCACCGCCGCGCCGCGGGCCAGAACATGATCGGGCCGGACAAGGGGCGCGGCTACGTCGCGGACTTCCTGCGGATGTCCTTCCAGCCGACCAACCGGACGTTCGACGTCGACCCGGTGATGGCCAAGGCGCTCGACGTCCTGCTGCTGCTGCACGCGGACCACGAGCAGAACTGCTCCACCTCGACGGTGCGGATCGTCGGCTCGAGCCACGCGAACCTCTACGCCTCGGTCTCGGCCGGCATCAACGCGCTGTCCGGACCGCTGCACGGCGGCGCCAACGAGGCCGTGCTCCAGATGCTCACCGAGATCCAGGCCTCGGGCGGCGACGCCACCGCGTTCATGACGAAGGTCAAGAACAAGGAGGCCGGGATCCGGCTCATGGGGTTCGGCCACCGGGTCTACAAGAACTACGACCCGCGCGCGACCATCGTCAAGAAGCAGGCCGACCAGGTGCTCTCGGCGCTCGGCAAGCGCGACGAGATGCTCGACATCGCGATGCGCCTCGAGGAGATCGCGCTGCACGACGACTACTTCATCGAGCGCAAGCTCTACCCCAACGTCGACTTCTACACCGGCCTCATCTACCAGGCCATGGGCTTCCCGACCCGCATGTTCACCCCGCTGTTCGCGGTGGGTCGGATGCCCGGCTGGATCGCCCAGTGGCGCGAGATGATGGTCGACCCGGCGACCAAGATCGGCCGTCCACGGCAGATCTACACGGGGCCGACGACGCGCGACTACGTGCCCGCGGCCCAGCGCTGAGCCCGGGGCGCCCGGCCCCACGCGCGACGATCAGCCGGCCAGGACGATCCGCACCTGCCCGACGACGGCGTCGGCTGCGGCCGACGCGTCGGCCGGCTGCCATGCGCCGTCGTCGCGCACCCAGGTGCGACCGGCGTGGCTGACCTCGACCACCTGCAGAGGCGAGGCGACGCTCACCGCCCAGTGCGCCACGACCCAGCCCATCCGGTCCAGGTCCGAGCCGTCGGCAGACATCGGGGAGGCGTCCACGAGCACGGCGCCGTCGTCCGTGATCGTCGTGGGCAGGGCGCCGAGGTCACGGACCAGGCGCGCCTGGACCGCAGCGGCGTCGCCGGCGCCGTCGGGTCCCGGCAACGTGCAGGTCACCGCTGCCGCGTCGTAGCCGTACATCGCCGACGCCCACGCCCGCGCCCGCGCCTCGTGCTGCGCGTAGGCCTCGGGGAAGCCCGAGCGCTGGACGGCCTGGGCTGCCTCCGTGATCGGCAGGTCCGCGAAGCCGTCCACCCGCACCAGGGCGTCGAAGAACGCGTTGGTCGAGAACACCGGGTCCATGATCTGCTCGACGGTGCCCCAGCCCTGTGACGGACGCTGCTGGAAGATGCCGACGGAGTCCCGGTCGCCGTGGTCGATGTTGCGCAGCTTGGACTCCTGCAGGCCCGTGGCCAGCGCGATCGTCGTCGCGCGCGCCGGCAGGCCGCGCTGCAGGCTGATCCCGGCGAGCAGGGCGGCCGTGTCGGCCTGGTCCGGCTCCAGGTACCAGTCGGTCCCCTCGAGGGACGCGGCGCAGCGCGCCAGGAGCGGGACGCGGTCGGCGGCGCCCAGCCACGCTGACACCGCCCAGCCGCCGGCGGCGACCACGACGAGGAAGCCGAGCATCAGGGTGACGGCGCGCAGGGCGCGGCGGCGCCGGCGGGCGGGGTGCGCCACGTCAGTTCGCGTGCAGCGCGGGGTTGAGCACGATCCCGTGCCCCTCGCGGGCGAGCACCTCGACCGCCCCGCTGACCGAGTTGCGGCGGAACAGCAGGCCGTCCTGCCCGGCGAGCTCGCGGGCCGCCACGACGGGTCGGCCCGGCTCCCCGACGACCGTCACCTTGGTGCCGGCCGTGACGTACAGGCCGGCCTCGACCACGCAGTCGTCGCCGAGCGGGATGCCCAGGCCGGCGTTGGCGCCGAGCAGCGAGCGCCGGCCCACCGAGATGACCTGGCGGCCCCCGCCCGACAGCGTGCCCATGATGGACGCGCCACCGCCGATGTCGCTGCCGTCGCCCACGACCACCCCGGCGGAGATCCGGCCCTCGACCATCGAGACGCCGAGCGTCCCGGCGTTGAAGTTGACGAAGCCCTCGTGCATGACCGTCGTGCCCGGGGCCAGGTGCGCGCCGAGGCGCACGCGGTCCGCGTCGGCGATCCGCACGCCCGAGGGCAGCACGTAGTCGACCATCCGGGGGAACTTGTCGACGCCGTGCACCGTGGGCGCACGGCCCGTCGCGAGCCGCAGCCGCAGCCGGGTGGCCTCGAAGTCCTCGACGGCGCACGGCCCGGCATCGGTCCACACGACCGTCGGCAGCACGCCGAAGATCCCGTCGAGGTCCAGGCCGTGCGGTGCGACGAGGCGGTGCGACAGCAGGTGCAGCCGCAGGTACGCGTCGGCCGTGTCCGACGGCGGCGCGTCGAGGTCGATCCGGGTGGTGACGACCTCGGTCCGCACCCCGCGCGCGTCGTCCGGACCCGCCAGGGCGGCCAGGGCCTGCGGGACGGGGGCGTCCGGGACGCCGAGCGCCGGTACCGGGTACCAGACGTCGAGCACGGTCCCGGCTGCGCTCACGGTGGCCACGCCGTGGCCCCACGCGGTACGAGTCATGCGCGCAGCGTAACGAGCGCGCGGGCCCCGTCCCTGCGGCGTCCGGCCACCGGCCCACGGGCGGGCGGGTCGGTAGGGTCGGCCCGTGAGCCTCGACCTGCACGGTGACCTGGTGGACCTGACCCGGGCGGTGTGCGACATCCCGTCCGTCAGCGGCGACGAGCGCGCGCTCGCCGATGCGGTGGAGGTCGCCCTGCGTGCGTGCCCGCACCTGGAGGTGCTGCGGGACGGCGACGCCGTCGTCGCGCGGACCCACCTCGGCAGGGCCGAGCGCGTGGTCGTCGCCGGGCACCTGGACACCGTGCCCCTCGCCGGCAACCTGCCCAGCGAGCTGCGGGACGGGCCGGACGGGCCGGAGGTCTGGGGCCGTGGCACCGTCGACATGAAGGCCGGCGTCGCCGTGCAGCTGGCGCTCGCGGCCAGGCTGTCCGAGCCGACGCGCGACGTCACCTGGGTGTTCTACGACCAGGAGGAGGTCGCCAGCGAGCGCAACGGCCTGGGCCGGCTCGTGGCGCACCACCCCGAGTGGCTCGCCGCCGACTTCGCCGTGCTCGGCGAGCCGACGGCCGCGGGGATCGAGGGTGGCTGCAACGGGACGCTGCGGGTCGAGGTGCGGGTGCCCGGGACCGCGGCGCACTCGGCGCGGTCGTGGCTCGGGGTCAACGCCGTGCACGGCGCCGCCCCGGTGCTCGCCACCCTGGCCGCCTATGCCCCGCGCAGCGTCGAGGTGGACGGGCTCACCTACCGCGAGGGCCTCAACGCGGTGGGGATCCGCGGCGGGATCGCCGGCAACGTCATCCCCGACGAGTGCGTCGTGACGGTCAACTACCGCTTCGCCCCCGCGTGGAGCGAGGCCCAGGCGCTCGAGCACGTGCGCGAGGTCTTCGCCGGCCACGAGGTGACGGTCACGGACTCCGCCCCGGGCGCCCGCCCCGGCCTCACGCACCCCGCCGCGGCCCGCTTCGCCGCCGTCGTCGGGGACCTCACCGGGCGGCCGCCGACGGCCAAGCTCGGCTGGACCGACGTGGCCCGGTTCGCAACGCTGGGTGTCCCCGCGGTGAACTTCGGCCCCGGCGACCCCAACCTCGCGCACGCGGACGACGAGCGGTGCCCCGTGGCGCACCTGGCGGCCTGCTTCGACGGGCTGCGCGCCTGGTTGACCTCCTAGAGTTCTGGCCATGAGCGACCCCACCGGCGAGCGCCCGGCCAGCAACGGCTACCACAAGGGGCCGCTGCTGCTGCGTCGCGGCCAGGTCCCCGTGACCACCACCGACCAGCGTCTGCTCGCACGCGGGGGCGGCGACGCCGACTGGGTCCACGCCGACCCCTGGCGCGTGCTGCGCATCCAGAGCGAGTTCGTCGAGGGGTTCGGCGCCCTCGCCGAGGTCGGGCCGGCGGTGAGCGTCTTCGGCTCGGCCCGCACGAAGCCGGACGCGCCCGACTACCGGCGCGGGGTCGACGTCGGCCGCGGCCTGGCCGAGGCGGGGTTCGCCGTCATCACCGGTGGGGGGCCGGGGATCATGGAGGCCGCCAACCGTGGTGCCAGCGAGGCCGGCGGGCTGTCGATCGGCCTCGGGATCGAGCTGCCCTTCGAGCAGGGCATGAACCAGTGGGTCGACCTGGGCGTGCACTTCCGCTACTTCTTCGCCCGCAAGACGATGTTCGTCAAGTACGCGCAGGGCTTCGTGGTGCTGCCCGGCGGGTTCGGCACGTTCGACGAGCTCTTCGAGTCCCTCACGCTCGTGCAGACCCACAAGGTCACCGAGTTCCCCATCGTGCTGGTCGGCACCGCCTACTGGCAGGGGCTCATCGACTGGCTGCGCGGGCCCGTGCTCGAGGCCGGCACGATCAGCGCCACCGACCTCGACCTGATCCACCTGGTCGACGACCCCGCCGAGGCCGTGCGGATCGTGTGCGAGCGCGACGCGGAGCTGCGCGCCGAGGAGGAGGCAGCGGTCGCGGAGAACGCCGCTGCCGAGCAGGCGGCGGCCCGGGCCTCGCGTCGGGACTCCTTCCGCCCGTGAGCGCGCGCGTCGGGGTGCCGCCGCGGGGGGTGCCCCTGCGCCTGCGCGGCCGCGTGCTCGCACCCGACCGCCCCGCCGTCATGGCCGTCGTCAACCGCACGCCGGACTCGTTCTTCCCCGGTGCCAGAGCCGCCGACGACGACGCCGCGCTGCTGGCCGTGCGGCGCGCCGTCGACCACGGCGCGGACCTGGTGGACATCGGCGGCGTGCGGGCCGGCCGCGGACCCGAGGTGAGCCCGGGCGAGGAGATCGACCGCGTGCTGGGCCTGGTGCGGCGGGTGCGGGGCGCGTTCCCCGACCTCGCGATCAGCGTGGACACCTGGCGGGCCGAGGTGGCGCAGGCCGTGGCCCTGGCGGGCGCCGACCTGCTCAACGACACCTGGGCCGGCCACGACCCCGAGCTCGTCACGGTCGCGGCGGAGCACGGGCTCGGCATCGTGTGCTCGCACACCGGCGGTGTCGCGCCCCGCACCGACCCGCTGCGCCCGCAGTACCCGCTGCCCGCCGGCCGTCTCGCGGCCCGGGTCGCCGGCGTGGCCCAGCCCGAGCCGCTCGATGCGCTCGACGGCGTGCTCCTCGACGTGCTGGCGACCCTGGCCGCCGGCGCCCGGCGCGCGGTCGAGGCCGGGGTGGACCCGCAGGCCGTGCTGGTGGACCCCACGCACGACTTCGGCAAGAGCACCTGGCACTCCGTCCACCTCACGCGGCGCACGGCGGAGCTCACCGGGCTGCGCCACCCCGTCCTCATGGCGCTGAGCCGCAAGGACTTCGTCGGGGAGTCGCTCGGCCTGCCCGTCGACGACCGCCTCGAGGGCACCCTCGCCGCGACCGCGATCGCGGCATGGCAGGGCGCGACGGTCTTCCGGGTCCACGACGTGCTGGCCACCCGGCGCGTCGTGGAGATGGTGGCGGTGCTCCGCGGGGACAGCCCGCCGGCCGGCGCGACCCGCGGCCTGGCGTGAGCCGTCCCGGCCGGTGGCCCTGGTGGGTCCAGGTGCTCGCGGTGCACGCCACGGCCCGCGGCCTGAGCGCCGTGGTCTTCGTCCTCGTGGCCGGGACGCAGGCGGCGAGCGGCTGGACGGACGCGTCGCCGTCCTACCCGCAGTACACGGGGCTGATGTGGGACGCGAGCTGGTACCGCGCGATCGCGGAGCACGGCTATCCGTCGACGCTGCCGCGCGGCGACGGCGGTGCCGTCCTGCAGAACTCGTGGGCGTTCTACCCCCTGTTCCCGCTGCTCACGCGGCCCCTCCTCGCGGCGGGGCTGCCGTGGGAGGTGGCGGCGCCGACGCTCGCCGTCGTGCTGTCCGGCCTCGCGATGCTCGTGGTGCACCGCGTGCTCACCCACGCCATGGCGCAGCCGGCGGCGGGCGACCTCCCGGGCCGGGTGCGCCGCGCGGTGCCCCTCACCGGGGTCGCGCTGCTGGCCACGGCCGCGTCGGCCCCCGTGCTGCAGACCGCGTACACCGAGGCGTTGGCCCTGCTGCTGCTCGCCTCGGCGCTGTGGGCCCTGCAGCGCGAGCGGTACCTGCTGGCCGCCGCGCCGGTGCTGGCCCTCGGCCTGACGAGGGCCGTCGCCCTGCCGCTCGTCGTGGCGGTCCTCGCGCACGGCGTGGCGCGGTGGCGGCGGGACGGTGCGACCCGATGGCCCGCGCTCGCGGCGCTGGCCGCGGCCACCGTCGCCTCGGGGCTGGCGTGGCCGGCGGTCGCCGGGGTCGTCACCGGGGAGCCCACCGCCTTCACGGCCACCCAGTCGGCCTGGCGCGGGCGGGCCGCGGTCGTCCCCGTGCTGCCGTGGTTCGACGTCTCCCGGTGGCTCCTGGGCGACGTGGGCCCCGTGGCCGTCGTCCTCCTCGTGGCGATCGCCGTCGGGCTGCTCGCCGCGCGGCCGGTGCGCCGCCTCGGCGCCGAGCTGTGGGGCTGGACCGCGGGCTACCTCGGCTACCTGTTCGTCGCGGTCGAACCGGGGACCTCCCTGGGCCGGTTCGCCCTGCTCGCGTTCCCGGTGGTCGGCGCGCTGGCCCAACCGGCACTGGGTTCCCGCCACCCGCGCGCGGCCGTCGGGGCACTGGTGGTGCTGGGCGTGGTCGGGCAGGTGGCGTGGATCGGGCTCGTGTGGCGCCTGGTGCCGCCGGCCGGGTGGCCGCCGTGACCCCGTCCCGCAGCCCTGGCGCAGGTCAACGGTCCAGCCGGGCGCGCGGGTGAACTAGACTGAGCACGGACAACCGTCCCCTGAGCCCCCTGTGCCGCGCGCCTGGCGCGTGTCCGCAGGGATCGGGGTCGGGACACGAACTCGCAAGGAGGAGCACCCGTGGCAGCGATGAAGCCGAGGACCGGCGATGGGCCGCTCGAGGTCACCAAGGAGGGTCGCGGCATCGTCATGCGCGTCCCGCTGGAGGGTGGCGGCCGCCTGGTCGTCGAGCTCAACGCCACCGAGGCCGGCGAGCTCGGCGAGGCACTGACCTCCGTCGTCAGCTGAGCCGTGCCGGGTCCGGTCCGGCGCCGCCCGGTCGCGCGGCCTGACGCCGAGGTCGCCCCCCCAGCGCTGCCCGACGTCGTCGTGGCCAAGGGCGACGTCGCGACGTCGCCGCTGCTCACCGACGGGGTCGACGCGCTCGTCCTGCCCGTCGCGCCGCCCGCAGACGGTGAGCCGGAGGTCCAGCCTCGCACCGGGACCGCGGACGCCGCCGCTCGCTACGGCGTGGACCTGGCGGACCTCGCCGAGCGGCTGCACGTCACCGGTGCGGCCGGGGACGCCCAGACCGTCGAGCTGCCGCGACCGTCGGGTGCCGGCCGGGCCCTGCCGTGGGTGGGGCTGCCGCAGAGGATCGTGCTGGTCGGTGTCGGCGCGGGGACCCCGGCCGACCTGCGCCGCGCCGGCGCGGCGATCGCCAGGGCGACGCGCGGGCTGACCCGCGTGGCGACCACGGTCGCGGCCGACGGCGCG
>Ga0073904_10002505_pt1 | contig 13873 bp, 12 predicted proteins | sample KloWWTrecipitate_FD_66668 | JGI IMG/M metagenome (GOLD analysis project Ga0073904, IMG submission 66668) | Active sludge microbial communities from Klosterneuburg, Austria, studying microevolution and ecology of nitrifiers - Klosterneuburg... | ecosystem: Engineered > WWTP > Aerobic digester >...
ACGAGGTGGAAGCCCGAATCCGCGAACTGATCGAAGCCTGACCATGCCCGGTGCCCCCGCCGCGAATCGCAAGTCGCCCGCCCCCGGCGTCGTCTCGGGCGTCCGCCCCGGCTCGCTTGCGGAGGAGGCCGGCATCGAACCCGGCGATGGTGTCCTCTCTGTCAACGGCCACCCACTCCGCGACGTCGTCGACCTCCAGTTTTACGCCGCCGAAGAGGAAGTCGAAGTCCACATCCGCAAGGCCAACGGCCTCGACGACCTCGTCGTCTTCGAGAAAGACATCGATGAGGACCTCGGCCTCGAGTTCGAACGCGCCACCTGGGACGACGTCATCCTCTGCAACAACAACTGCTTCTTCTGTTTCCTCAAAGGGCTCCCGAAGGGCATGCGCAAGACGCTCTACACCAAGGACGACGATTACCGGCTCTCCTTCCTGCACGGCAACTTTGTCACCCTCACCAACCTCAGCGAAGACGACTGGGCCCGCCTCGAAGAGCAGCGCCTCAGTCCCCTCAACGTCTCGGTCCACGCCACCGGGCTCGATCTCCGGCGGCACATGCTCTCGAACCCCACCGCGCCAGACGTACTCGACCAGATCCGCAGGCTCGGTTCGCTCGGCCTACAGGCGCACACCCAGATCGTGCTCTGCCCCGGCGTGAACGACGGCGAACACCTCGCCCGCTCCATCCGGGACCTCGGTGAGCTCTACCCCACTGTCCAGACCATCTCGGTTGTCCCCGTCGGCGCCAGCCCCAGGCTCGAAGAATGGGCGCGCACGCGCAATGGCATCTCGCTTGCCCGCCCGACCCCCCAGTCCGCGCGCGAAATCGTCGCGATTCTGTCGCCATTCCAGAAGGAGTTCCGCCGCCGCTTCGGCGCCACCATCGTCCAGTGCAGCGATGAGTTTTATGTCACTGCCGGAGCGCCCATACCGGGCGCCGCAACCTACGATGGCTTCCCGCAGTACGAAAACGGCATCGGCATGGTGCGGACCATGCTCCAGGACTGGGCGACCACGAAGCGCCGCCTCCGCACGCGCGCCAATCCTCCCCGGCTCGGCGGCCGCAGCGCGCTGATCGGCACTGCCAGCCTCATCGCCCCCACCCTGGCGCGCGTGGCCGGCGAGTTCTCCGAGATCACCGGCGCCGAAGTCTGCGTCCAGGGCGTCACGAACAGCGTCTTCGGCGAGCGCGTCAACGTCTCGGGCCTTCTCTGCGGCAAAGACTACGTGGAACAACTTCGCGGCGCCGCTGCCGATCTGGTCATCCTCCCGCGGCCGAGCCTGGACTACTTCGGCGAGAAGTTCCTCGATTCGATGACCGTGGAGGAAGCGGAATCGGCCCTTGGCCGCCCCCTCGGCTTCGCGGCGCTCTGGTCCGATGTCCTCGAGATGCTCGAACACGGGCCCATCCGGCCGGCGCGCAACGATGCCCCGAACGGCGCGTTCTGGTCCGAGCGTAGTAGTTGACCGGCGCACCAACGTGACAAAGGTCCTACCCGCCTGCGCGCCGGCCGCCGAAGGTCAGACGGGATGACTCACCAACCCAACGCTGATGATGTGCCGATCGTTGTCCGCGCTGCCCGGCCAGCGGCGCATGCCCCGAAGTTCCCTCCGGCGCCATGGTTCTTCGCGGTGTGGATGGCCGGCGCCGCCCTTATCGCCGTGGCCGCGGGGCTGGTCCTCGGGTTCCTGGCCGCCGCCGAGATCGGGATCGGGTCCTCCCGTTGGACACAGAGCGTGCAGGCGCACGGGCGCATCCAGCTCTTCGGACTCGTGGCCACGTTCGTCGTCGCACTCGCCCTCGAATTCACCGTCCGCTTCTACGGCCGGCCGCCATTTTCGCCCCGGATTCGCGTAGGCCTGCCGGCAACGCTGGCCGCGGGCTCTCTGTTGCTCGGCGCCGGACAGATCTGGTTCGAGCACGTCGAGTTCCTCGCGCTGGCGGGCGCCGTGCTCGTGCTGGCGGGCGCCACCACCTTTGCCGTACTGATCTGGCGCCTTCCCCTCCAGCACCCGGCCCGGGTCGATCCTCAGCCGCTCTTCCTCCGGGGTGCGGCCGCATGGCTGGCGCTTGCCGCCGCGCTCGCCCTCTGGGGAGCGGCCGAAGCCGAATCCGGGGTCGTCCCGCTCGACATCTCGTACAGCATCGCCGAAGTCTTCCTGCGCGGTTTCGCCACGTTCGTCATCATTGGCATCGGCCTGCGGGCGATTACCGGCCACGTCGGCCTGCCATCCATGAGCGCAAACCAGCAGCTCATCACCTACAGCCTCCTGAATATGAGCATCGTTGCCTGGCTGCTCTCCGCCGGGCTCGGCGACCTGGACCACGTGGACTGGCTCGAACGCATCGCCGATACCGCCTACGGCCTCGGGCTACTCGTCTTCATCTACTGGTTCGGAGTCATCCCGGCAATCCGCCGCGGCCGCCAGGGGCCACGTTACGGACTGATCGTGCCCCTCGCATGGATCGGCGCCGCCACCTACTCCATCCTCCTCGTCCTCACCGCCATCCTGCCCGGGGGCCACGACCTGGGTATCTACGAAAGCGGCGCAATCCGCCACACCTATCTCCTGGGATTCGTCGTGCCACTCATGGTGGCCATGTCCCACATCGTCCTGGCGCGCTTCACCATTGGCTTTGTGCCGTGGGAGAACGCCCTCACGACAGCGTTCTACCTGCTGTTCGCCGCATGGCCGCTGCGCACCGCGCCGTTTCTCTTCGAATCGTCGCCCTCGACCCTGTCCCGCTGGCTGCTTTCGATTGCCGGCTTCATGGCCATGGCTGCCCTCATCCTCGCCGCCGCGGTATGCCTGCGCGCGGCCCGGCTGATGGCCCTCCGCCTGCGCCCCCGGCCGATCTCCCGCCACGCCATCCAGTAGGATCGAAAGCGGAGGGCTCCGTGCCGCGCATACGCGTCGAACCACTCGGCATCGAAATCGAGGCCCCGCTCAACGAAACGGTGATGGCCGCCGCGGAAGCGAACGGCTACTTCTGGCCCATCGGCTGCGACCGCACCGGCGAGTGCACGAACTGCGCGATGCAGGTCATCTCCGGGCTGGGGCGCCTCTCGCCCATGGGCCGCTACGAACGCCAGAACCTGCTCCGCCAGCGCGGCCCGCGCTCCACCGAAGACCCCCGGCTCAGGCTCGCATGCCAGGCCCGCGTCCTTGGCGATGTCATCGTCCACCGCCCGGGAGTCCGTCCCGATACCATCTGATCCGCACCGGGATGCGCCAAAGCCCCGGGGGATCAACGCTATGCCTATCGAACACTCGGTATAGTACCGGCACTCTGAGGGAGAGGCAGGCCGTGGAACTCGCGCAACTCGAAGCCTTCATCCAGGTGGCCCACCACCGATCCTTTAGCCGTGCCGCCGAAGCGCTGTTCCTGACGCAGCCATCGGTCACGGCCCGCATCCAGTCACTCGAACGCGAAATCGGCGAGCGACTGTTCGAGCGCACCGGCCGCAGTGTCACGCTGACCGATGCCGGCATCGCCTTCATGCCCCATGCCCAGCGCGCGCTGACGGCCGTACAGGAAGGCACCGATGCCATCGAGGCTGTCCGCCATGGCGATATCGGAAGCCTCCGGATCGGCGCCTCCTCATCGATTGCCACCTACTTGCTGCCTGGCATCCTCAAGAAGTTCCGCCAGACGCGTCCGCGAATTCACGTCTACCTGAGCACCGGCCAGACCGAGGACATCATCGAGGCCATGCTCTCCGGCGAAAGCCACCTCGCCGTCACGCGGCTCGCGCAGCACCCTGAGGTCGAATCCATCCATCTCTATAACGACGATCTCACCCTCGTGGTGGCCCCGGGGCATCCCTTCGCCCGCAAGCGGAGCGTGACGATCGCGGAAGCGGGGCGCGAACCCTTCCTCTTTTTCGAACGAGGATCGAGCTACCACAGCCTCATCTACAGCATGTTCCTCCGTGCCGGGGTCGTGCCCGAATCCGCAATGGAACTCGACTCGATGGAGACGACCAAGCACATGGTCGAGGCGGGCCTCGGCGTTGCCGTGCTCCCCGTTGTTTCCATCACCCGCGAGCGCGAAAGTGGCACACTCGTTCCCGTGGAACTCCGCGACATGGAACAGCCCGCCCAGCGGGAGATCGGCGTTCACGTCCCGCGCAACCGGGCCCTCGCGCGCCCCACCCGCGATCTTCTCAATATCCTGACCGCCGAGTTTGGCGTAGCCAATCCGTTCGCTTCCGAAGGCTAATCCGCGCGCCGCCCGATCCCGGGGAAGGCCGATCGCGTGTTCTCCGCGAGCTGCCGCCGCGTTTCCTCCGCCGGCCAGCCCCACAACCGGGCGACTGCTTCGCCAATCCCGGCCACATCCCGGGGTTCCGTCGCGCGGCCCGGAAGCGGATAACTATCCGTCTCGATAAGCACGAGTTTCCGCGGGTACCACCGGCAGGTCGCCTGCAGCGGCACCTCCCGCAACAGCGGCCGTCCGAACGAGAGGAGGTGCCCCCGGACCGCGTGCCATTCCGCCTGCGCGCGGTCTCCCGTGAAGTAGTGGCGCACCACCGCCAGCCCGGCCAGGTCATCCCTTCGGACCTCCAACATCTCCCACGCCCGTCGGCCAGCGATGTGGAGCACCAGCGGCAGCCCATGTTCCCGCGCGAGTGCGCACTGCCCGCGGAACGCCGCCTCCTGCAGGCCGGGGTCCGGCCCCGCGTCATCGAAACCGCACTCGCCGATTGCGAGCACTCCCGGCGCCGCAATCAGCCGGGAGAACACCCCGGGGTGCCACGCGGCCGCCTGCAACGGGTGCAGCCCCACCGTTCGCCCGGCGATGCCCCCCATGCCGGCCATCGCCCCGGCGGATGCAGCGTCCACTGCAACTCCCAGTACCTCCACGCCCGCCTCCCGTGCACGGGTCAGAATCTCCTCCCGCTCCGCCGCGCCATAGCGGTCCAGGTGCGCATGCGTATCGAACCAGGAGTCCATCGCCCGATCCTGCCACGTTTGCGTAGAATCCACCCGAATGAGCACACTCATCCTGCGCGGCGGACGTCTCTGGGATGGCCTCGCGCCCGCCTCCACCGAAGCGAACGTCGTGCTCTCCGGGGGGCAGGTTGAGGCGGTCGGCGCCGGCCTCGGCGGGGTCACAGCGCTCGATGTCTCCGGCTACACCGTCATCCCCGGCCTGATCGAAGGCCACGGCCATCTCTGCTTCGATGCCACCCCGGGCTGGCGCGCCACCTTTGATGGCGAAACACCGGGCACCATGCTCCTGCGCATGGCCGGAAACGCCCGCAAGATGCTCGAAGCGGGCATCACCACGGTCCGCGACCTCGGAGCGCCGACAGCGGCTTCAATCGAGCTCCGCGACGCGACCCGGGCGCACCTGCTGGAAGGTCCCCGGCTGCTCATTTCGGGTGCGCCTATCACCACGACCGGCGGCCACTGCTGGTTCATGGGCGGTGAATGCGATGGCGAGGCCGGTATCCGGAAGGCCGTGCGCGAGCACGTCAAGGCAGGGGTCGACTGGATCAAGGTGATGGCTACCGGCGGCAACATGACACCGCGCACAAACACGTTCGCCCCCCAGTTCACCCTCGCTGAGCTGCGCGCCTGTGTGGAAGAGGCGCGAAGGCTCCGCCGCCCCGTAGCCGCCCACGCACACGGCATCGAAGGCATCCGCATCGCCCTCAAAGCTGGCGTCGATGCGATTGAGCACTGCTCCTTCACCACGCCCGGCGGCTACGAGCACGACCCCGCCCTCATCCAGCGGATTGCCGATGCCGGCACGATCATTTCGCCGACCGTCTCCGTCGGTTACCGGAACTGGCCCGATGACGGCCGCCGCGAAGCTCGCGCAGCCATCCTCCGCGAGCAGGCCGCACGAGGCTGCCGCCTGCTCATGTCGACCGATTGCGGCATTCCCGGCGTCCCGCACGAGGCCCTCGGCGCCGCACTCGATGTCTTCGCCGAACTCGCCGGAACCTCGCCGGTCGAAACGCTCAAACTCGCGACCAGCCGCTCTGCCGAACTGCTTGGCCTGAAGGACCTGGGCGTCATTCGCCCCGGGGCGATGGCCGACCTCCTCGTCGTCGAAGGCGACCCCACCACAAACCTGGCCGACCTCGAACGCGTGCGTTACGTGCTCCGGGACGGCCAGATCGTCCACATCAGCGGGAGGTAACCACTTTGTCCGGGCAGCCCACCGAGCCATTCACCTACCGGGTCTTCGAAACGGCCAGTCTTACCGAATCGGACCTCGCGCGAGTCCAAATGCTTTTCGCCGGGAACTACCGCGAGGCCAACTTCGGCTACCTCGAGAAGTCGCTCGGCCGCCTGCGCTACCTCGCGCTGGCCGCCGCCAGTGATGGCACCCCGGCAGGCTTCGCGCTGGGCGAATCCCGCGTGATGGACCTTCCGCGACTCCCGGGGACGGCGGTGCGGCTCGCCGGACTCTGCTGCGTGAGCGCGTCCTATCGCCGCCAGGGCCTGTTTGGGCGCCTCGAGCGCATGGCCCTGGCCGAGGGAGCGATCATCACCGGAGAGCGCTCCCTCGCCGCCGGGAGGATGGCGCACCCTGCCAGCTTCCGCAGCATGAGCGCAAACCCAACCGTGGTCCCCCGTCGCGGCATCCTCCCGACTCCATGGCAGCAGGCCGTCGGCTCGGCCATTGCCGCGGCCTACGGCTCCCCCTTCGACCCCGCGACCTTCGTCTGCAAGGGGAGTGGCGTCCCCATCGGCTACCCCGTGATCGAACTCGACTGCACACCCGAGGAATGGAAGCTCTTCGAACCGGTCGACCGTTCCACAGGCGACTCGCTGCTCGGCATCTCGTGGGCGCCGGATGCCCCCACCGGCTGGGACGACCCGGCAATCCGCCCGTAACGGCGACCCGGCCCCAAGGACCCGGCCAGGGGGAAGGAGAATTCCGGGACACCTCAGCATGCAGCCTCCCTTCTCCCTTCTCCCTTCTCCCTTCTCCCTTCTCCCTTCTCCCTCTACCCTGAACCATATGTTCCGGAAGAACCTCGCCACTCTGCTCCTGGCAACCGCCCTCCTGCCCGCCGCGGCCTCTTGCGGCGACGGCCCCGATGATTCCCCGGCGCCCACGGCAGGGGCAAACACCACCAGCCCATCCTCCACCACCGCAACCACTCCGGGGAGCACATCCTCCCCATCTGCATCAGCTACCAAAGGGGCGACCATGACACTGACCAACCCGACCACCACGCCAAGCGGACTCCAGTACGAGGATGTCGTTGCGGGCACCGGCGCCACGCCCCAGAAGGGCCAGCGCGTGACCGTCCACTACACGGGCAAGTTCCTCGATGGCAAAGTGTTCGATAGCTCGGTCAGCCGCGGTCAGCCGTTCGCCTTCGTCATCGGCGTCGGGCAGGTGATCAAAGGCTGGGATGAAGGCGTGGCCACCATGAAGGTCGGCGGCAAGCGCAACCTCCTCATTCCATCGGCACTCGCCTACGGGACACGCGGCCAGGGCCCCATTCCGGCGAACACCGACCTGTACTTCGAAGTCGAACTCCTCGGCGTGCAGTAGCCCGCGCGGATCAGTCGCCCTTCCACGTGCGGACCGCACGCTCCGCTTCGAAACCGGCGATCTCTTCGGCCGAAAAACCCAGCTCGCCCAATACTTCCCTGGTGTGCTGCCCCAGCGCCGGGGAAGCCCGCCGGGATCCCGTCTCGCCACCGCTCATCTTGAGAGGGCTGTTCGCCATCTTCACCGTCCCCATCACCGGGTGATCGAGCTCCACGAGGAGCTCGTCCGCGACCACCTGGGGGTCATCGAAGAGTTCCGCCGTGAGCCGCACCGGACCGCACGGCACGCCCGCCGCATCGAAGAGTTCCACCCACTCATCGGTCGTCCGGTTTGTGAACGTGGCCGAGATCAACTCGCGCAGGACCAGGCTCTCATCCGGCCCCAGCAGGTCGACATCGAACTCGTCACCTTCGACGCGCGGGTCTTCAACCTCCAGCACCCGCGCCGCTGCCCGGCGCAGCCGGTTGTTCAGGCAGGCGAGAGCGATGTACGAATCCTTCGTCTCGAACACCCGGTAGTACGGGTTGTTCCGGCGCATCACGACATCGGTGCGGGAACTCTGCTCGCCCAGCACTTCATCAACGCGCCTGCCAGCAGCCCGGGCGCGGGCCACGGTGGCGAGCAGCCGCTCACGGGGGGCCCGGTCGAGCCGCTCGATCGAGAACATCGGCCGGTACTGGATGGCCAGCCCTGCCGCAAACAGGCTCGTTTCGATGCGCTGGCCCCTGCCGGTGAGCTCCCGCTGGTAGAGCGCGGCCGCGACCGCATAGGCCATGAACATCCCCGCCGCCAGGTCCGTCGGCGAGGTCGTGATGATCGGATGCGGCAGCCCGCCAGCTCCTTCGAACGCCATGATCCCGGTCATCGCCTGCGAAACCAGGTCGAACCCCGCCCGTTCGCTGTAGGGCCCGCGGGTACCGAAGGCCGTGTTTTCGCAGTAGATGATTCGCGGGTTGATGGCCGCCAGCGCCTCGTAATCCACACCCAGCCGCGCGGCCACGCCCGGCCGGTAATTCGTCAGCACGACATCCGCCGAACGCACCGCCCGCTCGAGAATCGCCCGCGCGGAGGGATGCTTGAGATCGAGCGAGATGCCCCGCTTGCCCTTGTTCACCCCCATGAAGCCGCGGCTCTCTCCCGGGGCAACGGGCGTGGTGTGCCGCCAGAAATCCCCCATCGGCGGCTCGACCTTGATCACGTCGGCGCCGAGGTCGGCCAGGAGCTCGCCCGCAAACGGCCCGGCGATGTACTCGCTGAAATCCAGCACCCGAACGCCCTTGAGCACGCCCTCCATTGGTCCCAACCCTATCCCCTCGGCAAGCCGAGACCGCGCGTGGCAATGATGTTGCGGTTGATCTCCGAAGTTCCCGCGGCGATGGTCAACGAGACGCTCGAAAGCACCGTCTGCGGCACCTGGCCGTGCATGGGCGCCCACTCCCCCTGGAATACCTGCCCGCGCAGGCCCAGCGTCGAATACGCCACGCGGCCCATGCGCTGGTGCAACTCGGTCCCCAGCGTCTTGGCCATCGAAGCCTCGTAGTTGGGCACCAGCCCCTTGCTCTGCATCCATGCCACCCGGTACGACATCAGCCGCCCAACGTTGAAGCTCAACGCGACATCGGCCAGCGCGTGGCGGATAGACGAAACCTCGTAGAGCGTGCTGTCGCGCGTCTCGCGCGCCGGCGTGCGCTTCGCGTACTCCACCACTTCCTCGAACGTCCGCAGCCCGCCAATGACGCGCCCGATGCCCGAGCGCTCGAAGTCGAGCGTCGCCGTCGAGACGTACCAGCCGCGATTGACCTCACCCACCGCCGAATCCGACGGCACGCGCACATCATCGAAGAACACTTCGTTGAAGCCCGCCTGGCCCGTCATCTGCATGAGCGGCCGCACCGTGATCCCGGGCGACTTCATATCGACAAGGAAGTAGGTGATTCCCCGGTGCTTCGGCGCATCCGGGTCGGTCCGCGCGAGCAGGATGATGTAGTCAGCGTGCTGGGCGTTCGAAGTCCAGATCTTCTGACCGTTGATCACCCATGAATCGCCGTCGCGCACCGCGCGCGTCTGGAGCGAGGCAAGGTCGGAGCCCGAACCCGGCTCGGAAAAGCCCTGGCACCACGTCACCTCATCGCGAACGATGCGGGGAAGGAAGCGGGCTTTCTGCTCTTCTGTCCCGAACAGGATGATGGTGGGCCCAACCCGGTCGGCGCCCATCGTCTGGCCGGGCGCACGGTGGTAGGCCATCTCCTCGTTGTAGACGAGCTGCCGCATGTGCTGGGCGCCCTGGCCGCCATATTCAGCCGGCCACGACATGGTCAGCCAGCCCTTTGCGGCCAGCTTCTTCGTAAACGATTCGCCATCGCGCACTTTGGGAAACTCAGTCCGGATGAACGAGCGCACCTCGGCGCGAAACGCTTCCTGTTCGGCAGTGAACCGGAAATCCATGCAGCTTGCTCCCGGGAGCGACGGATTCGCGGGGGGAGGCCCGCCGCGGTATGTGCCCCCGACTCTACAGGAACGCGCCGATTCAGGCGTACCCCGTTATCCGGGCTCCTGCAGGATCGTCACCGTTCCAGCGTTTCCATTGACCGTGACAACATCACCCGTCTGGATCCGCCGCGTGCCCGAGCGCACGTTCACCACTGCCGGGAGCCCATATTCCCGCGCGACGGTGCTCCCGTGGCTCAGCGCGCTCCCGAGATCGACCACCAGGCCGGCAGCCAGCGCGAAGAGCGGCGTCCAGCCAGCATCGGTGACCGGCGCGACCAGGATCTCCCCGGGCTCGAGCGGGCCATCCGTCGATGGGTCGATGATCACGCGCGCGCGGCCGGTCACAATCCCGGGGCTCACGGGGGTGCCCGTGAGCGTGTCGCCGGCGTGCGCTACTTCCTCCGGAGGCAGGGGCGCGGGCCGGCCCCGGAAGCGTTCGGGCAGTACCACGTAACGGTTGCGCTCGTACTCCCGCCGCCGCCGCACGACGGCCTCCGCCAGGCTCACGCTGACCTCGCCCCGGAGCACCCCGCCCATCTCGCCTGATGAGAGGAAGAAGATGTCCTCGGGCTTCTCGATGATCCCGGCCTCCACGAACCTGCGCTGGATCTCCGGCATGTGGAAATCGGCAAGGCGCGATGCTTTGACAATGACCGACTTGGTCGTTTCGCGCAGCGCCACCCATCGCTGGGCTTTTGGCAGCAGGGCCCGGAACGCGCGGCGCCGGGCGAAGCCGAGTTTTGCATCGATCTCCCCGGTCAGGCGCAGCCGCTCGGCCTCCTGCCGGGCGAGCACTGCGCGCGGCGCGTGGTCCTCCGCGATATCCAGGTACGAAGCGACCATCTGCACAACCGGACGGTGGTCCCAGCGCCACGTCTTCGCCGAGGCCTCGAGCTCATTCACTCCGCGGTGCCCGTGCCGCTCGATGAACGCATCGAAACACCTCAGCCACTCCCCCGGGAGCCCGGGGGCGACCGGGTCGAAGCCCGGCTCGCGCACTCGATCAGCAAGGCCCTCTGCAAGGCATACGCGCGATAGATCCCACAGGTCGATGCCGATCTGCGCGCTTTCCACTCCCTGCATCCCGCTGAAGAGCGTGGGCGTGAGCGCTTCGGTCTCTTCGCCAAGCACCGGCCGCACAATCGCGACGATGCCATCGAACCCTGCCCCGGCCACACCCGTCACCCGCAGGTGAATGCGCGAAGCCTTCGCCCCGAACCGGAGCAGCCGCTGCCTCCACTCTTCCATCTCCAAATTGCTCAGCTCGGCGGCATTCAGCGCACGAACCCGGCGCTCCATCGTCTCAGTCGCCTGCACCGCCCTCGCGGCGTGGCGCTCCATCTTCAGGAACATCTTGACCATCCGCGGGGCACTGCGCGCCTGCAGCTTCAGGGTCTTCATCCGCGGGATGTCGTTCTTCCAGCCTTCCTCGATCTCCCCGCCCAGGTAGCGCTTTTCCAGTGCGTTATCGCGAACGCCAATCACGCGGGAACCAACCAGGCGGGTCGCCTCCATGTTCAGGAATGCCCGGTTGTAGAACGTCCCCATGAACTGGGGATCCTCATCGCGATCGAGCAGCCCCAGATCGTGGTAGTCCTGCGCATACGAAAGCGGCAGCGTCTCCGCCATGGTCGTGATAGTCATCGGCGTCAGCAGCCCCGGCAGGATCTCCTGCACGTTGGCGCTCGTCCAGAGGTCCGCCTCGCTCGTCTCTGAGTCGAACTCGTTCAGCCAGCCGCCGCCGGGCTCGCCAGACCGTCCTGCCACCGTCACCGGCCGCGATTGCAGCAGCCAGAGCCTGCGGTTCGCATCCACGGCAAATTCGATATCCTGCGCCGACCCATACAGGTCAGCCGCCCGGATCGCCGCGCGCGTTATCGCCAGCACCTCCGTATCCGAAAGCGCCGCCGCTCCGGAGGGACGTTCGGTCACCTGCAGCGACTCGCGATCGACCACAAACCGCTGCCCCTCGGCCTGCCCGCTCACCAGCGCATCGCCCAGCCCGGCAACCGCCTCAACCACCACGCGTGATTCATCGCCGGTCACCGGATCGATGCTGAAGGCCACTCCCGCGGCCTGCGCCGGCACCATTTTCTGCACCACCAGCGCCATCGCGGCATCTTCCGGCTTCCCGGCGCGCGCGCGGTAGGCGCGTGCCTCTTCCGTGTTCAGCGATGCCAGGCAGCGCTCGATTGCGCCAAGAAATGCATCCTGCCCGGTCACTCCCAGCACCGTTTCGTACTGACCGGCGAACGAGGCCGTCTCGCTATCCTCATCCGCCGCCGATGAGCGCACGGCCACACCCTCGCGGGCCGGGTCCAGCTCGCCGAGCCTGTCGAGCAGGTCGCGGCGGACGCCCTTCGGCCACGATTTTGGCCGCCCCTCCAGCTTCGCGGTCACCTCAACCGGGATCACAAACCCCGGTGGCACATCGAATGAGGCGCCCATCAAGACGCCGAGACTTGCCGCCTTGCCGCCAAACCGATCGCGGCTGCTGGCATCGAGTTCCTTCAACCAGGGAAGATGTGTCATCGTCGCCGTCCGTCTTTCGGGCCCCGTCTCCGCCGCAACGCAGCCCCGCATGGTGATCAGAGCGTTAGGGTACGCCCGGGCGAGTGATTGACAAATCAGAACATCTGTTCTACTTTGTCTTCATTCCGAAAGGAGCCTCTGCCATGCGACTGCTCTGCCTCTTCTTCCCCCGCCTCGGCATCCAGCTTGTCCGCGCCAACGGCACGGAAGTGGCCCGGTCTCCCATCGCTCTCGTTGCCGGCGATGGCGAAGGCGCGCTGGTCACCGTTCCTTCGACCTGTGCCACGGCCGCCGGCATCGAACCAGGCATGACCACCGGGCAGGCGAGGGCGAGAGCAGCATCCCTTGTGTTCCTCCCCGACAACGCGAACAGCTGCATCGAGACGCTCGAACGCGTGGCCTCCATTCTCCGTACGCGCGCGACAACTGATGTCGCGCTTCTGTCGCGCGACGCGATCTGCATCTCTCTCGCCGGCCTCGAACGCCAGTTTGCCAGCGAACAGCACGCCGCCACGGCCCTTTCCCGCCTGGTGCGCGCGTGGTCCGGCCTCGATGTTCGCGCCGGTGTCGCCGGCACACCGGAGGCGGCCCTCACCGCCGCGCGCAGCGCCCGCCGCTACCCGGCTATCTGCCCCGCCGATGGCGCGGTTGCGCCGCTGCCAGCGCTTCCTCCCGATCTGGCGGCGCGGGCTGCCTGGGAGAATCCCGCGGATGCATCCCTGGCCGCGAGGAAGCTCGCCACCCTCTTCCAGCATCTCCAGCCCGCACTCGATGCCTACGCCCTGAGCTATCGCCGGGTGCGGCTCACCGTGGAACGCCCGGGCCGCACCGAGGCGCTCACGCTCGACCTCCCCTACCCCCAGCACAACACCGCAGGCGCTGCCGCCCGCATCCAGGCCGCCGCCGGGCAGGCGGGCCTCGCGGGCGCGATCGCCATCACCGTCGCGCTCGGGCGTATCGGCCCCTCTGTCCACATCGATCGATGGCAGCCGGCGGCACCCGCCGTGCGTGCCGTCGCCGTTTCGGCCATGCCGGGACAACGCCGCCTCCAGCTTGCAAGCTGACTACTCCACCGTGACGGTGACCTCGAAGGTCTCCGCAGGCGCGCCACCCGGCTCAAACGTACGGGCGTAGGCCATGGAGAGTTTCGCGCTACCAGTCGCGATGGCCCTGAAGGTGAACACCTGCGTACCGGCAGCGCCAACTGCCGGCGCGGTGGAGCCAGGTGGCACGTACCGGGGCTCGCCTTCCAGCTCGAGATGCGCTGGTTCTTCGGCCACCACCGACCACGAATAGCCCGTCGATGCATTCGATGAAAGCGC